>Ga0181538_10000817_pt1 | contig 37016 bp, 32 predicted proteins | sample PEATcosm2014_Bin_40_FD_119773 | JGI IMG/M metagenome (GOLD analysis project Ga0181538, IMG submission 119773) | Peatland microbial communities from MTU Mesocosm Facility, Houghton, MI, USA - PEATcosm2014_Bin23_30_metaG | ecosystem: Environmental > Terrestrial > Soil > Wetlands > Peat | place... | reverse complement strand
TGAGGTTGAGCGCGACCACGCCGATCCGGCCGACTGCGCGCGCAGCCGCTTCGAGCGGGAGGACTGCCTCGCCCTGGGCCAGGACGACATCAAGGCGGGTTTGGAGCAGCGAGGCGATGGTGGCCTCGAGCCGCTGGAGACGGGCGGGTGAGACGGGCTGCGGGTCCAACAGCGGGTTGGTCACGGGCCCTGGACAGCCTCGGGAGATGTCTCGTCGCGGAAGTGGCACGCCGCGAAGTGCACCGCGCTAGTGCGGACGCGTTCGAGACGGGGTGTGTCGCTGGTGCACACCTCTGTGGCGCGCGGGCAGCGGGGATGGAACGAGCAGCCGGTCGGGATGTCGATCGGGCTTGGCGGCTCGCCTTTCACCGTCGGTCGGACGAGCTCGATCTGGTGCAGGCGCGGCGCGGACGCGAGCAACGCGCGGGTGTAGGGATGGCGCGGGTCGCGAAAGACCGACTCGCGATCGCCCTCCTCCACGATTCGCCCGAGGTACATGACCGCGACGCGGTCGCTCAGGTGGCGCACGACGGCCAGGTTGTGCGAGATGAACAAGACGGTCAGGCCAAGGCGGCTGCGCAGGTCCTCGAAGAGCCGGAGGATCGTGGTCTGCACGGAGACGTCCAGTGCCGAGACGGGCTCGTCGGCAATGATGACGCGCGGCTCGACGGCGAGTGCCCGTGCGATCGCGATCCGCTGTCGCTGACCCCCGGAGAACTGGCTTGGCAGGCCGTCAAGCGCGTCAGACGGGAGGCCGACGAGTGCCATGAGCTGAACGCACCGCTCCTCGAGGTCGGCGCGGGCGACGAGCCGGTGGACCCGCAGCAGCTCGCTGAGGACCTGACGGATGGTCATGCGGGGGTTGAGCGATGAATAAGGGTCCTGGAACACCATCTGTATCGCACGCCTGTCCTTTGTGGCTCGCTTCAGGCCGAGCTGGCGACCCTCGAAGCGCACCGTCCCCGCGCTCGGGGCGACCCGGCCCGCGATGCACTTCGCGATGGTGGTCTTGCCGCACCCGGACTCACCCACGAGGCCGACGACCTCGCCTTCGGCGACCTGGAACGTGACGTCGTCGACGGCTCGCAGCAGGCGGCCGTGCTCGGCAGCGAAGCTCACACAGAGGTTCTCGACCTCGATGAGCGCGTCAGCCACGGTTGCCGGCCGCTCTTGTCGTCGCGAGCTCGTCTGAGTGCAGGCATGCCGCCTCGTGATCGGGACCGACAGGCTCCAGGCGGACGTCGGTCGTGGCGCACTCGGGCGTCGCGAACCGACAGCGGGGATGGAACGTGCAACCACTCGGAAGCCGGAGCGGGTCCGGCAGCGAGCCCGGGATCGCGAGCGGCTCGTACTCTGGGGCGTCCACGTTTGGCGCTGCCGCGAGCAGGCCGGCGGTATAGGGGTGCCTCGGCGTGGCGAGTACGGCACCGGTGGGTCCGGTCTCGACGAGGCGACCTGTGTACATGACCGCGAGCCGCTCTGCGACCTGGCTGACGACGCCGAGGTCGTGGGTGACCAAGACGAGCGACAGGCCGCGCTCGGCGCGAAGCTCTGCCAGCAGCGCAAGGATCTGGGTCTGGATGGTGACGTCGAGGGCGGTCGTCGGCTCGTCGCACAACAGGATCGCCGGGTCCGACGACAATGCGATCGCGATCATGACCCGCTGGCGTGTGCCTCCCGACAACTCGTGCGGATAGGCACGGTAGCGACGCTCGGGATCGGGGATCCCCACCAGGCGCAAGAGCTCGAGCGCTCTCTGTCGCGAGGCGCTGCGGCCGAAGCCGAGCACGTGCCGTGGGGCCTCGGCGATCTGGTTCCCGACGGTCGCGACCGGGTTGAGGGCACTGAGGGCGTCCTGGAAGACGATCGACATGCGCTGGCGCTGGCTGTGGCCGCGTCCCCGGCCCCCCGCGGCCGTGTCGAGAGTCACGCCGTCGACGACCACCCGACCCGAGGCGACGCGCCCCCCACTCGGCAACAGTCCCATGATCGCCCGCAGCGTGAGGCTCTTGCCACATCCCGATTCTCCGACGATCGCGAGCGCGCCGCCACGTTCCAGCGAGAACGAGGCGTCGTCTACTGCGCGAAATGCCACACCGTGGCGCGTCATCTCGACGACGAGCCCCTCGACCTCCAAGATGGGAGTCATTCGGGCCGCAATATGTCCGCGAGCCCGTCGCCGAGCAGCGACAGGGAGATTCCTGTGAACACCACGGCCAGTCCCGGCATGATGGCCATCCACTGGTCGCTCTGGAGGAAGTTCTGGCCGTCGGTGATCATCGATCCCCAGTCCGGCGCGGGAGGCTGGATCCCCAGGCCGAGGTAGCCGAGCGTGACGACGGCCAGGATCACGATCACGATGTCGGACATCGAGTAGACGATCGCCTGGGTGACCGTGTTGGGCAAGATGTGCCTCCACAGCACGCGGGCTCTCGAAAGGCCGCCACCTTCCGCGGCGGCCACCCAGTCGAGGGTGCGGGCGACCATCGTCCCGCTTCGCGCCATTCGGGCGTAGACGACCCAATCGGTCAGCGCGAACGCGATGTAGATGCCGTGGGTGCCCACACCGACGAAGAAGACCAGGGCGATGATCAAGACGTAGAAGGGGAACGCCAGCACGACGTCCACGACCCGCATGACGATCGAGTCGAGGCGTCCGCCGAGGTAGCCGCACACCGTGCCGATGAACACGCCGAAGCAGAAGGGGAAGACCACCGCGAGCACGCCGACTTGCAGGTCGGTGCGCCCCCCGTACAGCAGGCGCGACCAGGTATCGCGACCAAGCTCGTCGGTTCCCAGCCAGTGGAGCGCGCTCGGGCCCGAGAGCGTGTGCAGGAGGTCTTGTCCCACCGGGCTGTATCGACCGATGACCGGGGCCAGCAGCACGAGGGCGACGATGGTGGTGGTCATGACGGCGCCCGCCATGAAGGTCCGGTTGTGGAGCGCTCGCGACTTGAAGGAAGGCCGGCGAGCTACCTCGGGCTCCGGCTCGATCAGCGCCACCGATGCCGTGATTGCCGCGCTCACTTGATCCTTATCCTCGGGTCGAGCCGTGCGGTGACGAGATCGGTTATCAAGATCACGACGATCACGCCGAGCGCGTAGACGAGCGTGACGCCCTGCACGACCGGGAAGTCGTTGACGCCGATTGACGACAGCATCAAGTCGCCGAGCCCGCTCAAGGAGAAGACTCGCTCGATCACCACAGTGCCCCCGATCAGGTAGGCGATGTTGATGCCGAGCAAGGTGACGGTCGGGACGAGCGCGTTCCGGGCGACGTGCACGAAGGTGACACGGGACGAGCGCAGCCCCTTTGCGCGGGCGGTCGCCACGTAGTCGGCTCCGAGCACTTCTAGCATGCCGACCCGCAAGCTCCGGATGAGCACCGGGACGATGGCGAAGGCTGCGCACAGCCCGGGCAATATCAGCGAGTGCAGGTGTTGCCAGAAGGTCGTGCCGTAGCCGCCGACCGGGAACCAGTGCAGGTCGAGCGAGAAGAAGATGATCATGATGATGCCCAGCCAGAACTTGGGCATCCCGAGGCCCATCAGCGAGAACAGCCGCACGGCGTGGTCGCCGGGCCGGTCCTGGCGTGTGGCGGCGAAGGCTGCCAGCGGCACCGTGATCACGATCGCGAAGAACGTCGCGACCAGTACGAGCGATCCGGTCAACGCAAGGCGGGGGGCGATGAGCGAGGCGACCGGAGCCTTGTAGTAGATCGAGGCGCCGAGGTTGCCATGGGCAAGGGCGTACAGGTAGGCCCAGAACTGGCGCCAGATCGGCAGGTTCAAGCCGAGCTGCCGCCGAAGCGCCGCGACCGCCGACGCCGGCGCGTGCGGGCCGAGAACCATACGGGCCGGGTCGCCGGGGATAAGCCTCAAGAGCAGGAACGTGACGACGACCACGCCGAGCACCACCGGAATTGAGAGGAGGACCCGGCGTACGACATAGCGCCAGCCGGGGCTGGTGAGAAACCGTGGCGTGGGAGGCCATCCGCGCTCGGGAGAACCGGAACCGGCCGCCGAGCCGCCTGCAAGGGCGGTCGTGGGCTCTTTTTCGCCGAGCTCAGCTCGGCCGCCTAGCTCAGCCAGACATCCTCCAACCGGTACGTATCGCCTGGGCTAACGGCGAAACCGTGCAACGTCGGTTGTCAAGCGTAGATGCTCGGTGGCGGGCCTGGCCCGACACCGGTCGCCTGATATCGGCCAGTAAAGCCGCGGCCTGGCGGTGGGGCCGGCGTCGGCGGCTCTTACCGGCCGATCCCCGCGAACACCGACAGCTTCCCGGCGGGGGTTACCTCCTCCACGAGGTTGTTGTCCGTGTCGGCGATGAACAGGTCCCCGTGGGCGTTGACGGCCACCCCTTCCGGCCCGTCGAGGTCCGAGGCGATGGCAGGGCCGGGCATCGGCGGTCCGGCTTGGCCCCTCCCCGCGACCCAGGACAGCCTCCCGGCGGAGGTGACCTCCTCCACGAGCTCGCTGTTGGGGTCGGCGATGAACAGGTCACCGCGGGCATCCAACGCCAACCCGTACGGCGCGTTGAGCTCCGACCTGGTGGCAGGGCCCAGCGTCGGCGGCCCCCGCCTGCCTGCCATCCCGGCCACCACCGACAGCTTCCCGGCGGGGGTGATCTTCTCCACGACGTAGTTGCCCGAGTCGGAGACGAACAGGTCCCCGTGGGTGTCCACCGCCACCGCGGTGGGCAAGTAGAGCTTCGACCTGGCGGCCCGGCCCGGCGTCGGCCGCCCTTGCTTGTCGGCGACCCCGGCCACCACCGACAGCCTCCCGGCGGGGGTGACCTCCTCCACGACGTCGTTCCACTCGTCGGCGATGAACAGGTCCCCATGGGCGTTCACGGCCACCCCGTGCGGTTGGTAAAGGTCCGACTTGGTGGCAGGTCCGGGTTTCGGCGGCCCCTGGTTGCCGTTCCCGGCCACCACCGACAGCCTCCCGGCGGGGGTGACCTTCTCCACGACGTAGGTATCGACGACGAACAGGTCCCCGTGGGCGTCCACCGCCACCGCGTACGGCCCGACAAGCCTTGATCTCGTGGCGCGGCCCGGCGTCGGCGTTCCTTCCTTTCCGTCCCCCGCCACCACCGACAGCCTCCCGGCGGGGGTGACCTCCTCCACGACGTAGTTGTCCATGTCGGCGATGAACAGGTCCCCGCGGGCGTTCACGGCCACGCCGGTCGGATAGTAGAGCGAAGCCTTCCTCGCGGGCCCTGGGCCTATGTTGCGGACCAGCCGGCCGGCCGGCAACGACAAGGTGCCGAGAGACGCCCCGGTGGGCCCCCGCGCTGGCTGGGCGGTCGTCCCGGCGGATGACATGCTGGCCGCCCTCGGGGCGGCCTGCGACGCTGATGCGGGGCCGCAGGCTGCCCAAGCGGCTAACAGCCCTGCCGCCAGGCTCACGACGACGCCCGTCTGGCGAGTCCTGTTCAACATGACCCCAGCGCCTCCCTTCTCCGTAGCACGCGCAGGCCCGGTGTGAATGCTCGGACCGAGTATTGCCCTTTCGCCGTGGATGCTATGACCGGCCACGCCGGAGCGCCCGATGTTCTTCTCGGCAGGGCCGGTGATGCACTCAGGGGCGTGGTCTGCGAGGAGCCGGCGCGGCTGGTTCCTGGGTGCCACCTGTGGTCGGGAGCAGAGGCAACGCCTCAGTCGTGTGAGCGGGTGTGCAACTCGGCGGACGCCCGCATCCGCGCACGCATCGTGAAGGCGGCGACGATCGCACACACGAGCATCATCGCCCCGGCAGCCGAGAGCGCGGCGTTCAGACCGTGGCCGAACGCTACGTACGCAGCCTGGGTCACCTCCCTCACGATCTTCGTGATCGCCGGTGTTCCCTTGAATTGCTTGGCCTGTGAGTTGAACGTGCCGGTCGTGACCGCCGCTATGACCGTGTCCTGGAAGTGCTTCGGGATACCGATCAGGTTGAGCTGACGAACGAGGCTTGTGATCAGCTGGCCGTTCACCATCGATCCGAGGATCGCCACGCCGGCGACGGCACCGAGCTCGCGGCTGGTGTTCGTGGCGGACGCCGCCATGCCCGAGTGCTCGGCGGGGAGAGATGAGAGGGCAGTGGAGGTCACCGGGACCATTGCGATGCCGAACCCCACACCGGCTATGGGGAGCGTCCAGCCGATGGTCGACAGGCCCGAGCTGGGAGTCAAGACGACCTCGGTCAGGATGATTCCGATTCCCGCGAGTGCGCAACCGACGGTCATCGGCAGCCTCGGTCCGGATCGCGCCACCCAACGCCCGGTCAGGAGCGAAGCGATGATCATCGCGGCTGCCATCGGAGCGAAGTCGAGCGCGGTTCCGTAGCCCGAGCTCGTGCCCACGTCCTGGAGATACAGAGCCACGAAGAAGAAGATGGAGAAGGTACCGAAGTACGTGCAGAACGCAACGATGTTGCAACCGGCAAAGGCTGAACGCCTGAAGAACGAGACGTCGAGGATCGGGTTAGTCGCCGTGCGTTCGTAGAGCACGAAGAAGATCGCGAGAACGAACGAGGCAGCGAACAGCTCGTCGATCCTGAAGTTCCTGTAGCCCGACGACTCGCCCTGGATGACGGCGAAGGACACAGCGGCGAGAGCTCCGGCGCCGAGAAGAAAGCCTGGGAAGTCCAAACGACGGCGAAGCGTGTTGACGCTCTCGGGCAGGATCAGCGCCGCGCCGCTGAGTGCGACCAAGCCGAAGAACAGGTTGAACCAGAAGACTGCCCGGAACGAGTACACGCCCACCAGCACGCCACCGATCAAGGGTCCCATGGCGAGCGCAAGCCCGGACACGGCTGCCCATATCCCGAGCGCCTTCGCACGCGATCGCCGCTCTGGGTAGAGGTGGCGGATCATCGAGAGCGTGCCCGGCTCGGATGCCGCCGCCCCGAGTCCCATGATGACCCGGCCGGTGATCAGGACATCGGCGTTCGCCGCCACCGCGGCGGCGACCGAACCACAGCAGAACAAGATGACGCCCGAGAGCATCACCTTCTTCCGGCCGAGCTGGTCACCGAGCGAGCCGAAGATCAGCATGAAGCTCGCAAAGACGAGGGCATAGCCGTTGATCACCCACTGCAGCTGGGTGATCCCGGTATGAAGGGTCGACTGCACGTTCGCCAAGGTGACGCTGATCACCGTGTTGTCCATGAAGGTCAGGAACAGCACGAGCAACAGGGTCGCCAGGCCGAGCCGTCGACGCACCGCGCTCAGATGGAGCCCTATCTCCGCAGGGCTCCCTCGAGCCGAGGAGATCTCGGCGTCATCAGCGAGGATCGGCTCCATGGCCTCGTGGGTGCGCGACACCACACGGGCGAACGGGCCTTGACCGCTCGCTGAGGTGTGGAACATCAGGCGGACCGGCTCGGCGCGATCGCGGGCAACCGCCATCCCACGGCCGCGGCCTCACAGCCGACTGATTGGACACAGCCGATGGGCACGAGCTCCTTTCGAGAGTCCTCTTGTGCCTGAGTGTATGGCTTGACTCCTCCAGCCGCTCATGGCGGGACCGATCAGGACGATCGCGTACTTTCAGCATTGGATCACTTGGACGATCGAAACCCGGATCGTAGTAACTCGACCGCTCTGAATGTCGGGCTGAGCCGTTGTGCAACGGTGTTGTAATGGACCGACGTCGACCTTGCTCAGTTACCAGGCACAGGCGGCGACGCCATCGCTGCCCACCTCTCCGGCCATGTCGTCCTCCTCGGTGCTGAGTGGGAACCCGGCGGTCGTGAGGCCGTGGCCGAAGCCGTCGAGATAGGTGTGTGCGTCGACCTGGCGCGGGTACCTGTTGGCAAGCTGGTGGAAGCGGGCCGTGTGGCCGGCTTCAAGGAGATGCGTGAGCTCGTGGACGATCACCCCGTCGAGTACCCACTCCGGGACCGTCTGGAGGCGGGATGCGATGCGGATCTCCCGGGAGTGGACAGAGCATGATCCCCAACGCCGTTGTTGGCGCGTGGACCATCGGATCGAGGATGGACGGATGCCATCGAGGTACTGGTCCGCCAGGACGGCGGCACGCGCGGCGAGCCCGGCATCTGAGGCGTGGCGGCGGCCGGTGTGCTGGAGCAACTGCTTGACCAGTTGCTCAACGAAACTGTCCCGTGCGGCGCGCGACATGCGCTCTGGCACGACGACGACCACGTGCCCCGCCTCCCAGAAGGCAACGCCGGTCTTGCGGCGCCGGGCACTCGCGCGGATCTCCACCTCAGGTGTGACGTTCGGGTCCATTGGACTCCCCTTTTCCCATCGGGCGTGCCTCGATGGTAACGAGGGGGTGTTCGCGCCCGGGGGATGACCCAGGTGCGGTCGAGGGGCGGCCGGCGCGAGGCAGGAAGAACGCCGGTGACCAGCACTCCTGGCAGCCCTGGGCGAAGCGGATCGCACGCCTTGGGCAGCCGTCGGCCGGGGATCCTCAGGTCATCAATGGTGAAAGCTCGCCTTGTTCTCCGTCGGCCCCCGATTCGGCCCGGCCGAGGTCGCCAGCCTCTTCAGCACCGTCTGCAGGTCCTCTAGGAGCATCCTCGCGAGATCACGGCTGAAGCCGTTGCGCACGACGACGCGCAGCACCGACACGTCGTCGAGCGCCGGCGGCAAGCTGTACGCGGGAACGAGCCAACCGAACGAGCGGAGCGATTCGGAGATGTCGTAGACGCTGTAAGGCAAGGTGTCTGTCAGCCGGAACGCGAACACGGGGATCCCTTCGGCTCTCGAGACCAGAGAGAACGGGCCGAGCCGCTCGATCTCACCGGCGAGCCACTGCGCCGTGTCCCGGCAGGCCGCCTGGACCTCGCCGTAGCCGTCGGCCCCGAGGCGCAAGAAGTTGTAGTACTGCGCCACGACCTGGGCCCCCGGCCGGGAGAAGTTCAGGGCGAAGGTCGGCATCTCGCCACCGAGGTAGTTGACCTTGAACACGAGGTCGTCCGGCAGGGCCTTGGCGTCACGCCACAGGATCCAGCCGACGCCGGGATAGACGAGCCCGAATTTATGGCCGGAAACGTTGATGGACTGGACCCGCGGCACCCGGAAGTCCCATCTGAGTCTCTTGTCGAGAAATGGGGCCACCAGCCCACCAGACGCCCCGTCCACGTGCATCGGCACGTCAGGGCCACCCGCGGCCGCGAGGGCATCGAGCGCGGCGGCGATCTCGGCCACAGGCTCGTAAGCCCCGTCGTAGGTCGATCCGAGGACGGCCACGACTCCGATCGTGTCGTCGTCGCAGGCTTTGACGGCGTTCTCCGCAGTGAGATGGGCCGTCTCCGGCCCCACGGGGACCAGGCGAGCCTCGACGTCGAAGTAGCGGCAGAACTTCTCCCAGCAGACCTGGACGTTCGCGCCCATGACGAGATTCGGCCGGTCCACCGGGAGCCCGGCGGGAGCGCGGCGCTGCCGCCAGCGCCACTTGAGGGCAAGGCCACCGAGCATGCACGCCTCGCTCGACCCGGTGGTCGAGCAACCCGTCGCGCCGGAGCCTTCGGCGTGCCAGAGGCGTGCGAGGATGTTCACGCATCGCCGCTCGATCTCGGCCGTCTGCGGGTACTCGTCCTTGTCGATCATGTTCTTCGAGGCGCATTCGGCCATGAGCAGCTCGGCTTCGGGCTCCATCCAGGTCGTCACGAACGTCGCGAGGTTGAGCCGGGCGTTGCCGTCCAGCATCAGCTCGTCGTGGATGATCTGGAAGGCGATCCGGGGAGGCATGCCCTTGTCCGCAAGTCGCAGGCGTGGGACCTCGCCGACTTCCCCGTGTTGGGAGAACTGCGGCCGAAAGCTCAACTCGTCGTAGTTGTCGGCGTCAGGCGTGTGAGGGTGAAGTGGCACGGTTGGACCTCCTCGTCGTGTCCAACAGTAGGGGCCGGGCCCGGCCGTGGTCGGACGCCTTTGTCCGATTTCCGCCAGATTCTGGCTGGGGCGCCTGACAGACTCCATACATGGGCGAAATGACGATCGGGAGGGGGCCGGCGAGGGCCGCCGTGCCGGCACTGCTCGACGACGACGCACGGTACTTGGCGGTGCGCAGCCGCGACGCCCGTTTCGACGGGTGGTTCTTCGTCGCTGTCACCTCGACGGGGATCTACTGCCGGCCGAGCTGCCCGTCGCCGCCTGCCCGGCCGACGAGGGTGTGCTTCTTCCCGACCGCCGCAGCAGCGCAGCGGGCGGGCTTTCGCGCGTGCAAGCGGTGCAGGCCGGACGCGACCCCCGGCTCACCTGAATGGGACCGCCGCGCCGACGCGGTCGGGCGCGCGATGCGCCTCATCGCCGACGGCGTCGTCGACCGGGACGGCGTGCCGGGACTGGCCCGCCGGCTCGGATACAGCGAGCGACATCTCCACAGGCTGCTGGTCGCCGAGGTAGGGGCGGGTCCGCTGGCGCTCGCCCGGGCCCAGCGCGCCCAGACGGCGCGGATCCTGCTCGAGACGACAGAGCTCCGTGCCGCAGAGATCGCCTTCGCGGCCGGCTTCTCGAGCGTGCGGCAATTCAACGAGACGATCAAGGAGGTCTTCGCCGTCGCCCCGATGGCGCTCAGGGCGCGCTCGACCGCCAGGGGTGGGTCGCTCGGTGTGTCGTGGCCCGCGCCCGGCACCGTCGCCCTCAGGCTCGCGTACCGACCCCCGCTTCAGGTTGAGCAGCTCTTCGGGTTCCTGGCCGCGCGGGCGATCCCCGGGGTCGAGGAAGGTGATGCGGGGCGTTACCGCCGGACTCTGTCCCTGCCGCACGGGACCGGTATCGCCGAGGTCAGCGTCGACGCCGGTGTTCACAGCTGCCTGCGATGCGTGCTCGCCCTCGGGGACCTGCGCGATCTCACAGCCGCGGTCCGCCGTCTGCGACGGCTGTTCGATCTCGATGCCGACCCGGTAGCAGTCCTCGAGGCGCTCGGAGCCGACCCCGTTCTCGGTCCGTCGGTCACGGCGATGCCGGGTTTGCGGGCGCCGGGGCACGTCGACGGTGACGAGCTCGCGTTCCGGGCGGTCCTCGGCCAGCACGTGAGCGTGGCCGGTGCCCGGACGGTCGCAGGTCGCCTTGCCGCTGATCACGGGCTCAGGCTGGGCGAGGCGTCCGGTTCGCTCACGCGCTTGTTCCCGAGCGCACGGGTGATCGCGGCGCTTGCGCCTGAGCAATTGCCGATGCCGTCGGGCCGGGCGAGAGCTGCTATCAGGCTCGCGTCGGCCCTCGCATCGGGAGAAGTGATCCTCGACGCTGGTGCCGACAGGGACGCCGTCGCCGGGCGGCTGCTCGCCATTAACGGGATCGGGCCGTGGACCGTGGCCTACATCCGCCTGCGTGGCCTCGGTGATCCCGACGCCTTCCTGCCCAGCGATCTCGGGGTCCGCCGAGCCCTCGAGGCCCGTGGGCTTCCGGGTGATCCCCGAAGCGCCAGCGCGACGGCCGAGGCGTGGCGCCCGTGGCGCTCGTACGCGTTGCAGTACCTGTGGTCCACTCAGATGCGTCCTGGAACCGACACGGGCAACCGCCCACAGACGGGAAGAAAGGAGCAAGCAGCATGACGCTCGTTGCCAAGGAGGCGCCGGCCACCTACTGGAGCACCTACCGAGCACCGATCGGCGAGATCCTTCTCGTCGCCGACGACACAGGCCTTCGCGAGCTTCACCTTCCCGGTTGCTTCGCCGCTCGCGACGACTCTCGGGCCTCGCCTCCTGCCGGCGCTCATCTGGCCAAGGCCGCCGAGCAGCTCGGGGCGTACTTTGCCGGTGAGCTGACGCGGTTCGATCTCACGCTTGTCCCCAAGGGCACGGCCTTCCAGCTTCAGGTCTGGTGGGCGCTGGCGGACATCCCGTATGCCAAGACCGAGAGCTACGGGTCCGTGGCGGCCCGGATCGGTCGCCCGAAGGCGAGCCGGGCGGTCGGCATGGCGAACAACAAGAACCCGCTTGCGATCGTGCTCCCGTGCCACCGTGTCATCGGGTCCAACGGCAGCCTCGTCGGCTACGGCGGCGGGCTTTGGATGAAGCAGTGGCTGTTGCAGCACGAGGCAGCGGTTGCCGGGCCCCTCGCAGCGCCGCCACGCTGAGGCCCGAACCTTGATGGTGTCCGGGTACCGTCACAGGGCGCAACCTCGGAAGGAGCCCACATGCCCAACTCTCACCTCGCCGGGTCAGAGCGCGCCCGTCTGTGCGATGTGCTGGCCGAGGCCGGACCGGACGCGCCCACACTGTGCGCGGAGTGGTTGACCAGGGACCTCGCAGCTCACCTGTTCGTGCGCGAGCGTCGCCCGCTCGCGATGGCCGGCATCGTGCTTGGCGGACCCTTTCCCAAGCTCACCGACAGCTCGATGGCATCTGCGCTGAGGAGCCACGGATACGCGGGCCTCGTGGCCAAAGTGCGCTCCGGACCTCCGCTGTTGTGGCGGCCGATTGACGGTCTCGTCAACCTGGTCGAGTACTTCGTGCACGGCGAAGACGTACGCCGAGCGGCGCCGACATGGGAGCCGAGAAACGAGCCGCAGCTCGATGCAGCCCTCTGGGTCACTCTCGGTCGCATGTCCCGGGTGCTGACCCGCAAGGTCCGGGGTGCCGGGCTCGAGCTCGAGCGGCCTGGAGGTGAGCGGATCGTCGCTCGCAGGGGGGAACCCCGTGCGGTGCTGAGCGGAAGTGCCCAGGAGCTCGTGCTGTTCCTCTCCGGCCGGGGTCAGGTCGCGAGAGTCTCGCTGAGCGGCGCGGAGGAGGCACAACAGATCGTGCGCGGAGCCAGCCTGGGGATCTAGGGCTTCGCCCAGCGCGTGAGCGCCGATTGTTGTCGCCGGCCTCTAGGGGCGGCCTGCGTGGGCGACGCTGTCAGGAAGCAGACCCGAAGCCGCCGCCATCGGCTCGCCTGGCCGCTTGCCTGGCACTCTGACGCTCGGAAAGTCGCGCGGCGTAGGCGGCAGCCTCGCTGCGCCGGTCCATCCCGAGTTTGGAGAGCATGCTCGAGACGTAGTTCTTGACGGTCTTCTCCGCCAGGTAGAGGCGATCGGCGATCTGCCGGTTCGTCAGGCCCTCGGCGACGAGGTCGAGGACACGCCGTTCCTGATCCGAAAGCCGGTCGAGGCGTTCGTCGCGGGCGGGTCCGCCCCGAAGTCGGTCGAAGACGCGCTTTGTCATCGACGGGTCGATGAGGGACTCGCCCCGTCCGACCCGACGCACTGCGTCCAACAGATCGCTGCCACGGATCTGCTTCAGCACATACCCGGACGCTCCCGCCATGATGGCGGCGAAGAGGGCCTCGTCGTCGGCGAACGACGTCAACATCAGGCACTGGACACCTGGCAGTCGTGAGCGCAGCTCGCGACACACTTCGATGCCGTCGCCGTCAGGAAGCCGGATGTCGAGCACCGCTACGTCCGGACCGAGAGCGATACCACGGGTGGTCGCCTCCGCAGCGGTGGCCGCCTCACCGACGACCTCGATGTCACCGTCGGCTTCCAGAATGTCCCGCAAGCCACTTCGGACGACCTCGTGATCGTCGACCAAAAACACCCGTAAAGCCATCCGAGCCCTCCGTCGGTTCCCTTCGACCTTACCGGCGGGACGCCGTGGGACCGGGAGGCATCTGTGAGAGCACGTCGGGACCGAGCGAGCGGTAGTGCTGGCGCCAGATGAGGCGATAGACGCCGATCCGCCGCGGGATGGACCTCAAGCCCGGTATGAACGGCACCAGGACCAGCAGCAGCGTGAGCACCATCATGATCGCCCAGACCTCGATGTCACCGTTGTGGGAGGTGTTCATCGGGGGAACCTGGTACCACATGGTGTAGAGCCAGAGCCAGGCCTGCCCGGGGAAGTTCCCGGTCTCGTTCATCATTCCCCATTGGCTTCCCTGGAGATGACGCAGGCTCGCTTGATCGGCCAGATACGTGCCGTCCGCGATAAACAGCAGCGGGTTGGTGTAGTTGGTCGCGTACAGCTGGGGCGTCGCAAGAAGCGCGCCGTCAAGGGCCCCGGTTCGTGCCATCGACTCGAGGTTGCTGATGAGAACGCCAACCGGGCCGTAAGGGCCGACCTTCACCACGAGCTGGCCATTGGAGAAGGTCGCGTTTGCGACGACTGTCTCGTAGGCGGCGTCCCATTTCGCCCGTTGCGCCGCGGACGCGCCTTGGTACTGCGCAAGCGCGGCATCAAGAGCTGGGCGGTTCGGCAGTGTCGCAAGCGGCTTCAGCACGAAGTCCTGGGCGGTGTTGATCGGGATCCTGACCCCGACGGCCTGCTCGAGCGAGATCGGGCCCAGCTTCTGGGCGACACCCGCCGCGCTCGTGTAGGGCGGCCCGTAGGTCGCGACGCCGCTCGTTCCGTCGAGCTCGGTCATCGCGGTCTGCGCGAAGTCCACTGGCGCGGCGTTCGACCAGGATCTCACCGTAACCGGGGGATCATCGGGCGATGAGAACACGATGGCACAGGCGACCACCAGAACAAGGACGACCAGGAAGGAGATGAGGACCTCCTTCGCCACGTCATAGCGCCGGTAGTCCCCCTGCCACTCGACGACGTCACGGTCCGGCTTGAAGCGGCGAGCCCGGTGGGCGCCGGAGGTGTCGGATGCGCTGGTCGCGCTCATGACTGGTCCTCCGGCAGCTTCCACAACGGCTGCTCCGATGTGGGCGCCTGCGCCGGCGGCTCTTGTGCCGGCGGCTCCTGCCAAGTGGGCTCCTGCGCCGGCGGCTGCTCCGAGGCGGGCTCCGGTGCCGGCTCCTGCAGCAAGGGTTGCTCTTGTGGCGAGGGCTCAGCCAGTTCTTGTGGCACAAGCAGAGACGTCGCGGCCGTGACGGTCGTGGTGAGGCTGAGGCCGGCCTTGGCGAGCTGAGCCTCGGTCGGAGCGAACGGCGGAACGACGCCGTGGCGCCTGACGAGCAGGACGTGAAGCCCGATCAGGAGCGCCACGAGCAGCGGAAGCAGCACGATGTGCCACATCAGCATCTGGCCGAAGTTGAGAACGTTCCAGAAGGCGCCGGCACCCGTGGCGTTGATGCCGTCCTTGGCCTGGGTGCTGATCCATTCCGAGTCGAAGTTCTGCTGCGAGAGATAACCCGTGAAGGCCGTCGCGATGGAGATTGCGAACGCGATCACGCCGGTTACCCAGGTCGCCTTGCGCCGGCCGCGCCACGCCGCCATGAGGAACTTGACCCACAGGTGCACGACCATGAACACGAAGAAGAACTCGGTGGCCCACAGGTGCACCGAGTTCACGAACAGCCCGGCATGGGACTTGTGCCACCACGCCGGGCCCTCGACGGCGAGCACGGCGCCCGACAGCAGCACGACGATGAAAGCCCCGATCGTCAAAGCCCCAAAGACGTAGGTCCACGACGCCACGTAGGCGGGCTGGCGGTCCGGCAGCAGGCGGTCCGGCGGGAAGGCCTCGACTGCCTTTTCGCGGAGCTTGCCAGTCCAGGTTCCCTTGTCGGGGCTGACGGTAAAGGTATCGACCGCGGACGCGCTCACTTCCGTCTCGTCTCATGCCTGGGAAATGGCAGCACAATCGCGGCGACGAGCATGACGATCATGACCGCGATGACGATCAGGTTCGCCAGCGAGATCTGCACGACTCCCCAGCTGATGTACTTGCCGGTTCCCCCTAGGTGCACAAGTGCTGCGAGCAAGTTCATTCCACCCGCAACTGACGTGTGGCTCACGAGCCTCACCTCCCCACCGCATCTTGGCTGCGGCGCGCCATGAACCCTAGGGCCGAAAGTCCCTACTGTGCTCATCGATAACATGCCAAGGTGAATTGGGCGTGCTTCGCGGTTGGTTTGGTGGCGGTCGTACTTTCTCTGACCTCCCTTCTGCCGCTGCGCGGACCGGTAGGTTCGGGCCTCTCCTTCGTGCCCAGCTGGATCGTCGGCGAGGCGCCGCTGCATCTCGCAGCTGTCGTTGTCGTGGTCATGATCGGCTGCGGGCTTGCGGGTGGTTTGGGGAGTTGGCCGGCTTGGGCCGGCTTGGCGTTGGCGGCAATCGCGTGCACGGGCCTAGCGGCACAGTTCGCCTCCGGCCTGCGCTCCCGTGGGCACTTCGAGGTGGCACTTGCCGAGGCGGGCCAGCTCGCACCGCGGTGGAGCTGGAGCCCGCAAGACTCCCGGCGTGTCGTTGTGGCCCTGCCGATCCGGCCACGAAGCGTCGAGCAGCTCCGCGATATCTCCTATGCGGACGACGCCAGCCGCGCCCATCGCCTCGACGTCTATCGCAGAGCCGGGCCTGAAAGGCCGGCCGCGGCGCCGGTGCTCTTGTACTTCCACGGCGGTGCCTGGGTGATGGGGGACAAGCGCGAGCAGGGCATCCCGATGCTCGAGCATCTCGCGGAGAGGGGCTATGTGTGCGTCAGCGCCAACTACGCACTGAGCCCGAAGGCGAGGTGGCCGCGCCATGTCCTCGACTGCAAGCTGGCACTCGCCTGGGTGAAGCAGCACATCGCCGACTACGGAGGCGACCCCGGTCTCGTGTTCTTGTCGGGTGGCTCGGCCGGCGGCCATCTTGCGGCGCTGCTCGCGCTCACCGCCAACGACCCGGTGTGGCAGCCCGGTTTCGAACACGAGGACACCACAGTCGCCGCTTGCATCCCGATGTACGGCGTCTACGACTTCGTCGATCCCGACAGGATCGGCAACGCCAACCTCACGTCCATCTTGGAAAGGCGCGTGTTCGAGCAGGCCGCAGCCGAGGCGTTCGTCGCGGCCTCGCCGATCTCGAGGGTGGGTGAGTCAGCGCCCCCGTTCTTTGTCGTCCACGGACGCAACGACGTTCTCGTCCCCGTCGAGAGTGCCCGCGCCTTCGTAAGAGCGCTCCGGGCCCGCGGCACCGGGCCAGTGGCCTATGCAGAGCTGCCGCTCACCCAACACGCCTTCGACAACTTCTGGTCACCGCGGACGGTTCATTTCGTGCACGCCCTCGAGCACTTCACCGCTCGGATCGTCGCGACCCGTGCCGCGGAACGGGAGGTGGGACGCTAGTTCGCTTGGCGGTGGCGGCCTACCATGCAGCAGATGGCGCCAGCAGGTAGAGCAGACCGGCTCGAACGGATGACGAACCTGGTCCTGGTTCTCCTCGAGACGCCGCGCCTGGTCTCCTTGCGGGAGATCGCCTCGACGGTGGAGGGCTATCCGGAGGGCAAGGAGGCAAGCCGCCAGGCATTCGAACGGGACAAACGGGCGCTTCGCGAGCTCGGGATCCCGATAAGCGTGGAGCCGTTGGCGGGCGACGAACAGCTCGGTTACCGCATTCACCCGGAGGACTACTACCTTCCCGAGCTTCAGCTCGACCCGGATGAGGAGCAGGCTCTGAGCTTCGCGGTCGCTGCCGTGCAGCTCGGCGGCGCGGCAGGCCGGGATGCGGTGGCCAAGCTCGGCGCAACTGGAGAAGTTCCCGAACCCGGCCTCCCGCCGATCGCCGTCCTGCCGTCGCTGCCCGCTCTCGGCCCTCTTCACCAAGCCGTGCGTGACCGGGCGCTCGTGCACTTCGGCTACCACGGACGGCGCCGCGAGGTGGAGCCGTACGGGCTCACGTTCAAGTCGACGGCCTGGTACCTCGTCGGACGCGACAGGACTGCGCCCGACGCAGGGCTGCGCACGTTCCGGGTCGACCGTTTCGAGGACACGCCGGGCCTCGGGAAGCCGGCAGCCTTCGAGCTGCCGGCGGGATTCGATTTGCGCGAAGCCGTGCGTTTCCTTCCCTGGAGGGTCGGAGGCAGGCCAGCAGGCCCAGGTGGTGACGAGGCAGAGGGTTGTGTGCCCCCGCCGGCGGAGGTGACGATGGTCGTGGACGCGCGGCTTGCCCGGAGTGTGGTCGCCACACTTGGCGCCGGGTCCGTGGAGGCCTGGGAGCCCTCTGGCGTCGTGCGCCTGCGGATCGTCGTCCCCGAGCAGAGCGCGTTCGTAGACTGGGTCGTCGGTCTCGGCGACACGGCCGAGGTGCTCGGTCCCCCTGGTCTGCGCGCGGCCGTCATCGGACAACTCGCAGATCTGGCCGCACGTCCGCGCCAGGCAACGGACCTGGCGAATGTGCCCCGGTCGACGCCGAACCTGCCCGCGGCCCCACCGGTGTCGCCGGCCCCGACGGAGGCCGGCCCGGCGGCCGACGACGCTCTGTCACATCGGCGCACACTGCCCCCCCCACACGCGACGGCCGGTGACCGGCTGAACCGGCTCTTCGCCGTACTCGTGTACCTCGCCAGAGTGGGCGAGGCCCGGCTCGTGGATCTGGCCGCCCGGTTCTCCGTGAGCGAAACAGAGCTTCTCCATGACCTCGAGCTCGCCGCCTGTTGCGGCGTGCCGCCGTACACTCCCGACCAGCTGATCGACCTGTTGGTCGACGAGGACCGTGTCGTTGCCGAGGGCCTGCGGGAGCTCGCACATCCCCGCCGGTTTACGCCCGAGGAGGGCTTCGCCCTTGCCGCAGCCGCCCGAGCCCTGCTCGCCGTGCCAGGGGCCGACGACCACGGGGACCTCGCCGGAGCGCTCGCCAAGCTCGAGACAGTGCTCGGATCCTCGCGTCTTGCAGTGGAGGTCGACTCGTCGCCAGCGCTCGGCCCGCTCCGGGCGGCGGCCGCCTCCGGCGAGCAGGTCGAGATCGACTACTTTGGCGCGTCGGCGACGGAGCCCTCGACTCGTGTCGTCGACCCATGTCAGGTCGTCGTCCGGGAGGGCAAGTGGTATCTGGACGGGTGGTGCCACCGGGCAAGCGGCCTGAGGCGCTTCCAGGTCGCCCGCGTGCAAGCCGTACGTCCGACGGGCCGGATCGCCGGGGAGGTCACTTCGCTCTCCGAAACAGAGCGTGAGGCGCTGTCCAGGCCCGAAGCCTTCCTTGGCGCATCCGAGGCCGTGATGGCGACGGTCGTGTTGCCGTCCGAGGCGCGTTTTGCCGTGGAGGGACTCGTCACCAGTGGCCTCGAGGAACTTGGCGACGGCCGATTGGTGGCGACCATCCCCGTCAGCGATGCAGAAGGGTGGTTCGGCCGCCTGCTCCTGCTGCTCGGACCGAAGGCCGAGGTGATCGACCCGCCCTCCCTCGTGGACGTTGGCGCGAGGGCTGCCAGTCGAGCCTTGGATCGCTACAGCCGGTAGAGGTCGCGTCCGCAGCGGTAGGTCGTGGGGTCGGCACGGCGCGTAACCAGGGTCGGTGCTGAGCGTCGCCAAGCTGACACGGGGCAGGGAGGGGTACTACCTGGAAACAGTGGCCTCCGGCCGAGAGGACGCCGGTGCCCTCGTCGAAGCCGAAGGGCACTGGCTCGGGCAGGCGGCGGCGAGCCTCGGCCTGGTGGGGACGGTGGACGGCGCTGCGCTGCATGCTCTGCTCGCCGGCGTCGACCCCGCTACGGGCGAGGTGCTCTCGGCGCGCCACGACAGGGTTCGCGTCGCCGCCTACGACTGCACCTACTCGACGCCGAAGTCGGTGAGCGTGCTGCATGCGCTAGGTCCTGAGGAGGTTCGAACCCACGTGCGTGCTGGCCACGAGGAAGCAGCCGAGGCCGCGTTCGGCTACCTGGAGCGCCGTGGCGCCCGCGTCCGGCGCAGCTTGGCACGCGGCGAGGCAGCGTCGTCGCTCCCGGCCGGCGGCCTGGTCGCAGCCGCGTTTCTCCACCGGACCAGCCGCGCGCCTGATCCTCACCTTCATACTCACGTGCTTGTCGCGAACCTGGCGCCGGGACCGGATGGTCGTTGGTCGGCGCTCGACGCCCGTGGGCTGTTCCTCGAACTCGGTACCGCTCGCGACCTCTACGAAACGCAGTTGCGTTCCGAGCTCACGTGCCGGCTCGGTGTCTCCTGGCGCGGGCTCCAGGGTGCCTGGGCCGACCTTGCGGGCATCGACCCGGGCCTGAGCCGGGCCTTCTCGCGCCGTTCGGCCGACATCGAGATGGCCCTCGAGCAAGCGGGTCGCTCCGGTCCGGGTGCGGCGCGCATCGCTTCGGTCAGGACCAGGCCCGGCAAGGACCTGGGGACCGCCTACGACGAGCTCGTGGCAGGCTGGCGCGAACGCTCGTACCGCCTCGGCGTCTCCGATGCCCGGCTTGCCTCCGTTGCCGGGCGATCGCAGGCGGCTTCCGCCGCACGGGTCGCCCGGCCCGAACCGGAGGGCGGGCGTGCCGAGCGGTGGGTCGAGCGAGCACTGGGCGAGCACGGCGTCGCCGCGCGGGACGGCACGTGCCGGCGAGGCGATCTCGTCCGGTCGCGGTGCGCCTCGCTGCCATGTGGCGCCCCGGTCGCGGAGGTGGAGCGCGATGTGGAAGCTCTCCTGGCCGAAGGCCGTGTCACCCAGGTCTCACTGGCCTCCCGCCCGTCCGGCCGGCTTCTCAAGGGCGGCTCCGGTCGATCGATCCCAGGAGGTGTCAGCGAGCCGTTGTACACGACGCCTGCGATCCTCGAGATCCACGAACGGCTCACGCAACTCGTGCGCGAGCACCCCGAAGCGGTCCGGCTTGTCGCCTACCTCCCCGGCAGACGGCTGGCGGCGCTCGACGCGATCGGCGAGATCTTGTCCCGCCCGGACGCGACTGTCACCGCAGTGGCACCCGGTCGCAGCGCAGCGGCTTCCTTCGAAGCGGTGACAGGCTTAGAGACGACCGCGATCGCCGAGGTGCCGGCGGGCTGGCCGGGGACGGGCAGCGTCGTGGTGGCCGAGGCGCAGTGCCTGGGCCCGTGGGAGCTCTCCTCGGTGGTCGAGTCCTCGTTGGCCGGCCGAGGCCGCGTCGTGCTGTTCGCGCCCTGGGCTGCACTCGAGGCCCGGTTCGGCACGGCCGCGATCCTCGCACCCCACCTGGCCCGGTTGGAGCCCGGGAGTCGCCCTTATGCACCGATTGTCGCGGGGAGTGGGGCCGGTGTGCCGGAAAGGCACTGTTTTGCTGGGCGTGAGGTCCTTGTCGTCGCCGACGGCCCCGCGGCGCGCCAAGCGCTGCTGACGAGTTGGCAACGGGGCCGGGCATCAGGGCGGCGCCCGCTCGTGGTGGCCAGCGACGACGCGGTCGTCCACTCGTTGCGCGACTCGGTCGAAGACGCCGGTGGTTCGCCCGACGAGGTCGTCGAGGCGCGCCGGCTGGCGGGCCGGCTGGCAGGCCGGCAAGTCGGGTCAGGCCTCGAGGGTCAACTCGTCGTCCTGGGTGCTTTGCCAACCGGTGTCAGGGACGTCTTGGCGGGTGAATGCGTCCACGTAGCGATCGTCGCGTCGCGGTGTTCCGCTGCCGAACGGCTCGGGCGGGCGGCAGAAGTCGCACGACCGCGCTATCTCGTTTCGGAGCTCGGGGCGATCCGGTCGGGCGGCCCAGATCGCTCAGCGTGGCGCGCGGGTGCAACGGCGATCGAGGCCTTCCGCCGGCGCTGGTCGATCGACGATCGCGAGCATGCCGTTGGCGATCGGAGCACGCTGCGATCCCTGGGTATCGCAGCTCTCGGCGACGCGGCCGAGACGAGGTTCGAGATCCGACAGGCGTTCCGGTCGACGCCGGCGATGGGTCGTCACAGTTTGGAGGCGCCGGGCCGGTCCCGCTGAGGCGCGCCTGGGCCTCGCCGCGCGAATCGAGCGCCTGCTCTGATCCCGGCCAAGCGGGAGTCGAGCGTCGGGTGCTCAACGCAGGCCGACTGTCCGGTCGCGACCTGACGTGACTGCACGGAGCGGTCCGGCCGGCATCATCACCCTGTGCCGTTCGCGGGCGCGCCACCGGCCGTCCATGACCGCTTCGCGCCAGGGCGAGCTCGAGTACCACGGCGTCATCCGCAGGAAACCAGGCTCGGCGCCCTCGATGCCGAGCATGCATCCAGGATGTCCCCTGGCGATGGCGTCGACAGGCAGAACGCGTTCCTTGCGCATGGACAAGGTCTGGGTCGTGCCCCGCCCCAAAGCGGCGAGCCCGTGCCGACGCGGCCCGCGGGTGACCGAGATGGTGGGCACCTCGTGCTCGCCGGCGAGGAGAGAGACCGCCTCGAGGGTCCGGGTGTCACCGATCCCGGCAAGCACGAGCTTGGTCCCGAACAGCGACAGGAACCCGTCCGCCTCGCGATCCCACCGTGCCCGGGCCTGTGCGAGGTCCTGCAGGCAGGCCAACGTCACGACACCCTGGCTGCCACCCTCGGCAACGAGCGTCGGGAGGTCGTGCAGGGGCGCGATGTTCGCCAGTTCGTCGAGGACGAGAAGAAGTGGGGGCCTCGACACTGGCCGGGACGCTCCCGTCCGGGCATCACCGGCATCGCCGGACCCTGCCACGGTCGCGGTCCGCGAACGCTGATAGGCGGCCGAGCGCACCTCGCGAATCAGCCCCGCGACGAGGGGAGCGGCGTGTCGCTGATGATCGCTGTCGGCGCAGACATACAGTGTCGCCCGGCTGTCCACTAGCTCGGCGGCGTCGAGGATCCGACCTTGGGTCGAGGCGAGGGCGGCGTCGGTCCGATAACCGGCGAGCACGCCCGAGGCCGTGGACCAGATCCCGCTCTGCTCGCGCCCTTCGGTGGCGAGGATGCCCTCCAGGAGATCGAGTGCCCGGTCGGCTCCATGACGCGCCAGGGAGGCCCGCGCCTCGTCGGGATCGTGCCTGTCGACGCCTGCCAGCACCTCGGGAACCGGCCGATGTTCCAGCGCTCCTGCGTGGAGCACGACGGCAAGCAGAGCTCCTGCGCGTTCGCTCCAGTGAGAGGCCTCGCCACGATCGGTGCCCGGGCGCGCGGCTCGGACCATGGACTCGGCGACGAGAACCGCTCCGTCCCAGCTAGCTGCAAGACCGAGCGGTGACCAGCCCACAGTCTCGACGCCTGGCGGACAAGGTACGGTGCCACTCGGGTCGTAGAGCAGCACAGGGCCGACACGGGACCGTGCCGCCCAGGTCGAGGCGAGGAGGTCGGCCTTGGTGGAGGCTGCGATCACCGGGCCGCAAGCCGCGAGAACGTTGGGAACGGCGACGGCAGCGGTCTTTCCCGAACGTGGTGGGCCCAACAGGAGCACTCCGTCCTGCGGGCGGGCGAAGACGGGGACTCCTCGAGCCCCGAGCGCACAGCCGAGATAGATGCCGTGGCCGTGCAGCTGCGAGGTCGCGAGCACCAGAGCTAGGGGATCGAGGTTCGGCGCGGCCACAATCGAGTCGTAGCCGAGGCGCCTACCAGCCGACATCATGGTGGACCAGCGCCGCCGGGGGCGAGACGATCGCGGCGGCCGTCTCCAGCTTATTGTGGCAGCGAGGCGACAGAACTGCAGACCAGGGGGCCCGGCCGGGCCGACCTGGCGCGCTCTGGAGGTCCGAAGCGAAATCGGCTTCGCGACCACCTTGATCGAACGGCGGCAGCCAAGCCTCAGGAATTCTGGCGTCGTGCCACTGCGGCCAAGGTTGGCAACGATGGGTCCGCTGAAGGTCCCTGACCGGTCGCAAGAGCGTGGCATCCGATCAAAAGCCTTATATTTACAGGCATAAGTGGGCCGCTTCGACGTCGGGGAGTCGGAGCTGCAGTCCGGAACAGGCCATAGAATAAAGGCGTCACGCGGCCCTGTTCCGAGAATGCTTGATTTCCGCGGGAAAATCACCTTGTATTGCGGAAGGTTGGACAATATGCCAGGAGGCGAAATTGAACAGGACAGAACTTGTCGGCAAGGTGAGCGAGCTTGCCGCGCTGACAAAGCATGACGCGGAAAAGGCTGTGGATTCAGTCATCTACGCGATCACGTCGGCGGTACGTGCAAACGAGCCAGTTCGGATCACGGGATTTGCAACCTTGAAGGCCCGTGACCGTGCGGCCCGACGCGGCCGCAACCCACAGACAGGAGCGCCCGTGAAGATCAAGGCGACCAAGGGCATCGGTTTCGCGGCCGGTGCGCAGCTGAAGAAGGACTTGAACTCGCGCGGCCCGTTGGCCAAGCCGGCATCACTTGCAGTTGTCAAGCCGAGCGCCGCCAAGGTCGTTCCGGCTCGCAAGGCCGTTCCGGCCAAGAAGGCCGTGCCGGTTCGCAAGGCTGTTCCGGTCAAGAAGGCCCCGGTCAAGAAGGCGCCTGCGAAGAAGGCTGCGGTCAAGGCCGCCCCGGTCAAGAAGGCTCCGGTCAAGGCCGCTCCGGTCAAGAAGGCTCCGGTCAAGAAGGCTCCGGTCAAGAAGGCCCCTGCCAAGAGGGCTGGTCGCTAGGAAGGCCGCAGGCCTGCAATAACACACTTATCGAGGAGGCCTCGCGGCACGAACATGTCGCGAGGCCTCCTCGTGTCTGTTCGGGCGCCGGGCACGGTGCGCCTCGCTGCTCGGAGAGCAAGCAAAGGGCCGGCCACGAGGGTCCGAAGGGCTTGGCGAAGGCGCCCTCAGGCGTCGTCGATGCGCTTGAAGGCTTCGGCCGCGGCGAACCCGCCCTTGCGCCCGTGCTCGGCGAGCCGATCGGTGACACGGCGCTTGAACTCCACGACTTCGGGGTGCTCGCAGTCCTCGACAGCGCCCGGCTCGGCGATACCCATCGTCGAGCGCAGCTGGCTTCGGTGCTCCAAGAGCGCGGCGAGCTTCGCGTCGACGAACTGAGTCACGTCCTCGAGATGGTCAGGCTCGTCGGCTTCGAACAACAGCAGCGTCTTCGGCCGGTGGGGCAGGGCGTCGAGCTCCGGGAAGAAGAGGGGGTCGCGGGCGGCGACTATCGCGTCGGTCACGAGAAAGCCCGCATTGCGGTGGTCTGGATGCAGGCGGTAGCGCTTCCACGGGTCATGACCGAGGATGACATCGGGCCTGATCCTGCGGATACAGGCCGCGACCTCGAAACGCTGGCGGAGCCCCGCCTCGAGCTCGCCGTCGGGCCATCCGAGGAAGACCACCTCGCCCTTGCCACCGAGCGCCACGGACGCGGCCCGCTGTTCGTTGCGCCGTGTGACGACGAGCTCGGCCGGGTCGTGTGCGGGGTCCCAGGTCCCCTTGGAACCATCGGTGCAGACGAGGTGGAAGATCTCGCAGCCGTTGGCGGCCCATTTCGCGAGCGTGCCGCCGCAGCCGAACTCGGCGTCGTCAGGGTGCGCGGCCACAGCCAGCGCCCGGTTGGGTATGGGCAGGTTCGATTCCATCGGGTCAGGTTGCCACCTTGACGAGGGCCAGGTCCTCGGGCAGGTCGATGTCGATCGCGAGCCGGCGGTCGTACACGATCTGACAAGGCAGGCCGAGCCGGGCCGCTTCTGTGCGGTGGCGCTCGAAGCTCCCCGCCCCATACTGAAAACAGAATCCTGCGTTCGTGGGCACTACGGCCACGTTTGTCCCGTCACGACGGCGATCGGGCACGAGTGTCACGGTGCCGGTCATACCGAGCGTTGCCAGCCCCACGGCGAAAGGGAGGTCCGCATGGGCCACGACCGCCAGGCCGACCCCTTCGGCGGCGAGCTGGTCGACACCTGCCATGACCGCCGCTGACAAGCCGAGGCCCGGCGTCCACGCCACCCGTGCGCCGTGCTCGGTGGCCCAAGTCGCGACCTCGTTGTCGTCACACACCACCAGGACGGGAAGGGGAGCGGCAGCACTGATAATTCTGGAAGCCAGCTCACGGGCGAGCGCCTCACGGGCGGGTGCGTCCAGGACCGTTGCAAGTCGCAGCTTCGCGGCATGAAACGACTTCACCGGGACGAGCACGGCGCGCGCGGTCAGCTCAGGCATCGTCTTCGGCGAGCCTCGCCGTGGCGATGCGGTACGGCCCGAGCTCGAAGGAGCCTTCAAAGCTGGCGACGTAGCGACCACGCAGGTCGACGAGCTGCCCGCGAAGCATCGCCTCTGGGGCCCGGGGGTTGTCGGGGCCTGCGGTACCGCTGCGCAGCTCGACCTTGGTCGGAGTGCCTCCGGGGTTGAACACCCGGATCTCGAGCGCGCCTCCCGCGGCCCGGCGCAGCGCGCTCAGTTCCGCACCGGCCACCGAGAGCATCGATGCTTCGAGCGCAAGCCGGCCTCCACCCAGACTCGACACGACCGGCAGGTCACTGAAAGCGTCGTCGGCGAGCGCGTAACCGTCCGCAACGCCGACGGCCACGGCATAACGCAGCGTGCGTGGCCCTTGCAGCTGTGGGCCCTCGAGATGGTCGACCGGCCCGGCCGGCAGAGGGCGATTCGCCATGGTGAGCCGAGAGAGCATGCCGGTTGCCCGGAGCAGGGTCAGTGCCAAGCCGTGCGCCTGCAGAGCGGCCCCTGCGCCGGCCTCGGCGATATCGACGAGCTCGTACTCGCAGAGCCCCTCGTGGCAGACGGTCAGCCCGCCGGCCTTCACGAAGCGCCGGGAGGGATAGGTCGCAAGCGCCCGCTCGCTCGGGCCGCCTTCGGCCAGCAGGCCACGTTCCACCACGGCGAACGCGCATTCGGCGTTCGAGTGGTCCGCGGGCTGCGGCAGCGGGAACCACGCACGGAGCCGATGGTCCCGGCAGACGTTGTCGAAGCTCGTCGTGACCCGGACCATTGCCTCGCCGGCGCGGACGTCGATCCGGGAGCTGACCACGACCTCCTGCTCGCCGGTTCGGGACCGCCGGCCTTCGTCGATCTTCTCGGGCCAGCGGTACATCCGTTCGGCGACGGCCACGGCCCGGACGGGGCCGGATTCGACCAACGTCAGGGTGACCCGCTCAGGCGCGTCGACGACGAGATCGTGCTCGGGGGGCGAGTAGTTGTAGGTGTCGCCGAAATCTCCGGAGTCGACGAGCCGGTTGAAACCCGGTATGCCGTCGACAGAGAACGTGCCGTCGCTCGGCGAGAGCGTCACACTCACGAGCGAGTTGGCGAGCACAAGGCCGCCGTCGGCCTCCTTGGCGGCGGTTACCGGGTCATCGAGCGGCGCGCTTTGCCAGGCCTTCCAACCAAAGCCCGGGACGTCGGCGACGCGGACCAGCACTCGACGGGACGACGCCTGGTCGAGGTTGACCCTGACCTGGGCGTCCGGCCGGAGAGCGAATCGGGCGAGCAGGTCGTTCCTTATCTGTTCGACTTGCAAGTCGTTCGAGCGCTCCGGGCGCAAGCGGACCGCGACGTCGATGCCGGTGTCGTCCTCCTCGACGTCTACGCCGGCGAGGTAGGCGCCCTCGCCCATCTGGTCCTGCCCGCTGAGCTGGGACAGGACGCCACGCACTTCGGCCGTGGTCAGCACGAGATCGGCCGCGAGCCCGAACCGTTCGTCGAGGACCTGAGCGCCCTCGATGGGTCCCTTTTCACCGATGATCAGCTCGACGACTCCCGAACGGGACCGGGCCAGCGGGTTCACGGCGACATGGCAGGGCTCCGACAACGACGAAGCGAGCTTCTTGAGGGCGCGCTCTGCGACTCCCTCGGCGATCCGTGTCGCCTCGGCGTAGCGGTGGAGCACGGCGGCGCAGACCTCGTCGTGCGAGCAGGCGCAGATCGAGTCGTGGGCCGAATTCCGCACGACCTCGCGCCATGCGATCTGGAGCACCGCTTCGGGGTAGCCCCCAGGCTCCGAGAGCAGAGCCGCCAGTGGCTCGGCGAGCCGCTCGAGGGATCGCTCGGCGCGGGCGGCGGCCTGCTTGACGTCCACGCGGTTTGACGCGACGCCCATCAAGATGTTCGCCCGGGCGCCGGAGCGGAGCTCGCCCTGCCAGCTCGGCAAGCCGGATTCGGGAGCCCGGGCGACTGCCTCGGGCAGCGACGAGATCACGATCTCGAAACGGTCCTGGATCGCGTTCGCCTCTGCGACGACCCTGCCGAGCCACCGCTGGGGCTCTTGGTGATCCGTCCCGTTCGGGAACAAGATCGCCGCGTCGGGCCCGATCAGGAAGTCCGAGTGCTCCTCCTCGAAAGCTTGGAGACGCCGCAGGAGGGCTTTCGCGTCGTCTCCCACCGAGGCACCGATCGAGTAGCCGCTGGGAAGGTACTCGGCGCGCACCTGTGAGCCGTCGGGAGCGGCCCACACAAAGGCGGTCTTGTCGACAACCGACGGCACGCCGCGCCACACGACGGCGTCGGCAAAGCCCGCCCCGCGCAGGATCTGGGGCATCTGGCCGACATGGCCGAACATGTCGGGGAGATAGCCGACTTCCATGCCCCCCCCGAACTCGGCCGCGCGTTCGAATCCGAGCTGCAGGTTGCGCACGATGGTCTCACCGGAGACGAGGAACTCGTCCATGAGGACGTACCAGGGGCCGAAGCTGATCCGCCCTGAAGCCGCCAGACGCTGGAGACGGCCCCGATTCTCGGGGCGAACCTCGAGGTAGTCCTCGACGGCCGCCATCTGCCCGTCGAAGAGATAATGGGCATAGGAAGCGTCGGACTCCATCAGCTCGAGAAGCTTGTCCACGAGATCGACCAGACGGAGCTGGAAGGTCCGGAACGGTGAATACCACTCGCGGTCCCAGTGCGTGTGAGGGACGACGTTGACCCTGCGACGCGCTGTGCCATAGCGGGGGGTCTCGGGCGGGCCCCCGCGGTCCTCGGTCCGGCCGGCCATGTTGTGCAGGCTACGCCTCGGATACCTTGCCGCAGGGACCGGCGTCGTAGCCGGCGATCGCAGCCAGCTGAGAGGGGAGCTCCCTGCCGGCAAGTACGTCAAGAAGGGCGCGGATCTCTGCTGTGCCGAGAAGTGCCTGCGGGATGTGGAGCTCGCAGATCTCCTCCTGCCACGGCACGAAGCCGAGCCCGTACGCCAAGGCGGCGGGCTCACTTGCGACCCCGATGTCGGCCAGGCCACCCGCGATCGAGGACGCCACGAGGAGGTGGGCGCTACAGGCGGTGTCGTAGCCGGAGAGTGCGTTTGGCTCCACGCCGAGCTCACCGAGCGCCTCGTCGAGCAGTCTGCGGGCTTCCGAGCCGGGCTCGCGGTTCACGAGGCGGGCACCGAGTTCGAGCGCGTCGGCGAGGGAGTGCACCGTTCTGGCGTATTTGGAACAGACGACAAGGCCCTCGCGCCAGGCGGCAAAGCCGACGATCTCATGTGCCGCTGAACGCCGCGGCCGCTCATCGGCGCGCCGGTGGACGGCTGCTGCGTGCACCGTGCCGGCCTCGAGCAGGCGGCGTCCGGCCGTGTTGTTGCACGACCACCACACCAGGCCGGTCGGCGGGCGGTGGCGTTCGAGTGGCCCCGCCAACAGGGCGAGAGCGGGGTCGCAGCCGGCAACGGCCAGGGTGGGGCCCAACGCGGCCATCGGCTGGGTGGCGATGAGTGAACCAGCGGGCTCGGCCCGCGTGCTGGTCGCATGGGCTATGGCGGGCCTGAATCCCGGGACGAACCCGGAGTCGCCGACGAGAGGAAACGCCACCGGAGCACCATTGACCTCCGACAGCAGTAGGCGAGCGGAAGCGAGCGCCGGAGCGGCGAGCCGTGCACTGAGGGCGGGGAGCTCAGGCGCCGCGCCGAAGAGGTCCTCGATGCTCGTGCCGAGCGCCGCAGCGAGTGCGAGCGCGACCTCAAGCGAGGGCGACCACCGGCCCGACTCGATCCCCGAGATCGACTGGCGGGTCACACCGGCCATGTCGGCGAGCGCTCCCTGCGACAAGCCCCGGGCAAGGCGTGCGAGACGGAAGCGGTCGTCGATCCTCTGGCTGCTGGCGGTCATCCGGACACCGCTGTCTCAGGCATGGACCACCGGCGGATCGAGCACGGTGAGAGCGCAAACGACACCGGCGGCAGGAGGCTCATCGAGGTGGATGGTGAATTGCCCGCCGGAGCGCTCAGCCACGGTGCATTCGTAGCGCGACCCGAACGGGCGTGTCGACAGGATGCTTCCGGTGAGCACGACGCCGCGCTCTCCGGCTGAGCCGAGCAGGACCCGATCTGGGTGAATCGCGTACCAGCGGTTCGCAGCGCCCGGAGCCGGGACGAAGCCGCCGTAACCGACCAGCTCGGCCACGCGACGGGTGACCGGGGAGAGCACCACCTCGAGAGCGCCGCCCATTTGCAGCAGCCGGCCGTTGTCGATGATCCCGAGCCGGTCGCTGAAAGCCTGCGCCTCGGTGAGGTCATGAGTGACGAGGATGCCGGTTGCGCCACGCTCGACGGAGATCTCGATGGTCAGCAGGCGGAGAGCTTCGCGTGCCGCTACGTCGACGGCCGAGAGCGGCTCGTCGAGCAGAAGCACGCGAAACGAGCTCGCGAGCGCCCTTCCGAGTGCCACGCGCTGGCGCTGGCCTCCAGACAAAGCTGCGCCCCGCGCACGGGCCAGCACGCTGAGACCGAGCCGCTCGAGCAGTTCGGTGACACGGCCCCGGGCGGGGGAGCGGCGGATCCCGTAGGTCACGTTCTGCTCGACGGTGAGGTGCGGGAACAGCGTCGTAGGCTGGCGGACGAGGGCGACTTGCCTGTCGCGAGGCTCCAATGCCGTCTCGCCCTTCGACCTGCCGGCGACGAGCTTGCCGTCGATCCTGACAATGCCGCGACTCAAGCGGGTGAGACCTGCGATCGACTCGAGGATCGTCGTCTTTCCCGCCCCCGAGGTGCCGAAGATGGCGAGCCGCTCTCCCGCTTCGAGCCCGAAGCCGACTTGGACGGTGAGCTGTCTGCGTTCCACCTCCAAGTCAACCTCTAGGAGCGGTGAGGGCGCGGCGTTCACGGCGCTTCGGCCCCGGCGACACGCGAGCGGTTCCGGGCGCTCCACAGGTAGGCGAGGGCCGGCAGGGGGAGCGCGGCGACGACGAGCAGCAGCGCGAACGGGAGCGCACCAGACAGGCCGAATTCCTGGAAGGCGATGAAGATCTGGTTCGGAAGCCCGCGAGGGTAATAGGCGACGATGATGACAGCCCCGAACGCGCCCATGGCGCGGGCCCAGGCGGTCGCGAGGCCGGTCGCGAGTCCGGGGGCCGCCAGAGGAAGCGTGATGCGACGGAATGCCTGTAACGAGCGGTCGCCGAGCAATGCCGCGTCCTGCTCGATCCGGGGGTCGACAGAAGCGAACGCGGCGTGCGCGCCGAGCACGTAGAACGGAGCAGCCTCGTAGAACTCGGCGACGATGAGAGCGAAGAAGGTGTTCACTCCCGTCAGATGGATGTCGGCGAGGAGGTTGCCCAGCGTGCCTTCAGGGCCGATTAGGAATATGAGCAGCAACCCGATCACCAGCGGCGGCATCATGAGGGGGAGCATGATGCCGAGCTCGACGATCCTTGCCAGAGGTAGGCGGCCGCGGGCGAGCAGGTAGGCAAGCGGCGTGCCGAACAACACCATGGCGCCGAGTGCGATCGCGCTCGCCCCGAGCGAGACCCAGAGCGGATCGAGGGCGCCGGGCGGCCCCAGTGCCGCCCGGATGGAATGAAACGAGAGGTGCTGTATCAGCGCGGCGAAAGGGCCAAGCAGTGCCAGCCAGATGACCAGCGCGCCGAACAGCGCCAGCACCGTCGAGCCACGGGCGACAATGCGCCCGGCAGTAGGGAACCCTGGCACCACCCCAGTCGCGGCCAGATTGCCTGCCGGGGCGGGAGTTCTCATCAGGACGAGGTTGTGCCACCCGCGGAGCGGAACGCGCTCAGCACATCGCTGGGCAACGTCTTAGCGGCAGTGTCCGCGCTCGTGGCACCGATGTAGACCGGGTGGGTGAGCGGGTAGCCGCCCCTGTTCAGCTGGGCGCGCCCTGCTGAAGAAAGCATCCAAGCGACGAAGGCATCGTCTGCGGCCTGGTTGGCCATCGAGGGACCGCTCTTTGCGTTGGCGGGTAGGACAAGGGTGATGTTCAAGGTGATCAGGTCGCCCTGGTCGACGGTCCCGTCGGTGAGCCTGATGCTGACCTTTGAGTAGTGGGCCGCCTCCGAGCTGACCCCGAAGTTCAAGCTGGGTGGCAGCGCGATGTAATGCAAGTGGTACTGGATCGCCTGGGTCAGATACGCACTCGAGGCATCGAACTCACCGGCCTGGAGGTCGGTGATGAGCGAGTCCTCATCGACCATCTGTGCCGGCAGTCCGAACGGCGTGGACTTGGTCACGCCGAGCACCGTGGTCGCGGGATCGTACGACAGGTGGAGCGTGGACTGGGCGAGCTCCATCATCAAGATGAAGTAGACGCCTTGAGGGTCGGCGTTCGGGTCGGTGCGCCCGATGCGGATCCCCGGTGAGCTCATCAGCGTGAAAAGCGACGAGAACGACGCTTTGTGGTCCGCGATGGCGTTGAACTGCTTCGCGAACCTGCCATTCGGGTTGTAGGCCACCACGAGCGGGTCGGTTGCGAGCTGGATGACGAACTTCGACCTCTTGGCCGGCCAGAGCCTCTTGATGTTCTTCTTGCCGACCGACATGAAGACCCCGGGCGAGATCTCGTTCGCGAGGATCTCCGAGGCGAGCGTGCTTGAGCCCGCCGCGCGGCCCTGAAAGCTGTCGCCGGTCGCGGCCTCGAACTTGGGGCCGAGATCGGTCGCGGCCCACAGCTCGAGAGAGCCGGCGTAGGCGACGCTGGCGGTTCCGTGCGCCGTCTTGGCCGAGGCCGGCGTTGACATGGGCGCTGTCGCCGGCTTGGCCGTGGTGGCGGCCGCCGCTGAGCCTGAGGTGGCTACTGCGACGACAGCCACCGAGGCGACAGCCGCGGCACGAAGACGCGATGAGATGGTCATGTGCGCAAGCATAACTGACATTACGCAAGTTATACCGTCGTCATTCACAAGCCTACGCCCGTGGTGCAGCGAGAGCTACGGTCGTTTGCGTGCGCAGCGCGGCCAGTTCGGAGGGAGAGCCGGCATGACCGCGGGACGCGCTCCCAATCTGAAGATCGAACGCGACCTGCTCGCTGCGGGCAGACTCGCCGTTGCCGGATGCGACGAGGTGGGGCGGGGCTCGCTCGGGGGCCCGGTGTCGGTGGGCATCGTCGTCGTCGATGCCACGACGCGCCGGCCTCCCGCGGGTCTGCGAGACAGCAAGCTCCTGGCACCTGCGGTGCGTGAGTCCCTCGTCCCAAGGATCGAATCCTGGTCGTGCTGCTGGGCGATCGGTCATGCGAACGCGGCCGAGATCGACGAGATAGGGATCCTGCGAGCCCTCCGCCTGGCGGGTGAGCGGGCAGTCGCTCTTCTTCCGACCCGTCCCGATCTCGTCCTTCTAGACGGCAATTACGACTGGTTCACGCGTCCGGAGCGTTCAACGTCCTCGCCGGCCGTGGTCGAGCCGGAGCAGGTCACGCTCAAAGTGAAGGCCGACGTGACGTGCGCTTCGGTGGCTGCCGCCAGCGTCATCGCGAAAGTGGCGCGCGACCGGCTCATGGTCGAGCTCGCCCGTTCGTATCCCTGGTACGGCTGGCACGCGAACAAGGGCTACGCGGCACCGGAGCACCGCGCGGCGCTGCTCGAGAAGGGTCCTTGCGAGGAGCACCGCAGGTCGTGGCACCTCCTGGCCGCCACCGAGCAGACGATGCTCGAGGGCGCTGAGCCCGACACCGGTGCCGGTTTTGCCGAGGCGCTCGCGCAGCACTAGCCGGTGTGGGGCTTGCGACGGCAGAGTGGTTCCCGACGGTAGCTTGAAGTGAAGATCCAACCTTGGAGGCTGAGCAATGTCCGGATCCGACCCGTGGGAGGCAATCCTCGAGCGTATCGAGGACGGGGCTTCTCTGATCGGGCTCGACGCGGACACCCTGTGCATGCTCTTGCTGCCCGAGCGAGTACTCGAAGTCGCCGTTCCGATCCGCCGGGACAACGGGAAGATTGAAGTGTTTCGCGGGTGGAGGGTGCACCACAACAGTGCCCGAGGCCCCGGCAAGGGCGGGATCCGCTTCCACCAGTCCGTGACTGCGCACGAGGTCATGGCGCTCGCCGCCGACATGACCCTCAAGTGCGCCGTGGTCGACGTGCCGTTCGGCGGTGCCAAAGGCGGCGTTCAGGTCGACCCGACGACGCTGTCGGCGAGCGAGCTCGAGCGCCTCACGCGTCGGTACGCGATGGGTATCGCCTCGATGATCGGCCCGGACCGGGACATCCCGGCGCCAGATGTCAACACGGACGCGAATGTGATGGCGTGGCTGATGGACACGATCTCGATGGTGAGCGGAGAGGCCATGACCGGCGTCGTGACCGGCAAGCCGCTGTCGATAGGAGGTAGCCGCGGCCATGTCGGCGCCACGTCTCAGGGCGTGCTCCTCTGCACACGGGCCGCCTTTCACGAGCTCGGCCTCTCGATGACCGGGGCGCGGGCGGTGATCCAGGGCCACGGCAAGGTCGGAGGTCCGCTCGTGTACATGTTGTCCTCGGCCGGCATGCGCGTGATAGCCGTGACCGACGCCGGAGGGGGCGTCTACAACCAGGCGGGCTTGGACGCGGCCTCGCTGGCTCGTCACGTCGAACGGACGGGCAGCGTCGCCGGGTTCGAGCTTGCCGACCCGCTCGAGCCCGAGCGGATCTGGGAGCTCGAGTGCGAGCTCGCCGTCCCCGCGGCACTTGCGGGAGTCATCACTGCCGAGGTGGCCGAGCGGACGGGGGCTCGGCTGATCGTGGAGGCGGCCAACGGGCCCACCTTGCCCGAGGCGGACGCGATCCTCGAACGACGCGACATCGTCGTGATCCCGGACATCCTGGCGAACGCCGGCGGGGTCACCGCTTCCTACTTCGAGTGGGCCCAGAGCCGTCAGGGCTTCACATGGGAGGGGGACCTTGTCGCCGAGCGCCTCCGGCGCGTCATGTCGGCCGCCTTCGACGCGGTGTGGCGCCGGTCGCGCGAGCTGAAAGTGACCCCGCGGCGCGGCGCTGTGGCGGTAGCGCTCGAGCGGGTGGGGGAGGCGATGGAGGTGAGGGGCCTGTTTCCTTGAGGTCCGGCCGATCGTTGAGCGCTGCCAGTCGTTGGTGAGCAGCGCCGGCGGACAGACTGGACGGCATGGATCGCTCCCATCCGGCGCCAGAGGGCTCGCGCGCCGGGCCGTTACCGGAGCTGCCGGAATCGGTTGCGGTTCCCGAGCAGGTGGCGGAGTATGCCGAAAGGGCGAGCCGCGGCCGTGGCTTTGCCTCGATGCTCCGGGTCGACGTTGCGCCGCTGCGGCGCTCGAGGGAGTTCCGGCTGCTCTTCGTCGGCCAGGGGGTGTCCTTCTTCGGGAGCATGGTGACCTACGTCGCCCTGCCCTACCAGGCGTACCGCATAAGCCATTCATCACTCATCGTGGGATTGCTCAGTCTCGCCGAGCTGATCCCATTGCTCATCACGGCGTTCGTCGGGGGAGCCCTCGCAGACGCCGTTGACCGTCGCCGGATGGTCCGACTCACTGAGAGCGCGATGTGCCTGGTGACCGGCGCGCTGGTCGTGAATTCGCTCTCGGCTCACCCGCGGTTGTCGGTGCTCTTCGCTGTCGCTGTGGCCGCGGCCGGCGTCGACGGCATGCAGCGGCCCTCGCTCGATGCAATGGTGCCGAGGCTGGTCTCGACCGAGGAGCTTCCGGCAGCCGCCGCACTTTCGTCGCTCAAGGGCACACTCGGCATGGTGGCGGGGCCTCCGGTCGCGGGCGTGCTCATCGTCGGGGTCGGGTTGCCGATCACCTACGGCGTCGACGTCGCGACGTTCTCCGTGTCGCTGGTCGCGCTTGCACTGATGCGAGCCGTGCCTGCACCGCATGAGTCCGAAGGGCTCTCATTTCGGGCGATCGCCGACGGGCTCCGGTATGCAAAGAACCGCCAGGACTTGGTCGGTTCGTATCTCGTCGACATGAACGCCATGTTCTTCGGGATTCCGACCGCACTGTTCCCACAGGTCGCAACCCACTTCGGTGGGGCGGCCGTGCTCGGCGTCCTCTACGCGGCACCGTCAGCTGGCTCGCTACTGGTGACCTTGACGAGCGGGTGGGCACGCCGTGTGCGGCGCCATGGCCGCGCCGTGGCATTCGCTGCCGGGTTATGGGGACTTGGGATCATCGGCTTCGGCCTTGCGAGGTCGTTCCCGGTGGCGATCGCCGGGCTCGTCGTGGCGGGGGGAGCCGACATGGTAAGTGGCCTATGCAGGACGACGATGTGGAATCAGTCGATCCCGGACTCGCTGCGAGGACGCCTCGCAGGCATCGAGATGCTCAGCTACTCGTCGGGCCCGTCGCTCGGCAACGTCGAGGCCGGCCTTGTCGAGACTATTGCTGGTTTGCGCGCCTCCATCGTCTCGGGGGGCGTGCTGTGCGTCGTAGGGACGGCCGTGCTGGCGGCCGCGCTGCCCCGGTTCTGGAAGTACGACGCCGCCGAAGGAGCGCGCCTGAGAGGCCTGCCGGGCAGTTGACGCCAGCCGGGTGCGGCTGGCCGTCATACTTGGGCATCGGTGTTGCTTCGGGTGGCGCTTCGCGAGTTTGCGCCCGCGAGGTCGTTCCTGTAGCCAGGAGGCTCATGCGCCGTTCGAGATCATCAGTTGCCGGTCGGTTCGTGACGATCCTCTGCTCGGCCGTCGTGGTCGCGGGCTGCTCTCACGCTGCGACTCCGGTCCCGACCACGACCCCGACCACGACGGCCACATCGACCTCGACCACGACGGCTCCCACATCGACCTCGACCACCCTTGCACCCACGACGACAACGACGAGCGCATCCTCCTCCACGACGACGACTTCCACCCAGACAGGACCACCTTCTCCTTGCGTTGCAAGCCAGCTAAGACTTCTCGCGCTGGAGGGCACCGGAGCCGCCGGCTCGAACTTCAACCCCGTCGAGGTGGTGAACATGTCAACCACGGCCTGTTCCCTCGATGGCCGGCCCGGCATCACGCTGATCGGAGGAGTGCAAGGCGCTCAGCCGGCGCCACTGCTGACAACGGTTCGAACCACAGGGCAGGGGTCGGCATTTGCCATCGGGCCGTCAATGTTGACACTGCCTGTCGGCGGTGTCGCTGCCGTCGGTTTCCTGGTGCAGTCGAGTGATGTCCCCTCCGACGGGGAGCAGACGTGCCCGGTCGTCAGCTCGATCTCGGTCAAACTGCCGGGAATTGCGTCGTACTTGACGGTGAAAGAAACGTTCACCGCGTGCGGGGGGCCGACGATATCCGTGTCGGCGATCGTCCGGGCGAGCGCGCTGCAGTCGGCCTGAGGGTGGAGCAGTCGAACGCGCCATTGCCGCAACGCCGTGGGAGGATGACGCTGGCGAGAGGATCCATTGTCGCCATGGACACGGTCGGGTGGGTTTCGAGGCAACGGGGCGCTTAGCTCAGGTGGTTAGAGCAGCTCGCTTACAACGAGCAGGTCGGCGGTTCAAGTCCGTCAGCGCCCAC
>Ga0181538_10000816_pt1 | contig 37053 bp, 27 predicted proteins | sample PEATcosm2014_Bin_40_FD_119773 | JGI IMG/M metagenome (GOLD analysis project Ga0181538, IMG submission 119773) | Peatland microbial communities from MTU Mesocosm Facility, Houghton, MI, USA - PEATcosm2014_Bin23_30_metaG | ecosystem: Environmental > Terrestrial > Soil > Wetlands > Peat | place... | reverse complement strand
TCCTGCCTGTCCAGGGTTTTTCTCGGCCAAGCAATCCGTAAAACCGGACAGGCAGGAGTGCCTGTCCTACTCAGCCCGAGTCCCACATTGCGCGTGCTCCATGCGACCGCGGAGCGCACTGATTTGCAGCGTTCGCTAGGGTTGAAGTAAACTGCGTGTTTCGGCTGCACGCGTTTTGGCTGTCTGACGGGTGCGGGCTCTGCTTGGAGCCCGTCAAGATCAAAGTTCCCGGCGATCCGGGCTAGGGGGAATCCTTCATGTTGGTCGTGATGCAAACTGGTGCGCCCAAAGAGCAGGCAAAGGCCGTCTGCGACCGCATCGAGGAGCTGGGCTTCGAGGCGCACCCGATCTACGGCGCGTTCAAGACCGTCATCGGGATCACGGGAGACACGCGCGCGGTGGACGTCGGCGCGCTGGAATCGTTGACCGGTGTCGCGGAAGTCATCATCGTCGGCAAGCCGTACAAGCTGGTGAGCCGCGAATTCAAGACGGAAGACACCGTGATTCGCATCCCCGCGCCAGCGGGCGAAGTGAGCATCGGCGGCAACGCAGTGGCGATGATTGCCGGGCCGTGCGCCGTGGAGACGCGCGAACAGATTTTCGCGATTGCCGAGCCGCTGGCGAAAGCCGGAGTGAAATTGTTCCGCGGCGGCGCATTCAAACCGCGCACCTCGCCCTATAGTTTTCAAGGGCTGGGCGAAGCGGGATTGCAAATTCTCAAGGAAGTGCGCGAGCGATTCGGCATGGCCATCGTGACGGAAGCGATGGATCAGGAGAGCCTCGATCTCGTCGAGCAATATGCCGACGTGATTCAGATCGGCGCGCGCAACATGCAGAATTATTCGCTGCTGAAGCGCGTGGGCCACGCGCACAAACCCGTGATGCTCAAGCGCGGGCTATCTGCCACGCTCGATGAATTCCTGATGGCCGCGGAATATATCGCCGCCTCCGGCAATCCCAACATCATGCTCTGCGAGCGCGGCGTCCGCACGTTTGCGGACCACTCGCGCAACACGCTCGATCTCACCGTCGTCCCAGCCGTCAAAGTGCGCAGCCACTTGCCCATCCTTGTGGATCCGAGCCACGGCACGGGGAAACGCCACAAAGTCCTGCCGCTTTCGCGCGCGGCGGTCGCAGTCGGCGCAGATGGACTCATGATCGAGGTGCATCACTCGCCCGATCACGCGCTCTCCGACGGCGTGCAATCCATCCTGCCTGACGAGTATCGCCAGCTCGTCGAAGAAGTTCGCCAAATCGCCGCCGTTCTCCATCGCACGATAAATTGAGCTTTAACATCGACCAATTCCTTGGATTGGTGGTGCGACTCGCGCACGTCTCCAAACTGGTAGAATCCGCCTGCCGCTTAGGGGGCCGAGGCTTTAGCCCCGGCGTAAACTGCGGAAGCCAGAAGGGGCTTCAGCCCCTGAAGCCCGAAATCGCATATGGCGCGAAGACTTAACATTCGGCTCATCTTCCTGCTCGTGGTGCTGGGGGCATTCGCCGCGCGCGAGATCGCCCTCGAGCATCTGCCGTCGTTGCTCCGTCCGGGGACGCACCTCTACGCTTATGCGGCCAATGCAGACGATGGGACGGTCTCCGTCATCGACCTGGCGAAACTCTCGACAGTGGCGACGATTCCGGTTGGCACGTTCCCTTCGGGTCTGCGCGCTCATCCAACGCGCAAAGAAATCTGGGGCGTCGCAACCGGCTCGGGCACGCTGTTCGTGATCGATGCCACGCAGAGCCGCGTGGCGGCGCACCTCGCGGTTGGGGCACAACCCTTCGCGCTTGATTTTTCGCCCGACGGCAAGCGCGCCTACGTCGCCGCGTCCGGCGCGAACTCGCTGGTCGCCGTGGACTGCGCGACCGCGCAAATCGTGGGCCGTGCGCGCACGGGCAACAAACCGTGGCTCGCGCGCGTCACGCCGGACGGCGCGGAGGTGCTCGTCCCCAATCGTGATGACGGCACGCTCGAACTTTTCGATGCGCACACCCTCACCGTCATCGCAACGGTCGGTGTGGCGCGCGGCCCCGAGCAAGTCGTGGTACTGCCCGATAGCTCGCTGGCTTTCGTTTCCGCGCCGGCTTCGCGCGAAATTTCCGTGGTGGATTTGCGGCATCCGGCGCTGCTGGCCAATCTCCAACTCGACGGCGCGGCCACGAGCCTGGCGCTCAAGCCGGACGGCGGCGAACTCTACGCGATTGTCCCTGACGCGCATGGCCTCGAAATTGTGAACACGTGGACCATCGAGGTCGGCGATTCAATTCTGCTGGGCAACGAACCCGCTGCCGGAGCTGTCTCTCCCGATGGAGATACGCTCTACGTCACGGACGCCGCCGTCGGCCGCGTGGCGCCGATGGACACGAGCACGCGGCACGTCGGGGCGCCAATTCCGGTCGGGCGGCGCCCCGGCGCCTGCATATTCGATCCCAGCGGCGACTTGCTGCTGGTGGCCAACGAGCAGTCGAGCGACCTCGCTGTGATCGGAGTGCGCACGGGAAGCCTGCTGACGTTGGTGCCCGTGGGTTCGCGCCCTGTTTCGCTTGCCGTCAAACTTTTTTGATCTGCCCTGCGCGATTGAGCGCCGCGGTTGAGATGGAACCCGGCTTGACCTATTGAGGCTCGCAGAATATTGAGACGAGTCGGTGCAAAGAAAGGCGGCGTCAAGCTCTGAGCGGGCTGCAAGTGCAGCCCGCACCCGCCGCCGCACTCCATATACCGAGCTGTTGCGATATTCGGCGAAGTTCAATGAGCGATTGACCTCAGGCGAATTAATCCCTCTTGCGCCCCTGCAGCGGCCCCAAAAGTTTCTCAATCGTCTTGATGGGATAAAACAATCGGTTCAGTTGCGAGGGCAGCGGGATGAAATCGTGCCGCAAGTAGAACTCTCGCGCTCTCTCATCCTTGGCATCGACGACCAAGACGGCGGAGCCTACTTCGCGAGTGTTCGCCAATGCGCGGTGGAAAGCATCCATCAGCAAGAGTTCGCCGATTCCTCGGCCGTGAAATTCCACGCTGACCGCCAGCCTGCCAAGCAGAGTTGCGGGAATGCTGGGGTAGCGCGGAAGTTTCCGTGCGACGTTGTCGGGGAGATCGGCGAGACTTACGACGTGCGCTGACAATGTGTAGAAACCGGCGATAGTCTTGCCGTCAGGCGTGATCACGAAGGCGGCTGCTACATGCTTGCTGGCATCTTGGGAGGCTTGCCGCTGCAAATAACGGTCTAACGCCTCCACTCCACATGAAAAAGCCGCTCGATCATGATGCTCGGAGAGCGGCTCGGTTCGATATTGAACCGCATCGCCCTCCCGATTCACGTAGCATTCACCCGGCTTCGGTAACGCCGGGCGGCAGCCTTCATCCGCGAACTCGGGGCGGGCGGGCGCAGCAACGCTTTCACAAACACCTCACGGTCCCGGCCCGTGAGCGCCCAAACCTCATGCTGTTCGATCGCGCGGACGGCTGCATCGTCGGCACTGGAAACCAAAAAATCGGAAATCGAGCTACCCTTGAGGCTGGCCGCATACTCAATGCGGCGCTTCTGCTCCGGGTTGAGCCGGGCTTCCACCCGCTCGACCTTGCGGACCTGTCTTTGCTGTTTCTTCAGCGCGAGAGCCATAGCGTCCTCACTTTCACCATTGTACGGTAATTTACCGTACAATGCAAGAAAACCACTCTGCGGCCGCACGTTGCTCCGGTTTGCCCCGCGCCGCGAATTGGAGTACGCTTTCAGCGCAAAAGTTAGTGCGCTTCCAGAGGAGATTCCGTGGCCGAAAATAAAGATGTTCGCCGTGCGCTGAGCGACGCCGCCGCGCGCCAGCTTGCCAATACCACCAAGACCGCGCCGCAGATGGCGGCCATCACGCCGCGCTGGCTGGTGGCGATGCTGCAGTGGATTCCAGTTGAGTCCGGCACGTTTCGCGTGAACCGGGTGAAGAGCGACGCGCCCGTGGAGGTTGTTTGCGGCTCGCGCGATGAACGCGAATTGCCCGAGACATTTGTGGACTACGTCGAGAAGCCGCGCGAGCTCACGCTCAGCTGCATCTCCGCCGTGCTCGACGTGCACACGCGCGTCTCCGATCTCTACAGCCGTCCGCACGACCAGATCCGCGAGCAGATTCGCCTCACCGTCGAGAGCGTGAAAGAGCGCCAGGAGAGCGAGCTCATCAATAACGCGGACTACGGACTGCTCAATAACGTCGCGCCCAGCATGAAAGTGAAGCCGCGGCACGGCTCGCCCACGCCCGACGATCTCGACGAATTGATCGCGCGCGTGTGGAAGGAGCCGGCATTTTTCCTCGCGCACCCGCGCGCCATCGCGGCGTTCGGACGCGAGTGCACTTTGCGCGGCGTGCCGCCACCGACGGTGACGATGTTCGGCTCGCCGTTCCTGACGTGGCGCGGACTGCCGCTGATCCCGACGGATAAGCTCGGAGTCGAAGGCAAAGAGGGCAAGACGAATATTCTTCTGATCCGCGTCGGCGAGAAAAAGCAGGGCGTCGTCGGACTGTTCCAGCCCGGCTTGCCCGGTGAACAAACGCCAGGCCTTTCGGTGCGCTACATGGGTATCAACCGCAATTCGATCGCGTCGTACCTCGTCTCGCTGTACTGCTCGGCCGCGGTGCTCACCGAAGACGCGCTCGGCGTGCTGGAGAACGTCGAAGTCGGCCGCTACCACGACTCCAAATGAGCAAGCGCGATCCATCGCTCCCCGCAGGCGCGCCCGCGCCGAGCGCACAGTCTGATCCGACTGCGGTCGTTGCGAGCGCGTTTGCGGCCGCAGTGGAATCGTTGTCTGCTGACCCGGCGGCCATCGAGCGCATGGCCAACGAATTTTTCAAAGCGTTGCCGGGCGCAAATGCAGTTACGCCGGATGCCGCGTTGCCCAGCGCAGCGACGGCACTATTCGCCGCGCCGCCGCTCGAATCGTCGAGCGCCATTTCGCAAAGCGGTGCGTTGCCAAACATTGGTGTGCCCGGCGTTCCAATGCCCGTCTCCGGCGATGCTCCGGCGCAAGGCGTGCCGAACGAGGCCCAGGCGTTCACGAGTGCGGCCTCGCGTTCTGGAGTGGGAACTACTTCCCCATCCGATCCCACTGACGACTGGACGGCCGATCTGGACCCGCTCCTCGGTTTCGCTACAATCCCGGACTCGCTCACGGACTTGAATTTCCTGGATTCGCGTCTCGAGCCGGGCTCGTCGCTTTATTTTCTCAATGAGCCGCGCGCGATTGCCGAAGCGACTTCGGTGCCGCGCCAGGGTCCCTACAGGAATTACAACTTCCGCGCAGACTCCCTGCCCGATCTGAAATTGCCGCCCGGCCTGTTCAGCGCCTATGCCGCGCGGCGCGATTTTCCGATTTTGCGCCAACGCGTGCATGGCAAGCCGCTCATCTGGCTCGACAACGCCGCCACCACGCAGAAGCCGCAAGCGGTGATCGACAGGATTTCGCGCTTCTACGAAACGGAGAATTCCAATATCCACCGCGCCGCGCACGCCTTGGCCGCCCGCGCCACGGACGCCTACGAAGCTGCGCGCGAAAAAGTGCGGCGTTTCCTCAACGCGCCCTCGACGCGCGAAATTGTTTTCGTCCGCGGCGCCACGGAAGGCGTCAATCTCGTCGCGCAAAGCTGGGGCCGCCGGCACATCCGCAAGGACGACGAAATCGTCATCACCTGGCTCGAACACCATTCCAACATCGTGCCGTGGCAATTGCTGGCGGCCGAAACGGGCGCGAAAATTCGCGTCGCCCCGGTGGACGACAGCGGCCAGGTGCGCCTTGACGAATACGAGAAACTGCTCGGCCCGCGAACGCGGCTGGTTTCGTTTACGCAAGTCTCGAACGCGTTGGGCACCGTCACTCCGGTGAATCAGATGGTGCAGATCGCGCATCGTTACGGCGCGCGCGTGCTGGTGGACGGCGCGCAGGCCGTTTCGCACATGCGCGTGGACGTGCAGGCGCTCGATTGCGACTTTTACGTTTTCTCCGGCCACAAAGTGTTCGGCCCCACGGGCATCGGCGTGGTGTACGGCAAGCCGGACGCGCTCGAAGATTCCCCGCCGTGGCAGGGCGGCGGCAACATGATCACAGACGTGACGTTTGAGAAGTCGGGCTTTCAGCATCCGCCCGCGCGCTTTGAGGCCGGCACGGGCAACATCGCGGACGCCGTGGGACTCGGCGCCGCGCTCGATTATCTCCAGCAATTGGGCATCGAAAATGTCACGCTGCACGAACACGATCTTCTCGAGCGCATGACGCGCGGCCTGCTGACGATTCCTGGCCTTCGCCTGATCGGCACCGCGCCGGAAAAGGCGGGCGTGATCTCCTTCGTCGTGGATGGTTTCCGCACCGAAGACATCGGCGCCGCGCTGGACCTCGAAGGCATTGCCGTTCGCGCCGGGCACCACTGCGCCCAGCCGATTCTGCGCCGCTTCGGAGTCGAGACGACGGTCCGCCCGTCGCTCGCTCTCTACAACACGACCGAAGACGTGGATGCGCTCGTAGACGCCGTCCGCCGCCTGCGCGCGTGGGGCGACGGCAGCCGCACCCGCTATTCGTCCTAAGGAGATCGCTCCGTGAAACGCCTCGCCGCGCTTCTGGTTTTCTCTAGCCTATTGTTCGCCACGCCGGTGGGCGCGAAGCCGCCCAAGCGGCCGCGCATCCTCGGCGTAGCTCACATCGCGCTTTACGTCAGCGATCTCCAGAAATCGCGCGCCTTCTACGAGGATTTTCTCGGCTACGCAGAGGCTTTCGACATCAAGCGCGCTGACGGCTCCGTCCGCATCGCGTTTGTCAAAATTAATGACGATCAATTCGTCGAACTCTTGACCGATCCCCCGAAGCAGGACGGGCAGCTGGATCACATCGCCTTCATCACCGATAACGCCGAAGGGATGCGGAAGTATCTGGCCTCCCAGGGCGTCGCCGTGCCAGTGAAGGTCGGCAAAGGCGACGATGGGAATGTGGAATTTAGCGTCGCCGATCCGGACGGCCACGGCGTCGAGTTCGTCCAGTACGAGCCCCACAGCCTGACGCGCCGCGACGCCGGGAAACACTTGCCCGATACGCGCATCTCCACGCGGCTTTTCCACGTCGGCGTGCCTGCTGCGCACCTTGCCGCCACCGAAAAGTTTTACGACGACATCCTCGGCTTCCAGGAAATCTGGCGCGGCGGGAGCGGCAAGACGCTTGGTTGGGTCAACACACGCGTCCCCGATGGCGACACCGGGGCTCTCGATGGCAGCGATTATCTGGAGGTGCAGCTGTACGCCGGCCCTCTCGATCCCACCACGCTCGGCACGCGAAATCACCTTTGCTTCCAAACGCCGGACATCGGGAAGACCGTGGACATCCTGAATGCCCGCCCCAATCGCAAGGATTACCCGCGCACCATCGAGATCAAGACCGGCAAGAACTGCAAGCGGCAAGTGAATCTCTTCGATCCCGACGGCACGCGCATTGAACTGATGGAGCCCGCCCTGGCCGGCTGCACCTCCGTGGCGATCTCGACGTTACCGCCGCCGCAGTAGGAATGACGGCAGAGCGGGTTTCAGTAGGACAGGCACTCCTGCCTGTCCTCTGCTCTTCCATTTGCAAGAAACCTGGACAGGCAAGAGTGCCTGTCCTACTAAACCGCAAAACCGGAGCGGCTTCAGACGCCGACTGCTCCTTCGCTCACCCCCGGCGCGCGCGCGACGCTGATGTCTTTACAACTTGGCCAACTGGAGTTCAGTTCGCGACCGCGCGCGTACGTTCCAGGTGATAGTCTGAGAATCGGGTTATCCTCCGTGGCAGATTTTGTGCGAGATCGGGACATGAACGCGAAGCGGCGCCGCAGCACGCGCGTCGCGCAAGCCTTGCCGATCATCGTCCGCGGCACGGACTCCCAAGGTCAGGCATTCCAGGAACATACCTCCACGGGTTCGATTAACTGCTACGGCTGCCGGTTCCAGACCAAGCACGTAATTCCGCTTAACACTTGGATTTCGATGGAGATCCCCCACCGCTCGCCTGGCCACCCGCCGCGGACCGTGCGCGCCCGCATCACTTGGGTTACGCCCGCGCGCACTGGGCACGAACGCATTCAAGTTGGCGCCGAACTCGAGATACCTGGGAATGTGTGGGGCATGGCGTTTCCGCCCGCGGATTGGTTTCCCTACCCCGAGGATCGCATGGCGGCCGGGGAACCCGACGCGCTCGGCGAGGCTCCCAGCGAGACGTTTCAGCCCTCGATGCACTCGCTGCCCTCACTGAAGGTCGTCGCCCCCGCTCATCCGGATGCGCATCCCGCCGTCCCGAGTGGGATTCAGCGCCCTTCGGAGGTCGATCTGGCTTCGGATCGGGCGGAAATGCTGGAGCGCAATTCCCTCGCCCTGCAGATCTCGCGAATCGTTTCGGACGCCAAAATGCAGATTGAGGAAGCGGCGCAAGAAAACGCGGCTCGCACCAATGAATCTATTCGCCAGTTGGCGGAAGTTGTCGACAGAGCCGAAGCCTTGTGCGACGAGCTTTCCGGGATTGCGGAAAAGATCCAGAAAAGTGCAGAGGAACAGATCCAGCTATCTCTCGAGCGCGCCCAGCCGCACATCCAGCAAGCGGTGGATCATTGTGTCGAGAGCGCCTCGGGCGCTGCCATGGCGCAATTCGATGTGCATGCGCGCGAAGCGATCGAACGTTTCTGCCTGCAATCGGCAAAGCTCGCGACAGCCCATAATGAATCGTTCGAGCGGGCCCGCGTCGAAGCCGAAAACATGATCGGCACACTTTGCTCGAGTCTGGACGCCGAGATGAGTAAAGCTCGGCTATTACTGAGCGACCTCAAGACCGGCACCACCGGACTCGAAGACGCGGGAAACCGTCTCGACGCGCTGCGCAAGACGGCCAACGAGGAATTGAAGTGGCATTCCAAGCGGATCGAAAATCAGGTCGGCCTAACCATCGAGCGCGCCACGGACCAAGCAGCCAAGACTCTCGGCGAGAAGGCAGCCGAAGTGACCTCGCGCTTCGCCGGGCAGCTCGATCACTATAGCCGCAGCTACGTCGAACACACGCAGGCGCAACTCGAAGACGCCGCCGGCAATTCCGCTGTGCATTCCCAGGAGGTCTTGCAGCAGATGGTCGAGACCGCCGCGGCCGGGCTCCGTCGGGAAATCGCGCAGCTGGAAGAGCGGCTCCGGGAAGACAGCGAGTCGACCGAAGCAGCGATTTCGCTAGGTAGTTCAAAAGGAGATGGCACAAGCCATCGCCCGGACTGGAATCAACCTGCGGACGCCGCCGTTGAAGAATTCAAGAAGCGCCTCGAGAACGTCGCCAACTCCTGGCTCGTTACGACCGCCGCCATCCTAAACGAACGCGTACAGGAAAGTCTCAACACCCAGGTCAAAGAAGCCGAAGAGCGCTTCCGCCGGGGCATTGAATAATCCTCTACTCAACCACACTTCTCACAAGGTCGCCCGAAGGGAGAAGGATCTCTCCAGCTAGTCCCGTATCGCCACAGACTGCATCCCGCTGATGTAGCGTCACAGCCCCGTGAGGTCGGTCGGAAGCGGTGGTGAAACCCGCGCTACGCCGGGCGCAGTGGTGACGGGAGAGCTGAGCCAGGCGGAGAAAGTCGCGAAAAGAAGGCTGAAAATTGTGCGCCGATTCTGAAATATCAGTTTCGACCACGCCCAAGGTCCCATCTGAGGAAAATAAATTCCTCGGAAACACATCCGGGCGATAAATATATTTATCCGAAATCCCACTGGCTCCAACCGCAGCGCATCGACTGCCTGCGCCATGGCCTTCGCGCTGTACGATCTGGCCCAGCCGTACTTCACTTCGGCGTGAGCTTCCGCGATGGTCATCTTCAATGGCGTGTGTGCCATCTCAAATGGGATGAACTCCTGCCAGTGCTTTGGACGCGTCAGCCGTCCTGCGGCCTCGAGCCGCTTATAAAGCGGCGTCGCGGGTAAGGGCGTGAGCAAGCCAAAAATGGGCAGCCCTGGCGGCCACGTGCGGATCTCCTGGAGCGTTCTCTCCGCGACTCCTGTGGTGTCGTTGTCCATGCCGAAAATAAAGGAGGTGATTGCATACACGTTGCGCAGAGCCAGCCTCTCCAGCACGGCTGCATATTCGCCCGGTTTGTTGAACCCTTTATTTACGGCGGCTAAATTTGCAGGGTCAATGGATTCCATTCCGATGAAGACCCATTTGCCGCCAGACGCCGCAATGAGATCAACCAACTCCTCATCGCGCAGCAAATTTGCGCTGATCTGCGCGACCCAGTTCACCTGAGCGCCGGCGGCGATAATGTCGCGCAGCAGCGATTTCGTTCGCTTCACGTTGATGGCGAAATTATCGTCGATGAAGAATACCGCGATCTGCCCGCGTTCGCTCCGGGCTCGCGCTTTCAGTAGCAACAGCTCATTCACGACACTTTCGTTCGTGCGAAAACGGATCGAGTCGCCAAAAAAGCCGGTTACCGTGCAGAACTCGCAGCCATATGGGCATCCACGCCCCGACTCCATCGGAATGATGCGAAACGTCCCCCAGCCTTCGCCGAGGCGCTGCAGTGCGCGGGTTGCCATCTTCGGGACCAAATTGAACTGGTCCAAGTTTATTTTGTCCCACGGAATCAGCGGATAAGCTTGAAGACTTGGTTTGCGTTCCTGGCCGAATTCATCCACTGGGGCATAGAGTTCCTTGAGCGTGCCTCGCGCGGCATCCTCCACGATCCTTGGCCAGGTTTCATCGGCTTCACCAAGGGCCACAGCGTCCGCGTGCCGCGCCCCGCCATTTCGTCCCAGAGCTTCATCCGCCATCTCTGTGACGTGCGGGCCGCCCATCACGACCGGCACTCCAGCGGCGCGGACTGCATCCGCCATGCGGTACGCCTTTGCGATCATGCGCGTCATCGCGCCGATTCCTACCAGCCCGATATTTTGGTCGCGAACGTACTGCGCGATTCCGGCTTCATCCATGGGCTGGGCGTTGCCGTCGATCAGCAATATCTCGTGGCCTGGCGGAGTCAACGACTGAAGGAGAAACATCCAAAGATGCGGCATGAAGTTGCGCGTGACCCCGTTATCGGGGTTGTAAAGCAATATCCGCATCAGTTTTTCTCCAATCCTTAGCCGCTTCCCGAGTGCTGCACCTCGTAACTCATGATTTCGATTGCTATCTCCACTTCTGATCTCCGCAGTTCGCGGCGCGCTGCCCCACTCGATTGTCTCCGGGCAGACCAGTGCGAGATCGGCGGGGCTCCGCCAACGCCTCCCTGCCCCCCACGCGCCGATGAGGGCGCACTTCCCAACTTTCAACGGAAAGATTTATCTCGAAAACGCCGGCCCGAGTCGCAAAGCAAGTGCCGCCCCACCGGCGCCCGCTGGCTCCTAAGCACGGTGCGCAAATAGAGTTTCGAGAATTTGCGCTTGACGGAATATTTCTGCGGTCTCGATCAGGTATGCCAGAGCGAGTCCCACCCAAACTGGGGTGAGCCCCCAGGCGAGAGCAAACTTAGAAATAAACAGTGTCATACAGCAGTGTCCAATATTGGACAAACAGCCACCACCATATCAGAAAGCGGAACACAATGTAATCTTCATGTCAGCTAAGCTTTATTGCCGATTGCCACTGGAGGGGCCCAGCCTCTTGGCACTGGTTCTGCGGCATCCCACCTCCCAAAATTCCATTCGCATTCAAATCATCGACATCGTAGGATGCCGCACGACACTTCACTTCTCGGGAGGTTGCATGCAACGAAAATTCTGCTCGATCACCGTTCTAGCGCTCGCCCTGGCGTTCGCGCTAACTGCTTTGCCTTCGAAGTCGCAGACCACCGGAAGCAAAGGTGCTAATCCTCCGGACGCGGCTGGCCACTGGCTCGGCGTCTGGACGGCGCCCGGCGGATGGGTTTACGTGGCGGACTTCCAGCTCACGCCCAGCCTTGGCGGCGCCATCTTGACGGACTTCAACTGGACGCTGCGCGCGGCGGACACATCCAGGGCGGACTACCAGGGCAAAGTCGGCATGACCGGCGTCGAACACGTGCGCGGCCAGTTCGTTCCCAATGTCGGCTATCTGACGCTGGAGGGCTACGGACTCGACGACCCACACACCATCCTCAGCATGGATGCGTATCGCCTAGTTCTTTCGGACGACGGCACGACGCTCGGAGGGATCACGCGCGACAATGGCGATTGGAACGGGCAGTTCATCGCAAAGAAGCAGGCAAATTAAACGAACGCGCTGCAGTCGCTGGCGCGCCGCGGGATTTTGAAATCAAATGAAGTGAATCGACTATCGAAACGAAATCAATCGCCCTAGGCTTCCCAGGAGCAATTCTCCGCCCCGAGGCGCACTTCGGTCCAACCCGAAGGCGGGAGGACGTCCACAGGCAAGCCGCCCTCCCAAAGAGTGGCGCCGAGCCGAATGGTCTTGCGCGGGGCTTTTACGATCAGTTCGCGCGAGACCGCAATTTCCAGGATTTTGTCGAACGCAACTTCAATAAGTGGATCGGGGCCGAGCAGACAAACGTCGTGAGTCTCGGCGCGATATCCCGTGAGGTCGCCATTTTCAATCCAGGCGACAATGCGCAGCTCCTGATCGCCCTGCACGGTGACTCGAAATTCGGCGTCGCACAACTGCGGCAGCGCATCTGGAAACACGTCAACGCGCAGGTAAAGCTTGTCCTCGTCAAAGCCGTAGCGCAATTCGTGCAAGACCGGCGTGCGCCCGTGCATCGAGCCGCCATGCCGGTCGGCGGAATAAAGTCCGGCGCCCATCCACTCGAAATAACTCGACTCGCGCCCGTCAACGCGCACATGCAGAAAATCTTGCGGCGCAATGACCACGGCCGGCTCGGCCAAATGCTTGATGGGTTCGGCCAATTCGTCCGGGGCTTCCCTGCCGAGCGCCCGATAAACCGTGGTGAGTTGCTTGCGGAACATCGCATCGAATTCCGCGTCGTTCGAGGAGCTGTGTTCCGGGCCGTACCACCAAAACCAATCGCTGCCCTCGGCGGCGAGGATGGCTTCGTAAGCTTCGTCGAGCTTAATCTGGCTCGGCGCTTCTTTTGCGCCCTGCTCGCGTAACACCGCCTGTTCGGCATAGAAATCGCGCGCCTCGCCGAGCAGTTGCCAGCCCGCGACATCTTCGCGGTCGCCGATCCAGACATCGAAATTGGCGCTGATCCAGGACGCGGGGAAAATACTCGTATTCGACGGAATCTCACCCGCCTGCGCCAGCGCTTCGGTCGCCGTGAGCGCGCGTATGTCCGGATCGTTCGCGATGCGCCGATAGAAATCGCGGAGGAACGGCCGCCCGTTCGACGGGTAATATTCCCAGGCGTTTTCGCCGTCGAGGATGAGCGCAACGGTGACGGGCCTCCCGGTGTTCACGCGTTCGCCAATGAGTCGCACGCGGCGATGCAAATCCGCGGCAGCCTCTTCGGAATTCATTCGCGTGTAGACGAAACCGATGAGGTCCGAAAGATAGTGATCGCGGAAAAAACACGCGATCTCTCGCTTCTTTCCCAATTGAATCCGCCACGGTGAATACAGCTTGTCCGCATTATCCGGGACTCCGGCACCATCGCGTCCGAACCCCACGCCGAGCGTGCGACCCAGGACGCCTTCATCCGTGGCCGCCCAGCGGAAGCCCAAGTCGGCGGCAAGGCCGAGGGTTTCGTCGGAGACCGAGCCTTCTGAAGGCCACAGGCCATTCGGCTGGCTTCCAAAAACGCGCAGGTGAAATTGGCGCGCGCGCGCCAGTTGCTCGCGAGCATCTTCCGGGTGGCGGTACGGCGGCGACGGAAGCGGCGTGTGGGGGTTCGAGACGCGAGCGATGTCGGTGTCGCACACCAGCGGCAGGATCGGATGATAAAACGGCGTACAGGAGATTTCGATCTGACCGCTCTCCGCGGCGCGCCGGTACTCCGGCAGCACGCGGCCCAGAAGCTCGAGTTGCTTCTCGCGAAGCGCGACTTTGTCCTGCTCGGTGAAGTCCGATCCCTTTGCGGAGAGTCTGGCCACAACCGGATCCAGCGCAAAATACTCTTCGTCCATCCAGGCAAGCTGTGAGAGGGTTTGCAGATCGCGCCAATCCCGCAAGCCAAACGTGACCGCCGCGCGCATCGGAGTTTGCGATTCGACGCGCCCGGCCAATTCCAGGTAACGCGGCCAGCGGGACATGAGCCGCTCGCGGTTCACCTGAAACGCTCGCACCAGAATTTCCTCTTTTTGTTCCGGCGTCAGCGCCTCGGCGGGCGCAAATGCGGCCTCGAACCAGGGTTCACGGAATTTTCCGCTGGCGTATTCTTCGAGTTGAACCCCCAGCGAAGGAACCATGTTGAACGTCGCGTGGACCGTTGGGAATTCCTCGAGCACGCGAACCATGCCCCAGTAATCCTTCAGGGCGTGCAACCGCGTCCACGGAAGAACGTACTGGCCGCTGGCGGGATCGCGATACTGCGGCTGGTGCATGTGCCACAGCATCATCAAGTGAACGCGATTCATAGCGCGATCACCTCCCGTGCGCGCGCGCACAAGATGCTAGAATGGTGACCCGCGATGCGACTGATTGACCGGTACATTTGCCGAGAGGTCTTTTCCCACGCCCTGCTGGGCCTGGTGGTCTTCACGTTTGTGTTTTTCGTGCCGCAACTCGTGCGGCTGATGGATCTCTTCGTGCGGCACACGACGAGCTGGGGCGAGGGCACGCTGCTGGTCTCCACCGTCTTCCCGGGCATTTTCACCTTCACAATCCCGATGGCGGTGCTTGTCGGCATGCTAATCGGCCTGGGCCGCCTCTCCGCGGATAGCGAACTGATCGCCATGAACGCGCTGGGAATGGGCCCGCGGAGATTGCTGGGGCCGCTAGGCGCATTGGCGCTTGCGGCCACTCTGGTCACTGGCGCGTTCACGCTGTGGATCGGTCCCATTGCGGTACACACCTCTCGCGGGCTCCAAAGCAGGGTGCTATCCTCCCAGGCTTCATTTGAAATTCAGCCGCGCGTTTTCGACGAGCGATTTCCCAACCTGGTCCTCTACATTCAGGACGTTTCCGCGGTGGCCACCCGGTGGCACGGAATTTTTCTGGCGGGGTCGGATGCGCAGAACGTATCCCGTCTTACGCTAGCGGAAGACGCGATTGTAATTGCCGACCGCAACGAGGGCAAGCTGGAGTTGCATCTGCGCAACGGCAGCGTGCACGAAGTTGCACTGGATGATCCGGACCAATACTCCCTCAGCGCATTCGGCCAGCGCGATTGGCCGATTGATGCCGGCGGATTTGGCAGCTCCCAAGCGCCCGCCCCGACTCTTTCCGAACTCTCCACCCACGAACTTGCCAAAGTGCAAGGCGCCGATTGGCTGTCGGCCCGGTTGGAGATCAACCGACGATTTGCGTTCCCCGCCGCGTGCATCGCGTTCGCACTGATTGCCGTGCCGCTCGGAGCGCGTCCGCGCCGCGGCGGCCGGGCCGGCGGCTTCGTCGTGATGCTGCTGTTGGTGTGCGGCTACTACGCGCTTTTCGTATTTGGCGACCGGCTCGCCCGGACCGGCTACCTGCCGCCCGGCCTCGGAACATGGCTCGCCGACATCGTCATCGCCGCGATTGGAATCACCATGCTCCCGCGCATGAGTCGCATGCCGAGCGAGAATCGCATCGCCGCCAGGTTGCGGCATCTATTCACATGGGGGGCGGGACACACGGCCGCACTCGAAGGTGCGAAGGCCGCGAACGGTTCCGTTCCACGTGGGCCAGACCGCACCAAGAAACGGCTGCGTTTGGGATTCTCCTCCGTGATCGACATGTACGTGCTGCGAAGCTTTGTCTTCTATTTTGCGATTTTGCTGGCCGGCTTCGTGGTGATCTTCGAGACGTTCACGCTGTTCGAGTTGCTGGACGACATCGCCAAGCATCGCATCCCCTCGATCGACGTGGTCAGCTACTTTGGATTCTTCGCGGTTACACTTACCTATCAACTGGTGCCGCTGGCTGCGCTGACCTCGGTGCTCGTCACACTCGGTGTGCTCGCGAAGAACAATGAATTGGTGGCCTTCAAGGCCGCGGGCATCAGTCTTTACCGGGTTTCCGTGCCGCTGCTCGTTGCCGGGCTGATTCTCTCGGGCGGCCTGCTGGTCCTGGACGATACGTATGTGCCCTACGCCAACCAGCGCCAGGACGAGTTGTGGAATGAAATGAAAGGACGTCCTCCGCAAACTTATTTTTCGCCGCTGCACCAATGGATCTTCGGCGAGAACGCAAAGGTCTACAATTACGAACTTTTCGATGCGAGCCATAATTTGTTTGGCGGGCTTAACGTTTTCGAGCTCGATCCGGAGACATTTCAGGTGCGCCGCCGCGTGTATGCCGCGCGAGCCCACTGGGATCCACAGCAAGGAATTTGGATTCTCGAATCCGGTTGGGTGCGCGATTTTAAGGACGGGCGAGTGACCAGCTACGTCCCGTTCCTCGCGTATGCGCTAGCCGAACTCAGCGAGCCGCCCAGCTATTTCAATCGCGAAGTCCGGCAGTGGGACCAGATGAACTGGGTACAATTGCGCCAGTACATCCACGAATTGCGGCAGGCCGGATTCGACGTGGCGAGGCTTTCCGTGCAGTTGCAGATGAAACTCGCGTTTCCGATGATGTCCACCATCATTATCCTGCTGGCGATTCCCTTTTCGATTTTGGTCGGGACGCGCGGCGCCATCGGAGGGCTTGCGCTTGGCGTCGGAGTTGGAATCGTTTACTGGGCCGCGTCGGCTTTATTTGAAGCGATGGGCGCGGTGGGACAATTGCCGCCGTTGCTCGCCGGCTGGGCGCCGGATTTTATTTTCGGATTTCTGGGCCTCTACTTCTACCTGCGGATGCCGACCTGACTCTGCAACACTCTGCAGGCCTGCCGCGCTACTTGCTTCCGACGAAACGCAATCTCGCCGTGAACGCCCGCCCCTGCCCACCTGAAAACGCCAAAAAATTAGGGGCATCCATATTATTCACCACTTGATTCGGGTTGAGGTGATCGGTGACGTTAACGACCGAAACCCGGAAGGCGTATTCCTTGTGGCGAAAATGAAATCGCTTTTCGAGGCCCAGATTCAGATTGAAATAGGAAGGGTAACGCGAGCCATCGGGCGTTCCAATCAATTGCTGCTGCTGATCGATGACGTTGAAAGGCAAGCCGGTGTGGTATTCGGCAAAATAGCTGAGCATCAAATGCCAGAACGGCAGCGGGGTCCAACCGTCCGACACGATGCGGTTCGGCACGTCCCAGGGGAGCGGCCCGGGTGATTGCGGAGCGAATTCCAGCGAGCTGAGTGTGTAGTCCACCGCCTCGTTGGTCGTGGCACGCGAGCGCGTGTAGTCGACCGAGATCTCCGCATTCTCTCCGAAGCGGTGTTGGATCCAAAACTCGCCCGCGACGTAACGATCGTGACGATTGTTCTCTGCGAGGAGAGACAATGCCATCGTCGGGTCAGTCAGATTCTGGTAGGCGAGGCCATCGCCTTCGCGGCGCAGGAGAAATGACGTGCCGAAAGACGTGTTATGTCCGACTTGCTGTTGCCATTCCACGCTCGTTTTTGAGAACCACGATTGTTCGAGTCCGGTGCGCGGCGCGAAAAAACTGGTCACAATCGGATTCGGCAGCGGCACTGTGCCGGTCGCGTCGTAGAAAACATCGGTGCGTTCCTGATCGAATCCCCGCCCCAGCGTATTCAGGTCGAGGGTCGCGGTATACAAACCCCAAGAGAGCGTGAGCTTGGCGCGTCCTTCGCCTAGCGGAAAGATGTTGGCGGCGACGCGCGGCCCGACGATACCATGCTGGATAAGGCGATCCCAATCGCCGCGAATTCCCAGCGCCAACTCAAACGGTTTCGCAATTTGCCATAAGTCCTGGACGTAGCCGCCAGCCTGCGTGTTGGTAAGGCGGAAGGCGGACTGGCCCGAAAACGTCGCCACCTCGGAGAGGGTTCCATCGGCGCGCGTGAAATCGATTGCGCTTCGCACGGCGGATTGCGAGTGATCAATGGCCGCAACATTGCCGCCAACCGAAATGGTGTGACGCCCGAGAAAATGGTGATCCGTGGTCGTGAGATCACCGAGAACTTGGAGGCGACGGCCGCGCTGTTCGAGGGCCTGAAAATAATTTCCCATGTTGGAGGAGGGAGAGATAACGTAGGCGCCGGTACCTTGAGGATCCGAATCGGCGAGTCCAGAGTCTCCGGCCAAGCCGAACTGAACGAGCGTCCGGCTGAACCAAATCTGATCGCGAACCGAAGTGAACCACCGGCGCGCGGGTACTCTCGTCGTGGCAGAATACGGCGTGAGCGCAGCGAGGCCGACGTCCGACTGGTACGACTGATTGTAGAGAAAATTCGCTGAGAGCACATTCCCGGGCGTGAGGTTCACTTGGATGCGCGTCAGGCTGTCGCCATACCAGGCCGTGGAAAAATCCGGCCCGGAGGAGATTCCTGAGACGACACCGAAGACGCGCCACAAGCTCAACGCTTCCGAAAACCACGCCTTCTTTTTTTCGATGGGGCCGGATAGCGTGAAGCGGGGATACCAGCTTCCGAGATGCAGGCCTTGCTGCACAATCGGGGCGGGGATGAAATCCGTGGTGCCGAAGCGCCAACGGTCGTCTCCGGTAATCGTGCTGAGCGAGAGAACGCCGGCCCCGGCGTGGGCGTAGGCTGCATTGGTATCGCCACTTTCGACGACTGCCGATTGGACCGCGTCTACGTTCACTCGGGTGGTCAATTGGCCGTTCGTCGGATCGCCAATTTCAAATCCGTCCAATAGGACCTCGGTCTCGCTGACGCGCGCGCCGGCGTAATGGAGCGTCGCGGAAGCGTCGGTGACGACGCCGGGCATGATCGCCAAGCTGTGAGTGAGATCGTGGGTGGAGGCGACGGGGACATTCAAGATGTCGTGCTGCAACAATTGCACGTCGCGGGTGGTGGTGTCCGGCTGGATCTGCGGTCCGGTCGCGCTGACCTGCACCTGCTGATGAACTTCGGTTTCGTGATTGATGGTGAAGATGACTTCGTTCGCGCCGGGAGAAATTTCAAGAGGGCGCTTTTCAACTTGAAAAAATCCCGGCTTGCTCAGGCTGACCACTGCCTGACCAGCGGGTAGCGCATTGATCTCGAAATGGCCGGTGGCGTCGGAGTACGCGACGAATGGCGGGCCGGAAGTGGACGCCAATTGGATCTCTACGCCGTCGACAGGTTTGCCGTCTTCGTCATTGACCTGGCCGCGCACCTGCGAAGTCGGCGCTTGGGCGGCCGCGCACACCGCTACGATGGCGCAGAGACCGGCCCACGCTACCCGTTTCCCAATCAAAATTGAAACCTCAAACGCGATTGCGCCTCGCGACCGCAATCGCGCGCACCTGCCGCATTCTACATGCGTTTCTGATTATTTCGAGGAGGTTTTGAATCGTGCGAGTTTGCATCGGCACTGCGCGCGGCGCCGGTGCGCAAGAATTTTGCTGAGCAATGAAGGAATCATCGGGGCACAAGCGAGCGAATCTTTTGAATTACGAGATCGATACCCACTTCATTGTGGCCGCCCTCGGGAATGATCACATCCGCATAGCGTTTCGAGGGCTCGATGAATTCCATGTGCATCGGGCGAACCGTCGCGAGGTATTGGTCCACGACGGACTGCAGGGATCTTCCCCGTTCGCGCATGTCGCGGCTCAGGCGGCGGATGAAGCGCAGGTCCGCGTCCGTATCGACGAAGATCTTGATGTTCATTAATTCGCGCAACAGACGATTCTCAAAAATGAGAATGCCTTCTACGATCAGCGCGGGCCGCGGTTCTAGCCGCACCGTCTGCTGCGACCTGCGATGCTGCGTGAAATCGTATATCGGCCGGTCGATAGCTTGGCCAGAGCGCAACTGTCGCACGTGCTCGACGAACAGGGTCGAATCCACCGAATCCGGATGATCGAAGTTCTGCTTGGCCCGCTGGTCGAGCGGCAAGTCGGGAAAATCCCGGTAGTAGTGGTCCTGCTGGAGCACGAGCACCCCGGATTCCGGCAAGGCGGAGATGATTCTCTCCGCAATCGTCGTCTTCCCGGAGCCTGTGCCCCCGCAAAGCCCAATCACCAGCCGCTCGGCCAATGGGCCTCCTGTTTCGCGATCGGGTTAGCGCTTCTTTCCCTTGCCCGACTTCTTCGCGCGTTTATCTTCGATCACCGCTTGCGCCGCCGCGAGCCTTGATATCGGCACTCGGAACGGCGAGGCGCTGACGTAGTTCATTCCCGCCCGGTGGCAGAATTTGACGCTTTCCGCATCACCTCCGTGCTCGCCGCAAATGCCGATCTTCAGCTTCGGGCGCGTCTTGCGGCCCTGGCTGATGGCCCACTTCATCAGCAACCCGACGCCATCTACATCTAGCGACTGGAACGGATCAGACTTGAAGATTCCCGCCTTCTTCTCATCGACATAGTCGGGCAGGAAGCGGCCCGCATCGTCGCGGGAAAGCCCCATGACCGTCTGGGTGAGATCGTTTGTGCCGAAGGAGAAGAATTCGGCAACCTCGGCGATCTGGTCCGCGAGCAAGGCAGCGCGCGGCAGTTCGATCATGGTGCCCACCAGGTACTCGACTTTCACACCAGCCTTCTGGATCACTTCCCCGGCGACGCGATGCGTTGCGTCGGTGAGAATCTGCAACTCCTTACGATCCAACGTGAGGGGATGCATTACTTCAGGTAATACTTTAACTCCTGCTCTCTTACACTCGATGGCTGCTTCGATGATGGCGGTGACCTGCATCTCGAGGATTTCGGGATACGTGATCGAGAGGCGGCAGCCGCGATGGCCGAGCATCGGGTTCGCTTCGCGAAGCTGCTCGACGCGACGAATGACTGTCTCGACGTCGACCCCGATCTCTTTCGCCAACTCCTCCTGTTTGGGACGGTCGTGCGGAACGAATTCATGGAGCGGCGGATCGATGAGGCGAATCGTCACCGGACAGCCGTCCATCGCTTTGAAAATCCCGATGAAGTCGCGCCGTTGGTACGGCAGGAGTTTTGCCAGCGCATTGCGACGAGCGTCCGGACTATCGGCTACGATCATTTCTTGAATCGCGAGCTGCCGGTCGTGGCTCTTTTCCGGCTGCTCGAAATCTTTGAAGAACATGTGCTCCGTGCGACAGAGTCCGATGCCCTCGGCGCCCATTTCGCGCGCTTTCTTGGCGTCGTGCGGGGTGTCCGCGTTCGTGCGAACTCTGAGCTCGCGCACCTGGTCGGCCCAACCCATTAGGGTCTGGTAGGAATCGGGCAGCTCCGGAGTCACAAGATCCACTTTCCCTGTATAAACAGTGCCTTCACTGCCGTCGAGCGTGAGCCAATCTCCCTGCTTCACGACGAGCCCGCCCGATTGCATCGTCTTCTTGCCGTAATCGATGTCCAATTTCTCCGCGCCCACGATGCAACACTTTCCCCAACCTCGCGCCACAACCGCCGCGTGGCTGGTCTTGCCGCCTGTCGCCGTGAGAATTCCCTCCGCCACGAACATCCCACCGACGTCCTCGGGACTCGTTTCGCGGCGAACGAGAATCACCTTCTCGCCCTTTTTTGCCCAGGCCTCCGCTTCCTCCGCGGTGAACACGGCACGGCCAACCGCCGCTCCGGGCACCGCATTGATTCCATCCGCCAGCTTTCGCTTTTTTAATTCGGCGCGCGCAAAGGAAGGCGCGATGACGGGGTAGAACAGCCGTTCAATGTCTTCGGCCTTAACTCGCTCAATGGCTGTTTCCTTCGAGATGAGCCCCTCTTTCGCCATGTCCACGGCCATCTTGAATGTGGCGGAGGGGGTGCGCTTGCCGACGCGCGTCTGCAACATGTACAGCGTGCCTTCCTCGACGGTGAACTCCATGTCCTGCATGTCGCGATAGTGCCGCTCGAGAGTGCTGCGAACCTTTTCGAGTTGCTTGTAAACTTTCGGCATCACTTTGCCCATTTCGCTGAGGTGCATCGGCGTGCGAATGCCCGCCACTACGTCTTCGCCCTGAGCGTTGATGAGGAAATCGCCATAGAAAATCTTCTCGCCCGTGGAAGGATCGCGGGTGAAGCAGACTCCGGTACCGGACGTCTCGCCCGTATTTCCGAACACCATCTGGACGACGTTCACGGCGGTGCCCACCAGGCCAGTGATGCGCTCGACTCGGCGGTAGGTTACAGCCTTCTCCGCCATCCACGATCCAAACACGGCGCCGATCGCGCCCCAAAGTTGCTCCTCGGGATCTTCGGGAAATTCCTGTCCGGTCTTGGACTTAAAGTATTGCTTGTAGTCAGCGACCAGTTCGCGCCAGCCTTCGGCTGAAACTTGCGTGTCTTCCTTGATTTTGTGACGCGTCTTCATCTCGCGCAGCTTTTCTTCAAGCTCCTCCTTCGGCAATCCGATTACTACCGAGGAGTACATCTGGACGAATCTGCGATAGGCATCCCAGGCGAAGCGATCGTTCTTGGTGTTGCGGGCCAGGGCCTCTACCGACACGTTGTTCAAGCCGAGATTGAGGATCGTTTCCATCATGCCGGGCATGGAACGCGCCGAGCCGGAGCGCACGCTGACGAGCAGGGGATCTTTGGCGTCGCCGAGTTTCTTGCCGGTAGCGCGCTCGAGCCGCGCTAGATGCTGCTTCACTTCCCTGGCCAGGCTTGCCGGATACTTCTTTCCGTGCTTGTAGAAATAATCGCAACACTCCGTGCTGATCGTGAATCCTGCCGGTACCGGCAAGCCAATACGCGTCATCTCGGCGAGGCCCGCTCCCTTGCCGCCAAGCACCTCCTTCATTTCGCCGTTGCCTTCTGCTTTTCCTGCGCCAAAAAAATAAACGAATTTCACTTGTGTTGCTCCTTTGAGTTTTTCATCTCCATGATGTTGGGCGCGAAAAACTTTGAGTTGTCGGCGCGCCGACAATAGTTAAAGTATTACTTTAAGTTCGCTTGCGGTGGCTCCCCTAGCCGCGTTCGCTCGGCGCAATCTCGGAAAAATCCGCGATCGTCGAGAATTGCGTCAGCAATTCAGAAAGCAAGGTAAGGCGATTTTTCCGAAGGTCAACATCATCGGCCATCACCATCACGCGCTCAAAAAACAAATCCACTTTTGGCCGCAACCCCGCAATTCTCTCCAGAGCCTGTCGATAGCGGCGGGCACGTTTGTCCTCCTCAGCGTGCTTCGCGACCGAAACGGCCGCCTCGTACAAACCTCGCTCCGCGGCTTCGGCAAACAGCACCGGCTGCAGAGCAGAGAGCTTCCACTGTGCGGACGGACCTGCCTTCTCCAATATCTTTCGGATTCGCTTGAACGAGATCGCCAGCGGTTCAAAGTCCTTCGTCCGACGAATCGCACGCACGGCCTCGATCCTTTGTTGGGCGTCTACTAGATCGTCGGAGTCGGCTGCGAGCACGGCGTTGACTTCGTCGTACGCAAAGCCCCAGCGCTCTTTGAATGCGTAGCGGGCGCGGTCTAGAAGGAATTCAGATACGGCGCGCTCGACTTCCGTACCCGCGCTGATCCCCTTTTGGCCGGCAGCGAGAATGGAGGCGGCCTTGGAAATTACCGCGGAAAGTGGGAGTGGCAGCTTCCGGTCAATGATTATTCTCACGATGCCCAGCGTGGCGCGACGGAGAGCGAAAGGATCACTTGAACCTGTTGGCACCAACCCGACCGCGAAGCATCCGACGAGCGAATCCAATTTATCGGCGATCGAAAGTGCGCAGCCGGTGAGATTTCTCGGGATCTCGTCGTCCAAACCTGCCGGGAGATATTGATCGTAGACCGCGTGGGAAACCTCAGCAGGCTCACCTTGAGCTTCCGCGTAGAGCCCGCCCACGACGCCCTGCAATTCCGGGAATTCTCGGACCATTTCCGTGGCTAGGTCGCACTTGGCCAACTCGGCGGCGCGGTCCACGCCACCAACACTTGCTTCATGTATCCCTTCAGCAAACCACAGTTCCGCGATCCAACGGACGAGACCCCGCACACGCTCGATCTTCTGGCCGTAGCTGCCGAGCTTTTCTTGAAACGTGACGCCGTTGAGCTTGGGCAAATAGTCGGCGAGCCGACATTTCTGATCGGCCTCCCAGAAAAATCGCGCGTCCGCAAATCTCGCGCGCAACACGCGCTCGTGGCCGGCCCGGATGACGCCCGCGTGGTCGCCCTTCTGATTGATGACAGCCAAAAAACCGGGGGCCAGACCGCCGTCCTTGCGCTCGAGCGCGAAATATTTCTGATGGCCGCGCATGACGGTGATCAGGATCTCTTTCGGCAGCTCCAGGAACGCCGGATCGAATTCGCCCCGGAGAATCTTCGGGTACTCGTTGAGGTAAACCACTTGCTCCATCAGCCCAGCGTCAGGATGGACTTTCACGCCTCCCCGGCCGCCAACACTATGCAACTCGGATTCAATTTTTCGACGGCGGTCCTCGGGCCGTACGAGTGAGAAATTCGCGCGCAACCGCTCGACGTAATCTTTGGGGCTGCGGACTTTGATTTTCGCCTTGCCGAGGAACCTGTGCCCGGCACTGGTGTCGCCGGAGAACACATCACCCACTTGAAAGCGTGCAATGTTCCCGCCCAGCAGGGCGACGATCCACCGGATTGGACGAATGAAATGAGGCCCATTCATGCCGGTCCAATACATGCTGCGAGGCCAGGGAATTTCTGAGATCGCTTTGGGGAGAACTTCCTGCAGGATGGCGATCGCTGGCCGGCCTTTGGTTACCTGTTTGAACGCCAGGCACTCGCCACGCGGCGACTGCACCAGATAGAGCTGCGCGAGCGGCACCCCTTGCTTCTGCGCAAAACTTTCGGCGGCGCGTGTCGGCCGGCCGACATCGTCGTAGGCAACACTCTTCGGCGGCCCTGTGATCTCGCGAACTTGATCCGGCTGACGCAGCAGCAGGGCTGAACATATCGCGGCAAGCCTGCGCGGCGCGCCGTACGTAACCACGGGGGCATTCGTCGACAGGTTGTTTGCCGCGAAATACTTCTCAAGTATTACTTGAAGCTCTTCGATGGCCGCCGGCAACATCCCCGCGGGAATTTCTTCGCAACCAATCTCCAAGAGAAAATCCGCTCGATCCTTCATGCGGACTCTCCTCTGACGGCCGGGTACCGCTGGTCGAGATAACTCTCGGCAACGCGACAGGCTAATTGCCGGACGCGCGCCATTAATTGGGCGCGCTCAGTCGTGGAGATCACGCCGCGCGAATCCAGTAAATTAAAAAGGTGGGAGCACTTGAGACAATGGTCGTATGCGGCCATCACCGGATAACGCAGCTTCGCGGCACGGCTTTCCTTCGCATAGCCGTCCAGCAGACGCGCGGCTTCCCGCTCGTGAAGTTCGAATAACTTGCGAGTCGTATGCGGGTCCGCATGCTCGAAGTTATAGGCCGAGAACTGTTGCTCCTCTGCGAGCCGGACCGACCCGTAACTCAAATCCTTCGTCCAACGAACGTCGTAGACGCTATCCACTCCCTGCAGGTAAGCGGCGATGCGATCCAGCCCATAGGTTAGTTCAACAGAGACGGGATCGAGGTCGACGCCACCGCATTGCTGAAAATACGTGAATTGCGTAATTTCCAGACCGTCGAGGAGCACTTGCCAGCCGACGCCCCACGCGCCCAGCGTCGGCGATTCCCAGTTATCTTCCTCAAACCGGATGTCATGATCCTCGAGTTGGATTCCCATGGCACCGAGACTCTCCAGGTACACGTCCTGAACATCCGCCGGTGCCGGCTTCAGAATGACTTGCATCTGGTGGTGCTTGAAAAGGCGATTGGGATTTTCGCCGTAACGGCCGTCGGCGGGCCGACGACTCGGCTGCACGTAGGCGACGCGGTAGGGCTCCGGCCCCAGTACTCGCAGAAAAGTTTCTGGGTGCATCGTCCCTGCGCCGACTTCCACGTCATACGGCTGTTGCAGGATGCAATTGCGGTCGGACCAGAATCGCTCCAGCTTGAGAATCAAGTCCTGAAACGACAGTCCGCGTTGAACCTGAAGTTTTACTTTAGCTTTCAAGTTCGCTGTCCCACCCCTTCTTCCAACATTTTTCGCGAGTTCAGTTTCTTGTCCACATGCAATTCAATCCAATCGAGAAGTATCGCATTCAATTCCCTTGCGGCGGCGGACTCCGAACTCTTCGGGTCCACATCCGCGAGCTTGCGGTGCAACATGAGCTTCGCCAGATCCAGAGCCGCCGGAGTGACCACCTTGGATCCGGGCAGCCGGCAGTTCGAGCACAGGAATGCGGCGAGTCCCGGCGCCACGAACGCGCCTTGACTGTCGAGCTTCTCCCCGCAATGCCCACACCGCTCTAGCGAGGGGAACCAGCCCGCGAGTCGCACCGTCCATACGGTGAAGTAGGCGAGTGAAAGCCAGGCATCGGGTTGCTGCCGGATCGACTTTGCCGCAAGCAGAACCAGACGAAAGTGCGCGTGAGCCGGCTCGCGCTCCTGCAGCATAAAGTCCGTGATCTCGCAGAGCAGCGCCAGGGCGACTCCCTTGTGATAGTCGGACTGCACGTCGAGAAACGATTCGACGAGTTCGCACTGATTGATGCGCACCAGATCCCGCGTCTCGCGTTCGTAATACCAAACTCGAATGTGGGAGGCTGCTTCCAGGCACGAGCCGAACCGGCTCTTCAGCAGGCGCGCACCACGCGCCACTCCCTTCACCTTCCCATTTTCGCGCGACAGGAAAGTGACCAGCCGGTCGCCCTCGCCCAGGGGATAACATCGGAGCACGACGGCCTCAGCTTCAGCGGTTGGCATCTACGCGTCGGCGCGCCGACAGCCGGCCGACACCCTCACACAACACTGCATGTACATTTCAAACACCCGTACTTATCATAGCGCGGAACTCGACGCAATTCCCAAAGCAGTGCAACAGAGAAAATATCGAATTTTCTTACAAATATTTGCGCTAGCCCGGAGCGCGTCAGGCTTTGATTTTCGCGCGCCTTATAGCCACTCAAGGTTACGTAAATTGAGCGTTCGGCCGCATTGTAATTATCAGACACGTAGATCTCCCTTTTCGACTTGCATTTCTTCATCGCAAACGTAGAGTGTCCGGATGCATTCTCGACTACCGCATGCTGAAATTGTCGGCCTGGGATTGAACGCCACTGACACGTTGATTCGCGTCCCCCACATCCCTGCCCCGGATTCAAAAGTCCAGTTTCATGACGTCCGCGTTCTGCCCGGCGGAGAAGTCGCGACGGCTCTGGTAGCCTGCTCGCGGTGGGGAATCCCCACGCGCTACATCGGCAAAGTCGGTGACGACGATGCCGGCCGCATGCAAGCAGAAGAGTTCGCGCGCTCCGGGGTTGCGACTGAGTTGATCGTCGTCCCCGAGTGCAGGAGTCAGTGCTCCTATATCCTCGTGGACGAATCCGCGGGCGAACGCACGATCGTCTGGAATCGCGACGCTCGGTTGGTGGTGCGCCCCGACGAACTACGCCGGGAATGGTTTACTGGGGCGAGTGCGCTTCACCTGAACGGGAACAGCACCGCCGCGATGCTGCAGGCGGCCAAGTGGGCGCACCAAGCCGGGGCAGCCGTGACTATCGATGTGGATTCTGTCTATCCGGGAGTTGAAGCTGTACTTGAACATGTGGATTATCTCATCTCTTCGCGCGAGTTTCCTGCGCGCTTGACTGGCGACAAGTTCCTGCTCACTTCCCTGCCAGCGCTGCGGAGAAGGTTTAAGCCCCGTCTGGTTGCGGCGACGCTCGGCCGCGAAGGCGTGCTCGCATGGACCGGCGAACGTTTTCTCTACTGCCCCGCCTTTGTCGTGGATACCGTGGACACCACGGGAGCCGGTGATATTTTCCACGCAGGTTTTCTTTTCGGTCTGCTCCAGGGCTGGAGCGTTGAGCGAACGCTCGAGTTCAGTTGCGCCGCGGCAGCTTTGAATTGCACTTCCATCGGCGCGCGCGGAGGGATCCGGCCCGTAGAAGAGATCGAAGAGCTTTCCCGCAACGGTGCGCGCTACCCTTCCGCATACACTCAAGTGGAACTTGAAGAGGCGCGAGTCCCCAAATGATTCCCCTGAAATCCGACAACCCTCGCACTTCACCGGCAATCGTGAACACCATTCTGATCGTGGTGAATATTCTTATTTTCTTTTACCAATTCTCGCTCGGACCAAAGGCCGGACAGCGGCTGGTCAACACCTACGGCCTAGTCCCCGCCCGGGCGGAGCTATTCCTACAGCCCACGCCTAAGACGGCCGTCTCGTTCCCGCAAATGGTTGAGCCGCTGGTGACCAGCATGTTCCTGCACGGCGGCTGGCTGCACGTGCTGGGCAATATGCTGTTTCTCTGGGTTTTCGGCGGCAGTGTCGAGGATCGCCTCGGGCACGTCCCCTATTTTTTCTTCTATATGGTGTGCGGGGTGGGCTCGGGCCTGTTTCACCTGATCATAAACTGGGGATCAAAAATCCCGACGATTGGCGCCAGCGGAGCGATTTCCGGAGTGATGGGCGCCTACATCGTTCTCTATCCTAGGTCGCGCATTCTGACTCTGGTCCCCATTCTCATCGTCTTGTGGCCCCTGCGATTGCCTGCGGTCCTGCTTCTCGGCTACTGGTTCGTTCTGCAATTTCTTAGCGGGGTGGGTTCGCTGGGCGTTACAGACCAAGGCGGCGTGGCCTGGTGGGCGCACGTGGGGGGCTTCCTGCTGGGCGGGCTACTGGTCTTGGGGCACCGGCAACCACGCTACAGTACCGCGTAACTCAGGCCCGGGCGACGCGCTCCGCGAGCCAATCACCGGCTTCCCGCGTCCCAAGCGAACCACCTAAATCCGCGGTTGTCTGCCGAAGGCGTACAGCCTCTCGCACGGCCGACCTCAATCGCGCAGACTCCTCAGCCAATTCCACATGATCCAGCATCATGGCCACGGCCAGCACGGCACCGCAGGGGTTGGCGCGATTCTGGCCAGCAATATTGGGGGCAGACCCGTGCACTGGCTCGAACAGCGAAACTTGTCCAGGATGGATATTGCCCGAAGGCGCGAGGCCTAGCCCGCCGGCTAGCTGTGCTCCCAGGTCACTCAAAATGTCGCCAAAGAGATTACAAGCCACAATCACACTGAACTGGCGAGGATCGCGAACCAACTCCATGGCCAGGGTATCGATATAGAGATGGCGCGCCTCAATCTCCGGGTAATCAGCACGCACGAGGGCGTAGACACGGTGCCAAAGTTCATGTCCGTACGTGAGCGCGTTCGATTTATCGCTCATGCAAACGCGTTTCAGCCCGTGCCGCCGGGCATACTCAAACGCATAGCGCAGAATTCGCTCCACTCCCCTGCGCGTGTTGACGTCTTCCTGGATGGCGACCTCCTCCGCGGTGTCGCGACGGAAGTGGCCGCCGACGCCGACGTAGAGGCCTTCAGTATTTTCGCGGATCACCGTGAATCGGACGTCCTCCTCGCCGCGGTCGCGCAGAGGAGTCAGCGAAGCGTCCAGTAGCTCCAAAGGCCTGACGTTCGCAAACAAGTCGAGGGACGAGCGGAGCCCCAGCAGGATGTCCGCAGCATGCTTATTGGAAGGAACGCGGGGATCACCGACCGCGCCGAACAGGATCGCATCGAAATCATGCCGAAGAATTTCCGGCGCATCCGGCGGCAAGGTGACGCCGTCGCGGAGAAAGCGGTCTGCGCCCCAGTCGAAGGTGCGAAATTGGAATCGCTGGTTGGCCGATGGGAGCGCCCGCAGTACTTTGAGCGCTTCGGCGATCACTTCCGGGCCAATGCCGTCGCCAGGAATGACGGCGATGCGCTTGGGAGAGTGGCCCGGGGTCGCAATGGCGGATGTTGAAGACAACGCAGACGTCTCCTCGAATCGTGGCAGCGAAACTGCGCGGAAGCTAGCACGCAGACGGTGCCGCGTCAACGCGGCGCGGTAACACCTATTTGCTATTCTTATAGAACATCACTTGACTTTCAGCATTGCGGCGATGCCCCGCCTCAATAGTGTAAATCCCGACGAGCACCAGCGTCCCGCCGGCGACCAGGTTCCACGTCACCGGATCGTGGAGCAGCCACACGCCGAGCACCGCAGTCGCGACGGGATTCATGTAGAGAATGGCGCTCAGCCGTGAAGCGGCGACGTAGCGAAGCGCCCAAAAATAAACCAAATAGGCGGCGACGGCCGAAACGAGCGCCGTGTAAAAAATTGCGAACCAACCGGTCCACTGGATCGCCCCCCAGGCTGCGGTTCGTGTCAGCAGGAGCGCCTGGTGAATCGCGATCGGCAGAAAGAAAATCGCCCCGACGAAATAACTGCAGGCGATCATCTCGGACGGATTGAACTTCTTCGCGACGCGCTTGCCGAGGACGGTGTACGTCGAGAAACCCAGCGTGCCCGTAAGGACGATGAGATCCCCTTTCAGAGTTCCGGACCGGAATGCCATGCTGTGTTCCGCGCTGAGAATGCCCGCTCCGGTGAATGCGAAAAGTACGCCGAACACGGACATGGGAAGCAGCGATTCGAGACCTTGGGACCACGCGAACAGCAAGATGAACACAGGGCCAAGCCCCGTGATCAGGCCGGCGTGGCCGACCGTGGTGTAGTTCAATCCGATGACATACCCGCCCATGTTGACGACGGTACTGAAAAATCCGAGATAAAGGAGCGGCCATAAGTCTCGCCACGTTTTCTTTCTGATGGCGCCTTCGGCGGTAACCGGATTCCGAGGCCGCGTGAGATAGATAGGAATGCTAACCAATCCGGCGATCTCCATGCGGAAAGACAAGAGGCGCAGTGGGGGAACCGTTCGCAAGCCCAGCTTGATTACAAAAAAATTGCCCACCCAGGCGGCGATGACGAACGCAACACCCGAGACGAGAAGGGCGACCGACGGACGACTGGGATTGGAAGAGTCGCGCGGCAAGGCTCAGCTCAGCACTGCCTTGCGCACCGCTAATTTTTCGATGAGATCCTGCCGCGGCTGATAGCCGATGCCTGGATGATTGTGGAGGCGAATCGTGCCAAGCGGCGTCATTTCAACTTCGGGCTCGATGATGTCCTGCTCCCAGTAGCGGCGACTGGCGGTGACGTCGCCGGGAAGCGAGAAGCCTTGCAGCGTTGAGAGCGCGATATTGTGCGCGCGGCCAATCCCGGATTCCAGCATACCGCCGCACCAGAGCGGCACCTGATGTGCGCGGCACAAATCATGAATGGCGAGCGCCGGCGTATAGCCGCCCACGCGGCCAAGTTTCATGTTGATGATCCGGCAGGCGTTCAAGTCGATCGCGGCATGCGCATGCTCGAAGGAGTGAATGCACTCGTCGAGGCAGATTGGCGTTTGCAGTTGGCGCTGCAGGGCGACGTGGCCGAAGAGATCGTCCCAGCCGAGGGGCTGCTCGATCATCATCAGGTAGAAGGGTTCCAGGCGGCGCAGGAGCGGCGCGTCTTCGATGCGGTAGGCGGAGTTCGCGTCCACCATCAGCTTGATGCTGGGGAATCGCTGGCGCAGTCGCTCGACCGGCTCGATGTCCTGCCCCGGCTTGATTTTAATTTTGATGCGCTGGTATCCGGCGGAAAGTTCCTTCTCGACGGCGGCGAGTAATTCGTCAAACGTCGCCTTGATGCCGATCGAAACGCCGCTGGCGATCTCCTCGCGGACTCCGCCCAGCAGTCGCCATAGCGGGACCGCCTTCTGCTTCGCCTCGGCATCCCAGAGCGCCGCTTCGAGGCCACCCTTCGCCATGTTGTGCCCGCGAACGGGCTCCAGCAGCAACCACACTTCCGACGCGGCCTCGAACTCCCTGCCCTTCAGCAGGGGCCAGAGATAGTTCTCGAGAATCAGCCACGCCGTGTCCACCGTTTCGGGCGAATAGAACGGCCCTTCGCCCGCGACGCACTCGCCCCAGCCCGTCACGCCGCCGGCCTCGACCTCGATAAGCAAAATGCGGCGATCGGTCGTGCGGCCGAAGCTGGTCTCGAAGGGGGTGACCAGCCGCATGTGAATTTCGCGAAGTGTTACACGCTGAACTTTCATTTGCCCCGCTTCATCCCGCTGCGAGCAGATTCCGCGGTGCTCATTTGCCCGCCTTACGCGCGAGCGTCTTGCTCTGCCGGATCTTGGCCGCTCTCCAAAGCGCGTCGAGTTCCGCAGCGCTGCGCTCGCCGAGCGTCAGGCCCGCGGCTGTGGCTGCGCGCTCCATGGCGCGAAATCGCTCATTGAATTTGCGATTGGCGCGCTTCAGCGCAATCTCGGGATCGAGGCCGAGAAATCGCGCGAGATTCACCGCGGTGAAAAGCAGATCGCCGATCTCTTCTTCGCGCCGCGACGAATCCGCGTCCTGCAGAGTCTCCCGCAGTTCCCCTGCTTCCTCGGCAATTTTTTCGAGGATGTCTTCGGCGGTGGGCCAATCGAAGCCTATATTTGCCGCACGGCGCGAAATCTGGTGCGCTTCCACCAATCCCGGAAGTCCTCTCGATACGCCATCGAGAATGGAAGCGGACTCCGCGGATTTCGCAGCCCCGCCTGCTGCGCGCCGCTCTTCGGCTTTTAGTTGCTCCCAATTCTTGAGCACCTCGCCGGCGGTGCGCGCCTTGGCGTCTCCAAAAACGTGCGGATGGCGGCGCACCATCTTGGTGTGTATGCGCTCGATCACGTCGCTGATGCCGAAGCGGCCCGCTTCCCTTCCCAATTCCGCGTGGAAGACAATCTGCAGCAAGAGATCGCCCAGCTCGCCCGCTATTGCGTTGGCGTCGCGGGAATCGAGCGCATCGAGCACTTCGTAGGTCTCCTCCACCAGGTAAGTGCGGAGAGATTCGTGCGTCTGCTCGCGGTCCCACGGACAGCCACCAGGGCCGCGCAACCGCGCTTGCAACACCACCAGCGCATCAAAAAGTTTTCCGGCGTTGCGGCTGCCGCGTGGCGAGGTCCTTCGGCTCGGCTTGCGTGCGCGAGGGGCATAAGTTCGTTTGCGCTGCGGATTGCGGCGTGGCACGGTAGGCGGCTTCGCTCCCAGGATTCACGCCACTTTACGGCACGCCCCTGAAATCCACAAGTCAAAGCGCGGCGAGCGAGTCAGAATTCTTCTTCCGGTTGGGCAGTCCAGCCGGAATAGTGCAGCAACTCTCCGCGTAACTCAGCGTACTCCGCGTCTCTGCGTTATCTTTGTCTTTTCTTACGCGCTTGTTGCCCTCTGACAAAGAAGAAAAAGATAACGCCGAGGCGCAGAGCGCACGGAGTCACGCCGAGAAACAACAGAGCAAGCGCTTCACCCTAAGGCCTGTTTAGAAATGCGGGTTAGGAGTGCGACACGGCGCGCGCCCCGACGGTTGAGAGCGCACGAGGCTTATGGCAAATTGAAATGGTGATTGCCGCCGCAGCCTTCCTGTTCGGATTACTCATCGGCAGCTTCCTCAACGTCTGCATCCTGCGCATTCCCAGCGGCGAATCCATTACCTTACCCGCGTCGCATTGCACGAAGTGCGGCAAGCCGATCAAGCCGTACGACAACATCCCCGTGCTGAGCTGGCTGATACTTCGCGGGCGTTGCCGCAGGTGCCGCGAGCCGATCTCCGCGATGTACCCCGCGGTCGAATTGGCCACCGGGCTCTTGTTTCTCGCCAGTTACTTCGCATTCGGCCTGACGCTTACGGGCGCAAAGTGGACACTGCTCGCAGCGATCATGGTGGTCCTTGTCGTCACCGACGCACGCGAACGAATTCTTCCCGACAAGGTGAACTACCTGGGGCTTGGCACCGGGCTCATGATCAGCCCATTTCTTCAGCCCGTGGACGGCACCGCCCAGTGGCTCTCGGATCGACTGTTCTCGTTTCCCCCGCCGTTGCCGGTGCTCGCGTTTGCCGACGCCGCGCTCGGCGTGATCGCCGGCGGCGGCCTGCTCTGGCTCGTGGCCGAGGGATATTTCCGGCTGCGCGGCCACGAAGGAATGGGGCTCGGCGACGTGAAAATGATGGCGATGGCGGGCGCGTTTCTCGGACTGAAGCGCACACTGCTCACAATTCTGCTCGGCTCGCTGCTCGGCAGCATATTGGGACTGATCTTCATTCTGATTTTTCGCAAGGGCCGGCAGTACGAATTGCCGTTCGGCACGTTTCTCGGGGCGGGCGCCCTGCTGGTAGTCTTTTTCGGCACGCCGATACTGAACTGGTACCAAAGCATGGTCTCGATGCGGTAAGTTGCAAGCGGACCCAAATGTCACCTACTGGCGCACCGACCAATCTGCTGCCGCTTTGGATCGCCGCGACGGTTCTTCTCGTCGTGCTGGTCGTTGGCGGCGTCTATCTTGCGGCAATAGTCTTGCGCCGGAGACTCAGCGGCAAAGAGCGCGGCAGCAACCTCGACGCCCCGCGCCTCTCGAACGACAACCCAACGGCCTTCATGGCCGCTTCCATGCAAGCCGTGATTCAAAAGCTGCGCGACCAGGAAAAAGAACTCGCCGCGTTGCATCGCAGCGAGCGCGAACGCGCCCAACAAACCGAAAGGCTCAGCGAAGCCGTCACGCGCAACATGCCCGCCGGCCTGCTGTTGATTAATTCCAACGGAATCATCGCCATCGCAAATCCCGCGGCCGAGACCGCGCTCGGAGTGCAAGGTCTGGTCTACCGGCGCTATACGGAGGTCCTGGGCGCGGATTCGCAATTGTCGCGACTCATCGGCGAGTGTCTGTCGCAAGGCCGCACGTTCCGTCGCGAAGAGGTACAGTACGCCACGCTAGTCATGCCGGAGGTGACGCTCGCCGACATGTCTCCTGCGGAAACGATCATGGCTTCGGGAGAAGTGCGCCAGTTGGGAGTAACGATTTCTCCCATTCTACGCGGGAAGGACGAAGTGACCGGCGCCATCTGCCTGCTCACGGATTTGACCGAGCTTGTCGCGCTGCAGAAGCAAGTGCAAGTGAAAGAGAATCTCGCGGCCCTCGGCGAGTTGTCCGCCGGTATCGCCCATGAATTTAAGAACGCCCTCGCGACGATTTCCGGCTACGCGCAGATGATTCGCTCGGAAGCAGAGGGCGGCGAAATTCATGATCATGCGCAGAACATCGTGGAGCAAACGCGCGCCCTGACGCACGTCGTCACCGAGTTCCTGAAGTTCGCACGGCCGCTGGACATCTCCTACGAGCCCCTGCCCGTCGAGCCGATGCTTTCGCGCGTCCTCGCGGAGGTCGGCGAAACGCAGCCGAATTTGGACCTCGCGCTCGAAGGCGAGTTCAGCGACGTCCCCGGCGATGAAGGCCTTCTTCGCCAGGCGATCCTCAATCTGGTGCGCAACGCGGCCGAATCCGCCGCCACCAGGCCGACCGGCGGGCGCGTCTCCATTCGCGGCTCCGTCGAGCAGGGCGGGCGCTCCGGCCAGCGTATCTCGATTTCCGACAACGGGCCGGGCATTTCTGCCGAGGATCTGCCGAAGATTTTCCTCCCCTTTTACACGACAAAAGCCAACGGCACCGGGCTAGGCCTGGCCGTGGTGCAGAAAATCATCGTTCAGCATGGCGGTACCATCGAGGCGCGCAACATGGCCGAGGGCGGGGCCGAGTTTATCGTTTGGCTACCACAGGCCCGGGAAGCGATACAGGGCGTTGCTTCAGTCGAAGCACAAGCCTAAAATTAGGGAGAGAGTTCCCTCACGACCTCCGGAAAGGCGGTCAGACGCCATGAGTTTTCGCAGAGCCATGTTGGTCACCGCCAGCATTACCCTGCTCGGTTGCTCCGCCTATGCGGCGCAGCAGCAGAATCAGCCGTCCGTCGCGGAAGCCGCTCGCAAGAACCGCGAGGAGAAAAAGAACCAGCCCCAGCCGACAAAGGTCTATAACAACGACAACATCGGCGGCGCAGGAGGACCGGTTTCCGTAGTGGGACAGGCTCCTTCCTCTGACACAGACTCCACTGGCGCTCCTCCGGCCGCCGGGAGCGGCGCGCACGACAAATCCTACTGGCACGGGAAATTCTCCGATGCCAGGAAGAAACTTGCCGACGACAAGAAAGACCTCGATCTTCTACAGCGCGAATACAACCTGAAGCAAACGCAATACTACAGCGATCCGAATGAAGCGATGAAGCAGCAGTACAGTTCGGACGACCTGAAGGCCGCGAAGGACAAAATCGACCAGCGCACGGCCGACGTCGCGAAAGATGAACAGGCGATCGAAGATTTGGAAGACCAGTTGCGCCAGTCTGGCGGCGACCCCGGATGGGCGCGCGACGACGATCAGTCTTCATCGGACCAGACTTCGCCAGCCTCGGAACCGCCGGCGAACAGTGAAGGATCGCAACCTTCGCCTTCGCAACCGCCTGCGGCCCAGGACCAGGGTTCGCAGCCTCCAGCGCAAGCGTCTTCGCCAGATCAAGGATCGCAGCCGGACCAGACGCCGTCTCAAGCGCCGCCTCCGTCACCGCAGCCCTAAAATGGAGACCGCAAGCAATCTCGCACGATGCCCATAACCGAAATCGGACTGCCGTCAGCCGCGCAGAACTCTCCGGCGCGTAGCCTTGTTGGGAAGAGTGGGATGGAACCGCTTCTCCTCGTCGAAGACAAAGCCGAATTGCGCGCCATGCTGCGCAAAGCGCTGGAGCGCGCCGGCTACGACGTGGACGAAGCTCCCGACGGCACGGCCGCGGTCAACAAAATTCGCGAGCGGCGCTACCTGCTCGTGCTCACCGACCTGAAACTCCCCGGCTGCTCCGGCCTCGACGTGTTGCGCGAGAGCAAGCTCGCGGACCCTACGGTTCCCGTTATTCTGATTACGGCCTACGGCTCGATCGAAGAAGCCGTCTCAGCGATGAAGGACGGCGCGTTCGATTTCATCCAAAAGCCTGTGGACCTCGATCACTTGAAATTGCTGGTCGAGCGCGGCTCGCGCGAGCAACAAATGCTGCGCGAAAATTTGCTCCTGCGCGAAGAGTACACCACGCGCTACGGCTTCCCGCGCATTGTCGGCGAATCGCAGGCCATGAAGGACTCCACGCAACAGGTGCAGCGCGTCGCCCCCACGAACTCCACAGTGTTGTTGCTGGGCCAAAGCGGCACGGGCAAAGAACTTTTCGCCCGCGCGATCCATCAT
>Ga0181538_10000815_pt1 | contig 37063 bp, 26 predicted proteins | sample PEATcosm2014_Bin_40_FD_119773 | JGI IMG/M metagenome (GOLD analysis project Ga0181538, IMG submission 119773) | Peatland microbial communities from MTU Mesocosm Facility, Houghton, MI, USA - PEATcosm2014_Bin23_30_metaG | ecosystem: Environmental > Terrestrial > Soil > Wetlands > Peat | place... | reverse complement strand
TCCTCGCGTGCGTTGCCGCGCAGCACGCCGGAGGCACAGGGCATTTCCGCCGCCGCCATTCTCGCGTTTGTCGAAGCCGCCAACGAACCGACCAACGCCATCCAGAGTTTCATGCTGGTGCGGCATGGTCACGTCGTGGCCGAAGGCTGGTGGTCGCCCTACGGTCCGGACGTTCCGCATAAGATGTTTTCGTTGAGCAAGAGCTTCACCTCCACCGCCGTCGGGCTGGCCATTGCCGAAGGGAAACTCAGTCTGGACGATCCGGTCCTTTCCTTTTTTCCGGAGGACGCGCCACCCCAGCCAAGTGCCAATTTGAAGGCCATGCGGGTGCGCGATTTGTTGATCATGTCCAGCGGCCAGAATTCGACCAACGTGGCCCATTTGGGTGAGGTGATGAGAAATTCCGCGCAATCGGGGGAGAAAATAACCAAGGCGTTTCTTGCCGCGCCGGTGGAATGCAAGCCCGGTACGTTGTTCATCTATAACACGCCGGGCAGTTACATGCTGTCCGCCATTGTGCAAAAGGTGACGGGAGAAACCGTCTTCGATTATCTCCGGCCGCGACTCTTCGAACCGCTTGGCATTGCAAATCCGACCTGGGACGCGAGTCCGCAGGGTATCACGTTCGGCGGCGTCGGATTGAACATCCGGACGGAGGACATTGCACGGTTCGGGCAGCTTTATTTGCAGAAAGGCGAGTGGGATGGAAAACAACTGGTGCCCGCTTCGTGGGTGGAAGCGGCCACTGCCCGGCAGACCTCCAATGGCAGCGACCCGACGAGCGATTGGGACCGGGGTTACGGCTATCAATTCTGGCGCTGCCGGCATGGCCTTTACCGCGGCGATGGCGCGTTCGGCCAGTATTGCATTGTGATGCCGGAACAGGACGCTGTCGTCGCCATCACCAGCGGGACCGGAAACATGCAAGCCATCATGAATCTGGTGTGGGACAAACTGCTTCCGGCGATGCAGACGGCGCCGCTGCCCGCCGATGCTGAATCGGACAAAAAACTCCAAAGCACGCTGGCCGGTCTGACGTTGCACCAGCCGCAGGGCTCAGCCACGGCCGCCATGGCCGCGCAAGTTTCCGGAAAGACATATTTGTTTCCGACGAACGCCCAAAACATTGACGCGGCGACGCTTGAATTCAAGGGGCCGGACGCGACCCTCGTTATACGCAGTCTGGGCCGGGAACATCGCATAGACTGTGGTTTCGGTGTTTGGAAAAAGGGACGGACGGCATTTGTTGCCGGAGCGGAACCATGGATTGCGGCGCCGGTCGAACAGCCCGTGGCCGCCAGTGGCGCCTGGACGGCGGATGACACCTACACGGTGAAACTTTCCTACTACGAGACGCCGCTGGCCATCACTCTCACCTGCCGCTTCGCTGGAAACCGGGTGCTGTTGCTCAACGTTGAACACAGCGTGGAATTTGCCGCAACCAATCCGCCGCTGTTGGTTGGAGACGCCCGCTAAACCCGCCACCACTTCGCGTCCTTCGACTTCATCCGGAGTTGAGCAGACGTTGGCGGTTCGATGACCGCTTCACCGTCCGCGTTCGCGCGGGGAATTTAACCAGGGATGAACGCGGAGGCACACGGATTTTTCAGTTCATTCGTTGCCCGCGCCGCAAAGCACGAACATCAAAATAGCTGAGGCCGTGCCGTCCATCGTCGGCTCGTTCGAGGAGTAATCATGAAAGTCGTCGTGATAAACCGCCGGACCTTGGAACTCCGCCAGCGGGTCCGGCTCACGGATGGTCACGCCCTTGAGCGATTTGAAAATGCGCTCGTAAACCGGTCCGTCCACGAGGCCGCCGCGCACGGGGCGTTTCAGCAATTGCACCGTCATCAGGTGAACGTCGCGCGGAAACACGGCGCCAATTTCGGTGAACATCGTGGTGCCCCACGGATTGCGACCAAGCAACCAGTCACGCTGCTTCAGGGCGAATTCGTGATAGCGCCGGTCGCCGGTCATTCGCTCGTAAAGCAGGCATTGCGTGACGAGCGCCACGACCAGATTGTCCGAGCACCAGATGAACGGCACGCCGATGCGATACGGATTTTTCTCTCCGGCGCGCACGCAGCGCTCGATGCCGTTTCGATAATAGCCCGCGAGCAGTTTTTGGAAGTCGCGATCCACGAGATCATAGAGGCGGAAGTGGCCGACGTTCACGAATGGGTAATACTGGTAATGCCCGGTCTGCTCTTTGCCCATCCAGCTTTCGTCCGCCGCGAGTTTGGCGTAGCGTTTCGCTTCGTCGAGATAGCGGCGTTTGCCCGTGGCGCGAAAAAGTTCCGCCGCGCCCCATTCCATGTCGTCGGCCCAGGTCGTTTCCGCGTAGCGATAGGGCGAACTGTAGGAATTGCCCTGCTGGACGCCTTCCTTCGCGCGACCGAGTTCATAAACTTCCTTGCCGGCTTGCAGACAGCGCGCGGCAAAATCTTTTTTTTGTGGATCGTCCTTCCAAATTTGAAACGCGAGCGCCATTGCGGCGGCGTAGCGGCCCGCGAGATTTGCGACACCGGTGGACGCGCTTTTGTATTGTCTTAAACCTTGCGGCCGGCCATCGGCGAAATAAACGGCGCGCGCGCCGCCCTTGCCCCAGCCGTAATCAACCGGGTCTTCCTGCGGCAAGCGCCAACCCGCGTGATCACGGTCATCCGCAACCTGATGATAAAGCTGGTCGGGCGCGGGATGCAGCTTGAGCATCCAGTCGAGTCCCCAGCGCGCTTCGTCGAGAACGTCCGGAACGCCGTTCGTGCCGGGATTTCCCAGCGCATCCGTGCGGTCGGTGAACAGCGATGCGCGATTTGTGAGGTCTGAATTTAATTCGTAAGCCAGCAGCATCTGCGCGGTCGCGTTGCCGGACGTCAGCAGGTATTTCAGCAAATCCCCGGCGTCGTGCCAGCCGCCGGTGACGTCCAACGGTGTGCCATTGGTAAACGGGCCGTAAGCCGTGCGGCCGTCGAGTTGATGACAGTTCGTGCCGAGCCACGGATTGTAGCCGCAGCGCTGCTCGCGCATAAACTCCAGTAATTCATCCGGCAACGCTGCCAGCGGGCGCGGGCCGATGGCGAATGGCAGCGAAATCGCGGTGCCGCAGCGGATGAAATAATGTCCAGCCTGCTGTAACGACGAAAAATCCAGGTCCGCGTGATTCGTGAACTGTCCCCACGCCACGCCGGAAATCGGTCTTGTCCACCCCGTGAAAACAACTTTTTGCGACGCCGCTTCCACGACTGAGAACTTCCCCGGTAGCGCGGATTTTGAAAACGCCACCGCCAGCTTTGGCTCGCGCGCGCCGTAGCCGACCTGATTCGCGCGGACGTGGATTGGCCCGCGATTTTCCAGCAATTCATCCACGCGCACGAAGGCGTAGCCCTTGCCCGCCAGAAAATCCAGCAGCTCACCAACGCGGTTCGCAAACTTGTCCGCCCGGCCCGGCCCGCTGCCGAGGTGCAGCAGCAGAATAAATCCATTCAGCCCCTGCGGGTCTTCGCGCTCGCGTTGCACGATGCTTTCGAAAATCCGCTGTGAAGAGACAAAGTTTTTGTCCGCCTCGCCCGTGTAATCCGCATTGGCGCGTGTGCCCGGCGTGAAGTTCACCACGGTCAGGCCCCGCTCCGCGCTCCAGCGGACAATATCTTCGTTGAACTGTTCGAACGGCGGCAGAAAGTAGCGCACTTCCGCGCGGTTCACTCCGCAACCCGCGAGTTTTTCCAGATTCGCAGCCAGGTCGGCGCGAAATTCCGCGCGTGTCACCAGTGTTTTATCCGGCGTGTCCTGATCGCAGTAAGGCAAGTGCTTGTCCGAGTGCGGGCCGACATAATTTCCAGCCGCCACCATCCGGCGGACGAGTGGCGCGAACTGGCGGTTGGTCAGAAAATCACCCGTGAGAAAAAACGAGGCCCGGGCGTCATGCCGCGCCAACGCGTTCAAAATCATCTCGCCGCCCTCGGCAAAGGAATGTCCCGTGAACACCAGTGCGATGCGCTTTTCCCCGACCGGCCCGCGGATGATGCCGCCATCCACGAGCAGGCAGCCCGCGGCGTTCGTCGCCGCCGACAATTCCGAGGCCGAAATCAGCAAGGCCAGCCCGCACAGCATGCGCCGGACGTTCATCACGGAGCCATCTTTGCCAAAACCTGCCGTGGAGCGAGAAAATTTTGGCAGCCGATATGGTCAGGCCGTGGCCGGATTTGCGCCGGTTTGAACCGCCGCGCGCCGGGCGCGTTTGCGGACGAACCATTGATGGAACGATTCCAGGTAGAGGTAAATCACCGGCGTGATGTAAAGCGTCAGGCATTGTGACACAACCAATCCCCCGACAACGGTCAGCCCGAGAGACTGGCGGGAGGAACCGCCCGCGCCAAGGCCGAGCGCGATGGGCAGCGTGGCCATGAGCGCGGACATGGTGGTCATCATGATCGGACGGAAACGCAGCAGGCATCCTTCGTGGATCGCGTCGGCGGCATTTTTCCCGTGTTCACGCTGCGCCGCGATGGCAAAGTCAATCATCATAATCGCGTTTTTCTTTACGATGCCAACCAGCATGATGAGACCGACGAAGCCATAGATGTTCAAGTCGAGATGAAAAACCATCAACGTCAGCAGTGCGCCGAAACCGGCGGACGGCAACCCGGACAAAATCGTCAGCGGATGAATGAAACTTTCGTAAAGGATTCCGAGAATGATGTATATGACGAGAATGGCGGCGATGAGCAACATGCCCAGCCCTTTGACGGATGATTGGAAAACCTGCGCCGCGCCTTGAAAGCTGCCATTGATGGTTACGGGCAAATGCAGGTCGCTTTCGATCTCTTGCACTTGAGCAACCGCGGTGCCGAGCGACATGCCGGGTGCGAGGTTGAAGGAAAGGGTGACGGACGGCAATTGACCGACGTGCGAAATGCTCATCGGGCCGATGTTGCGCGTGAGTTTGGCGACGGCGCTCAACGGAATCAATTTCGCCATGCCATTGGTGTCGGTGAATGAACTGGTGATGTAAAGCCGCGAGAGCGCGTCGGGGTCGAGTTGAAATTGCGGCTGCACTTCAAACACAACCCAATATTCAGCGATGTCGGTGTAAATTGTTGAAGACTGGCGTTCGCCGAAAGCGTCGTAGAGGCCGTTTTCAATTTGTTGCGCGGTGACGCCGAGCGCGGAGGCTTTGTCGCGATCAATTTCCACATTGACCTGCGGGTTGGCGATTTGCAAATCGCTCGTCACGTCCTGAAAACCCGGTTGCTTCGACAATTTTTGCATCAAAATCGGCGCCCAATGAAACAGCTCGTTTACATCCGTGTCTTGCAAGCTGTATTGATAGAGCGATTTCGTCGCATTGCCGCCGATGCGAATGAGCGGCGGATTTTGCATGTACACGTTGATGCCCGGCACCTGCGCCAGCTTCACGCGAAGTTCCTGAATGGTTTGGTTGGCGCTCAATTTGCGTTTGGAGCGGTCTTTCAATCGCATGAACATGCGGCCATTGTTCAAAGTGGCGGATGGGCCCCCCGCCCCAATTGCGGACATGAAGCCGTCAACGTTCGAATCGGCGGCGACAATTTTTGCCGCCACCTGCTGATGTTCGCGCATGGCATCAAAGGAAATGTCCTGCGCGGCTTCGGTGATCGCCGAAATCTGACCGGTGTCTTCGTCCGGAAAAAATCCTTTGGGAATCACATAAAATAAATAGAGCGTTGCAAAAAAAACTACAACCGATACGGAAAGCGTCACGCCGCTGTTGCGCATGGCAACTTGCAATGTGCGGTCGTAGCCGCCGCGCAGTCTGTCAAAAAAGCGCTCGAAGAAATTATAAACCCGTCCGTGTTTTTTCTCGCGCTCCGCATGGACAAATCGGCTGCACATCATTGGCGTCAACGTCAGCGAAACGAAACCGGACACGAGCACGGCGCAAACGATGGTCACGGCAAATTCGTGCAGCAGCCGGCCGAGCAAGCCGCTCATGAACAGCACCGGAATGAACACTGCCGAGAGCGACAGCGTCATTGAAACAATGGTGAAGCCGATTTCCCTGGAGCCGTTCAGCGCCGCCTGCATCGGCGGCTCGCCGTTTTCCATGTGGCGCACAATATTTTCGAGCATCACAATCGCGTCGTCCACGACGAACCCGACGCAGAGCGTCAGCGCCATGAGCGAGAGGTTGTCGAGGCTGTAATTGAGCAGCGACATCACGGCGAACGTGCCGATGATGGACATCGGCAGCGCCAGACTCGGAATAATCGTCGCCGACAAATTTCGGAGGAAAATAAAAATCACCAGTACGACGAGGCAAACGGCCAGAAACAAAGTGTGCTCCACATCCGCCACGGATGCCCGAATGGATTGCGAGCGGTCGAACAGAATGTCCAGCCTCACCGCCGCCGGAACCTGTTCGCGGAATTGCGGCAACATTTTTTTAATGTTGTTGACGACTTCCACCGTGTTCGCGCCCGGCTGCCGCTGAATGGCCAGCACGATGGCGCGCGTGCCGCCGGCCGACGTATAATACCACGCCGCGACTTTGTTGTTTTGCACGCTATCGAGGACATTGCCCAATGCCTGCAATCGCACCGGATTTCCATTGCGATACGCGACAATCAGCGGACGAAACGCCGCCGCATTTTCAAGCTGGCCGTTGGCCTGCACCACGAACGCCTGATGTTTTCCGTAAAGCGTGCCGAGCGGCTGATCCACGTTGCCCGCTTCAACGGCCTGCTCGACTTGATCAATGCCCAAACCGTAAGCCGCGAGCTTGTTGGGGTCCACCTGCACCCGCACGGCATATTGTTGCGAACCATAGACGTTGACTTGCGCAACGCCATTGATCATCGAAATGCGTTCGGCCAGTAAATTTTCCGCGTAATCGTCCACCTTCGAGAGCGGCAGCGTCGGCGATGACATCGCCAGAAAAAGAATCGGTGAATCCGCCGGATTGACTTTGCTGTAAGTCGGCGGTGTCGGCATGTTCGGCGGTAATTGTTTCGCCGCTTTTGCAATTGCCGCTTGGACGTCCTGCGCCGCCGCATCAATGTTCCGGTCGAGCGAAAATTGAATGGTAATTTGCGAAACACCTTGCGCGCTGACCGAAGACATCGAATCCACGCCGGCAATCGTGGAAAATTGTTTTTCCAGCGGCGTCGCCACGGCGGAGGCCATCGTTTCAGGACTGGCGCCGGGCAGACTGGCCGAGACGTTGATCGTCGGATAATCCACGCTCGGCAAATCGCTCACCGGCAAAAGGGTGTAGCCAATGACGCCGAACAGCAAAATGGCCGACATGACCAGCGTGGTCATCACGGGCCGGCGAATGAAAAGCTCGGGAACGCTCATGGCGCGTTGGTGGCTGAAGCTGTCGCGGCCGGCTGGATTGAACTCTTGACGCTCACCTTCACGCCGGGCGCGAGGCGCAATTGGCCGTCGGTCACCACCGTTTCGCCAACCTGCAAACCATTTTCCACCACCGTTTCATTTTCGTAATTGATGCCGATGGTTACCGGGCGCTCTTCAACAATTTGAATCGTGGCGTTCGTCGGATCCGGTTTCACAACATAAACAAATTGGTTGGTCTGTCCCGTTTGCATCGCCTGCGTCGGCACGACGACGGCGTTCGTCAATTCCGACAACGTCAACTCCACGTTCACAAACTGCCCCGGCCACAGCGCGCTGTTTTCATTCGAGAACGTTGCCTTGAGTTGAATCATCCCCGTCGTCGCGTCAACGGTGTTGTCAATAAACGTTAATTCGCCCTGCGGCGGCGGCACGTTCATGTCCTCGAACGTCGCGGCCACCGGCAACATTTTGCCGCGCATTTCCCGTTTGATTTCCGGCAGGAATTGCTCCAGCACGCCGAACTGGACGTAGATCGGATGAATCTGGTTGATGGTCAGCAGCACGTCGTCCGGCGCCTTGACGACGTTGCCCTGGTACAATTGCAGCGCCCCCACCACCCCGTCAATCGGCGAGCGAATGGCGGTGAACTCCAGATTCAACATCGCGTTGGTGACTGCCGCCTGATCCGCTGCCACGGTGCCAGCCAGCGCGTCCATTCCCGCCTTGCTGGTATCATAATCGTCCTGCGAAACGAGTTTCTGGTCGAACAACTTTTGCTCGCGGCCGAATTGAATTTTGGCGTTTTCCAACTGTGCCTGGTCGCGCGCCAATGCCGCCCGCGCCGCCGCCAATGCCGCCTGCATGGGCCGCGGGTCAATCGTGAACAGCAGCGCGTTTGATTTGACCTCGTCGCCTTCCTTGAAATGCACCTCGCTGATGATGCCCCCGATTTGCGAATGCACCGTCACGGTCGAATACGGCATCACATGGCCGACCGGCGCCGGATCGATTTGCACCGGGAGGTTCGTTTCCACCGCTAGCGCCACAAGCACCGGCACGCCCGCACCGCCTGAGTTGTTTTTGCCGCGCGAACAGCCATTGGCCAGCATTGCCGCGGCAAGTGCGAACGTGGAAAGAAAAAGGAATTTTTTCATGGCTGGTTATTTCACAAAGCGGATTTTGACGTGCTGTTTCTTCACCGGCTGAAAAGCCGCCGCGAATTTTCGCAAAAAAGCCGCGCGTTCCTTCTGGAATTGGGAATCGGAAACCGGCCGGCCCATGATGAGCCGGGTTAATTGGGGAAACGCCGCCGGAAACATCGTCAGCGACCGCATGGCCAGCATCACGTGGCGCGGGTCGAACTCGGTGGAGATTTGGCCGCGCGCCTGCCGCTGCCGGATGCGTTCCAGGCCGCGTGCCGTCGCCGCGCGCCGGTTTTTTTCGTCAATCAACCGCTGGTCGGCCTCCTGCAACGCCTCCCATTCCAGCAGGCGGACCCAGTCTGTGTCCTTGCACGCGGCTTCAAACCAAAAGGTGAGGCTTTCCGCCGGATCGCCCGACAAGGTTTCGGCCCAGGTCTGCCGCTCGGCCATTTTCAGGCGCAACACTTCGCGGAACAAATGTTCCTTGTCGCCGAAATAATGGTAGAGCATCCGTTTGTTGATGGCCGCGCGCCGCGCAATCGCGTCCACGCGCGCGCCGGCAAAACCGTTGGCGGCGAACTCTTTGAGCGCGGCGGACAGGATGCGTTCGCGCGTGCGTTGGGGATTTCGCCCCGCCGTGCCGTCGTTCAACCGTGCGGATTTTACCATACCTGGATAAGTAACCATCGAGTTACTTAAAAAGCAAGCCCTTTTGTTGGTTCGGCCTGTCGTGCCGGTTCAACCGGCCGGCGGCACCGGGAAAGGGGGTTCTCCTTTCGGGAGGTTGAGGGTCTCGATTTCCTTCATCATTTTTTCGGCGGCTTCCGCGGAAAGGCTGTGCGAAACGGCGAGCCCGAAATGCCGTTTCAAGTATTCGTCCAGCCGAACCCACCTGCCCTCGTAATACACCTGCCCGGTCCAGGCGCAGACGGTGACAAACTCCTGCAGTTTCTCGAGCCGCAACAGGATGATGACAATGAAAATCAGTACCATGGCCACCGTCCCCATAAGCACCACCGACGTGATCTGGCTGGACAGGGCGTCGGCTTCGGCGCGTTGCTGGCTGGCATTCAGGGCATATTCCTCCTCCTGGCCCATCCGGAACAACACCCGCCCCATTTGCTCCATCATGCTTTTGCCCTCATCCGTCAACGCAATGGCCAGCGTGTCGTGCAGATTAGTCCGGCCCATGACTATTTTATCCGGATCGATGCCCAGCCGCGTGGTGATGAGGTCTTGCAGTTCCAGAATGTTGGTCTGCTGGCCCACATTGTCATGGGCGAGCTTTTGCAGTTCCTCTATGTCCGTGTGGAGGGAGGACATGACCTTTCCGTAGGAGCCAAGATATTCTTCGCTGCTGGTCAGGAGATAGCCGCGTCGTTCGGTTTCCGCATCCAAAAGGTGATACTGGGTTTGCTGGACCAGGTTCAGGACCTTGTAGACATGCGACATCTGGAAAAATGAATTCCTGAATTGCCCGGTGGTTTGGTGCACCAGCCAGCTCATCGTCACCAATGCCAGCAGTGGCAGGGACATCCCCGAAAAGAAAAGAATCTTGTTGGTGCCGCGCGGCAATTTCATGGCAATTTTGCCGCATTAATTATACCAGGTTTCTCCTTGTGCCACAGGGTGGCCTGTTCGTAAGCGTGGGCGATGTTCAGAAGAGTTTCCTCGCCGAACGGCTTGCCGAGCAATTGCAGTCCAATGGGCAGTTTCGGGGTTTTTGTAAACCCGCACGGAAGGCTGACGCCGCAGATGCCCGCCAGGTTGCATGAAATCGTAAAAATATCGCTCAGATACATCTGCAACGGGTCGTCCGATTTCTCGCCGATCTTGAACGCCGCCGTCGGCGAAGTCGGCGTGACGATGGCATCCACCTTTTCAAACGCCTTCAGAAAATCGTTGCGAATGAGTGTGCGGACCTTTTGCGCGCGCAAATAATAGGCGTCGTAGTAACCGCTGCTCAAAACGTAAGTGCCGAGGATGATGCGCCGCTTCACCTCCGCGCCGAAACCTGCACCGCGCGTCCGGCTGTAAAGCTCAATCGGGTCGGCGCCGTCCACCCGTGCGCCATAGCGAATACCGTCGAACCGCGCCAGATTCGCCGACGCTTCCGCGGTGGCGATGATGTAGTAGGTGGCCACCGCATAATCCGTGTGCGGCAGGGAAATCTCCACGATCTCCGCGCCCAGTTTTTCAAATTGCTTCACCGCCGCGTCCATCGCCGCTTTAACCTCCGCGTCGAGACCCCCGATCAGGTATTCCTTCGGCATACCCAGTTTCAGGCCTTTGATGGTTGGCCCGTCCGGCGAGGATCCGTCGAGCGCGGCAGCGTAATTCGGAACGGGTTGCCGCACGCTCGTCGAATCGCGCGGGTCATGGCCGCTGATGACATTGAGCATTGTTGCCGCGTCGCGGATGTTTTTGGCAAACGTGCCGATTTGATCGAGCGATGAGGCGAACGCGACGAGGCCGTAACGCGAGACGCGCCCGTAGGTCGGTTTCAAGCCGACGCAACCGCACAGCGCCGCCGGCTGGCGAATCGAGCCGCCCGTGTCCGAGCCCAGTGCGGTAATCGTCTCGTCCGCCGCGACCGCCGCCGCCGAACCGCCGGAGGAACCGCCCGGAATCCGCGTCGTGTCCCACGGATTGCGCGTGATGCCGAACGCGGAATTTTCCGTCGAGCTGCCCATCGCAAATTCGTCCATGTTCAACCGGCCAAAAACGATTGCGCCCGCCGCCTTCAGTTTTTCTATGACCGTCGCGTCGTAGGGCGAAATGAACTGGCCGAGGATTTTCGAGCCGCAATTGAGCGGCTGATTTTTGACGGCGATGACGTCCTTGACGGCCACCGGCACGCCGAGGAGCGGGCGGCTTGCGTCGCAGCCACCCTGGGCAAGCAATTTGTCGGCAGCTTCAGCCTGGGCGAGCGCATCATCGGGGTTGTGGCTGATGAAGGCGTGGATTTTCCCGTCCACACGGGCGATTTGGTCGAGGCACGACTGCATCACCTCGCGCGCGGAAACTTCGCGTTGGGCGAGTCTGGCAGTCAGTTCGGATATGGTGAGTTGATTCAGCATCTAATCCCGGATTGCGCGGATTTTATTCCACAATTTTAGGCACGATGAACAGGCCGTTGGCCTTGGCGGGCGCGTTGCGGAGTGCGTCGGCGTGCGGGAGCGACGGGCGGATTTCGTCAGGGCGCGTGACGTTGACCATCGGCACGGCATGGGCGGTCGGCTCGACGCCGGCCACGTCGAGTTCATTCAACTTTTCGATGTAACCGAGGATGTTGCCAAGCTGGTCGGCGAGTTTCTTTTCTTCGTCGGGCGTGAGGGCGAGGCGCGCCAGATGCGCGACATATTTCACGTCAATTTCAACGGATGCCATGCGCTAATTGAAAACAGAAAATGACCGGGCGGCAATTTTTATTCCTCATCAAATTTCCGTTTGACGAGGGCTTCGAGTTCGGCGAGAGCTTGCAGCGCGTCTGCGCCGTGGGCGTGGATGATCAATCGGCTCCCGGGGCCGGCGGCGAGCATCATCAAACCCATGATGCTTTTGCCGTTGATTTTTTCGCCGTCCTTTTCAACAAAGATGTCGCAGGCAAACCGGTTGGCCGTCTTGACGAATAGCGCGGCCGGCCGGGCATGAATGCCCAGCTTGTTCACGATGGTCAGTTCTTTTGTAATTGCCCCGCCATCCTGCAGTATTTTCGCGCTCATCGGTTTGCTCCAAGCGAGTCTAATTGCCGCCGCGGGATTGCGCCACTTAAATTTACAATTTTACCATTACTCCGGCGGCGGCGTGGCGGGCGACATTTGCGCAATGAGGCGCTGGTTTAATTCCTGCGCGGCATTCTGGCCGGACATCTTCAACTTGATCTGGAACGCGGCGACTTCAATGAGCCGCGCAAGGTCGCGCCCCGGCCGGACGGGAATGACAACGTGCGGAATGTCCACGCCCAGGACCTTCACGAATTCCTGTTCCATGCCAACGCGATCCACCTCGTGGACTTCGTCCCACGGCTTGAGGGTGACGACCAGGTTGAGGTTTTTTTCCGTGCGAATGCTTTTGACGCCGAACATGGCGGCGACGTTGATGATGCCGATGCCGCGCACTTCCATGTGATTGCGGGTGAGTTCCGCGCTGGTGCAAACCACTTCGTGGCCGTCCACGAGCGTGACCTTGACGACGTCATCGGCGACGAGGCTGTAACCGCGTTCGATGAGCGCGAGGACGGCCTCGCTTTTGCCGATGCCGCTCTCGCCGCGGATGATGACGCCCACCCCGAGGATGTCCACCATGCTGCCCAATTCGGTGCCGCGCGGCGCGAACATGGTTTCGAGTTTAAACGTCGCGGCATTGATGAATTTCATCGTCACCAGCGGGCTTTGGAAAATCGGCACGTTCGCGTCCTCGGCCGCCTTCAGAAATTCCGTGTCGGGACGAAAACCGCGGCTGAAAACGACGCACGGGATTTTGCAGGCGAACAAATAGGCGTAACGCGCCTCCCGTTGTTTTTTCGAGAGGGAACGCAGGTAATACACCTCCGCGTTGCCCATCACCTGCACGCGCTTGTAGGCGAAGTATTGCGTGAACCCGCTCAACGCGAGGCCGGGCCGGTTGACGGTCGGCTCGCGGATGACGCGCTTCAAATTCGCCGCGCCGGCGACGAGTTTCATCTGCAGCGCGTCGGCGTGTTCCTTGTAAAATTGGTCAACGGTGACGGTCTCGTGTTGCATGCTCATTGGAGATTACGATCAGGATTAAGATAGGAAAAAGGCGGTGAACCGTTTCAACAATTTCTTGATCATGACCTTAATCTTAATCCTGTTCTCAATTATAAATTAAACTCCGGCCCCAGGTAAATCTCACGCGCCTTCGGGTCGTTCGCCAAAAATTCGGACGAACCTTCCACGAGCACCTGTCCTTTGTGGATGATGTAGCCGCGGTCAATCAATTTCAAGGTTTCGCGCACGTTGTGGTCGGTCACCAAAATGCCCAGCCCGCGCTCCTTCAAACGCCGGATGATCTTTTGCACCTCATAAACCGCAATCGGGTCAATGCCGCTGAACGGCTCGTCCAGCAGCATGAGTTTCGGGCTGGTCACCAGGGCGCGGGTGATTTCCAGCCGCCGCTTCTCGCCGCCGCTCAACGTGTAGGCCTTGTTCCGGGCCACCGGCGTCAAATCCAGTTCCTCGAGCAGATACTTCAAACGCACCGCGCGTTCGTCGTGCGACAGTTTGCACGTTTCGAGAATCGCCAGGATGTTTTCCTCGACCGTCAGTTTCCGGAAGACCGACGGTTCCTGCGTCAGATAACCGATGCCCAGCCGCGCGCGCCGGTGCATCGGCAGCCGCGTGACATCGCGCGCGGTGAATTTCACCGCGCCCGCGTCCGGCTTCACGATGCCAACGACCATGTTGAATGTGGTCGTCTTGCCCGCGCCGTTCGGACCGAGCAACCCGACGATTTCACCTGCGCCCACGCTCACCGAAACGTCGTCCACCACGCGGCGGTTGTGATAGGTCTTCACCAGTTTTTCCGTGACCAGCAGGGGATTTTCAGCAACCGCGACCGCAACGGCCGGCCCATTGGCACTTTTCTTTGATTCAGGATTGGATTGAGGTTCGCTCACGGAAAATTCATTTCAAAATCATTTTGGTGCGGCCAGTTGGTTTGTCGTTGCCGCCGGCGAATTGGTTCCCGACATCGCGCCGTTCAAATTTTGTCGCAAAATCATCTTTGGATTGTCAGCGCGGAGACGGTTGTTGGCCCGGTCCCAGTAAATCGGTTCGCCGGTGAGCCAGCCTTGTGCGTTTTCCACCTTGGCGTTGCCCGTGAGCGTGACGGTTTCGTTCGTCGCGCCGTTTTGCGCCTCAAAAACATAAACCGCCCGGTCGCAGGTGGCGTGGTTGGTCTGACCACGGTCGTCCGCGAAATCAATCACCACGTTCGTCTCGGCGACGATATTGGTCACATGCCCGCCGTCCTGCGGGAGGTCGGCGGCGAGCCATTCGCAGCTCAATTTCATTTCCGGATCGTTCACGCGCACGTTGCTGCGATAAATCACCCTGCGTTTGGTCAAATCGAAATCAGCGGGACCGTCCGCTTCAATCAGCGTCGGGGGGCGCGGTTTTGGCGTCAGGACAACGTGGGTGGTGTTCGTGGGTGTTGGCAGGGGAACTGTAACGGCGGCGTTCATCGCATTTGCCGCGACAGCGTTCGTGTTCGTTTGGGCGCACAGCATCCCGTTGTTCGCCATGGCCAGCAACACGATGAGGTAAAAATTTTTCACGGTCCGGTTTTTCATTTCATCGTATTTTCAATCACCGTGCGCACGTTGTTTGAGATGGTGAGCAAGGAATCGTTTTGCCGCCACAAAAAACCGTCGCCCTCGACGTGGAATTTCCCATCGCCTGCCTGTAACTGCAAATGTCGCGGCGAATTCGCCACGCGGTTGAACGTGTCATAAACGCATTCCGGCGCGCTCACGATCAGTTCCGGTTTGCCGTTCACGTTGAACGTTTCGAGTTTGAACTGCCTGATGACGAGCAGCCCGCCGGCCTGCGGCTGTCCTTCCGCTCCCGACAACCGCGATTTCATTTGCTGTTGGTGCGGCGGCTCAAAATATTCGACCGACGTGAAATCGCTCGCGTGTTGGACGCCATTTTGTTGCGTGCGCCCGTCCGGAATGGCAAAAAACAAAATCGCGCCAGCGGCCAAAAGCCAAATGACGAGCGACTGGCGGCGGGTGACGGAAATCGTCACGAGTCGCGTGTTTGCTTTTTCCCTGTCACGTGTCACACGTCACCTGTCATTTTTGGTAATGCGCGACGATGGAATCCCATTTCCCCTGCGCCTGCAAAATCATTTCCGCCACTTCGCGGATCGCGCCGTGGCCGCCCGGCGCGCGCGTCACATAATGCGCCGCCGCCTTCACTTCCGGCCGCGCATCGGCCACCGCCACCGCGAAACCGGCCCGCCGCAGCGGACCCAAATCCACCACGTCGTCGCCCACAAAACAAATCGCGTCCCAATCCAGATTGGTCCGCTGCAAAAGTTTTTCGACCGCGCCGCTCTTGCCCAGCCGGTCGGTTTGCTGGATGAGAAAATCAATTTTCAGCTCGGCCGCGCGCAATTCCGTAACGGCCGATGGCCGCGCCGAAACCCAGCCGACCTTGAAACCGGCCCGACGCAGAAACACCAGGCCAAGGCCATCGCGGATGTTGAAACGCTTGATTTCGCGCACGCCGCCGATGAATACCGCCCCGTCGGTCATCACGCCGTCCACGTCGCACAGAAAGAGTTTTACGCGCTTGAGCCGGGTGGCGAGGGACGGGTGACGGGTGACGGGATGTGTCGCGTGTCGTACGCTTCTGGTTTTCTTGTCACTTGTCACACGTCACCTGTCACTTTGACACCGCTTTGAAAACTTTGAGCAGGCTCTTCAACAGCGTCGGCATCTCCGCCAGCGGAATCATGTTCGGGCCGTCGCTCAAGGCGCGGTCGGGTTGCGGATGCGTTTCGATGAAAAGGCCGTTCGCGCCGGCAGCGAGCGCGGCGCGGGCAAGCACGGGCGCAAATTCGCGCTGGCCGGACGATTTGTCGCCACTGCCGCCCGGCAATTGCACCGAATGCGTCGCATCGAAGACCACCGGGAAACCGAAGCGCTGCATCAATGGGATCGAGCGCAGGTCGGCCACGAGATTGTTGTAGCCGAACGTCGTGCCGCGTTCGGTGAGCAGGAGTTTTTTTGCGCCGGCGCTTTTGGCCTTTGCCACAACTTGCCCCATTTCAGCGGGCGAAAGGAACTGGCCTTTTTTGAGATTCACGATTTGACCGGTGAGCACAGCAGCTTCAATCAAATCCGTCTGGCGGCAGAGGAATGCCGGGATTTGCAGGATGTCCACGACCTCGCCGGCGACGGCGGCCTGGGTCTCGGTGTGGATGTCCGTGAGCACCGGCACGCCGATTTTCTCGCGCACTTTGGCGAGTACGCGCAACCCTTCGTCGAGGCCCGGCCCGCGAAAGGATTTGGCCGACGTGCGGTTGGCTTTGTCAAAACTGGCCTTGAAGACGTAGCAGATGCCGAGCCTCGCGCACGTTTTCTTGAGCGACGCGGCGACTTGCAGGCACAGCTTTTCGTTTTCAATCACGCACGGCCCGGCGATCAGAAACAACCGGCGCAGCGAATTGAGGTTTTTCCAGATAGCAGCGTCATTGAGCACACGGAAGTTTTAGCAGCGGTGCGGAAGAAAGTAAATGACGCTACGCAACTCAAATCACCGTTCCGTGCGGGATAAGGGCGCCTTTGGGAATGATAACGATGCCGTCGCGGATGTAATAAAGTTCGTGGTCGAGTTTATCCGGTTTGCCGGCGGGCGAAATGGTCACGTTGTTCCCGATGCGTGCGTTCTTGTCAATAATGGCGTTTTCTATCTTGCAGTTGGCGCCGATGCCCATACGCGGCTTGCCTTCGCGTTCATATACTTCGACGGATTCCTGCGATTCGTAATAGTCGCTGCCGAGGATGACGACGCGGTTCAACTCGGTGCCGGCGCCGATGATAGTGCGCAGCCCGACGATGCTGTTGGTGATGCGCGACGGATTGATGATGCAGCCGTCGGAAACGAGCACGTGGTCAATGTGCGCGCCGTTGATTTTGGAACTGGGCAGATACCGCGGATGACTGTAAATGGGGGCGCTCATGTCGAAAAAGTTGAACCGCGGCAGTTCGGAAACGAGGTCGAGGTTCGCCTCGAAAAACGAGCGGATGGTGCCGATGTCCTCCCAATAGCCCTGGAAAATGTAGGAGAACACCCGGCGCGAGCTAATGGCGTGCGGGATGATATGCTTGCCGAAATCGGTCAGCGGATTGTCCAGCAGTTCACGGATCAGGCTGCGATTGAAAACGTAGATGCCCATCGAGGCAAGGTACAATTCGCCGCCGCCCTTGATGCCAAATTGTGAGTGCCATTCGGATGGCAACCGCAGCGAATCGAGCATGGCGGGGTCGGACGGTTTTTCGACAAACCGCGCGACGCGGCGATCCTCGCCGACTTGCAGAATGCCCAGCGACTGCGCAGCCTGCCGGCTGACGGGAATGGTGGCAATGGTGATGTCCGCGCCGGTCCCGGCGTGCTGGCCGATGATGCGACGCAGATCCATCCGATACAACTGGTCGCCGCTGAGGATGAGCAGGTAATCGAAATCGTGATTGAGAAAGTGTATGAGATTTTTCCGCACGGCGTCGGCGGTGCCTTCATACCATGACGTGTCGGTGAGCGTTCGCTGCGCGGCGAGGATTTCCACGAAGCCGCTCGAAAAGAGGTCGAATTTATAAGTGAACGAAATGTGGCTGTGCAGCGAGGTGGAATTGACTTGCGTCAAAATGTAAATGCGCCGGAATCCAGAGTTGATGCAGTTGGAAATCGGGATGTCCACCAGCCGGTATTTGCCGGCCAACGGCACGGCGGGCTTGGCGCGCTCCTTGGTGAGCGGGAACAGGCGCGTGCCTTGCCCGCCTCCCATGATGACGGAGAGGACGTTGCTGACATTGATGGTCTGGCGGCCGCTGTGCAACATAACCCGGATTACGCCGACAATATATTGCCACCCGCAACCGCAGGGCAAGCAGTGGATGCCGAATTATTTTACGAGGCCGTCCGCCCATCGTGCACGATGAACGGCGCAAACTCGTCGTGATGATGCGGCGGAATGCGGACCTTGAACCGCGCCTTCGGCCCGCGATAGCTGCTTTCGATGACCTGGCCGACCTGGTGCAGCCGCGCGATGACGGCGGACTGCTCGTGCGGCACGCGCAGCTCCAGGAATTCCCGCTTGGGCCGCAACTGGGTGCTGATCTCCGCGAGCAGCGAGGGAATGCCTTCGCCCGTTGTCGCCGAAATCGCGACCGCATGCGGATGATTTTCCTGCAGCCGGTTCAGCGCGCCATTCGCCCCGCTTCCGTCGAGGTTGAGCCGGTCCAATTTGTTGAGAACCATGACGGTCGGCTTTCCGCCCGCGCCGATTTCGGCGAGCACGGCATTCACCGCCTGAATCTGTTCCTCAACCTGCGGATGGCTGACGTCCACGACGTGCAACAGCAAATCCGCCTGCACGACCTCCTCCAGCGTGGCCTTGAACGCCTCGACCAGCTTGTGCGGCAGTTTGCGGATGAAACCAACCGTGTCGGTCAGCAAAACATTCTGGTTCGTCGGCAGGCGCAGCCGGCGCGTGGCCGGGTCAAGCGTGGCGAACAGGATGTCCTTGACCAGAACGTTCGAACCGGTGAGCGCGTTGAGCAGCGTGGATTTGCCGGCGTTGGTGTAACCGACGATGGACGCGAGCGGCCACTGGCTGCGCTGGCGCCCGCTGCGCTGGATGCCGCGTTGCTGGCGGACCAGTTCGAGTTCGCGCGCGATTCTGGCAATGCGATCCTGCACCCGGCGGCGGTCGGTTTCCAGTTGGGTTTCGCCTTCGCCGCCGCGCATGCCGATGCCACCCGCCTGCCGCGACAAGTGGCCCCAGAACCGCGTCAGGCGCGGCAGCAAATGCTGGAGCTGCGCCAGCTCGATCTGGAGCTTGCCTTCGCGCGTCCGGGCGCGTTGGGCGAAGATGTCGAGAATGAGCGATGTGCGGTCCAGGATTTTGCAGTTGAAAATTTGTTCGAGCGTGCGGCTCTGCGCGGGTGACAATTCGTCGTCGAAGATGACGGTGTCCACGTCCTGGCGCCGGCAGAATTCGGCGAATTCCTCCGCCTTGCCCTTGCCGATGAACGTGGCCGGCGCCGGCGCATCCAGTTTTTGGAAACCGTCGCCGACGACTTCGCCGCCGGCGGTCGCGGCCAGTTCGACGAGTTCGGCGAGCGAGTCGCGCGTGTCCAGGCGGCGACGCGATTTGAATTCGGCGCCGATAACGAATACCCGCTCAGGCCGTGTTTTTCTGGTTTCGATGAGCGCTTTCAATGTCTCTCACCCCTATCATAGCACAAACCGTGGCTAAAAATCCAGATCGCGCAAAAGTTGCGCTTTACGGTTTGCGGCTGCAATCATCCGCCGGAATGAAGGCTTGTTCCACGGATTTTCACTTTTGCTCTGCGACCAAGACTTCATTCCGGTTTGCTTGCGTGCCCGGCCTTTGCAAGAATTCAGCGGCGCGGGCGATGCAACAGCAAAATTATCCCAAACATTATTGCGGCATGTTCGGCATTTTCGGCCATCCGAATGCCGCTGAATTGACCCACTACGGTCTTTACGCGCTGCAACATCGCGGGCAGGAAAGCGCCGGCATCGTCACCGATTGAAATTACGGGAGCATTTGGGATGGCGCTCCCGTCAAACGGAGAAATGATGAAAGCGCCCTTGAATTCTGACGCCGCCGCGCCCGGACGGATGAAATTTGGCCATGACGAATTTTTTACCGGCCTTTGACACAAACCTGCCAATCGGCGCGCCCGCGCCGCTTGGCACTGTCTTATGAAAACGTTCCATCTATCATCCTTCGCGAGCTTCGGCGGACTCTGGCTTACAGCCGCCCTGCTGGTGGCGACCACCGTTTTCGGCCAGCCCGGACCTTCCCCGGCCAACGAGTATCAATCCCTCAAGGCCGAGGCGGAAAAATTTTACGCCGAAGGTTCCTATGCCAAAGCCAACGAAGTTTACAGCCGATTGCTCTTCTTATCATCAATTTCGCACGACGAAGCGCGTTGGTTGGCGTTTCGTTTCGCCGATACGCAATGGCGTGCCGCCGCCGGCACAGATAATCCCGACACCACCAAACTGGACGATGCGCGCGATAATCTGGACAAGCAAATCCGTGACCTCACGCGCGAAGACCAGCACGACCGCGTCTGGGCGGAAGTGCAGGAGTCGCTCGGTGATTTCTTTTGGACGCGGCAGAACAACAATAATTGGAACGAAGCCAGGCCGCATTATCAGGCGGCGCTCGACTGGTGGGCGGGACAGAGCGACCTGGACCTGGCGCGGCAGCGTTATTTGAAAATTGTCTGGACGCTGGCGCGTCCGCCCGGTGTCGAGCCGTATTATTTTTATGGTTACTGGGGCTACACGATTCCGCTCGGCATAGTTGAGAACGCGGCAAAGATTGCCCAAACCGACGAGGACAAGGCGCACGCGCATTATCTCATCGCGATGACGCTCCGCTATCAGGGCGACTGGGAGCTGCGCGCGCGCGTGCCGGAGGAATTTGAAGCCGCCATCAAGCCCGGCAAAAGAACCGAGTGGTATGACGACGCGCTGTTCAATTACGCGCAATGGCTGGAGCAAAATGGCCGCACCATTCGCGACCAAAACGGCAACTGGTCGTCGCAGGCGGATTACGTGAAGGCGCTGGCGTTGTTCCGGCAATTCACGAGCGAGTTTCAGAAAGGCGAATCGCGCTATCGGGAACAGGCGCAGAATGAAATCCAGAACATCACGGGCCCGCAGGTCAACGTCGGCGTCGCCAACGTTTTCCTGCCCGGTTCGGAAATTCAATACTCCCTCAACTGGCGCAACGTGAAGCGTGTCCACCTGGCGCTTTATCCGGTGGACCTGACCCGTGCGGTGAATTTTCCCGCCGAAGCCAAAGAGCAGCGCCAATGGCTGGAGACGATTGATTTGGGCGCGCTGGGAAAAATCAAATCGTGGACGCGCGACACGCACGACGCCGGCATTTACCAGCCGAGCAACGAAACCGTCCGGCTCGATGAAAAATTGAAGCCGGGCGCGTATGTGATTGAAGCGGTCGGCGGCGACAAAAGCTCGCGCGAATTGATTCTGGTCAGCGATGCGGCGCTGGTCCTGAAAAGTTCAGGCGCACAGGCGTTGGTTTATTTTTGCAACGCCCTCGACAGCGCGCCCGTTGCCAACGCCCCGGTGAAACTCTGGGAAAGCTGGTGGGCCGACGACGTGTGGCATTCCCGTTCATTTGACGGGACAACCGACACAAATGGTATTGCGGTCATCCAGCTTGACCGGAAGGCTAACAATTCGGTGTCGCTTTATGCCAGCGCCCGCCGCGCCGACCGGCAGGCATTCAGCACGGGCCAATGGTATAGCCAGGATTCTTTTGGAATGATCGTTGACCCGGCGACGGGTCTTCCGCGTGATTACTCGCGCGCCTGGCGAATCTACGCCTTTACCGACCGGCCCGCGTATCGCCCCGCCGAAACTGCAAATTGGAAATTCATCGCCCGGCGCTACAACGGTTCGGTTTATTCGACGCCCGCGAACGAAACGATTGAATACGAAATCACCGACCCGCGCGGCGCCAAGATCAAATCGGACAAAATCAAATTCAACGAATTCGGCAGCGTGTGGGGTTCGCTCGATTTGACCGAAAAAATGCCGTTGGGCGAATATCGCGTGACATTCTGGGACGAAGGCCGCCATCACACCATCGGCTACGCGACCCTGTTCCGGCTGGAGGAATACAAGCTGCCGGAATTCAAAGTGAGTGTGACCACGCCGGAGGAAAACGGGCAGAAGAAAACCTTCCGGCTCGGCGAAACGGTGGAGGCCACAATGCAGGCGGATTACTATTTCGGCGGACCGGTGGCGAATGCGGACGTTCAGGTGCTCGTTCACCAGAAGCCGTTCTGGCATTACTGGCACGAGCCGCGTCCATATCCGTGGTTTTACGACGACATGGATACTGGCTCGCCTTACGGGCGCTGGCGCGGCTGGTATGGCGGCGACCAGATCGTCACCAACGCCACGCTCAAAACCGATGCGACGGGCAAGGCCACGCTCACTTTCAACACCCCGCAAAACCCCGGCCAGGAATTTGAATACGACATCGAAGCGCGTGTGACGGACGCCTCGCGCCGCGAAATCACCGGCCACGGCACGGTGCGCGTCACGCAGCAGCGGTATTACGTTTATGCGACGCCGGCGCACAATCTGTATCGCCCGCAAGACAAGGTGACAGTGAATTTCAAGGCGCTCGACGCCAACGAGCAGCCGGTGCCGACCGAAGGCAAGATCACCGTCACGCGCGATTACTGGTATGAAATCTGGCTCGCGCCCGACGGCCACGAAGTGAAAGGCGACGAGCTCAAGCGGCTCGAGGCCAAGTATAAAATCTGGCCGCCGGCGCCCACGCGGCCGGACCAGAAAGAGTGGCGGCTCAAGTTCCGCGGTTACGAACACGACGACGTTCTCACGCAAAGTTTGAAGACCGACACGAACGGCGAAGCGGAATTGACGTTCACGCCGGAACGCGAAGGTTATTATCGCGTGGCGTGGGCGGGCCAGGATGTTCTGACGAACCGGCCGTCGCAGCCGATCAATGCCGACACGACCGTCTGGGTTGCCAATAATTCCACGACCGAACTCGGCTACCGTACCGGCGGCGTCGAAATCATCGCGGACAAGGACACCTTCCGTGTTGGCGGCGTCGCGCCGGTGATGCTCGTCGCGCCGACCGCCGGGCGATACGTGCTGTTCACCGTCGAGGGCGAAGACCTGTACCATTACCAGCTCGTCCATCTGGACGGCACGGTGAAGCTGGTCAATCTGGCTGTGGACGAAAAATATGTGCCGAACGTGTTCCTGGGCGCGACGCTGGTCAACGACCGGCAGATTTTCACCGACTCGAAGCAAATCGTCGTCCCGCCCCTGAAGAATTTTCTCAACGTCGAGGTGAAGCCCGACCGCGCCCAATACCAGCCGCGCGACGAAGGCACGATCACCGTCACGACAAAAAATGACGAAGGCAAACCCGTGTCTGCTGAAGTTGCTTTGCGTCTGGTGGACGAGTCGGTGTTTTACATCCAGAGCGATTACGCCGGTGATCCGAGGCAGTTTTTCTTCGGGACAAAACGTTCCCAGCAAATCCAGACGCAAAGCACGATGAACCAGAAGAGCTACGCGAAACTCGTCGAACGGGAAAACCACCAGTTGATGGACGACAAGGAAAAGGAGCGGTTGGATGAAGCGAAACGGGAACGGGATTACAAAATTCTGAATGGAGAATTGGCATGGACTGGGGGAGGTGTTGGCGGTGGCGGCGGCGGTGGCGTCATGGACGAATTCGAAAACGATGCAATCAAGGATAAATCGGAGAGCAGGTTCGTAGCCAGATACGCACTCACCACGTTAGGCGGGCGGTCTGGCAATGAACCAATGGCGGCTGCCAAAATGCCCGTGGCCGCGCCGTCGCCCGTGCTGGGTGACATCAACGCTGTCGGCCAGATGATGCGAGCGAAAAAGCCGGTAATGTTGTATTCCGCTGGGGGACCCGCCGTCGTCGTACGCAGTGATTTTCGTGCCACCGTTTTCTGGCAGCCGGACATTCACACGGACAACAACGGCAAGGCCACGGTGAAGGTGAAATATCCCGATTCGCTCACGAGCTGGAAAGCCACCGCGCGCGCCGTCACCGCCGTGAATCAATTCGGCATCGCCGATACAACCACGCGCACACGACAACCTCTCATCGTCCGGCTCGAAGCCCCGCGCTTTTTCGTCGTCGGCGACACAGTGACGATTTCGGCCGTCGCGAACAATAACACAGACGAGCCAATGGAAACGAGGATCGGACTGGATGCCGCGGGCGGTGTCAACGTGGGCAATATCACAATCTTTTCGCTGCCTCCCATGCGCTCAAACGGGGAGATGGCAAAGTCAGGCGAGCATAGCGCACTTCTAAGTGTTCCCGCCAACGGCGAAGCCCGTGTTGATTGGAATGCCGAGATTAAATCTCCCGGCGAGGTGAAATTGAAAGTGACCGCGCGCGGCGACCAATACGCCGACGCCATGGAAAAAACTTTCACCGCTTATGAACATGGCATTGAGAAATTCATTTCCAACTCCGGCAAAACACGCAGCGATAACACGACGGTAAAACTGGTTTTGCCGCACGACCGCAAACCGGATTCGACTTCGCTCACGGTGCAAGTCACGCCGAGCATGGCGGTGACGATGCTCGATGCGTTGCCGTATCTGATTAATTATCCCTACGGCTGCACCGAACAGACCATGAGCCGCTTCCTGCCGACGGTTATCACGGCGAAAACATTGAGCGACCTCGGCCTGCAACCCGGGGACGTGATGGGTCGCGTGTTCGGCGGCATCGAAACCAACAGCGCCGCCGCGACGCATCCGGACGGCAAAAAGAATCTGGAAAACATGAACAAAATGACTCAGGCCAGCCTCGATCGCCTCTACGATTTCCAGCACGCCGACGGCGGCTGGGGCTGGTGGAAGGAAGGCGACAGCGATCACTGGATGACCGCTTACGTCGTGTGGGGATTATCACTGGCGCGTGCCGCGGACCTTGAAGTCAAAGGCGATACCTTGCGGCGCGGAGTGAACTATCTCGACGAACACCTGGTTGAGGAAGAGGACAACTACGACATGCAAACGTTCATGCTGCACGCGTTGGCGGCTTACGGAAATTCACAGAAGGAAACGAAGCCAACGAAGTTTCAACAAACCGCTTTTGACAATCTCTGGAAAAACCGCGACCAACTCAACGCCTACACCCGCGCGTTACTGGCGTTGAGCGCGCACCATTTCGGCTTTGACGACAAGGCAAAAGCCCTCATCGAGAATCTGGAGAACGGCGTCATCCGCGACGAACGGCTCGATCAATCCGTGCTCATCGGCAACAATCCCTCAACCCTCAACGCTCAACCCTCAACCGTCCTGGGCACTGCGCACTGGGGCGAGGACGGCGTTTACTGGCATTGGTCGGACGGCGGCGTGGAAGCAACGGCATTTGCGTTGCGCGCGTTGTTGGCCATTGACCCGACGAATTCTCTCGTCGAACCGGTTTCGAACTGGCTCATCAAGAACCGGCGCGGCGCGCAATGGAACAACACGCGCGACACCGCCATCGTCGTACTGGCGCTGAACGATTACCTGCGCGCCAGTGGCGAGCTGCACCCGGACCTGGCCTTCGAGATTTACGTGAACGGGACGAAGTTGGCCGACCGCAAAATCAGCGGTGCGGATGTTTTCGATGCGCCCAGCACCTTTACGATTGACCCGAAGCTGATTCAGGACACGAACGAAATCCGCATCGTGCGCACGAGCGGAGGTGGACCGATTTATTTTGCGGCGAACGCGAAGTTTTTCAGCACTGAGGAGCCCATTGCGCCCGCTGGCAACGAGATTTTCGTCAAGCGCGAGTATTACAAGCTCGCGGGACGCCCGACGCTGCTCAAGGGCTACGTCTATGACCGCCAACCGTTGCGCGACGGCGAGTCGGTGAAAAGCGGCGAGCGCGTCGAAACCGTGCTGACCGTCGAGGCGAAGAACAATTACGAGTATTTGATGTTCGAGGACTTGAAACCCGCCGGGTTTGAAGCGGTGGAAATCCGCAGCGGCGAAAACCTTTTTGCGAAGGAATTAAAACAAGCCACAGTCCGCAATCCGCCATCCGCAATCGAGGAATCGGATTACACGGACCGTGAACGCTGGGTGTATCAGGAACTGCGCGACCGGCAGGTGGCGCTTTTCATTGACCATTTGCCACAGGGCGTCTGGCAAATCCGCTACGACTTCCGCGCGGAGGCCCCGGGCCGATTCCACGCGTTGCCCGTCATGGGCCGGGCGATGTACGTGCCGGAAATCCGCTGCAACAGTGCCGAACTCCGCGTCAATGTTGTGGACAAAACGCCTTGAGTTTTCGGTCAACAAGAAGCCGGATTCCCGGCAATGTGCTGATTCAGTTGGTGGGTGCGCCGCGGTAGCAACGCCCCTATTGAATCAGAAGCGTGGTGGATTCAACTCCCGGCTTGCGCAATGCGTTTTCGTTTGCGACAATTCAGCGGCGCGGGCGATGCAACAGCAAAATTATCCCAAACATTATTGCGGCGTGTTCGGCATTTTCGGCCATCCGAATGCCGCTGAATTGACCTACTACGGTCTTTACGCGCTGCAACATCGCGGGCAGGAAAGCGCCGGCATCGTCACCTGTCACGATGGTAAATTTTTCAAGCACCACGGCATGGGGCTCGTTTCGCAGGTTTTTAATCCGAAAATCCTGCACGATCTCGTCGGCAACATGGCTGTCGGCCACACGCGTTATTCCACGACCGGCACATCCAACCTTCGCAACGCCCAGCCGCTCACCGTGGATTGCACGCGCGGCCAGATCGCCGTGGCGCACAATGGCAATCTCACCAACGCTGCGGCGCTCCGCGATGAACTCGAAGACCGCGGGCTGGTTTTCCAGACGAGTGTGGACAGCGAAATCATCATCATGATGTTCGCGCAGCCGTCGCTCAACGGCGTGGAGAACACGCTCGTGCAAACGCTCCGCCGCATCGAAGGCGCCTATTCGCTCGTCATCATGACCGAAAAGGAGTTGATCGGCGCGCGCGATCCGTTCGGCTTCCGTCCGCTGGCCCTCGGCCGCGTGGACGGCGCGTGGGTGCTGGCGAGTGAATCCGTCGCGTTTGACCAGATTCACGCCCAGTTTGTCCGCGATGTTGCGCCCGGTGAAATCGTCGTCATCAATGAAAAAGGATTGGTCAGCTTTCAGGCGTTTCCCGAACACACGCGGCGCGCGTTTTGCATTTTCGAATACGTTTATTTCGCGCGGCCGGACAGCACGATTGCCAGCCGCAGCGTTTATGAAGTTCGCAAGGAAATGGGCCGGCAACTCGCGCGCGAACATCCCGTCGCCGCCGACCTGGTGGTTCCGGTGCCGGACAGCGGTGTGTGCGCGGCGCTGGGCTATTCGGAGCAATCCGGCGTGCCGTTCGAGATGGCGTTCATCCGCAACCACTACGTCGGACGCAGCTTTTTGCAGCCGTCGCAGCTCATCCGTGATTTTGACGTGCGGGTGAAATTGAATTTGATTGCGTCGCTCGTGAAAGGCAAACGCGTCGTGATCGTGGACGATTCCATCGTGCGCGGCACGACGTGCAAAGCGCGCGTCAAGACGCTCAAGGAAGCCGGCGCGAAGGAAGTTCACGTGATGGTGAGTTGTCCGCCACACATGAACCCGTGTGTCTATGGCATTGATTTTCCCGACCGCAGCAAACTCATGGCGGCCAATCACAGTGTGGCGGAAATCCGCCGCTACCTGAGCGCCGACTCGCTGCATTATCTGTCACAGGACGGCATGGTCAAAGCCACCGGCCTGCCGAAGGAATCATTCTGCCTGGCCTGTTACGACGGGAATTATCCCGTGCCTTACGACCCGGTGCTCGACAAGCACATCATCGAACGCCGCAAACGCCAGGCGCAAACCCTCGGCGAAGCTGCCGCCAAGGACGGCGAACAAATCAAGTTGATCCAGATTTAGCGGAGGTGCCTGGCCAACCCCAAAACCGGGGACGAAGGGCACCAAAAATTCCGGAGGGTTTCGCCAGCTTGATGACGCGGAATTATTCACCTTCTTCAAGGTCCTCGCTTGCAGAAGCGTCCAAAATAAAGCAGTTTAACTACATGCACCCATGTCTCAGGCGGGTTGCCAGCAATGCCCGGTTCTTCAAAACGGTAATTCTGGTTGTTCTTTCTTTTTGTGTCCTGACCAAAATTTTCGCGCAAGGCACTTACTCCAAAATCGAAGCCTCGTTCAATGTCACCAACTTGACGACCGATCCATTCGACTACACCGTTACCGACGTGCGGGTGCAGATTTTGCAGCCGGACAATTCCATTGTTTCGTTGCCGGCGTTTTTCGACGGCGGCACGACATGGCGGGTGCGCCACACGCCGACGATGGCCGGCGTTTACAGCATCAGCAGTGTGACCATGAACGGGACCCCGCTTTCCGTCAGCAATTTGCAACCGACCTCCTGGACAGTGGCCGGCTCGCCAACGGATGCGGGTTTTATTCAAGTTGATCCGACGAATCCGCGCCGCTTCGCCACGAGCAACGGCAAACGATTTTTTCCGCGCGGCGAAGACGTCGCCTGGGACCAGACCGACGGTAGCATTGTTTACAGCGTTACGAATATTTTCTGGAAAATGGGCGCCGCGCACGAAAACTGGTCGCGCGTCTGGATGGACCATTGGGACGGCAAAAATCTCGACTGGCCGGCCTCAGGCCCGACGCTGCCGCTGGGCCAGTTGAATCTGACTGTCGCTCAGAAATGGGATGGAATTGTAGCCGCAGCGGAGCAGGCGGGCATTCATTTCCAGATGACGTTGCAACATCACGGGCAATATTCCACGACCACGGACCCAAATTGGGGGCAGAATCCATACGACGTCACCAACAACATCGGCAGCACCAACGGATTCATGACGAATCCGGTGCAATTTTTTACGAACCAGACGGCCATCGCCTTGACCGAGCGCAAACTGCGTTACGCCGTGGCGCGCTGGGGTTATTCGACCTCCATCATGGCCTGGGAACTTTTCAACGAAGTCCAGTTCACCGACGCTGGACAAACGGGACAGTGGGGCATCATCCAGTCATGGCACGACCAAATGGCGTCATTTATCCGTTCGCAAGACCCATATCAACATCTCATCACCACCAGTTCGGACCTCACCGAACCCATTTGGGACGAATGTGATTACTACACCCACCACGATTACCCGAGCGACGTGATCACCGGCTTGCGGGACGCGCCGGACATCAGCACTTCCCAGCCGGTCAGGCCCGATTTTGGCGCCGAATGCGCCACGAATGGCGTCCCCAAACTTGGCGTGGACGCCCCGCTCTGGGCCGGCCTCATGAACGGCCAGTCGGGCAATGAGGAGCCGTGGTGGTGGGACAGCATGGATGGGGAAAATGATTATGCTTACTTCCAGGCCGTCAGCGATTTCATCACCCGGTCGGGTTTAGGCGATCAAAATGTCTTGAACAAAACAATTCCGGCAGTGACGGGCGGCGCGAACGGCCCATTGACATTTGCGCTGGGCGCCGGCTGGGCCACGGTTTCGCAAGACACGTTCACGGTTGGAAACACCGCGCCCGACGGCATCGGAACCGCGCCGAGTTATTTGCAAGGAACCTATCACCGGTCCATGACGCCGAACGGCTACATTTTCAATGTCAACTATCCGCAGTCCGGGACCTTTTCCGTTCAAATCCTTACCATTGCACTTTCGGGCGCCGGGCTGGAAATTTTTATCGACGGAATCGTCCAGACCAACATTTCGTTTCCCGCCACCGCCAGCGACACCTCCACGAATTTCACCACGACCATTCCAGTTGCCGCCGGCGCTCATAGCATTCAACTTTACAATCCCGGCCTGGACTGGGTCAACCTCGGCAACATCACGCTCGATCCGTATGTGCCGACACTCGCCGCTTATGCCCTCGGCAACTCCAATTTTAATGCCATCTGGGCTTGGAACCGCACCAATGTTTTCAATCCCAGCGCCAGCAGTAGTGTGGCCGGAACGGTGCAAGTCGCCGGATTGAACCCCGGAACTTACACCGGCACCTGGTGGGACACGTTCGCAGGAATAACGATCAGCAATTTCACATTCACAGTGCCTGACACAAATCCAATCACGTTGAACACGCCGGCCATTTTGCGTTCAGCCGCGCTTTATGTCGGGCCGCCACCGCAGGCGAACATCATCGCGCCCGGTCTCACTCAAACGCTTGGCTCAAATTCGCCCGCGTTAATCGTGCCGCTAACGATTGCCAACAACGGTGGATTGCCGCTCGGCTATTGGCTTTTTGTCACCAACGCAAATCCAATCGCCTACAGCGCAATAAATTCCAGCCAACCGGGCGGCCCGGCTTACACTTGGAAGGATATTTCCGCCTTGGGCCAGGATATTTCTTCAAGTTTCACTGCGCTCACATCCAAACTCGCCAGGGATGAAGGCATAGCCGGCCCCATCAACATCGGCTTTGCCTTTCCCTTTTTTACCAACTCCTTCACGCAACTCTACGTTTCGCCCAACGGATTCGTCACCTTCAGTCCTTTCAGCGGTGACACTTCGACAAATACAACGCTTCCGAACCTCTCCTCGCCGTCCAATGCCATCGCCTTTTTCTGGGATGATTTAATCAACAAGACCGGTCGCGTCTATACTCTCACGGATACCATCAAAGGCACCTTCACCCTGGAATTTCAAAACGTGTTTTTCAAAAACACCAATGCTCCGGTGAATTGCCAGCTGATTCTGAAAACCACCGGCGAAATCCTGATGGAATATCAGTCCATGGCCGTTTCCAATGCCTGCACCGTCGGTGTCCAAAATGCCGCCTGCTCCCAGGGCACAACCGTTGCCTTCAATCAAAATTATTTGCAGCCCAATTTCGCGGTTCGGCTGACGCCGACTGCCTGGCTCGGTTTTGATGGCAATGCCGCGTTTGTCCCCGGCTCTGAATCCAATACTGTGAATGTTTTGTTCAATCCCACCGGACTCGCCTACGGAAATTATACCGCGACGATCCTGGTTCAAACAACGGACACAAACCAGCCGCTTGTGGCCCTGCCCGCTTCACTGGCGATTACGCCGTTGGCGACCTGGCGGCAAACCCACTTCGGCACAGCGCAAAATTCCGGCAACGCCGCCAACACCGCCGATCCCGATGGCGACGGCCTGATTAACATCCTCGAATACGCGTTCAATACCGACCCGAATGTCCCCAACGCGAACCCGATTTCTTTTGCGCAAAGCGGCAATTATCTCACGGTTACTTTCAACCGCACCCATCCCGCACCAACGGACATCAGCTACGTAGCTGAAGTCTGTACCGATCTGACTTCCAACATCTGGAACTCCGGCTCCAGCTACACCTCGCAAACCGTGACCAACAATGGCAACGGCACCGAGACGGTCACCGTGACTGACCTGGCTCCCATCAACTCGACGCCGATGCACTTCTTGCGGATTCGCATCGTCCCCCAGTGAATTTCAGGGCCGATACCCGTGCTGGCCCAAACCGCGTTGCGCGATACGCTGATGTCCATTGGCAGGATTAAGATCACGAACGGAAACCCCGTTCTGGAGCACTAAAACCGCATTGACGCTGCGTGTTCCTGCGTTCAGAATTGCGGTAATTATGAAAGCGCCCGTGCATTTGGAAGCAGAACGGCCGGCGGCTTTGTTCCGCACTCCGCACTCCGCACTCCGCACTCCAGCCATTCCGACGGTTGACCAGGTCATGGTCGAGGAACGCGCCACCGCCTTCACCAAACGCAGCATCAAGACCAGCGCCAAGCTCGCCGGACTGAAAATCGTGGTTTCGATGATGGATTTGACCACGCTCGAAGGCAAAGACACGCCCGGCAAGGTCGCCTATCTCTGCCGCAAGGCGCTCCAGCCGGCCGACCCGAAATACGGCGTACCGCACTGCGCCGCCGTCTGCATTTACCCGAACATGGTGAAATACGCGCGAAAATTCCTCGGCGAAAACTCGCACGTGCGTGTTGCGTCCGTCGCCACCGCCTTTCCCAGCGGCCAGTATCCATTGCGCACGAAGCTGGATGAAGTCCGCCGCGCCGTCGCCGATGGCGCGGATGAAATTGACATGGTTATCAACCGCTGCGCGTTCCTTTCCGGCGATTCCGCGAAGATGTTCGACGAAATCGCCGCAACGAAGGAAGCCTGCGGGCCGGCGCACCTGAAAGTGATTCTCGAAACCGGCGAACTCGTCACCTACGACAACGTCCGGCTCGCCAGCGAAATCGCCATGCAAGCCGGTGCGAATTTCATCAAGACCAGCACCGGCAAGGTTTCACCCGCTGCCACCATCCCCGTCACGCTCGTGATGCTGGAGGCCATTCGTGATTACTTTTTCGACACCGGCATCCGCATCGGCATGAAGCCCGCCGGCGGCATCCGCAACGCAAAGCAGGCGCTGCATTACCTCGTGATGGTGAAGGAAACCCTCGGCGACGACTGGCTGACGCCCGATCTGTTCCGCTTCGGCGCCAGCACGCTGGTCAATGACGTGCTCATGCAAATCGCCAAGACCGTGGACGGAAATTACCAAGGCCCAGATTACTTCTCCCTACCGTGAAAACCAAATCCACCGCTCTCAAATTCGTCAGGCGCGTATCGCCTGCCAAACTACAAAACGGCCATCCGGTCGTTCCGTTGCGTGAGCGCCGGCTCGTATTCGGCGACCGATGGGATTACGCGCCCGCCCCGGAAGAATCAAAAAATTATGTCATTCCACCGCGCCATGAGCTGTTCATCGGTGGAAAATTTTTAAAGCCACATTCGGGCAAGCATTTTGATTCGATCAACCCGGCCACCGAAGACAAGATCACCGAAATCGCACTCGGCGACGCAGAGGACGTGAACATCGCGGTCAAGGCGGCGCGGCGCGCTTACGAAAAAGTCTGGAGCAAGATGCCGGGACGCGAGCGCGGCAAATATCTTTACCGCATCGCCCGCATCATCCAAGAAAAAATGCGCGAACTCGCCGTGCTCGAAAGCATGGATGGCGGCAAGCCCATCAAGGAAACGCGCGACGTGGATTTGCCGCTCGTGGCGGCGCATTTTTTCTACCACGGCGGCTGGGCGGACAAGTTGAACTACGCCTTTCCGGGCCGCAACCTGCAGCCGCTCGGCGTCGCCGGCCAGATCATTCCGTGGAATTTTCCGCTGCTCATGGCCGCGTGGAAAATCGCACCCGCGATTGCCTGTGGCAACACGGTCGTCATCAAACCCTCGAAGACAACAAGTCTCACGCTGTTGCGGCTGGCGCAGATTTTCCAGGAAGCGGAATTGCCTGAAGGCGTTGTCAACGTCGTCACCGGCGTGGGCGATACCGGCACGGCCATCGTCAAGCATCCCGACGTGAACAAAATCGCGTTCACCGGCTCGACGGAGGTCGGCAAGCAACTCGCCCAGATGATCGTCGGCACGGGCAAGCGCATTACGCTCGAACTCGGCGGCAAGGCGGCGAACATCGTTTTTGAGGACGCGCCGATTGACCAGGCCATCGAGGGCATTATCGCGGGAATATATTTCAACATGGGCCACGTCTGCTGCGCCGGCTCGCGGTTGCTGGTGCAGGAAAGCATTTTCCCGACGGTCGTTCGCAAACTGCGCGACCGCATTCAGACGCTGCGCATCGGCAATCCGCTCGACAAAAACACCGACATCGGCGCCATCAACAACAAACCGCAACTGGAAAAAATCCGCGAACTGGTCCAAAGCGGCGTGGATGAAGGCGCGGAACTGGTGCAACCGCGCTGCACGCTGCCCGAACGCGGCTATTGGTATCCGCCCACCTTCCTCACCGGCGTGACGGCGTCCCATCGCGTGGCCCAGGAGGAAATCTTCGGACCGGTGCTCGCCGTGATGACCTTCCGCACGCCGGAGGAAGCCGTCGAACGCGCAAACAACACGCCCTATGGCCTCAGCGCCGGCGTCTGGACGGACAAGGGCAGCAAGATTTTCAAGATCGTCAACCAGCTCCGCGCCGGCGTCGTCTGGGCGAACACGTTCAACAAGTTTGATCCGACGAGTCCGTTTGGCGGTTACAAGGAAAGCGGATTCGGGCGCGAAGGCGGATTGCAGGGCCTGGCGGCCTATTGCCGGTTGGGTTGAACCAAAATTTCATTTCGCGAACCATGAACAATCATCGCCTCGACGTCAAAAAAACCTACAAGCTCTACATCGGCGGAAAGTTTCCGCGCAGCGAGAGCGGACGTTACCTGCCCGCGAAGTCGGCAACCGGCGGGCATCTCGATAATTTTGCCCACGCCTCGCGCAAGGATTTTCGCGACGCTGTCGTCGCCGCGCGTGCGGCGGTGGACGGCTGGAGCAAGGCCACCGCCTATAATCGTGGACAAATCCTCTATCGCGCCGCCGAGATGTTGCAAAACCGCGCGGGCGAACTGGTCACCGAAATCGCGCGTTCAACGGGTGTGAGCGCAGCCAAGGCGAAACGTGAAGTGACACTTGCCATTGATCGGCTGGTTTATTACGCGGGTTGGACGGACAAATACCAGCAGATTTTCGGCAGCGTGAACCCGGTGGCCACGTCGCATTTCGATTTCACCACCCCGGAACCGACCGGCGTGGTGGTCGTGCTCGCGCCGGATGAGCCTTCGCTGGTCGCGCTGGTATCGCTCGTTGCGCCGGTGATTTTGAGCGGCAACGCAGCCATTGTGATGCCGTCGGAAAAATTTCCGCTGCCGGCGGTGACGTTCGCCGAAATTCTGGCCACCAGCGATCTGCCCGGTGGCGTGGTGAATATTCTGACCGGCAAGCGCGCTGAACTCGTCCCGCACATCACCGGCCATCTGGATGTGAACGCGGTGGTGGACAGCGCCGGCAACGTGGAGTTGAGCGCGAAGTTGCAATCGGGCACGGCCATCAATCTTAAGCGTTATGCGAAACGCCCGCTCGCGCCTGCCGACTGGTTCACCGCAAAAGCTGAAGACCCGTATTGGATACTCGACACGGTCGAATTTAAAACCGCGTGGCATCCGATCGGATTGTAAGTTGGAGTTCGCGCTTCAGCGTGCCGCAAACTGAAGGTTGAATTCCAACTTCACGCCAATTCCTGCGGGCCTTTGCCGCCATTCAACAGAAATAAAACGGCCATGCGCACCGCCAGGCCGTTGGTCACCTGCTCCAAAATCACCGACCGCGCGCAATCGGCGATTTCGCTGTCAATTTCCACGCCACGATTGATCGGGCCGGGATGCATGATGAGCGCGTCGGGTCTGGTTTTGGCCAGCCGCGCCTTGTTGAGGCCGAAAAGCTGCGTATATTCGCCGATGCTGGGAAACATCGTCTTGCGCTGGCGTTCGTGCTGGATGCGCAGGAGATTGATGATGTCCGCGTCGCGGATGGCTTCTTCCACGTCGTGCGTCACGCGGCAGCCCATTTGCTCGAACGTTTTGGGCACCAGCGTGGCCGGACCGCAGAGCGTTACCTTCGCGCCGAGTTTCGTGAGCGCCCAGATGTCCGAGCGCGCGACGCGGCTGTAAAGGATGTCGCCGAGAATCGTCACGTTCAACCCGGCGATCTTTCCTTTTTTCTCCCGGATCGTGAACGCGTCGAGCAACGCCTGCGTGGGATGCTCGTGCGCACCGTCGCCCGCGTTGATGACGTGGGCGCCCAACACACGCGACAAGAAATGCGGCGCGCCCGACGCGCTGTGGCGGATGACGATGAAATCGGCGTTGAGGGCTTCGAGGTTCCGCGCGGTGTCCTTGAGCGTCTCGCCCTTTTTGAACGACGAGGCCTCGGTGGAAAAATTGATGATGTCCGCGGACAGCCGCTGTTCGGCCAGTTCAAAGCTGATGCGCGTGCGCGTGGACGGCTCGACGAACAGGTTCACGACGGTTTTACCGCGCAACGCGGGGACTTTTTTGATGGTGCGCTTGCCTACGGCCTTGAAGGCGCGCGCGGTGTCGAGCACGATCGTGATTTCCTCCGCCGTGAGCGATTCGATGTCCAACAGATGTTTGCGATGCCAGCTCATTTCCGTTCAAGCAACACTTCACCCTCGCCGTTTTCCGCCAGACGCAGCGAAATTTTTTCATCCAGTGCCGTCGGCACGTTTTTGCCGACAAAGTCCGCCTTGATGGGCAGCTCGCGATGGCCGCGGTCCACCAGCACCGCCAGTTGGATTTTTTTCGGGCGGCCAAAATCGTTCAGCGCGTCCATCGCAGCGCGGATGGTGCGGCCGCTAAAGAGCACGTCGTCCACGAGCACGACGGTCTTGCCGGTCACGTCGAAGGGAATGACTGTGGGATGGATTTTGGGCGCGGCGCGCTGATCCAAATCATCGCGGTGCATGCTCACATCGAGGGTGCCAACAGCCACCGGCTGTTTCCAGATTTCCGACAAAATGTTAGCCAGCCGCCGCGCGAGCGGCACCCCGCCCGTGGGAATGCCGACGAGTACCACCTCCGCGCTCACTTCGTTGCGCTCGACAATTTCGTGCGCGATGCGCGTGAGCGCGCGTTGGATCGCAACGGCGTCAAGGATGACGGTGGGTTCAGGCATTGGGGATAATCCTCCTCGTCCTCGTGCTCGTCCTCGTAATCGAACGTTCCCAAATCGAGGACGAGGACGAGAAGGAGCTGGAGAACGATGGAGAAAGGAAAATCGCGAACCTGCTCCGCCGGACGGAGCTGATTCGCGTTGCGCGTTTCGCTTTCATTTTCCCTTCGCAGCCTCACCGGGCTGCGTTAAAGGAACACGGGTTTAGTTTGCAGCAGTCTGACGGGTTTTGCGCCAGCTTGAGCGGTGCTTGATGATCCAATCCGTCAGCGCCCGCTCAAAGCCGATGTCGTGCCCGACCTTTTCCGACTCAATCCACTTGTGCCGGAGGATTTCCTCGCGTTCCGCCTGGAACTCGCGGTAGAGGGACGAATTCTTGAGCAAATCGTTCGCCGTTGCAGTGTCTTTGATAGCGTCCGACATAAATAAAATGCAAAGTTCGCAACTAAAACTTAAATCCCGCCGGAAAATTTAGCAATCGAAATCTGCGTTGTTAACTTATTTGAAATGAACAGGTTATAAATCATTCAAGCCGGCTTTTCCAGCAGCGCCCCGGCAATTTGAATGAACGCCTTTCCTGCCGGATGGTTCGGCGCGGAAACGACCACGGGCACGCCCTGGTCGCCGGCTTCGCGGATTTCAGTAAAAATCGGCACCTCGCCGAGGAAGGCAAGGTTTTGCCGCGCGGCTTCCTGCCTGCCGCCGCCGTGACCGAAAATTTCCACG
>Ga0181538_10000814_pt1 | contig 37090 bp, 25 predicted proteins | sample PEATcosm2014_Bin_40_FD_119773 | JGI IMG/M metagenome (GOLD analysis project Ga0181538, IMG submission 119773) | Peatland microbial communities from MTU Mesocosm Facility, Houghton, MI, USA - PEATcosm2014_Bin23_30_metaG | ecosystem: Environmental > Terrestrial > Soil > Wetlands > Peat | place... | reverse complement strand
ACCGTAGCGGGCGATACCATTATCGCCTACCTGGATTCGGTGAAAGGGCAGTTGCTGGCAAAAATGGCGATTCCCATCACGGGCTCCCTGACGACGTGGCAGACGATCACCGTGAACGACACCATTACCCCCTTGCCCACCGGCCCCCATAACTTCGGGATTGCATTCAAGGTACCCACAGGGTCGAATAATCTGGAGATAAACTGGGTAAAATTCGGCGAGAAGCCGGTTAGCACCGCAGTTATTCTAAACAATGCCGGCGGGGTTCCCTCGCTCTTCTCCTGCAAACGGCTCGGCAGAAGCGTTTTCGAGATTAATTGCGCGGAAGCTTCGGAAATCAGGCTCGTGAATCTTGCCGGGAGCGAAGCGGCCGATCTGACCCTGAGCAGAACTCCGGATTCGAAAAACGTTCAGGTGAGTTTCGATGCGAAGAAGCTCCCTTCCGGCGTTTATATCCTGAGCGTGAAGAACCGCGATGGCCTTTTCAACCATCAGTTCGTGTTCTGATCGAACCTCTATTAACTTTGAAAGAGCGACGAGATGATTACCATTCCGGAAGTAAAAAATCTCCGGATAAAAGAGGGCAGTTTCGATTTTGCCGAAAAAAAACGCTGCATCGGCATCGGCCACATCCGCGACGAACGGATTACTTGTGCCGCGCAACGGCTCGCCGAAGCGATTCGCGAAGCAGCCGGCCGCGACCTCCCGCTTGTTGAAGCAGACGGCCCCGCCTCCTGCGACATTTTTCTGACGGTTGACGATCGTGCATCGACGGCGGAATCGTACACGGTATCGGTTTCGTCGCAGGATATCCGCATTTGTGGCCGGGGACCCGCCGGTTTGTTTTACGGCGTCCAGACCCTGGTGCAGATGATCCGGCAGCATGGATCCCGGCTGCCCTGCTGCGACATCGCCGACGAGCCGGATTTCCCGCATCGCGGTTTTTATCACGACGTCACGCGGGGGAAAGTCCCGACCCTGTCAACGCTCAAATCGCTGGTCGGAAAGTTGTCGTCGTATAAGATCAATCAGCTCCAACTGTACGTCGAGCACTCCTTCACCTTTAAAAATATCCCTGAATTGTGGCGCGACAAGGATCCATTGACGCATGCCGAGATCCGCGAGCTTGATGCCTGGTGCACGATGCATTTCATCGACCTGGCGCCCTCCCTGTCCACCTTCGGCCACCTGTACGAACTGCTCCGTATCGGGCGTTTCGAGCGCCTGAACGAACTCGATATCGCCGCAGGCGCCCTGCCGCACAACCTGTGGGACCGGATGGCGCACTATACCATCGATGTCGCGAATCCCGATAGTTTCTTTCTGATAAAGAGCATGCTGGACGAGTTCCTGCCGCTCTTCGGGTCGCGCTACTGCAATATCTGCTGCGACGAGACCTTCGATCTGGGGATGGGAAAAAACGCCGGCCTTGCCGCCGCAGTCGGGAAGGGACGGCTCTACGTTGAGTTCGTGAAGAAAATCGTCGGGGTGGTGCACGAACATGACAAGACGCCGATGCTGTGGGGGGACGTCATGCTCCACTATCCGGAGTTGCTGCCCGAGCTCCCGAAGGATCTCGTGTTTCTCAACTGGGGATATGCCGCCGACGTTTCAGGCGACGCCGCGCGGTTCTTCGCGCGGCACGGCGCGCGGCAGTACGTCTGTCCCGGCGTGCAAGGGTGGAGCAGATTTGCAAATGATATAGAAACCGCGTCCGCGAACATCCGAACAATGGTGCGCCACGGCCGCGAAAACCGGGCCGAGGGGGTGCTCGACACCGACTGGGGCGACTGCGGACATGTCAACTTTCTGGCCGCTTCCTACCATGGGATGGCGCTCGGCGCCGCGCTCGCCTGGAACGCTTCGTCCTATCCCGACGATGCCGGCTTCGATTCCGCGATTTCGCTCGTCGAATGGAACGATCCGTCCGGCCGCGTCGCTTCGCTGCTCCGCGAACTCGGAAGCCTCTGCTTTTACCATTTCGGCAACCAGTATGCCTGGGCGTACGATATCGGCGGGGCGTGGAATCGGGAAGCGGAGGTCGAAGCGCTCGACTGCGCCGATCTCGCGCTGCGGCATGAACGCGCATCGGCGATCGCGGATGCTTTAAACGGCATGCGCGAATCCGGCTCCTTTGCGGGCAACGGCCTGGATCTCGATGAATTTATCTGCGGGAGCCGCGCCGTGCAATGGACGCTCGCTTTGCTTGCTTTCAAGAAAAAACGCGAGTATCGTCAGGCGGGGTGTCCTGCACTGTATGGGAGCGCGGCGCAATTGCTCGAAGAGGGGAGAATGGTGCTGCGGGAGTTCGAGAGGCTCTGGAGAAAGAGAAACAAGGAGTCAGAACTCCGCAATGTGAGCGATACATTCGGGAAAATATTTGAAAGGATAGGGAAGTTTGACGGCTGAAGAGTCATCGGGGAGTTCTACTGTCAGGAAAAATAGTTTTTAAGGACGATAAAAAGGTCACATGCAGAATACCATCATAGAACAAGCGGGCGCAATTGTTTTTAAAAACACCGAGGCCGGTCCGCTGATCCTCCTTATCAGGGCGAAAAAAGATCCTTCGCACTGGATCTTTCCCAAGGGCCACATTGATCCGGGAGAGCGGGCGGAAGATGCCGGCATCCGTGAATGCGCGGAGGAAGCTGGCGTTACCGGTGCCATCGTCCGTCCAGCCGGGGTGGCGGAGTTTTCAATGAGGGATAAAACGTACCGGGTAACCTACTTTCTGGTCCGTTATGCCTCTGTTTCCGGTGAGGGCGAGACAGGGCGCCAGCCGCGGTTTTGCACCATTGATGAGACGCTTTCTCTCTTGAGTTTTCCCGCGTTGAAAGAGATGCTGCAGAACATGCGTTCGTTCATCGTATCAGCTTGATTAATAATTTGTTGCACGGCCGTTGTTGCGCGGACCGCTGCAAATGCGGTTGCGGAATATCGCTACACGTGCTATTTTGTAGTATCATCCTTTGCGATTCGAGCTCGGGAGGTGCTTGTGGATTTTTTGAATACCGTGCTTATCGTCGGCGGCGGAGGTCGGGAACACGCGCTTCTTAAAGCATTGCTCCGCTCGGAGCGCCCGCTCTGCATTTACGCCTACCCTGGAAATCCCGGCATGGAGCGGGATGGCTGCACGCTTGTCGAGAAAAAAATAGATACCTGGGAAGATCTTGCCTCGTGGGCTGAAGAAAACGAGATCGACCTGACGATTGTCGGCCCGGAAACGCCGCTCGTGGAAGGGATTTCCGATATTTTCCAAAAGAGGGGCCTCTGCGTTTTTGGACCGTCGAAGGCCGCCGCCCGGATCGAGGGGAGCAAGGTCTTTGCAAAAAATCTGATGAAAAAGCACGGCATTCCCACCGCTGCCTTCGAAGTTTTCTCGGATAAAAGGAAAGCGCTCGCGTATCTTGAGGAGAAGGGCGCTCCAATTGTGGTCAAGGTGAGCGGGCTTGCGGCCGGAAAGGGCGCCATCGTTTGCGATACCATGGAGGCGGCTCGCAGGGCGATCGATGAAATTTTCGATCGAAAGAGTTTTGGCGAGGCGGGATCACAGGTGGTCATTGAAGAAAAAATGGAAGGGGAGGAGGCGTCGGTCTTCATTCTTACCGACGGGAATAACTACAAGATTCTCCCCGTCGCGCAGGATCACAAGGCGATTTTTGAAAATGACCAAGGTCCCAATACCGGTGGTATGGGCGCGTTTGCGCCGACGCCGATGGTCGATAAAGCAGTGCTGAAGCAGATCGAGTCCGAAATCGTTATCCCGACTCTCGCCGCCATGAAAGCGGAGAGGTCTCTCTATCGTGGTCTGCTCTATTGCGGCATCATGGTAACCCTGGAAGGGCCGAAAGTGGTTGAATTCAACTGCCGTTTCGGCGATCCCGAAACTCAATCGGTTCTTCCCCTCGTGGAGTGCGACTGGTACGATGTCTTCAAAGCGTGCGCGGTCGGAAGGCTCGGCAATGTTACCTGGACGGTGAAGCCCGGTTTCTGCGTGAATGTGGTGCTCGCTTCGAAAGGGTATCCCGGAGCCTTTGAGCGGGGAAAACCGATCAATGGAATCGAGGAAGCCGAGCATGCAAAGCCCAACCGCGATGTCTATCACAGCGGCACATGTCTCGATAGTAAAGGACGCTTCATCACGAATGGCGGACGCGTGGTGAGCGTAAGCGCCTGGGCCGATTTACTTCCCGATGCCATCAGTTTCGCCTACGAAGGCGTTGCCGAGATAGATTTTAAGGGGAAAACATTTCGCAAGGATATCGGAGCAAAGGGACTCCTGCGGCTTAAACGGGCACGGCAACCATAGACACAATCGTTAAACCGGGAGGGTTTTGTGGCGGGAAAAATTGCCATTGTCCTTGGGTCGAAATCCGACAGCGTTGTTGCGGCAAAAGCGGAAAGCATTCTGAATGATTTCGGAATTTCGTTCGAAACTTTTATCATCTCAGCGCACCGTTCGCCAAATAAGATCAGGAAATTCGCGACCAGCGCCGAATCCGCTGACTTTTCGGTAATTATCGCCATTGCCGGGCTCGCGGCGCATCTGCCCGGAGTGATTGCCAGCATGACGACCCTGCCGGTAATCGGCGTCCCGGTGGACGGCGGTCCTTTGCATGGCCGCGATGCATTGTTTTCCATCGTGCAGATGCCAGCCGGTATTCCGGTAGCCTGCGTGGGTATCGGCAATGCCGCTAATGCAGCCCTTCTTGCCGTCGAAATTATCGGAAGCGCTGACCCCGCCGTGCGCCAACAGATGCGGGAATATCGAAACCGGTTCGAGGATGACGCCAACTGAACGCATAACACTGGCCGGGCTTCTTAAAGAGCAGTGCCAAACAGGGTTGCGTACCATTGCCGACCGGATCAAGAATGGTGCAATTTTTGTTTACCCCACGGAAACCATTTATGGCTTGGGCGGTTCCTCTGCCGTCTTCGGCGTCAAAAAACGCATTTCTGAGATTAAGCAGCGCGCTGCGGGAAACGAACTGATTCTCATTGCCCCGGATCGATCTTTTTTTTCAACCATCCCCCTTATTATGCCATTATCCGCCGAGGCGTTGGCGGCCGCCTTCTGGCCCGGCCGGCTGACGCTCGTGTTGCCGCTTCGCGAAGCCGCGACAAGCCTCGCAATCCGCGTTACGCAACACCCCTTTATCGAGGCGATTTTCCGCTATCTGGACGCTCCGCTTTTTTCCACGAGCGCGAATTTGAGCGGAAAAGCTTATGTCAACGACCCGGCAATAATCTCTGGTTTATTTGCCGGAAAAGTCGATTTCATGATCGATGCTGGTCCCCTGCCGGAATCGCTGCCCTCGACGGTGGTCAAAGTCGGCCTGAATGGCACCGTTCAAGTTCTCCGGGAGGGGGCGATTGAGGCAAGACGGATATTTGAAGCGGCAGGTCAGGCAGTCAAATGAAATGAGCGGACTTGTAATAGCTGCACCGAAGCCGAATCAACTCGATCCTGTTGTTGCAAATTGTTCTTCGGAAAATGTAGTTTCTACTGGCGATTCCTCTTGCCGAAGTGGCGAAATTGGTAGACGCACTGGACTCAAAATCCAGCGGTGGCAACACCATCTCGGTTCAATTCCGAGCTTCGGCACTCTCAAATAAATAAAGGTGTTAGAAGTTTTACCTCTTCCAATTTATTACGCCTTCACGATTATTCAAGCTCCTGCCTAACAGATCTACCCAATCCTACCGACAGGGGCTTCGATTCATTTTTAAATCATTAAGATTGCGGGGGAGTGAGAAAAAGGTGATTTTCGCCTTGATTGCATTTATATTGAATTATTATAAAATGCGGTAATGATGTTTTCAAATTGGATTTTCATAGGTGGTACCATTAAAATTCATGGACAAATAAATACGATTTATCATGAGATATGAGAACAGATCAACTCCTATGATGCCTTCAACAAGTTCAGTTGAACAAATTGTTGCTTGTTCAGCAGTCATTTGCGCCAATAGACGTCTACTCAAGTCAAACATCTCTGATCATGGGGAGAATTTATGAAGCAGCGGTTTTTAACGTTCTTGATAACGGGGGTGGCATCAGTTTTTTCTTTTGTTCAGGCAGCCAATTATGCTATCACGGTAAATGCCGCGACGAAGACCGGATCATGGAACAGGTTCTATGAACGGGGTGTTGCCAGCGACCACATGCATACCTTTATCAGCTCTGCATACGGTAGAAATGCCTGCAATGCCTTGAAAAAAGCGCATGACGAAGCGGGTTTCCAATATGTGCGGGGGCATGGGATCTTTGACGATGACGATTCGGTATATTCCGAAGATGCCAGTGGCAATGCGGTATATCGGTGGACCAGCGTCGATAAAATCTATGATTCGATGGTAGCCGCCGGAATGAGGCCGTTGGTGGAAATAGATTACATGCCGAATGCCCTGGCGAGCGCCCAGTCGTGGATCAACAGCGTCTGGTACAACGGCTTCGATGGAAACTGGAATGCGCCGAAGGATTGGAACAAATGGAAGGCGTTTATCCAGGCATTTCTCGCGCATCTTGAAACGAGATACGGCCAGGCCGAGGTCAGGAACAACTGGCTGTTCGAGCTTTGGAATGAGCCGAACTGGTGCTATGGAGGGGGGGGAGGCGACAATGGCTGGCTTACCCTGTTCGATTCCACCTCGGCGGCTTTCATGGCCCAGGATTCTCTCTTACGACTCGGTGGACCGGACGAAGGGGGCAGCACCTCATTAACGTTTGTGCCGGAATTGATACAGCATTGCAAAACGTACAACAGAAAACTGGCTTTTGTCGACTACCACGCTTATGCAAACAATGAGACCGGCAATCTCAACGCAATAGGAGAAAATGCCTTTCACATGCAATGGGTGGCGGCATGCAAGGCAAATAATTTTTCAGGTCTTCTTCTCAATACCGAGATGGGGCCGTCCTTTACGCAGGGACTCGCCCTGTTCGATAACAATCAGGCCGCGAGTTATCTCGCCAAAATCATATATCTGCTCAACTCGAATGACACCATCGCCTATCCTCCGCCTTACGTATACAGCTGGTGGGTCATTTCCGATATTTATGAAGAAACCAATAATACCGGCGAATCGCCTGCCTTCGCGGGCTGCTATGGTCTGCTGACAAGAGGGGTCGCAAGCATTCCGCAATCATGGGACGTGGCGAAGCCGTCGTTCAATGCGTATATGCTGCTGCACCGGCTCGGGGCGACCAAGTTGAGCTGTACCGGCGGAACCACCGCCAGTCCGGGCGTTAATGCTCTCGCGACCATATCCGCGACGAACGATACGGTCAGCGTTCTGGTGTACAGCCACGTCGATGGAACGACTGGAAATTCGGCGACGACCGACTCGGTGACGCTTTCGATCAGCGGTATTCCCTTTACCAGCGCACGTGAGGAGCATTTTCTTATCGACAGCACCCACAGCAATGCCTATACGGCGTGGATCGGCCTCGGCAAGCCGACGAATCCCACCGCCGCCCAGTGGACGACGATCAGCAACGCGGCGCAACTCGGCTACTACGACTCGGTCGCAACGGTAACGCTCAGCGGCGGAAATTTCACCAAGAAATTTGCCCAGAAGTACTACAGCGTCGCGTTGATCCAATTGACAAATACCGTCGTTTCCATACAGCCGGAGAAAAAAAACCAAGCCCGCGCGGTGCTGAGCGCCAAGGTCGATGGAACCAATCTTCTTCTCGTCTTGCCGGCCGGCGAGCGCTTTGCCGTCAAACTCTTTGCGGCAAACGGCCGGAAAGTCCTTGAAAGACTGGTAACAGGAAGGCCGTCGGCATCGCTTTCTCTTGCCGCCTTGCCTGCCGGAAGCTATGTGGTGGAATGCGCCGGCCCGTCGCAGAAACTGGTGAAGAGGGTCGTGATTGGAATGTAGGGAGCGTCTCTGTTTTATCGCATGAGTACAAGGATAGGCCTTTCAGGCGGCATCGAGGCAACGAAGAAAAAATAATCTGGCGAAAATAACACCGAACACGGATAAGGAAGACTTTCCTTTAATGCTTTTCCGCCAGCCTCCACCTCTGACAGAGCTTTAATGAGCTTTACCTAACACGTTACAATACAGAGAGCTGCGCCAACAGACGCCACATTGCATGTATGTTGCAGCAGCGGGAGAGAGATTTTTACGGTGACGCACTCAGCTTTATCAGGCGCACCTCATTGATAACGCCATAATTTTTTTTCAGATTGACCGGAGCATCGCCCCTGGTTATTCCTTTTTGCAAAAGCCTGCCTTTCAGGTCATAAACGCAGAAAACGACCTTCTTTCCAGCAAATTCCTTCGGGACTGAAAACTGTTCGCCAAAGATTTTGAAGGTCATAGAAGAGGGCATTGCTAAGGAAGTCGGTAATGCCCTTTGGATAACTGCAACGGCGCCGACAGGATAAAGAGGGTTGCTGTCCTGGGGAAAAGCCGTCGTCGGCGGGGTCGCCCCGCCGACGGTAGTAACAATGAGGTTGTCGAACATCGCGCTGTTCCGTGTGTTGCCTAAATCGCCCGTGCCAAGGCCGACCGCTCCGGCGCCATAGGAGGTATTCGTTACGCTGAAAGCCTGTACGGCATTTATAAACCCTGTTATCGTCGTCCCCGAAAACCGAAGCTTTAAATTATTCCATTGTTTTGCGGTAAGCGTCACCGTACCCGAGGAAAGCAAGGTGCCGTAGCTGTTGTAGTTTGAACCCCCGGGGGCCGCGTAACATGCCCAGGCGCCGGTCGAGGCCAATCGCAGATAATAACCTTCGGGAATGCTCCCATACCCCCCGTTGGTCGAGGTTGTGGGGACGCGTCCCATGACCGAGGCCCATCCGCCATCATCGAAATACACATCGACGCTTACATCATAATTGGTCCACGTTGGATCGCCAATAACGGTATAAGGCATCCATTCAGGCGCCCAACTTGATGCTTTTGTCGTTAGAACCTGCCGCAGACATTTTCCCGTTGAATCCGGACGTTCCGTAATCTCGAATACGCCGCAATTGTCCGCCTGATAATGAGGCAGATAACCCCATGCTGCGGGATCGGTGTAGTGATCATAGTTCTCGTAGTACGGGAAGGGGAATGATGCCGAGGCTGGAGGGGTCGGGTAGCTGCCTTTCTGCTGACCGGTCGTGGTCGAAATGGAATAAATTGAACTGGGGGCGATGGTCATGGTAAACGATCCATTTATCGGCGTTATACTGGCCTGCTGGACGAATTGGGCGCTTGCATTGCTCATCCACACGCAAAGCGTTTTATTGGTCGGAAGGCCCCCGCTGATGTTGAATGTCGCGGTCTGACTTGCCGTCGCGTTCATTGTTTCAATTATGATGCTGAAATCCGAATCATCCGGCGATTTCAGCGCGACATGGGTGCCACCCTGCGGAAAATCGCCGCATGCGTCATCCAGGTACTGCCAGCCGACTTTTGTAAATTGTCCGTAGTGGGCGCATCCCCAGAGGCTGCCTCTTACGCTATAGTATCCGCACCAGGGCCGGTCAGCATCGAGAAAGTCCGGGCCGTTTCCATTCTCAATCTCGTACACCATCGGGGGCATTGACCCGACAAGAAACCAGAAAAGTATTTTGGTGATTCTGCTATCAATATAGTTTTCATTGCACGCATCCACGACGTTCAGAGCGAAGTCAAATCCGTTGGTATTACCGGCGTGCTCTTCGGTGTCCCAGATAGGCTTACCGCAACTCTTCACCGTGGGCGTAATAGTTTCCATCGTCGTGTTTTTCCAGGTCGTATGAGCGCTGACGATGTTCACCGCATCATTCAATGCCGGGTCACTGGCGAATTCCGACGCGAAGTCCCACTTGGTTGACGTGTAATTATCGAACGCATGTATCTTGACCTGCGAAAGGCCGTCATTATCGAGCGTGGTCCGGAACATGGTGACCCATGAAGTATCCACGCCCGATTCATTTCTGCATCCTATGGCATCCATATCAAAACCGTAATTGGTTTTCAACCCCTTTATCCATCCTGCATAATAGTCGCACATGTCCTGCGACCAGAAATTCCCATTTCCCACCCAACCGGGGCACCCCCATGCAACGCCATCCAACGTAATGTCGGGGTTCCGTTTTTTTGCCTCGCTTATTATCCACCACTCATAGCCCCTCTGGAAATTCGTATCGGTCCGCGTATGCATATGGCTGGGCTCCGTGCCGTTGACTGAACCGTCTCCGCCGACTTCAACGTATAAAGCGGACAGAGAGGCTCCAAAATCCGGCTTGAATAGATAATCAAGAATCTGGCTGCGGTACGGTTCCTGGTAATCTTTCAACAATAACGACGTTGCGCAGCCTCCGCTGACTCCTCCGATGCCATCGAAGCTCCTTCCCGAATCGGCTCCATTGATAGGAATTACCGTCTGGCCAAAAGCCCGGCCACTTGCACCCATAGCCAATAAAGACAGCGTGCCGCAAATCAAAACCGCACGTAAGCATTTCCTTGGAAGACACATAAAGATCTCCTTAGTGGAGGTTATTGGGTGTAGTGATTCCGTCCGGAGCCATGGTACGATTTGTGCAAAGGGTCAAAGGAAAAAACTACCGGGCGCCGCACACTACCCGGAAACCGTAGATGTTGTCCCTTGGCACCAGATCGTCGAGCTCGTCGCTGTTGCGGTAGGCCGAGCACAGACTGGAGGCGGGGTAGAAGCCGCTCCACGAGCCCCCGCGCAGCACATTAATACCGTTGTTCGTTCCCCCGGTGGGGTTGGTCTGGCTGCTATCGCTATAACTCCCGTAAACGTCGTTGCACCACTCCCACAGGTCCCCGCTCATGTCATACAACCCCCATGCATTTGGCTTCTTACTCGCTACAGGTTGCGTGATGTGCGGTGAATTATGGGACCACACGGCATTGCTGTCTATCGCAAGGGTATCCGCGGTCGTTATCGGAGGGTAATTCCTTCCCCAATAATAGTCGGTCGTTGTCCCGGCGCGGCAAGCATACTCCCACTCCGCCTCGGTCGGCAGGCGATAGCCATTCCTGGTGTAATCAATGTTAAGATTCCCAAGATCAGTGCAGCCGGTGCTCAGCGTTCCGCTGATAAACGTAAAGGTATATACCGTATCCTTTCCCCTCAGTTTACTGAGTGCATTGCAGAAAAGCGCGGCATCGTACCAGGTTACCTCTTCGACCGGCCACTCTCCGCCGGAATCGAAAAAGGCTGGATTAGTATCCATAACGGCTTGGTACTGCTCCTGCGTCACCAATGTTTGCGACATGGTGAATGCTCCCAGGGTCACGCTATGCACGGGACTTGCGCCACTTGAGTCAATAGATGCATTTGTTGAGCCCATCTTGAATGTACCGGCAGGAATGCTCACCATTACCATCTTTATACCCGTTGCCACCGAAATGGTATCAGTACTACGCTTAGAATCGATTCCGGTGCTGGTGTTCTTCGAACATCCTGTAACCAGAATAACCATGGCGGCGATCCCGATCAACAATGCGGTGCAGATTACTGAAGCTTTTTTCGTTTTTGGGTCACCCTCATAATTCCAACGAAAAATCCGTTTCTCGGCACGGTACGGCTGCCCACGCACCATCATCGGAAATTGGCGGTGAAACGCCAGCTTGCGCATCAGCAACCTCCCTATTTCATAGCATGGTAATATTTTACAATAAAAATGTGTTTCTTCTTAAATCAAAAGCTTCTGGGCTCCCTGCGCACAAGCGGCAGGTTTTCCCATCAGCGGGGCAGATGTTGCCCTGGTCCTTCCGCGGATCCAGTTATTCAAGCATTTTTTAACTTTTCCAGATAGATCATAAATAGTTTTCGCCGTGATGCGGGTCAAATGCATTCCAGGACACGAGACTCCGCTTCATGCGACGGTCAAAGCGCCGCGCATCCTGTCCGTCCCTTGCAGGGGCTCCCTTTATTTTCAAATCATCAAAGTTGCGGTGGGGTGTCCCATTCTAAAGGGTTGGAAAATCTACCATACAATGAAATTGCTATATTAATTAGTTTGATTTGAAGTATAATTGTTAAGTATCTTTTCGAAATCTACCTATCATTAGATCTTTTACGGGAGTCTTCAATAAGATATGAAAAACGTTGACAAAACAACCCATTTCTTAGATGATTCCAATCATGAATCGAACATCCCTAGAGAGGATAATTCAGGAACCGCAAAGCTGAAGGAAACCATCACGCCCCGGCGTTTACCATTCTGGAAACGGTGCATTGATATTTTTATTTCACTCACCTACATCGCTGTTGTCTTCCCTTTAATTTTCCTCGTCGTAGGGCTTGTTATAAAGATCGTTTCACCCCGCGGCCCTATCTTGTTCAAAGAGAGACGAGTGGGGGTCGGCGGTAAACTATTCAACTGCCTGAAGTTCCGGACCACGCATCTCAGCGACAATCCCGCGATTCATGGCGCCCATGTCAAAAATCTCATGGATACTGATGCTCCGTTGGTAAATCTCGAGGATCATCCCCGTATCATCCCGTTTGGAAAAATGCTGCGCGCAACCGGCATCGATTACCTGCCGCAACTGTTCAATGTCCTTCGGGGCGACATGAGCATCGTAGGACCCCGGCCGTGCTACACTTATGAAAAAGAAAAATACCTAAGCTGGTACCACGAGCGGTTCGATGTACCTCCTGGCCTTACGGGGCTTTGGCAGGTCAGCGGCAAATACAGGTTGACATTCCAACAAATGATGCGCCTCGACATTTCTTATGTCAGAAACATGTCGTTATGGCTGGATATAAAGATCATTCTCAAAACGCCACTAGCTGTTCTATGGGATTGGAATGCTGTAAGGAAGGAAATGATAGGCATGCAGTCGGATTCTTCGATCTCCAATCCCGAGGGCGAGATGGCAACCAGAATAACCCGAGATTTTAAAAAAGATTTATCTGGGGTATTTATTTCCTATTGTCATAGTGATAGAAAACTTGCAAAGACGATTTTAGACCGATTGTTTCACAACAATATTTCTGTATGGGCTAGGGATGCAGATTTAAAAGGAAATTATTACGTAAATCTTGATGATTCAATTGAACAGGCAATCAATAATGCCTCATATTTGATCTTGTTATTGACTCCTTCATCCATAAAGAGCAGTTGGGTCAGGCATGAGTGGCAACTTGTTCTAGAAAAGTCATGGGAGAATCCTAAAAAGAAGATATTGCCTATATTATTTGCCGATGTAGCGGCTCCAGCCTTTCTTTTAGATAGGCCAATCTTGAAATGTAAATCGCTCGAATATGTAGACAACATTCTTCTTGATTCCTTGGTGCGTATTATTTCCAGTCATGCGGGTACGGTTGATGATCAACTGGAATTATTATCTTTTGAACCCAACATAATTAAATCTCGCTTTGATGAATTATTTCAATCAGCAGAAGAAATTAATAAACTTGGCGCCTGGGACATTGAAAATGCCTAGCCCAACAACGGAATTGCGGCGAGAACATTCGGTATTTATAAATTGCCCATTTGACAAATACTATGAGCCACTATTGGATTGTATATTTTTTTCGACTATTTGCTGTGGATTTGTGCCGCGATCTAGTAAAGAAAATGAAACCGTTTCGGAATTTAGAATAAACAAAATCAAAAGTGCTATATTCCATTCAAAATACTCAATTCACGAATTGTCCATATGTCGTGGAGAAGGTGAGGAAAATTTGGCAAGATTTAATATGCCATTAGAATTGGGAATATGTATTGGTCAGAGTCGAAACGATACGGAAAAAAGCGTTTGTCATGAATGGTTAGGTTTAGTTCCCAAAGGGCATATCTTTAAAAAATTCATATCTGATTTGTCCGGCTTTGATCCCAAAGAACATGATTGTACGCCGGAATCAATAGTTCCCGCCGTTGTATCTTGGTTAATTACTCGCCCAGAGGCAATTAAAACCCTAACTCCCAAAGATATTTTGTTTTTGCTAGAAACTTTTACCAAACAGAAAACCAAACTTTCGGAAGAGTGGAATGGACAGCCTTTATGGGGTGATTTAATTAAATGCGCCGCTACAATTGTTAAACCTAATTTAGCTACTTCAGAAGATCGCTTTTGATTTGGAAGCTGAAACAGGCCTTTATGATAGAATTATCTCTGCCATTATTTCAATGGATTAATGAATCTCAGATTTTTAAGCGCAACAATTATTCGATAGCCACTATGTAGCACGGCCTGTTCGAGTAGAGCAAATCTCGTATCTCTCTCCAGTATTTTCTCGAAATATCTGAAATTTCTTTACCTTCAATTACTATAAAGCGTAAGCTACCTACCAACTGTGTATTGCCTACCTATTTATAAGGATAATTTTTATAGCTGGGGTTTCCGATTCCACGGCAGCAGGTTATTGATGTCGTGGTTCAGTTGCCCTTGCCCACCGCGTTTCTAGTTATGCGAAAAAGGAAATCGTTGTTGCCCTTCAGGGCTCCTGAATAAAAGTGAATATTTTATAATGTAAATTTTAAAACCAGAAAATCTTTCTCGCGGCATATATGTCTACCATACCCATCGAAATCTATTCACGCCCCCCTCGGTGGTGCCATTAGGGGGCATCACTCCCCCTTAAAGCCCACATTCCGGCCCGATGTGTTTCTGGGGCGGGGTCGTTTGCCCTTTCCGGCTTTCAGCGCCCCGTAGGGCGTCAGGATTAAGAAAAAACGCTTAGGCTTACCCGCTTCGAAAAAGTTTTAAAGGGGTATACCACGCTCATGAGGTCAAAGCGTCCGGCCAAGTGTCCAGTTTTAGGGGGTTTTGTCCGGTATTTCAGCGTATTTGAAAGTTGACAGGAAGAAATTTAATTCTAAAAAACCCTTAAATACAAAAGCCCCGAACATCATGAAAATCAAAATGTTACGGGGCATTTATACGGAGGGGAGTGGATTTGAACCACCGGTACCGTTGCCAGTACGCAGGTTTAGCAAACCTGTGCCTTAAGCCGCTCGGCCACCCCTCCAACATGATTTTTTTAAACAAACCATTGAATATACTTTTCGACCTTACCACGCACAAGACGGAGCAACGGGAGGTAGCAGGCAGTCGCATTACTATGCCTTGAGCGATGGTGAGTTTCCGGTCAACACCGGATGAGAGGGAAAGGATTACGAGAAAATTGTAACAACGAAACCGGCACATATGCTATTTTACCAACAATTAGTAGGTTAGGGGATGTCTATCCCTACTTCATGTAAAGCTTCGGCGCTGACGGTTTATGTACGGATAGGTTGATGGAATAGCCGCTTTGTTGTAATTAACGTCATAAGCGTAAGGCGTACTCCCAATTCCTCTTCGTTCGGGCGAGCGCACAAAAACCTATGGACAGCAAAACCCTGCGTGAAAATTTCAACCGCTACCTGACTAATTTCCTGGCCAAGGATGAGGCGACCGCCACGTCCTACGATCGCTATCTGGCGCTTGCCTATGCGGTCCGCAGCGAACTCATGGAAAAATGGATAGAGACCCAGAAACGATATCATGAACGCAACGTACGGCGGTTGTATTATTTGTCAACCGAATACAATCTCGGGAAAAACCTGTTGCAGAACATGCTGCATCTCGGCATCGAAAGCGGGATGACGCAGGCGGTCAAATCTCTCGGTTTTTCAATCGAAGATCTTTATGCCGAAGAGGACGACTACCAGCTCGGCAATGTCAGCGAGGAGCGGATTACGGTCTGCCTGCTCGATGCGCTTGCCTCGCAGGGCTACCCCGCCATGGCCTATGGGATACGCTACGATTACGGCCAGTTCAACCAGGAGATCCGCAACGGCGTCCAGACCGAGAGGCCGAACGACTGGATGCGGCGCGGCAACCCATGGGAGATCCTGCGGCTCGAATATACCTGCACGGTAAAGTTCGGCGGTAAATGCCGTATCCTGAACCCTTCGGAGCCCCTCGGGCCTTACGAATGGAACAACAGTGAAATCGTTCACGCGATTCCCTACGACCTCCCTCTTGTCGGGTACCGGAACGGCACGGTGAATACGCTCCGGCTCTGGTCGGCACGTCTGTCCGAGCAGTTTCTGCCCGATTACCTGAATCACGGCGACTATGAGCGCGCCTTCGAGGACAAATCGAAATACGGCCGCATCACCCAGCTTCTGTTTCCTGACGAGGATGTGCGGCGGGCAACTGATCTGCGCATGAAGCAGCAGTATTTCTTCATCTGCGCCTCGCTGCAGGATATCATCCGTCGATTCAAACAGGATGGTAATGCCATTCAGGATTTTGACAAAAAAGTTGCTGTCCATATCAGCGGAAGTTGCTGCGCGCTCGCTATTCCGGAGATGATGCGTCTCCTGGTCGACAAGGAGGGTGTTCCTTGGGGCAAGGCATGGGAGATGACCCGGGTGATTTTTTCATACACGAGTCAAGCGCTTTTCAAGGAAGACACTGAGATATGGCCGGTGTATAAGGTCGGGCAGATCCTGCCGCGCCATTTGCAGATTATTTTCGATCTCAACCAGATTCACCTTGATGAGGTGCGGACTCGGTGCGGATCCGATTCCAACCTTGTGCGCGAGCTGTCGCTCATCGAAGAGGGGGAAGTCAAGCGCATTCGCTTCGCCGACCTTGCGGTGCTCGGATCCAATTCGATCAACGGCGTTTCGGGAGAGCAGACGGAGAACCTCAAAAATAAAGTGTTTCCTTATCTTGCCGGCTACTTTACTGATCGGTTTTCCTGCCGTGTCAATGGCATCGGGCAGCGTCGTTGGCTCATGTACTGCAACCGGCCTTTGAGCCAGCTCCTGACGAAGTATATCGGCGAGCAGTGGATTACGAAACCCGACCAGCTGCAGGGCATCGAGAAACACCTCCATGACGATCGGTTTCTCCAGGCATTTTCTACCATCAAACGTGAAGCGAAACGGAGGCTTGCCGAGGCGCTGAAGCAGACGGACGGCTTTACGGCGGATGAATCGATGCTCTTCGATGTGCAACTCGGCAAGATTCATGTAAACAAGCGACAGCTTCTGCATGTGCTCTATGTGCTGCACTGCTACCTGGCGATCCGACAGGGAGAAAAGCCATGCGTGCCCCGATTCCATATCTTTGGCGGCAAGGCCTCGCCATCAGACTTTCTTGCCAAGCAGATCATCCATCTGATATGGGCGGTCGCGGAACGGATCAACGCCGACGAGGCGGCGAGGGGACTCCTGAAGGTGTCGTTCATTCCGAACGCCGCGCTCAGCTGGGCCGAACGTATTGCGCCGGCGGTGGATCTGTCGGAGCAACTGTCAACCGCTGGAATGGAGTCGTGCGGGACATTCAGCATGAAATTCGCCTTGAACGGCGCCGTTACGATTGCGAGCCGCAGCGGCGCCAACATTGAAATGGCTCGGCGGATCGGGGAGGGGAACATCTTTACTTTTGGTCACGACCTTCCCGCTCTTTCCAGCCTGCACGACTACCGTCCTACTGATCTTTTGGCCCGGGATGAGCGGCTTAAAACGATTTTTTCGTTTCTGGAAGATGAAGTCCTTCCGCGCACCGTTGACGGCCACGCCATCCACCCGTTGCTCTCCGCGCTTCGAGATTCCGACCGCCATTTCGTCCTCCTTGATTTCGACGACTATATCGCGCGCCAGAAGCAGGTCGATGCGCTCTATCGCGACCCGATCGCCTGGCTTAAAACCAGTCTGACCAATCTCGCGCGGATAGGATGGTTCATGAGCGATCGCATAGTGCAGGAATATGCGCGCGACATCTGGAAGGTAGCGGCCGTATGAAAAAAGAGCTGAAACTTGCCGGCATTCCAATCGTATCCGGCTGGGGGATGGGGAAAGCCTACTTCGTTGGCCGTGTCGTGCCGGACACGTCAACTATTTCGATCGCTCGGCAGGATCTTGGCGGCGCGATCATGCAGTTCAACGCTATTCGCGAGCGCGCGAAGCAGGAGTACCGGAAGCACCTCTTGCAGATTGATAAATCATCAAAGGTCGACGTATCAATCTTGAATATTTATGAGCACATCCTCGACGACCCGGCTTTTATCGGACAGGTCGTCGAAACGATCTCGACAAAGCTCTATGACGTCGAAACCGCCATCCGCCTCGTGTCTGACGATTTTATCAAGCGGTTCGATGCCGCCGGAACTTCGTACTTCCGGGAACGCGCGAGCGATATGGTGGAGATCTGCGAACGGCTGATCGCTTACCTGCATGATGGCGACGGTCGCATCACTAAATTCTTGGAACCGGTGGTGCTCATCGTCTCACGCACTTTCACGCCGTCCGATATTCTCGCGTATGAAAAGTCCAAGGTGCAGGCCGTGGTGACCGCCAGCGGCGGCAAAACCTCGCATGCCGCAATCCTCGCCCGTTCCTACAATATTCCGGTCATCTCGGGCATTTCGCATCTGTCGGAAAATATCACGCCAGGCGATACTGTTCTCGTGGATGCCGACCGAGGATTTGTACATGTTAATCCACCGACGACGGTGGTGACCCATTTCCAGAAGCAGTTGACAAAAAATACAGTCTTTGAAGAACTCATTAAAAAGTGGCAGCGACCGGTCTATACGCGCGACGGCGTCAAGATCGAGGTCATGGCGAACATCTCGCTTCCCGACGACGTAGACATGGCCAATGAGTATGGCGCCGACGGCATCGGCCTCGTGAGGACGGAATACCTGCTTTCGAACCGAAAAGAGATGCCGCCTGTCGAGGTGCAGCTAGAATATTACGGCAACATTTTCAAGAAGCTTAACAAGAAGCACTGCGTTATCCGGCTCATGGACATCGGCGGCGACAAGGTGCCGCAATTCTTCGACATGCCCCCGGAGTTCAATCCATTCATGGGGTGGCGCGCTATCCGGATCTTTCTGGAGAAGCGCGAATATTTCGAGGCGCAGGTCGAGGCGATCATGCGTGCTGGTCAATCATATTCGTATTCGATCATGGCGCCTATGGTGACCACGCTTCAGGAGTGGATCGACGCCAAGTCGGTCATCGCCGGAGTCGCATCGCGTCTCGGCATGGAGATGCCCAAATGCGGGGTGCTTTTCGAGGTGCCGCTCGCTATTCTCGGCATGGCCATGTTTTTGAAGGAGGTCGATTTCGCCTCGATCGGCACGAACGACCTGATTCAGTATCTCAGCGCCGCCGACCGCAACAACGCAAAAGTAACCTACCTGTACAACCCGGTCGAACCCGTTTTCCTGCGCATCATCCGAAGCGCCATCAAGACGGCAAGCGACAACGGTATGCCAATCTCTATCTGCGGCGAGATGGCGGGAAACCCTGCCCATACGGTGCTCCTGGCGGGCTTAGGCCTGCGTCGCTTCAGCGTGATCCCGCGCAACATTCCGCTGATCAAGGAGATCATCTCACATATTAACTACATGGAGGCGGCAGAAAGCATTTCGCATATCGATGCTATTGATTCGACCGATGACATGTCACGATGGCTCAAGAGTTTAAATAAGAGACTTCTGGGAGATGTCCTATCCAAGTTGCCGGCGGAAGTTGAAGTTTAACGATTTTAAAAAAACGGAATTATTCTGCAGATAGATTATCTTTTATTCTTCGCTTTTACGGAGTTATTTTACCCCGGCCAGGTTTAAAAACTCCATGCGGGTCGAGTGCTCGTTACGGAAACTGCCGAGCATTGCGGAGCTTACCATGCGGGAGTTTTGCTTTTCAACGCCGCGCATCATCATGCAGAGGTGTCGCGCCTCAATGATGACGCCGACTCCCTCGATATCCATCGGTCCCATGAGCGAGGCCGCAATCTGCTGTGTCAACCTCTCCTGGACCTGGAGCCGTCGTGCGTAACACTCCACAAGCCGCGCCAGCTTGCTCACCCCATACACCTTGTTCCGGGCGATATAACCTATATGACACTTGCCGAAAAACGGCAATAAATGGTGCTCGCACATGCTGTAGACCTCGATGTCGCGAACGATGATCATGTGATTGCACTCTTCTTCGTACATTGCACTCTTCAAGATCGCTTCGGGGTCTTCCGAGTATCCTTTCATGAGAAACTGGTAGGCTTTCTGCACCCGTTGAGGCGTTTTGATGAGTCCTTCGCGGTCCGGGTTCTCGCCAATTGCGGAAAGTATCCGACGTATTGCCTGTTCCATATTATTCCTCTACAAGCTGAAGGGAAATGTCAAATTTTTTAATATATATTTTCTTCGGGACCGCAGGAGACCTGGAGACAGACCATGGAAACCATTTACAAGAATCAGCCTGAGCGAAACAGCAGAGCTCTGGCCATCGTGCTTGCCATTTTCGCGATCGTGTGCTGCGCCATCATTTACTATCTTGCCATGAATATGCCACGGTTTATAGCGCGTAACCCCCAGAAACTTGACCTCTACTATCGAAATACGAAACGGTTTACACCGGAAGAGAAAATGCGCTTTCTCAAAGCGCATGCCGGCCTGTGGGTGTATACATCGGAAGTCACAGCGGACGGCATGCCGCTCAAAAGGTCCGACCTTCTTGAAATCAAGAGTAACGGCATCATCTGGGAGGTCGCGGAGTGGGATGTTGCCATGCCCGGCCCTGATGCGCCCCTTCCCGTCCGATTGATCCAGGTCCGCACCGCCTATGTGGTACCCTACGGCGTCCTGAAAAACGACACGCTGAACGATGCCTATACAATCCATCAAACTTTTATCAGGGCGAACGATACCTGCTTTGGCGGATGGAATTTTATTGATCTCTGGAACATTGCAAAATCGGGCGATTCGCTCGTCATCAACCGGAAAAAATACGCCGCATATAAAGGGGAACCCTCCTTATTTTTCCCCAACGGTCTCGTAGACTTGGTTGGCACCGGCGGTACCTCGGAAAACAAGTATTTCAAGCGGAACACTCAGAACCCGATGGGTTCTGAGATTGAGTTGACCGCTTCGATCAAGGGAATCAAGGATTCCGGAACGAAAATTGTTTCCCGCAATGCAATGACTATTCCAGGATGCCTCAACCTTACCAACCTCTGCGAGGTATTGAAAGATGAACTATTCTACACCTATAAAGTTAAGAAAATAGTATCATGCAGCCCGGCAAGCGTGGATTCACTTCTCGAACGGTACTATCAACCGCTTCTCATCGACGAACATTTTCGCTCCTACCCACGGTTACTGCCGAAGGCAATCACGGTATCGTTCTTCCTCGAACGCGACGGGTCCCTTGGCAACATACAGGTCAGTGGCGCGCCCGAAACAGATAAAATGTTTGTCAATGAGCTGATCCATGAAATCAGCGAATGGCGTCTTCCTCCGGCCAAAGAGCAATTCGCGATCCGGCATACCTTTACCATGCCGTAACGGTCCCGTCTGCTTTTAGTCTCCTGGATTTCCGTTGCCGGATGCGGTAACGTTATCCTTAAAAGTCACCGTTATATTTTGCAAAGAGTATATTAAAACGATTCGATGTGCCGGAACTATAAAGAGATTGGTTCTAACGAGGTGTTTTCAAACCATTCCGCATCGATGAGTTCATGCGCAACTCCAAAAAATATTTACGCCACCATTAAAGGATGCTGATGCCCACGCAGCTCCGAAATACCGAGAACGGACGTGAAACAATTGGAAGGGGACTTTTGTCCACACTGCGGTGAAGAGATCAGGCGGGGAGCCATGTCCTGCCCGCATTGCGGTTCCGATGAGGAAACCGGGTGGTCGGAGAATCGCCATCTCGACGGCATCGATCTCGGGGATGACGATTTTTCTTACGAGGAGATGCTTGGGAAGGAGTTCGGGAAAGAACCGTCCCGGCCGCCCCAGAAACTGTGGATCTACGTTACTTCGCTCGTCATTCTTGCCCTGAGTGGACTTGGGTTGATTTTGATGTTGCGTCGATGATTTATTTTACACATGGAAAATCGTGTCGGTCACTTCTTATCCTTCTGGATCTTCAAAAAACTGTCGGCGATTATCCTCCTGGCGGTTGCCTTTTCCTTTTGTTGAAAAGGTACTGGTAGGCATCTTGCGATACATGCGGAGGTGCAGCATCGCCAGATGGCTGCGCCCCATCTCCTGAGGCTTCATAGGCGGTAAAGGCTTCTTCGTTCCGGAAGGTGTGGAACGAATCATTTCCGAAATCTAGGTCGAGATCGACCTGGTCGTCGCTTTTATTATAGACGGCGTAGAGAGCCTCTTTAAGCTCCCGCTCGAACTGGCGGATAAACACCTTGACACGATCGATATTGGTCTGCCCGTCAAAAACCACGGAGAGATAGGTATTTTCATCGATCGCATCGATAAAAATGTTCCGCTCACGTCCCTGATGAAGCATGGCGGAGAATTCGCTTTCGCCGACAAGGTTTGCAATCGCGAGGGTAGAGGCGGTGGCTCCGGCCACAAGCGCCGCAAGCGACTGCACATCCACATTCCCAAGGCTGCCCTGATGGGTTATTATCCTGCCATCCCGGTTGATGAGCAGAGCTAAAAGGAGTTTTGCTTTGCTTGATAGCGGTAACAGAATGCCATCAAGCCGCTCAATATCCTCTGGAAAAATAATCATGTCTTTCATTAGTTATCTCTTTCCGATTCCGAAAAGCCGGGCAAAAAAGCCCCTTCGTTTCTGCTCGGGTCGCTTGGTGACGGAAGCCGGAGCGGATTTTGTCGATTTTGCACCATCTGCGCGAACTGTTTTACCTGCCGTGACGGGAAGCTGAGCTTTGCCTCCAGGCTTTGCGACCGGTTGTGGCTTCGGGGCAGCTTTGGCGGTTACTGGCTTCTTCGGTAGTGGCACCGGTTGCGCTTCCTGGACGATCGGCTCCGACGCGGTCTGCGGTTCGGCAGGGGCAACAGGAGCCGCGTTAGACGGCGCGCCCATTTGCTTTATGTCAGACGCCGGTCTCGGAGCGGCAGCGCCTGCGGCCGGAGCGCGATTGATGTGGGAATATTTTTTATTGAGGCCGTCAATAACGATCTTGCCGATCAGTTTCAAAGAATCGAAGACACCGATGCCTTTATTTGCAATTGCCTCGCTCCACGGAAGGTTATAGCGATTTATCTGCTGCTGCAGATCTTCGATCGGAAGTGCATTCGGAAGATCGCGTTTGTTATATTGAATGATGATGGGAAGTTCCTCGCGATTGTAGTGGTATTCGGCGAGATTGTCCTCAAGATTCTGAAAACTCTCCAGATTCTCGGCGATTTTATCGACCGCCGAGTCGGCGACGAAAACCAGCCCATCGACCCCGCGCAGCACAAGCTTACGTGTAGCGTTGTAGTATACCTGTCCCGGAACCGTATACAGTTGAAATTTGGTGGCAAAACCCTTGATTGTCCCCAAGTCCACCGGTAGAAAATCAAAAAACAGGGTCCGGTCGGTTTCCGTAGCAAGCGAGACCATATCGCTTCGATGCTCGATCGGCAGCTTCCGGTGTATAACTTGCAAGTTGGTAGTTTTTCCACTCAATCCGGGACCGTAATAAACGATTTTTACACTTATTTCCCGCGCTGCGTAATTGATCGATGCCATAGATTATCCTTTGATTTTGGATTACCGCCGCGTTTTGTCGATCCCACCCGTTCTCTCGTATAACTGTTTTGAATATAGTTTGTAAGATTTATCTCAGGCAAGAGGCGGCTCTCCATGGCGGAAAGCGATTCCGGTGACAAGCTTGCAGATAGTTTGCATTTCGTATAAAGGACGTTGGTATGCCGAGATCAAGGAAGGCCACTATGCCAAAGGACGTGGAAACTGGCGGAATACCCACACCCCGACCACGTATGCGGCATGGTAACCGGCATAGTCGTGGAGAGATCCGCCACCGAGGTCTTGATAAAGCCTATTTTGATTTTGCGAGCTTGCTGACAAACTTTGTCAAGCTGGTTTTATTGTTGGCTGCTTTATTGGCGTGAATGAGGCCGATTTTCACGCTTTTGTCGATGACCGAATACGCGGTCTTGAGTGTTTCGGCGGCCTTTGCGTTGTCCTTGGAATCAAGGACGTTTCGCACGGCGGTTTTTAAACGGGAACGCGCTTCGCGATTCGCGGCGTTATGTCTAACGTTTTTGCGTGCCTCTTTTTCCGCCGATTTGTGTCTTTTCATTAATAAACTCCTTGCCGGGTAAGGGTAACTGCACCTTGAAAAATAGAAGTTAACCGATTTTTGAAGATTTTAAAAATAATTCCGCATGGAAGGGAAAGGCAAGAAACGCAGAAGAGACGTGCAAGCCTGCTTCGAGGATGCAAAGCGGATATGATAAACGCAGTAGCCGGAAACGGAAGGTATTTTTCACCTATGGACACGGATGCAAGAGGGCTGACCGGATAACGGCCGCCCGTGCAGGAAACAGAGGGCAGGGAATGATCCATGGCGTCTCTTAATACTTTTCAAGTTCCTCCATCGGTCTCCTTTAAGGGCGACTTCTGGAAACCCTGCCCGGGAACCCGGGGCGGGTACCTCTGCTGCGGGTACCAAATTCTTTCCCCGGCGCAGGGGTGCGGCATGGAGTGCCGCTATTGCATTCTGCAAGTATATTTCGACGATCCCAGACCGGTGAATTTTTCAAATTACGAGGACCTCGAACGAGAGGTGGCTCTGAAAATGACTGGCAGGCAAGGGGTAGTGCGGTTCGGGACCGGCGAGTTGACGGATAGCCTTTATGCTGAGCCGGAGGTTGGTCTTTCCCGCCGAATTGCCGCAACGATCGAGCCGTATGCCAACGCCGTCGTGGAGTTCAAGACTAAAAGCACAAACGTAGACAGGCTTGCGGACATCGCACGTCCGGAGCGGATCGTCATTGGCTTTTCCGTCAATACGCACAGGATGATCACGATGCACGAAAAGAAGACTGCGCCACTCGATCAAAGGCTCGCTGCCGCCGCGCGATGCGAAGCAATGGGATTTCATGTGGCGTTTCATTTCGACCCGATGTTCGTCTACGAAGGGTGGGAGACGGAATATCGAGAGGTGGTCCGGGCGATATATTCTCACCTGAGGGAGCCTCGATCCATCGCCTGGATCAGCCTCGGCGGATTTCGTACCAATCCTGCGCTCAAAAAATATCTGCGCAGGTTCGGAACCCACCTGCCGCTTTTCGCCGGTGAGATGATCGTCGGCCTCGACGGCAAGCTGCGTTATTTTCGCCCCCAGCGGATCAGGCTCTTCAGGGCCATGCAGGAGGAGTTCTCCCGGCAGCATCCCGATGCCCCCCTTTATCTCTGCATGGAAAGTCGTGAGGTCTGGGAGGCATCTGGAATGGCAATGCGCATTCCGGATGGACTGCCGGCTTACCTCGACCGGCAAGCCGAAAGAATGCTGGCCCGGAGATAGACGGCCAAACTCACATATTTTATGATAATGGAAACCCGATTGAAGCCCCGAAACCATTCCGCCGCCTCTGCCATCGGTTCCCTTGAAAGGGGATCGAAGCCGCGTGTCGTCGCGGTTGTCGATAGCATAGTTCCTATCGTTGACCTCATTCAACTAAAACGCAAAGGGATTGACCTGTTTGAAATCAGAGTCGATCTCATTGAAACCACACTCGCATGTATAGTTAAATATATGGGTGATCTTACCGCACACGTCGGACTGCCGCTCATCGGCACGGTGCGTGAAAACACAAAAACCGCTCCGGATCGTCTGCGGATTTTCCGGACTATCCTGCCCCTTGTCCATGGAATCGATATCGAACTCGGGTGCGCTATTTTGCCCGAGGTAGTTGCTGAAGCGCATCGGCTGGGGAAAACGGTCATCGTTTCCGAGCACAACTTTGAAAAAACACCCTCGGATACGGCGCTGCAATCGATTGTCGATCAGGCGAAAGCCGCAGGAGCCGATCTTGTCAAGATCGCGGCCATGGCCCGAAACAAGGACGATGCCCGGCGGCTTCTGCGATTTGTCAAATATTGCGGTTTTCCCATCGCCGCGTTCGCGATGGGGGAGGAGGGAGCCTTTTCACGCGTGCTTGCCTGCGAAAACGGCTCACTATTTACTTACGGGTATATTTCAAAGCCGGTCGCGCCGGGCCAGCTTTCGGCGGTTGAATTAGCTGGAAAAATCAAGAGAAAATAAAATTTAATGCCGACCAAAATCTCTGACTTTTTATTCCTTTATTCTTCCAGTCTCCGGATCGCGAAAATCCGGCAGCATCACATTGCCCCAATCGTCGAAATCGAATCCCACGGACAGGGAGTATCGGTCCCCGCCATTCTGCTCCGGGTCAGCAATTGTTTTGGTAAACCCGCGATCCCAACGCAGGCTGACCGCCAGCGGAATGCCGCTGAACATGGTGGCCTGTAAACGGAGTTCGGTACCGTAGGAGAACACCCAATGGCTTAAATCCAGGAGCTGCGATACGCTGGTGGCGCCGGCGCCGCCGCTGAAGTTCAAACAGCCATAGAGTTTCTCTAAGTAAAAGATCCAGAGTTTTTTATCGATGAGCGGAGGAGAGAGCGGGAATCGATAGGAAACCGCTCCGTTGACCACGATTGGGCCGGTGACGAGAACCGTATCATTTGGTTCTTTAATAGTGTCGTGATAGGCATATTGCGTGACCGTATTTTGATAATAAAATGTGTAACCCGGGACCCAGGCGACCGGCAGGTAGAACGAAGGGAAGGCGGACGTATCACGATGAACGACATCGATCGCATCGCCGCGCAGATCGAAGTGCAGATCGCCGAAAAAGGGAGCCGCGGTGCCATATTTTATATGGGCAACCACTTCATGATATTGAAAATTGTACTGATTTTCCTCGGCTTCACCGTTGGCATCGGTCGTGAAGGGGTCATCCTGATTGGTTGAAAAAAGCTGCCAATAACTGTATTGCAGCTTGGCGGCATAGCCCCGCGGAGAGATCGAACTGCGGGAGTCCTTGGCCTGTTCCATGGCTGTTATCATGGCGCCGACGCGGTACTCTTTTCCCAGGTTATAATTGAAACCCCCATAATCCGGAATATCCTCAAGGACGTCGTAGCGGTTCAGCCCGGTAAGAAGGTGCACGGCGAGCTGATCTTCACCCGCGTCCATCCCGCCGCCTGATCCTTCAAGGTAATGGGAAACCAGAAAATCGAGATTCTGAAGCCGTATGTTGTAAGGGATGTAATCGGTCACCAGATTGGTCGCGTCGTACGCCGAGTCAACTCCCGCTATACCCAGGAGGGAATAGTCGAAGGAAAGGGTAACCGGCAGAATTTGGGTGGAGCCGTGCAGCCACACGTCGAAGCTCTGCCGAATATCAAGAATTCCATCGTTCAGGTTGATCAGGTTCTCGTAGGGAACGAAGAGGAACAAGCCATCGAGTTCCGTTCCCATTCCCAGCCATGAGTAAGGGTCCATGAGATTGAACGTGGCGCCAATCTTGAATGCCGAGGCGCCGGAGTAGACGTTATTCGCCTTTGTATTGAGCTGCTCAATCAGCGCCGTCGGGGTCATGAGGAACTGCCGCGGCAGTTTCGAGTAGGGGCGGTGGGTCGGCGCGAGAAGATCTACGCCGGCGAGGCGGGGCAGCGGAGAGCGTGCGATCAGCGATGAATCGACAATGGTGTCGCCGAGAGAGGCGATGGAATCAAGAAGATAGATGCCATACCCGGCGGAGTCATAGCTGGCGAAAGCCAGGCGCTTCCCATCCGGAGAGACTGCCGGTGCAAAAGCGCTGCCGAGGACATTCGTTACCCTGCTGACAGCGCCGGTTTCGAATCCATAGCGATAAATGTTAAAAATGCCGGTTTTGTCGGAGGAAAAGTAAAGATATTTGCCGTCGCCGCTGAAATACGGATCGCGGATATCGCAGGGTAAGTTTAAAAACTGTTTCGTTTCGTGGGAGGCGGTATCGTAAAACCCGATTTTGCGGTAGTCCTTATCAAAATAACTGTAGGCGATGGTTTTGCCGTCGGGCGACCATGCCACGCTGTAAATGAAGTAGATGTTCCGGGCGGATGAATCCCGGTTCGGATAAATGATCCTAAACGTCTTTCCGGAGGTATCGGTTATTGCCAGGAAAAAACGGTCGTAGTCGCGCTTTGCAGCAACGAGGCGATCGCCGCTCGGGGAGAAAGCCGCGCTGAAGATTCCCTTCTGAGCCGTGACCTGCCGTTCGGTTTTCTTCGGAAACAGCCGGAAATGCTCCTTATCGGGCGGCAGCGCATCGGTAAAAAGATCGAGGGTGCGATAGCCGCCGCGATCGGGCGGAAGTTCGGATTTTTCCGATTTCGGGCTGCAGAAGGCAATGCGGCTGCTTGGCGCATGAATATCGTAAAAACCGTTGACGTTCATCTCCGGTTTTATTTTTTTTGCCTCCTTGAGCGATGTATCCAACTTGTAGGAAAAGAGAATTTTATGTCCGTAATCAGCGGCGCCGTTTGAGAGGAAATAGACCTTTTTCCCGTCGGGCGAAAAACGGGGCCAGTAATTTTCATACCCGAGTTTATTGATTTTTTTGCCGGGAACGAGCGTCCCGAGCCTTTCCTTTTGCAAGCCATAGCGTTTTTCGAGATTTGATTTCCACTCGGCGTACAGCTGGCGGGCCGGAATGCCGATTACCGCCTTTATCACGTCGTCAAAGTTAAAATAGGCAAGGCTTGAACTCGTGCGCGCCATTGCCACGATCTTGTCATAGCCGTATTTGTCGGCGATATAGGAGACCATGGAAAAACCCTGATTGTACGCTTTTTCAAAGTCGTCGCCCTTACCCGCGAAAGTCTGCATGTGATCCCAGGTGATGAGATGATGCGACAGCGTGAGCGATCGCAGCAGCATCTCCCGGTGGCTGTCCCACCGGTCCGCACCGTACTTGCTGCTTGAATACTGGGCTATTCCCTCGGCGAACCAGGGCGGGAGAATATCCGGCGGCCACATCTGGAAAAAGTTGATCTGGACCGGCTCGTTCGGGTGCGTGAAATAACCGAACTGGATCCCGTACATCCACCATGGGAACTTAAGCGCGAGCGGGATCGAGCATTGATGGGCGAATTCATGCGTGATGACATCGTCGAACCACGCGTGGCTGCCGCGCAGGTCAAAATCGAAATCGTGGGTCCAGAGGATAATGAAATTAAGATTGGCAAAAGTGAGTCCGTTGCTCTCGTCACCGTCCTGGAGGAGGATCTGGGTCTTGTTCGGCAGGTGAACATTATAGATTTTCTCGTATATGACGTATAACTGCTCAAGCTTGTCGCCGACGGGTTTAACCAGATGCTCGATGCCTCTATGATAGTAGATCGTGAAATGCGGCGTTTCTGCGGTAAAACGCTGCATGGCGTATCCGTTCCACGATGTAGCCGTGGCAACGCGGGAAACCAGGATGGCGAGCAGCAGGCAGGGGACGGTTATTCGGGCAAGGCGCGACGGTCGCATCGTTATCGCGTCACCGCCAGTTTCCAGAATTTCTCATATTTTTTTCCGCCTATGGTCGCTCCCATCCGGCAACGATACAGTGCCGGGCCGAGCCGGGAAATCGGTACCTGGAATTCGTTATAATCAGGATAGTTGCCGGTGAGGGCCGACGGTGGAGTCCCCATGGAGGTCGAGGAAAAAACCGAATAGCCGGAGAAGGTCACGATGTCGAGCCGGACATTGGTTGCCGGTCCGGAAAACTGATACCGGAATGTTACCTGATTGTAAAGTGATTTCTGGACCGGATTCGGATAGCTGAAGAGGGTAATCGGCGGCGTTTGCGTCGTGTCGATCGGCAACAAGCCGGTTCGGAAGGCAAAGGAGCGGCCGTTGTCGTAGCCCGTCTGCGGCCAGAACAGTGAGTCCGGCAGAATGGCGCTTCCCAGCCGGTAGCGATAGATCCATCCGTTTATGGCAGGCACGAACAGATCCACCGGGCCGTTGGCGGTCATGCGCGCGGCCAGCGGGGCGACGGCCGGCGAAGAACCGGTCGTTATCGGCCAGTTCGAGGCATATGGCGGCGGCTGGGTGCCCGGAGGCAGGGTGACGGTGATACCGGGGCGTTTGCCGGCAGCGTCGACCGCATCGATAAATCCGCCCGGCGTGACAAAGGGAGTGACGAGAGAATCTCCAACCGTCAGCAGTGTATCGATGAGGCTCTGCGTGAGTTCGCCCATGCTGTCGAGGCCGCCGGTCGACGGGTCCTGGTACCAGATCATGCCCTTTGCAATATTTGCCTTGACGATTTTATCGACGCTGAAAGTCGCATTCTCGCCGGTAGGCGATGAAAAAAGGACCGTGGGCTTGCGCGTGCTGCCGGTGACCACGACGGGCGACGAGGTGATGCTGCCGCGCTGGTACCAGAACCTATTGTCAAGATACGACGGCCATCCGTAGACAAGAACGCCCTTGTAGTTGAAGGCATAGAGACCGTTTGTGCCGCCTACGATGATGTCGGGATAGCCGTTCTGGGTAAGGTCGGCAAGCGACGGTGCGGCATTATTGACTGGCAGGCCAGCGCGGTTCCCCTTTGCAAGCGCGATCTGGGTTGCGGAATCGATATTGGCGTATTTCGACGGCCAGTCTGACGGCGCGGCCGTCCAGCCAGGCGCAAGCTGCAAGGTCTTCTGCATGTACACCCACAGCCCGTGCCGGCTGTCGCACACCACGATCTCGCTCGAACTGTCGCGGTTGAGATCGCCGGTGACGAGGGTGAACGGTCCAATTGCATTTGTATCAAGTTTGACATGGCTTACGCGAGAGGAGGTATCGGTGCACAGAGAAAGGGTCCCGTCGGTCTGAATAACGGCAATGGTATGCGGATTCTCGCGTATAGCGGCGATAGCGCAGACGGGACTGTTGGATGTCAATGAATCCGACCGCACGGTATCGATGCCGCTGCCGAAAACGACGCGACCGCCCGTGCAGCCGATTGCCCAGGCCGAATCGCCGCTCCGGTAGCTGCAGACATACGAAGATGGCGCGGCCGCCAGCCTGACGGTATCACAAGAGGCGGCGGAGGTCGGCGAGAGAGCGGTAAGAAGCCGGATGCCGAGGCTTCGGGATGGGATAAAAACCTTGTTGGCGACCACACTGGGCATGGTGAATACCCCGGCGGTGCTGTCGATGCAGAAGAGGGTATCGACGTTGCGGAGGGTGTCGCCATGTACATCGAGGCGATTGACGGCAACCATGGTCTGGCCATAGGTGATCCCATCGTTCGCGGTCGTGGTATCGGTACCGAAGGCATAGAGCTTTCCCGACGAATCAAGCAACACGAGTTGCTGGGCATTTGCGTTCGGGTCAAGGTTGGCCGCCACCGGATCGAAAAAACCTCCCGGCGCCGCCAGCTTGGGCCACCCGGGAACGAGATAATTCCAGGAGGCGCCGGCGGTCAGAACGCTGTCGCAATAGTTGACGGTGACAAAGTCCTGAATTGCATCAACCTCGGTATCCCGCGGTGAGGCCGGCTTCGGAAAAGAGAGGGAGAGATAGGTATTGCCGCCGTCATTGCTCTGAGTTGAGGGCTGGGTATACGGGCCGAATCCGGTAACGGAAATGTCGACGGCGGGAGGAGCTTCAATATCGAAATGGGGCCAGACATCCTCGGCGCCGCCGTAATTGTAGGTCACTACCTGATAAAAGACATTCGAGAATGCCACGCCGATGTCCTGCACGCCGGAGGCCTGGACGAGATCGACGCCCCGATATGACGAGTCGGCATTCACGAGATCCTGCGACAGGCGGTTTCGTATGATATTCTCATCGATATGCCAGACAAGGATCCCCGCGGCCGGGAGGCTGATATCGTTGTTGCGGACCTTCAGAATAACATTCGAGGCGGCACTGCCACTTGTCAAAAGAACGTTTGCGGGTAAGTTCACGTTAAAAGGGTAGGCTGCGACGACCGGAATGTTCTGCGATCCGAGAGTTGCGGTATCATACAGATACAATCCTGGATTGACATGTCCCGTGGAATCCGGGAGATTTCGCTGCCGGTTTTCAATGAGATAGTATTCATGGTCGTTAATCGGCACGAGTAAAATGGTCGTATCGGTTCCGCTGAAGGAAGCCGCCTGGGCTGCGCTACGATCGAGCACCGTTGTCACCGCTTTAATTGAACTCGACGAGTTGGCGCCGAGCGGGGCTGCCTTCGCATTGTCCCATCCCATGAACGCGCGGACCCATGCCGACGGGTAGGGAGGGATGAAACCGCTCCCGGCCGAGTAGCCGGCGAAATCCATGATGCAGAATGCGCCCACGCCCGATTCTCCACTGGAGGTCGAGAAAAGGTCGGGAATGCCAAGCTGCCTGGCGATCTGATTGACGAGAATTCCTTGGATACCCCAGCTCAGGCCCTCCTGATTTGAGGTTTCGGAGCACATCATGATTTCGGAAATCAGGAGGCTGTCACCACCGGCTCCCTTTACCCGTACCCCGGACTGCGCGAGCCCCAGACTGTCGGCGTACATCTGGAACCAGGGCGCGCTGACAAAGGCGTCGATCATATCGGCGGGATTATCCCGTCCCGTGCCGTTCGCCCCGCCGTTTGTCAAATATGACGCGCCCGCATGAAAGATGAGGAACGCGACCTTAACATTGTTCGAATCCCGTATCGTACTGTCGGCGGCGTTTAAATGCAATTGCGCGAACGGCGATCCGGCCGAATCGGTCGCGGCCGCCCTCAGCGCGTCGCGAATAAAAAACATGAGCCCCTGAGTTTTGCGGTCATAGTACTGGTCCCAGGACTCCGAGTTTTTTTTCCCGCCCGGCGAATAATAGAGAACGCCCTTGGGCACGTGATATCCCGTCTCGCTGTTGCCGCCCTTCAAGACTTGTCTCGAAGCAACGGTCGGATAGACCGTCGATTGCAGCACCAGTCTGCCGCGGGAGACTTTCGTGTAGTAAGCGGCAATCGCCTGGAGTTGCAGCGCAAAATAGGCGGAATCGTGCTGGAGCCGGTCGTACGGGTACGTTGTATCACTATTAAGATAGTCGGCCAATTCATCCGGGTCGTTGGTGTTTTGCTGGTTTCCCATGCCGAAGAGCCCGTTGCCGGCCATTAACGTCGAAGAGTCCCACTGGCCGTTATTGAACTCGACGCGAAGGGCGATGATATGGAGCGTATCGTTCTGTGCCGGCGGGACGAAGTTGATGGACCATTGATAATCGGCGCCGGTCACTACCAGTTTCTGGGTTGATACGGTTTTCAAGAGATATGGGTGCGGTCCCCGTGGACCTCCGGTAACATTCGCCTGCAAAGCGGCGATTGCCTTGAGATTGGCGGCCCGGACGCTGGCGGCGCGGACAACGGCGTGGCAATTAGTTGAAAAACTCACCGCAATGCAAAAAAAAACGGCGCCGACAAAACCCTGTCGTGGCATGGTTAAGGTCCCTGCACTTGCTTAAAGTTTAAATAGAAATGAGAAGCGCATCTGGCCGTCCCGCGCGCCGCTCGATCCCTGTTCCGAGGAATTGAACGCTTGAACTACCCCTGAGAAAAAGCCTTCGGGCGAGTAGATATACGACCAGTCAAAGTTCATGTTGCCGTAGTTTAACCCCAGCCCGAAGTCCCACTCGAACCGTTCGCCGGCAACATCGCAGAGAAACCCGGTACGGAGGGCAAGGAAATGCGAGTACCAGTATTCGGCCCCTAAATGGTAGACTACCTCCTGTAATTGCTCCGCCGGCGTCGTTTCGCCCGATGTCGTGTCATGAAGAAGGTCGGACCAGAGAGCTTCATAAAAGGGAGGGGGGTTGCCGTCGCCGTTATTCGTTACCACCTCACGGTCACAATCGAAAAGAATCTTTACATCATGCACCGGCGTCTGAATGGCCTGGTAAGCGGCGCCTAAGCGCAGGGTGAACGGAATCGGATCCTTGTCATCCGGATCGGTATAATAGACGCCAGGACCCATATTCTGGAGCATGAAGCCCAATGACAGATTCTTTGTCAGAAATTCCCGTTTCAGGATTCCGAGGTCGGCTGCAAAGGTCGTTCCGACCCCTCCGCCCTCATACCCTGGTGCAAGGGCGCTGTAGGCGAATTTCACGTTCAGGCCCATGGACATGGTCTGTGAAAAAGAAACGCCGTACGAACCGCCGAGGACAAATTCGTATGAGTGAAGCGAACCGGTAACCACGCCGAAGTTATCGGTAATTTCATTGGTTCCCATATTGACAAAATTTAACGAGAGGCCGGCGGTTCCCCACTCGTCTAATCCCAAATACTCCAACGGGACGACTAAACTGCCGTACATGTGCCATAAGTCGGAGAGACGGAAAGCAGGGAGCAGCTGCTCGTAAAACAGCGACGCCTGCATCTGCGCCCACTCATATTTATTAAGCGCCTGATCCGTCGCTACCCACATGTCGTTGCCGAATGACGCGAGGCCGCCGACGACATCTCCGCTGAGCACGTTTTTCGAATGATATACTTTCCACTCCGGCACATAATCGACACCCGTCCCCGCCTTTGAGGCGACCGCGCTGCCCTCCTTGTAGGTAATGACTCCCTTATTAGTGCCGATCCAGACCGTTCCATTGGACTGTTCGGAAAAGCACCGCACCGTGCTTCCCGGAAACCTGAACCGCTTCCACGATTTTCCCGAAAAAAAGGCAATGCCATTTTCTCCGCCGACCCATAATTTCCCCTGCGAGTCGTAGAAAAGCGCTTGAACGTGAGAGGAAAGCAACCCACGGGTGGAGTCGATCAGCGTAATTGCCGGTTTGGTCAGGTTGGCGCACCTGAAAAGGCCCTTGGCGGTGCCTGCATAGAGAACGGTATTGGAATCTGTTCCCAGGGCAACCGAAGTGATCATTGTTTCAGTCAGTCCGTCGGCAAGGCCGATTTTCATCCAGTTTCCATCCTTATACACGCCGATTCCGGCATCGGTCCCGACTGCAACATCGCCGTATTTTCCCAAGGTGATGGACGTAATGAAATTGGATGGCAATCCCTCCGCAACGGTTATCTTGTTCCATTTGGATTCACTGCAGGACCAGAGTCCGTGCGGCGTGCCCACCCATAGCCGCTCCGACTCATCCATCGCCATGGCGGTAACGCTGTCGCTGATTGCAATTGAGAAAGGAATTTGCAATTCCACCACATCCTTCAGTTCAGTATCGTTTTTCTTGAGGAGATCAACGATCTGGTCCGACATGCGATCAGCGGCAATTGAATCGACGAAGAGAGTTAAAATAAAATAAATTTTTGCCGCTGTCCGGTCGCCCGGCGACAGCTCCATGACAGTACGGGCAAGCTGATCCGCAGTAGTCTGGTGCCTGGCGAGGAGTGAATCGACAAGGCCGGTATGCAACTCCGCCGCGATAGCATTGAAACGCTTCATTTCGATCTGGTTTTCAACGCGAATTTTCCAAGCTGCATTACTGATGCTCTTATCATCATCGATATTGAGATATCGCCGGGCAATGGTTTTCAGCTCATCACTCTCTTCGACCAGATAGGTTTCGCTTGACTCCCAGGTTTTGCCCGTATAGCGAAGGATCCCATGAGGTGTGCCCGCCCAGACAAGCTGGCTCGCAAAAACCGAACTTTTGTTGTGAGTGGCGATGGCAACAAATGGGCCTTTGCCTTTTATAAATGCCTTCCAGGAGTTGGCCAGGGGATCAAGCCCCAGCCCGGCCGGATTATAATAGGTCGCTTCCGCATCGTCAGCCAGGCCGGTAAACGCTTCCCCCATGCCGGTCGCTCTCGCCCCGGGTGGCATTACAAGCGTGATCACTGCCGACTGCCCGATTGCGCACCATGTCGCCGAAGCGCTTATTGCAATGATAAATGCCACACTTGCCAATACACTTCGTTTTACTCTACTACATTGAAATAGACTCATTATGGAAGATTCCTTCGGTTATCGGGTCAACGACAGCTTGATGGTGATTGTTCACAATCATCTATCGCAATCAAATCTTTATTCTCCCCTTGACGGCAGTATTCCCTGCGCGCGGCCGGCTCTTCGGGGGTTATCCTGGCGCAAAATGAGATAATCTTTGGGGTGCATCATACATGAAATGGGGGCAAAACCAATGGAGTTTTTCAACATTTCTCCTGCGTAACTGGTTTCCCCCGTTTAAAATACAATCCCCCTATCTTTCAAGGACTTCCCTCGGATGAATCGGGAAAATGAAAAAGCAGCGCCTCTCATGCATTTGTCTCTAATAAGGAGACGCTGCTCTCTTCCATTGTTGTGGCCACCGATCGGCAGGATTCTGCCGATCGGCATCAGAAAGGAATTTCTCTCTATGTCTTCGTTTATGAAAAAAAGATATTTTCGAATTTCCGTTTTCATCGGGACGGATTCATTTCGGAAGAATGGCAAAAATGATCGTTATCGCGAGAAAAACCACAACACCTATGACGGGGTTGTCATACGATTCCTCTGGAAAAGGTTCTGATCAGGAGAGGCATATAAAATAAATTGTAATCAAAAATATCTCTTTTCATCCCACAATAGAGCGATTTATTAATAATCGTTGAAGCACGGATAGTGATAAAAAGCTTTATCTTTTCCCCACTCCATATTTGGTACAAAAGGAGAGTGTATTGACTTCATTGAGAATTCGGATTTATCTTTATATGCTCTCGCGGGAGTAACTCAATGGTAGAGTGTAACCTTCCCAAGGTTAAGGTTGCGGGTTCGATCCCCGTCTCCCGCTTTTTCAATTCCTGTAATAATCTCTCATAAAATCAAATACTTACACCGCACCGTAGACTGAAGGGCTGTTTACATTTTTTCCGATCCGTCTTTTTTTTGTTACTGGAGAACCCTTTGGAAGGTCGGGGAATGGTAAGCGAGGAAAGAGATGGGACAATGTCTTCACCTTTCTGAAATTCCTGATCCAAGACAGGAAGCGCCGCATTTTATGCCATTGAATTATTTCATGTTATCATGGAATTAATCGACGTGGATACTATTTTATAATTATTTGGTGTACTATTTATTCATAAATACTATCAAATACCGCTAAATTTTATTATATTATCTTCATATCCCTGTAGCATTTATGTTAGGAATGATATAATCTTTCTATCAATCGTAACTATTTAACTTAACAAGGAGGGGGAGTTATGTACAAACTGGGAATGGCGATTTTGTCCCTGTCGGTGGTCGCCGCTTCTGCTTTGGCAAATGTCCCAGGCGGCGGAACGACCGGTGCCAATGTCACCGTAACGGAAGCAGGCGGCAATGTGACAATGAGCAACGGAATCGTGACGCTCACGATTCAGGAGGCCAGCGGAACCATCACGAACATAACCTGGGGCGGAAGGAACATACTT
>Ga0181538_10000812_pt1 | contig 37102 bp, 23 predicted proteins | sample PEATcosm2014_Bin_40_FD_119773 | JGI IMG/M metagenome (GOLD analysis project Ga0181538, IMG submission 119773) | Peatland microbial communities from MTU Mesocosm Facility, Houghton, MI, USA - PEATcosm2014_Bin23_30_metaG | ecosystem: Environmental > Terrestrial > Soil > Wetlands > Peat | place... | reverse complement strand
GTGGGCATGATCGGCTCGTCGTACGAGGGCTTCACCGTCGTCATGGCGCTCCTGGAGCCGCACCCGGCGCTGAAGGTGGCCGCGCCGGAGAGCCCGATGGTGGATGGCTGGATGGGCGATGACTGGTTCCACTACGGCGCTTTCCGCCAGACCAACCTCGACTACACCTCCTCCCAGACCTCCAAAAAGGACGGGGGCCAGGCCGTAATCCGCGACGCGTACGACGACTACGAGTCTTTCCGGCGGGCCGGCTCGGCCGGCGACTACGCGCGGGCGCACGGTCTGGACCAATTGCCGTGGGCGCTGCGGATGATGGAGCACCCCGCCTACGACGCATTCTGGCAGGGTCAGGCGCTCGACAAACTGGTGGCCCAACGGCCGTCACAAGTGCCCACCATGTGGGTTCAGGGCCTGTGGGACCAGGAGGACATGTGGGGCGCGATCCACTGCTACCTGGCTCTGAAGGCCATGGGACAGGCGGATCGCAACTACCTGGTGATGGGACCGTGGCGGCACAGCCAGGTGAACTACGACGGCTATAATCTCGGGCCGTTGAAATGGGATGGCGACACCGCCCTGCAATTCCGCCGCGATGTGCTGAAACCGTTCTTCGATCAATACCTGAAGACCGGTGCGCCCAAGGTCGAGACACCGCCCGTTTTCATCTACAACACCGGGGAGAATCGCTGGGATCGTCTCAAAAGCTGGCCGCCGGCGTGCGAGACGGGGTGCGCCGCGCCCCTGAAGCCCCTCTATTTGCAGGCCGCTTTCGGCCTGGGATTCGAACAGCCGTCCGGCGCGGGCGCCGCCTCCGATGTCTATGTCTCCGACCCCGCCAAACCCGTGCCTTACATCCCGCGGCCGGTGCGCTTCTCCGACTCCGCCCGCTGGCAGCAGTGGCTGGTGGCCGACCAGCGCACGGTGGCCGACCGGACAGACGTGCTGACCTACCAGACGCCCGTGCTGGCCGCTCCGGTGCGGATCGGCGGCGCGCCGGTCGCCGACTTGTTCGCCTCCACCACGGGCACGGACTCCGACTGGATGGTGAAGCTGATCGACGTATTTCCGGATGAGGTCCCAAGCCAGCCGGAGATGGGCGGCTATCAACTGGCGGTGTCGATGGACATCTTCCGGGGCCGCTACCGCGAGAGCTTCGAACACCCCTCGGCGATCCCAGCCGGCCAGCCGCAGCGCTACCGTTTCGCGCTTCCGACCGCCAACCACGTTTTCCTGCCGGGTCACCGGATCATGGTGCAGATCCAGTCGAGCTGCTTCCCGCTCTATGACCGGAACCCGCAGACGTACGTCGAGAACATCTTTTTCGCCAAGCCGGCGGACTATGCGAAGGCGACGCAATCCGTCTTTCGCTCAGCCGCGCAGCCCAGCGCCGTGTGGCTGCCCGTGACGCCATAGGAGCGCGGGCGTTAAGGGATAATATCGGAAAGACGTGCGGGAACACCGAAGCCGGGTCTGTGCGCCTGAGAACGGAGGACCAGAATGGAGGCAGCAGAACGCCTCGCGCTGCTCATCGCCGAATACAGGTCGCTCGACCGCAATCGCGACCAGGCGCGCTTGCGCGAGATCTTTCTCGAAGCCGCAACGCTCGTCGATCGGGCCGCGCAGCCCAAGAAGTGGGCCGCGTTCCGCTCCATGTACGCGCAGATGTGCGAAGGCTCCGATCCCGAAGAGGCGCTGCACGGCTACCGCGACGCTCTCACAGTCTTTACGCCCGGAGAGGACCACGATTCCTGGGCGAACTGCACTATGAACATCGGCTGTATTCTTGCGCCGCGCTCACAGCAAGGCACGCCAGGATCCGAAGAAGCGCTGGCGTGTCTGGAGGCTACGGTGGCCGACTACCCCTGGTTGGCTTCCACGCTCGCGCTGCTCTACCGGTTCCGCGCCGCCGGCGATCTGGCGGAGAACTGGTCGCGCCGGGTTCAATACCTCCAACTTGCGATTTCTCAATTCTCACCCGATGAAGACCCGGAAAAATTGGCGGGACTGCAAAATGAATTGGGCCTGGCAGCCACCGAAGAGCCCGGCTGCGATTTTGCCGATGCGATGCCGAGGAGGATTGCGCTGCACCTTGAAGCTTTGCGGCTGCTCGAACGTCGCGGCTTCGGAGACGGGCCGTCGCCGGACTTACCCGCGCCAGGCTTACACAGGCCGAATAACACCTGGATCGAAACCTGCATTAATCTGTGCGAATGTTATCTGTTCAGCCTCGGCGATGGGAAAGCGAAACGGATCGAAGCCGAAGCCTTCGGCCGAAAAGCCGTGGCTGCCTGCGCGCACGGCGGCACGCCCGATCTGCGGCGCCGCGCGCGCTTGTCGCTTGGCCGGGTGCTGGCGCGCAGCGGCGGGCCGGAAGCCAGCGCGAATCTGCATGAGGCGATTCAATGGTTCGAGCTGGCGAGCGAGGACTGCGACCCCGCCAAGCCGGAACTGCTGGCCAACATACGCTCGCTCGAAGCCAGCGCGCACCTCGGGTTGACGCTCCTCGGCGAGGCAGGCGCCATTGAGGAACTGGCGCGCTGCTCCCGGGAAGCCATTGCCGGCTTTTCCGGGCCGGCTTTTGGCGGCAGTCGCCGCGCCGCCTATCAGGTGGAAGCGCGTGGCTGGATCGAAGCTGAGAACTTCGCGGAAGCAGCCCGCTGCCTGGAAGCAGCGCTGTTCGAAGGCGAAGCGTTGCTCGCCGAAACAGCGGCCGATTCGAGCCGCATCGAGCGCGTCTTCCAGCTCCAGGATTCGTGTGCGCTGCTTTGCTACTGCCGTCTGAAGCTGAGCGATGTCCGCGGCGCGCTGGAAGCCCTGGATCGCGGCAAGGCCCGCTTCTGGAATCGCCGTGAGCCGCGCGAGATCTGGCCAGCGCTTGGCACGCAGATTCCGCCTGGCGGGGCGCTGCTTTTTGGAGTGTTCGCCGCCAAGCAGGGCGCGGTCATCGTCGTCACCACCGCCGGTGAGGCAGCGGACTCCAGTTCAGGCTCCGGTGGTTTACGCGCCGAACCCGTGTGGCTGGAGAATTTCGGAGCCGACGAAATGCTCCTCCTGCAGCGCGGCGACCAGAATTCGGGGGAACTCGGCGGATGGCTGCGGGCATACAGCTTTCACCGCTCGGAGCCGCTCAACTGGATCAGGGAAATCGATCGAGTCGGCGGAGTACTTTACGAATCTATCTGGAAGCGGGTCATCGAAAAGCTCACTCAGTCAGGAGTCAAGCGCGGCGCCGAGTTGGTCTGGTTTCCTCAAGGGGGAGCGGGAGTATTTCCAGTGCACGCGGCTTGGAGTGAGGAAGGCGGGCAGCGCGAGTGGCTGATTGACCGGTACGCAATCCGCTTCGCGCCCTCCGTAGCCGTGCTGCTTAGCGGCCGGGCCGCGGCACCGCCCCGGGCCGCTCTTCTGGTCTCCAATCCCGGCGGCGATCTGCAGTACAGCGATTTGGAATGTGCCTGGGTGAAGCGCCATGCTCAGGCGCCGGACTGGCAGGTTTTGGAAGGTTCAGAGGCCACCCCCGCCGCCGTGCTCGAGGCACTGCGCAGCGCGGACTGGGCGCACTTCTCAACCCACGCGAGGTTCGATCTACTGAATCCGCTGCGCTCCAGCCTGGCACTCGCCGGCGGCCAGCGCCTAACGCTCGAACAGCTTCTGCCACTACTCGCCGAGCGCGCTCCCAGCCTCATGGTTCTCTCCGCCTGCGAGACTGCAATGGCCCGCGTCACCACCATGCCGGACGAATTCATGGGCTTTCCCGCCCCACTGCTTGACCACGGGGCGGGCGCCGTGGTGGCGACGCTGTGGCCGGTGGATGACGCCGCCGCGGCTGTTCTCATGGGCCGCTTCTATGCCGAATACAATTCCGCGGACTGCACGGCCTCCGAGGCCCTGCGACGGGCACAAAGCTGGCTCCGTACCGCCTCGGTAGCGGAACTTCGCAACATGCTTGGCGAGCTTCGCAACGAACCCGGCCGGGCGGGCGAGCTGGCCGTGCAACTCCGCATCAAGCTCTTCACCCTGCCGCAGGATCGACGGCCTTTCGCCGAGCCTTACTTCTGGGCGGCGTTTACCATTTCCGGAAAGGGATGAGTCGATGACCCCGATGGTTCAGCAGTGGATCTGGCTGGAGGCCTTACGCACCAACTGGCGTGCGATCCAGTTACGCCTCATCCCCGCCAGCCCCGCACTCTTGCAGAAACTCGCGGCCATCGCCGAGCGGCTGAGAGCAGCCGGCTCGCCTCAACAGTTCGCCGCCATCCTCGACGATCTGGTGGATCTCATCGCCGATACCGAGGCCGCCGAATACGTCCGCGACTTGATTGGGCGTAGCACCATACCCGAAGCGCCGGCCGCACCCGCGACCCGTGAGGAAGCTCTGCCGCCCATACCGGCCGAACCGAGGTTCGCAGCGATGCAGACGGAACAAGTTGCTTCATTCTCCGTTCTTCCGTCCGATGTCCAGAGAGCCGAACTGCCCGAAGCCGCCATGGCGGAAACCGGCAAAGCTTTCGCCGACGGTATTGCCGAGCCCAAACGCTTCATGGGTGTGCGCGTCTTCTTCGCAACCAATCGCGAAGCCTCCGGCTCGCGGAAGCCCGGCGAATGGTTCGGCTACGGCCGGGCCCCGCGGGCGGTCTTCGGCCAGGTATCCGTCTCTATTCCGGTCACCCACAAGAAGGGGCATCTTGAGACGCCCGGCTTCTTCGAACACCAGAGTATCCAGGATCATTTTGTGATCGGGAGCGACATGGAGGTTCTCGAAATCGGCACTCTCCGCGGCAAGCTGGCGCAGCAGCTTCGCGGCGACTCGAACCGCGACCTGCTGGTATTTGTCCACGGATTTAATGTTTCTTTCGAAGACGCCCTGTTGCGTGCGGCGCAGCTCAAATACGATCTCAATTTCCCCGGCGAGATCGTCCTCTTCACTTGGCCTTCCCGCGGCAGCCTGATCTCCTATCCGGCAGATCTCAGCAGCGCCGAACTGTCGGGATCGCCTCTGGCGGAGTTCCTGGCCGCGATCGCCGAAGGACCTTGGCGCCGTGTGCACCTGCTGGCGCACAGCATGGGCGGGCGTGTTTCACTGGGCGGATTGATGGACCCGGCCGCGCCCGAAAAGGGCCTCGGCCAGCTCGTTTTCGTCGCCGCCGACGTAAGCAGCGATTTCTTCGCCCAGCAGTTTCCGAAACTTTCGGCGAAAGGCGAAAGCAGAACCTCGTACGTAGCCTCCAAGGATCGGGCTCTTTGGCTTTCTAGCAAATTTGTCAATCTAAGCGGCCGCATCGGCTATATCGAAAAGGAGCCTTTCGTAATCGACGGCATGGAGACCGTGGACGCCAGCGCTGTGGACCGTGGTCTCTTAGCGCATAGCTATTTTAGCGACATTCGCGCGGTGCTTGACGATCTGGGCTACCTCCTCGGCAACAGGTTGCCGGCCCGTCAACGTCCCAATCTTCGCGAAAAGCGCCTCGCCACTGGAAAACTCTATTGGCAATTCCCGCCGTAGAGTAGCAGCTAAAACGCGCGGCGCTGGTCAAATATTCTCGGAAGGGCCGTAGAAATCGAGGCTTCCAATTGTATATACTAGTTCTGCCAGTCGCACTCAGACTGTCATGGCGAGCCGGGTCGCTGCGAGCCTGACGGGGAATGTTGCTGGGTAACCCGATGTCTGAATTCAGGCCCCACGTACAAGAACGGCTCTTTCGGAAGAAATCGAAAAACTGAACCGGTTCGCATGTTAAGCCGATGAGCATAAACCACGCGAGCTTTCATGCTCGTCTTACTCGCCGCAGTGTAGCCGCTCTTGCCTGCGCGTGCCTGTGCGGGAGCCTTACCGCCGCGGAATCGCCGCGGGGCACGGTTATCGAAGCCCGCCTGTTGACTCCCATTTCGACGTACCGCGCCAAGCCGGGGATGGAGATTGCGGCGGCGGTGGCCACGCCGTTATGCGCGGGCGGGGCGAGCGTGCTGCCGGAAGGGACGGAGTTGCGCGGGGTGGTGAAGCGGGTCCGCAAGGTGGGGCTGGGGTTGGTGTACGAGAGCGCGGGGCTGAAGCTGGAATTCACGCAGTTGGACTTCCCGGACGGGAGGAAGTACACGGTGCTGGCGCACCTGACGGGGATTGATAACGCGCGGGAGCGGGTGGACCGGAAGGGGAATATCCATGGAATCCGCGCCACGGCGACGCTCTCGAACCGGTTCGGGGAGCGGATTATTTTCGCGGCATTAGGGCATCCGGCGAGCATGATTCCGCTGTTCATACTGGAATCGAGTATGTTCCATTTCCCCGACCCGGAGATCCAATTCCGGCGCGGCACGGAGATTCAATTCGACGTCGAATTTCCGGAGGAGTTCGGCGCGCTAACGCCGTGTCCGCTGCCGGAGGTGGAGACCTCACCGGAGGAGTGGGCAGCCATGCAGGGGGTGGTGGACCCGCTCCCTTACTGGACGTACTCGAAGCGGCAGCGGCAGCCGATGGACCTGGTGAACCTGCTGTTTGTGGGCTCGCAGCAAGAGGTGGATCGGGCCTTCGCGGCGGCGGGATGGATTGGATCGCGCGCGAATTCGATGCGGGCGGGAGTGGCGGCCATCAGGGCGATCGCCGAAGAGCGCGGCTTCCCCGACGCCCCGATGCGGTCACTACTCCTGGACGGCAGGGAGCCGGATTTCCGGCTGCAAAAAAGCCTGGACACATTCGAGAAGCGCGACCATCTGCGGATCTGGAAGCGCGACGGGGAGTTGGACGGGCGTCCGATGTGGGCGTCGGCCGCGACACGCGACTTGGGGACCACGTTTGGAATGCACCCGTTCGGGTTCACGCACGAGGTTCAGAGCGATGTGGACCTGGAGCGGGACAAAGTGGTCCACGACCTGGTCTTCACCGGGTGCGTGGATTCGGTGGCATACGTGCAGAGGCCGGAGGGCGTGCGGGAGACGGGACAGGATTACCGGAAAGGTGTCAGCACGGACGCCCGCGTGGCGGTGGTCACGTTGAACGGTTGCACGCAACCCCTCGAGGACTTCGGGACGGTGGAGCCGTTGCCGAAGCCGTCCAAAGTGGTGCGATTGATCCGACGGGTGACGCTAACGGCGCGCAACCACTTGATTCGAGACAATCTGGTGTACCGCACGGCGGATGCCATACGGCTGAGCTACCTGGCGCTCCGAAGGTTGGACCAGCAGGCCAAGCAGGAGGGCCGGGCGCAGCAGTTGGAAGCGGCGATAGCCGAGGACCGCCGGTAGCACGTTCGCGGATTAATCTTCGAAGCTGCGGGCGCCGCCTCTAAAACCATTGCGGGCTTGCTTCCAGAGCCACTTCACGACTCGGGCGTCGTTATAGCAGTAGCCGAGACTGTGATTCAAGGTGGAGAAGCAATGCCTCTGGCATGTCTTCTTCATCTCGCGCAGTTGGCCGCTGTCGAATTTGTGTCCGTCGATCGTGCCCCAGTCGTAAGTCGCCGCATACATCGGAAAACAGGGTCCCACGCTGCCGTCGGCTCGGATGATCACGTTATTCTGGGCGGCACGGCAGTTCCAGTCCGTGAAACGCAGGCCGCCGCCCTCGTCTCGAACGATTCCCGGCATCGTGGCGAGCAGTTCTTCACCATCGGCGCCAGCGCTGGTTCCGTCGCCATACCAGCCCACCGGGCTAAGGTCCAGGCCGGAGGACATCCGCATGAACGCCTTCATCTCCTGCAGACGGGGGACCGAGTTCACCATCTGGTAGCCCGACTTGTTCCTGGCAATCAGCCAGTCGATGAGTTCGTCCACCGCGCACCAGTCTTCGGGGCGGATGTAGGTCGGGTTTTCGTTCAGGTGTTTGAAATGCGCGTCCTGTTCGAGCATCGGCGTCTCGTTCAGGTGATAGTCGGTGGCGAGCCGGTGTTCGCGGGCGTACTCCGTCAGTAGCCGGATGTCCTCCAGGTTATTCCGGCAGATATTCATGTTGAGAAAGACCATGTAGCCATAGACGTACTGCTTCCGCATCAGGCACTCGAGGTTTTGGCGAGCGGGGACTAAGGCCTTCGGCAGGCCCGGCTTTTCGTCCCACGCATCCAGTGCAAGGTTGAAGATCGCTACGCCTGCGTCGGCCAGCCGGTCCGCAACATCGGGCCGCAGCAATCGGCCATTCGTGGCGATGTAAATCCAGAACCCCTTTTTGGCTGCATAGTAGACGACTTTGTGTACGAACGCCGGGCGCAGCAGCGGCTCGCCTCCCATGAGCGCAAGAACGCGGCAGCCATGGTCATGCAGCCAATCGATGGCGCGGCGCGCGACATCTTCGGTCATGCCCTTGACTTTGTTATTGAATGACCAGCAATACCAACAATCGATATTGCACTTGTATTCCACGAACAGGTAGGCGGTGATGGGATGGAAATCCCCCGGCATCACTCGGGAGCGTATGTAGGGAATCAGCCAGCCGCGCACTTTGCGCATGATGTGCTCCCGGCTCCACTGGCGCTTTTCGGGAGGTGTCTCCGGTCCGGGATCGGAGAGCAACTCCGGATACTGGGGGAATACCGGCTCCGGTAAGGCAGCTCCTTTGGGTGCCGGCGGCGCCGGTGGCTGTTGAGCGGAGTGCACCAGCAGGTCATTGATCGCAACGTCGATGCGAAACCTCGATCGGCTAGAACTGGCCATCAGTGTCCTTCCCAAAAAATGATCTGAGGATTCCGGCCCCCCGCCTCGATGAGGCCATCGAAATTCGGGGCGGCGGTGCCATCATGTTCCATAAGCTCCATTCTCGCAGGAGAGGGGGTTGCGTGTCGTGCTGGCCAGGAGCCCCTCCTCTCCCTGGCTGCGCGCCAGCGCGGCCCGGCATCGTCCGCTCTGGACGTTTCCGGTGGTTCTTACTAATATGGTCGTCGGCGGCTTTGGGCATGGACGCGGCTCTCAATCTCACACCGAAAACTCATACGACGGGGCGGCGCCTGGTCGTCGTGATCCCCGTTTTTGACGACTGGGACTCCCTGGCAGTGCTGCTCAAGAGGCTGAGCGCAACCGCCCCGCAGCTTGCGGTCCAAGTGGCGATTCTGGTGGTGGACGACGGTTCGACCGCGCCCCATTGCGCCGGGCTTGGCAGGGAAGAGCTGCCGGGGTTCGCAAGCTTGCGAATTTTGCATTTACGGCGAAACCTGGGACATCAGCGAGCCCTGGCGACGGGCCTGGTTTACGCCCAACAGTATATGCCGTGCGATGCCGTGATGGTGATGGATGGCGATGGAGAAGATCTTCCCGAACACGCGCCGGCGCTGCTCAAAGAATTTCAGGCGTTTGAGGGGCGGGAGGTGATCTTCGCCGCGAGAGCCAAACGGCTGGAGAACCCAATGTTTCGCGTTTTTTATACTCTATACCGGTTGTTGCATGCCGTGCTGGTCGGCCTCCCGGTGCGAGTGGGGAATTTCAGCGTGCTTTCGGGAGAAGCGTTGGAGCGGCTGGTGGTGAGCACGGAATTGTGGAACCACTATGCGGCCGCGGTGGTGAAGTCGCGGCTTCCGTTTCGAGCGATTCCGCTGGCGCGTGGAAAGCGGATCTCGGGCGAATCGACGATGAGTTTCCCTGCCCTGGTGGCGCACGGCCTGAGTGCGCTCTCGGTGTTCGGCGACATCGTAGGTGCGCGCTTGCTGGCCGTGTCCTCGGCCGGGCTGGTGGTAGCGTGCGCGGCGACCCTTGCGGCAGTGCTGATTCGGACGACGATGAAGCAGGCAATTCCGGACTGGGCGACGTTCGCGCTGGGACTGGCGGCCTTGCTGCTGGCGCAATGCGTGGCGATCTCGTTCATTATGGTCTTCTTGATTCTGGCGAGCCGGACGCATGTTACCTTTCTGCCGATTCGCGATTGCCCGTATTTCTTCGGCCGCGTAGAGGAAGTGTTCCGGGATGAGTGAATTCGCCTATGCCGGCTCGGAGCTTCACATCTTCGAGCACGCCCGGCGATGGAAGGCGTATTTCACCGCGGTGCTGGCGCCCTGGTTGCGCGGCGAGATTCTCGAGGTGGGAGCGGGAATCGGCGCGAACGCACAATTCCTGGAAGCGCACGGTGAGCGGTGGGTCTGCCTGGAGCCGGACCGGGAGTTGCTGGAGGAGTTGGCGCGGCGCCTGCCCGCTCACGAGCGGCGCGAGCTGATCCTGGGCACGCTGGAGCAGGTGGGCGTGGCGCGCCGGTTTGACGCCATTGTCTACGTGGACGTCCTCGAACATATCGAGGACGATGCCGGCGAGCTGCGGGGGGCGGCGGCCCATTTGAAAGCGGGCGGCCGGCTGATCGTGCTCGCGCCGGCGCACGGGTGGCTGTATAGCGCCTTCGACCGAAGGATTGGCCACCATCGCCGGTACACAAAGGCCACGCTGCGCGCGATTGCGCCGGATGGGTTACGGGAAGAAGCGCTGCGGTACCTGGATTCGGCGGGTCTCCTGGCGTCGGCCGCAAACCGGTTGCTCCTGCGCAGGGAGATGCCGACGCGCAGGCAGATCGAAGCCTGGGACCGGTGGCTGGTCCCCATCTCGCGGCGCCTGGATCGAGTGTTTGGGTACTGCCTGGGTAAATCGGTGGTTGCGGTCTGGTCCAAACCCGTCTGAGACGGCGCGTTCAGGCGCGCGGTTCAGGTTCCGCAGGAGACCGCGCCCCGCCGTGGAAGCGCGCGAGGAACGGCCAAGTGAACCACAGCGCCACACCAAGCCATGAAACTGCGCTGATGAGCGCGCCGGCGCGGAACCAGGTGGACTCGTAGCGGAACAGCAAATCGTGGCTGCCGGCGGGCACGGTCACACCCGACAGCGCGAGATCGACCGGAAAGACCGGGAGTGTACGGCCATCGACTTCGGCGCGCCAGCCCGGATAGTACGGTACAGCTATGCGGATGAGCGCAGGCCCCGCAGCTTGATAGGCGATGCGGTATATGTCACCCGTGTAGGAAAGAATTCGGACCTGGACCGGACCTCCCGGGACGATGGGGCGGCCTTCGATGACGGCTTCCCTGGCCGGATCGAGCGACCGTAACCGGGCGGCGGCTTCGGCGCTCGAACCCACGGTGACGACTGTGGGTGGAGCCGTGACGCGGGGCAGCGCAGAGGGATTGGGGTAGAAGCGGCCGGTGGTCATGTCGAGCTTGGCGGTGACGGCAAGGGAATCGAGCAGCCGCGGGTTTTGTCCGGCGGCGTCGAGATAGGCCGAGTAGCGGGCAAGTTCGAGAGGGTTGTAGCCAAAGGTAACCTCGATGCGGGAATCCAGCATACCGTTCAACTGGCCGAAACCGGGGGAATCCAAGGCCGCCCAGATGCGCCGGAGCCCGCCACCAGCGGTGGACTCGGCCATGAACCGGAAACGCTGCTGAAAGTTGCCGTACTCCTCCTCGAAGCTGGCGCGCGCATAGGCCAGCCCGTTGTCTCTCATGTTCCAGATCCAGAGGTCGGCCATGAAGATGGCAAACAGCGCGATGGGGAGCCACCGGTAAGGGAAGCGCCGGCTGAGCCAAAGCACTCCGGAAGCGGCCAGGAGCGCGAGGGACAGCGCGACCACAAACCACACATGCACGGGAGCGCGAATGCTGCGGAAACCGGGAAGGCGGGCAACTAACAGGTAAAACCCGCCGGCGGGCCCGAAGGCGTACCAGAGAGCGGGAAGCGCCGGCGCCACGACATAGCGCCACGCCTTGCCTTTGATGGCGCCGAGCGCCGCGAGCGGGAGCATCAGCAGGCCCTGATAGAAGTAAAACTGGGTGATATCCTGCGGCCCGGTGTAGCCGGCCACACCCGGCGCGTGATAGTGGTCGGCATCGACCAGCGTCAGGAGCGCGCCGGGCACGAGGGTGGAGTTGGCGCCCCGGCTGAAATCGACGGCCGCGCGGTTGGATTGGAGGGTAAGTTCCATACCGGGCAAGATCTGGATAGCGGTGAGCCCCAACGGCAGCATCGCAGTGCAGCCGAGCACCAGGGCGATGCGCCACGGCGCAACGCGGGTCTGGAGGCCGTAGGCTAGCAGAAACAGCCCGAAGGCGGTAAGCGCGTAAAGGGCCGTCTGAAAATATCCGGCCAGTATGGCGCCGGCGGCGATCACCCCAACGGCAGGCAGCCAACGCGACCGCCGGAGGCCAGCCATGCCGGTCCACATCAGCCAGGGGAGCAGGGCGGCGGACTGAAACATGCCGACGTGGGAGCTATGGGCCGCAAAGAAGCCCGAGAAGGCATAGAGAGCGCCGGCGAAAAGCGCGGCGACGGAATCGCCGATCAACACACGGGCCACCAGGAAGGCTCCGGCAAAGGCCAGCAGGCAATGCAGCGCGATTTCCCATTCTATGGCGCGCGGGGTGATGCCGATCAGAAAGAAGGGCCAGTTCAGTGGATACCAGGCGCCCACCTGGATGTCGGCCAGGAAGGGCATTCCCGAGTAGGGGTAGGGCGACCAATGCGGAAGTTGGCCGGAGCGAAGATGGTCGGCAAAATATTTCTGCACGCTGTAGTGGTAGTCGGCCGCATCCCACTGCACGGTTGCGTGTTCCTCGAACAGGGGCGCGGCGTAGAATAGCAAAACGGCGGCCACGAAGAAGAGCCAGACCCCCCTACCGGACGCCAGGCGGCGAAACCAATCGACGTCTTGCGCAGCGATGGCTGCGGCGCGGTGCTTTGCGCCGCGCCGACGGCGGACTTTCGGCGGCATGAGAATATGATTCTAACAACGCGAGCGACACCCTTCCCACTCGACGAGGAGGACGATTAGCCCCGCTTCTCCGTCAACGTCACGGCCGCTCGCACCCGGAAGTTGAGGCGTATTTCGGAGGGCAGCGTGGCCGGCTTGCCGCGCGTTAGCGGCACAGCGCCCGCGCGCACCTTCTCCGCGTCCTCTCTTTGCGGAGGCTCCGAGCGCCGCTCGAAGCTGTCGGTCTGGATGGCGACGCGCTGGCCGTCCGACGTGCGAAGCCTCGTCAACTCCACGGCCAGCGCCGCCAGGCCCCGCACCTCGCCGCCGCGGTCGACGGCTACCACCCGGCCTTCCACCAGCGCGCCGCGCTCGGCGATCACAAAGCCGTCCACCGCAAGGTCTTTGTCGAGCGCCGCGATGAAGGTGTCGCCGGGCATGTTCCGCTCCGATGAGAGCCCATCCACCAGGCGCACCGGAATCAGGGAACCGGTGTTCAGCGTAACCGTGTGTGGCGGCTCAGGCGGTGGGGGAGCACTTTGCGGGTACGACGGAATCGCGTTCTCCGGCTCGGTACGCACGGGTGAACTGCGAAGAGGAGCCGGTGGCGGCGGCAGCGGCTCCGCAGTCGGGACTGCCGCCGGCGGAGAGCTTACGGGCGCGGGTTCAACCTTCGCCACGACCACCGGCTCCAGCTTTCTGGCCGGCTGAATCTGATGAACCGGTCGCGGCCTGGTTGCTTTTCTCCTCGCCGGAAACGGCGAGGGATGAGTGGGCGGCTCGGTGAAGGTCACCGGTGCGGGAGCGGTGACAGGCTGGTCTGCCGCCAACGGCTCGGCGGCGGGAGGCGGCACGCTCGCCGGGTCCCGCGCCACCACGACTTGTCTGGCCGCCGGTTCAGGCCTTTGCCACACCCTCATGACGACGGCGCCGCTCACGGCGCCGGCCACCACCAGGAGGCCGATTTCAAGCGGCTTCATCTGTCACCTCTCAAACCAGTCGGACGCTCCGGTGAGCGTTTCCGTTTCCATCCGACCCCGGACTCGATCGCGACGTTCTGTCTGGGAACCGCTTCGTTGGCAAATCCAGACAAACGGATCGGGATTGACGGAGTTTAATCCGGCCGAAGGGCCTTCGGCTCCAATCGGCTGAAACCGCGCGACCCGTGACTCGTCTATGATTGCGTCACCAGCATGGGCCAGAGCGGAGCGAAACAGCCACCGGCCAGGATCAGCGGCCAGACCATCATCGACGAGCTGATCCGAAACATGGAATTGGGCCGGCTGGAGATGGGCTACAGCATTCTCCTTCCATGTATCTTCAGCATTTACCTGCATCCGGACGATTACGGCCGGCTGGCGGGGGTTGACGACCTCATCAAGGAAGACGCCAAGCACGCTTTGAGCGCCCGCCTGGTGGAGTGGAACGGCAAAAAGCCGCGTTTCCGTGGCGGAGCCTCGCGCAAGCAGTGCCGCATTGCGCAGAACGACTGGTGGATCGAGTTGTTCGCCGATACCGAGGGCGCCGTGCCGCCGGGGGACGTGGAGATTCACTCCGAGCTGAATGACGTGGCGCAACCCGGATACCGCGGCGTCAAGACCACCCTGATCGAGCGGGAGCCGGCGGTTACGTCCGCGCGGGTGGCGCGCGACCGGGAAAGCACGCGGCGGCAGCCGGACCAGGTGTTCGGCGAGATCCGCTACCAGGACGATTCCGGGCCGCAGACGTACTTTATCACCCAGAACGAAATCAGCGTCGGCCGGGGCGGCGAAGACCTTTGGGTGGACCTGCCGCTGTACACCAGCGACGAGGTCTCGCGCGAGCACCTGCGGCTGCGGCGCGATCCGGCGAGCGGCGCCTTCGCCATCCTCGACAAGAGCCGCAACGGAACCTGGCTGAACGGGCGGCGGCTGGCCCCCGGCGTGGAAGAGCACTTGCCGGAGCGCGCCGAGATCCGCATCGCGGAAGTGCTGAAGCTGGCCTTCGAGGCCAGGAAGTGAGGGCCGATCGTGCGGGCGCCATACAATCTGCACATTCCTTTCGCGATCGCGTTTCTGGCGTTTGTGGTGTTGTTCGCGATCGTCCACCTGGCGCGGGGGCGCCGATGAACACCTGGCACTCCGGCGCCGCCACCGACGCCGGGCTCTTGCGGGACCGCAACGAAGACCGGTACTGGGTGGATGCCGAGCGTGGCGTGTTTCTGGTGGTGGACGGCGTGGGCGGCCACGCGGCGGGCGAACTGGCCGCGGAGACGGCCGTGGACGCCATCCGCGATTCCATCTTCCAAGAAGCCGGCACGGTGGAAAAGCGGGTGCGGCGGGCCATTACCCTCGCCAACAACCGGATTTTCGAGCTGGCGCAATGGGACGACGAACTGAGGGGCATGGCGTGCGTCCTGACCCTGGTGGTGGTGGAGGGCCGGCGGATCGTTATCGGGCACGTGGGCGACTCCCGTCTCTACCTGATCGCGAACGGCGCCATCCGCAAGCTGACTTCCGACCACTCGCCTGTGGGCGAAGGGGAAGATGCCGGGGAGCTGACCGAGCAAGAGGCCATGGCGCACCCGCGGCGCCACGAAGTCTTCCGCGACGTGGGGTCCTCGAAGCGCCACGCCACGGACGAAGACTTCATCGAGATCCGCCACTGCCGGTTCCGGGCGGATGCGGCCATCCTAATTATGCAGCGACGGTCTCACCGACCACCTGACATCGGCCGAGGTGCGCGCCATCGTGGAGCGGTACGACGGCGATCCCGCGGCGGTGGCGCGCCGCCTGGTAGAGGCGGCGAACGAGGCCGGCGGCAAGGACAATATCACGGCGCTGTTCGTCGCGGGGCCGCAATTCCGCAGCCGCGCGGGGACTACGCGGCCGCGCCTCTCGGCAACGCGTGTGCGCTTCCCCGAACGGCTCTTCACCGGCCGAATGGCGTTGCTCGCCTATGGCGTGCTGCTGGGGATGCTGGTCTGGGCGGTGCTGCGCGCGAGAGGCGGATGATGGCGGGAGCGATGCCATGAACGCGCCCACACGAATCGGTCCTTATGAAATCGTCCGCCGGCTCGGCAAGAGCATGACGGACGTGTACCTGGCCATCGACACGGTGGAAAACCGCAGGGTGGCGCTCAAGCTGATCCAGTCAGGCGGCGATACGGTCATCCAACTGACCATTGAAGCGGAGCGCCGGGGCGCGGCGATTCAGAAAGAGCTGCATGTGCTCGACCCGCGCGTCGTCGAGATTTACGATTTCGGCGACGCGGACGGCTATTTCTTCGTGGCCATGCAGTACGTGGAAGGCCGCAACCTCGCCGAGGTGCTGCAATCGGAGAGCACGCTGAATCCCGACCGCGCGGCGGCCGTCGCGCTGGAAATCTGCGAGCAGCTCGCCAAGTTCCATTCCTGGCAGTCGGCCGTCGTGCACGGGGATATCAAGCCCTCCAATATCCACCTGGGGATGAATGACACCGTACGGCTGCTGGATTTCGGAATCGCCAAGACGCTGAGGGCCGATTGCGACGGGACGGCTCACAATTTCGGCAGCCCGAGCTACTGCTCGCCGGAGCGGCTGAGCCGTTCGCGGGTAGACCCGCAATCCGACTTGTGGGCGGTGGGCGCGACGTTGTACGAAATGCTGGCGGGCGTGCCGCCGTTCCAGGCCGAAAGCACGCGCAAACTGGAAAGCCTGATTCGTTCGAGACGGCCGCCCCGGGCGCTGCCCCCGGGCTGCCCGCGCGCACTGCGGGCGATCGTGATGAAGGCGCTGGTGCCGGACCCGGAGCGGCGGTACCGCTCGGCCGATGACTTCCAGTTGGACTTGCAGGCCTTTCTGGAGCACAAGCCGACGCTCGCCGAAATGGAGCGCCGGCCCGCCTGGAGCGCGAGCGCCACCATCGACGCGGCGCGCGAGTGTTTTCACTGGGCCACACGCACGGCGCGGAGGGTGCGCCAACCTCTGCGTGTGGCGGGCATGGCGCTGTGGTTCGCGTTGGGCATGACGCTGTGGATCGGCGGCACGTACGCCTGGCAGGCGTGGCAAGCGGTGCGCGCGGCGGGGCCGGCGCCCGCCGCTGCCGAAGCGCCGAAGGGGGAGATGGCATCCCTGTATATCGCCTCGGCGGATCGCGTCCTGGAGTCTTACCGGAGCGGCGACGACCCGGCGCTGGACCACTTCGACTGGCAGAAGGCGGGGGTCTGCCTCGAGCGCGCGGTGGAACTGGGGGCCGGCGACGACCGGACGCGTGGGAAACTGGCGCTTTCCAGAGGCTATGCCACGCTCGAGCGGTTGAGCGGCGGCGCACCGTACCCGGAAACGCCCGCGGCGAACCTGCGGCTGGACGCGCGCAACCAGTTTGCCCTGGCCGCGCAGAAGATGGCGGGCGATCCCGCTCCGCACCTGGCGCTGGCGCGCCTGTACGTCTATTTCCTGCCGAACGTGGAAAAAGCGACGGCGGAGTTCGCGGCCGCCGGGCTGCTCGGAGCCACGTTCGGCCGGCGTGAGATCGAACAGCAGGCGGACGCGCTCCGAATTCGCGCGCAGTGGCAAGCGGCGGCTGAGCCGCGCCTGGCGTGGCAGGACGCGCAAACCGCGCGGGCGCTGTACGAACGGATTCCAGGATTCGACCAGGTGGAAGGGCATCTGCGGGAGCTGGACTCGATCCGTGCGCCCGCGCCCAGGATAGCCCCCATCCGGAGATCCAGGCGATGGCGTTAACCAGGAGCTGGACGGCGCCCGGCGCGAGGCCGGAGGTAGTCAACATCCGCAAACCCGCGGCTCCGCGGAGCGAGCTGGTCTGGCTGCTGGGCGCTTCGTTGCTGGTAGCGGCGGGGCTGGCGATGGTCTACGCGGCCAAGAGCGAGGGTTTTGCGGGCGCGGAGGACCGGCTGAAGCGGGGTGAGCTGGTCAACGTCAACCTGGTGACCGGCCCGGAACAGTTGCTCCCCCTGCTGGAATCCTTTCCCGGCCGCGCGGAACGCGAGCTGGTGGCGCAGAAGATCTTCGATTTCCTGGCGCGCGCGCGGCCTCTCGGCAACGTGGGCGCGCTGGCGCGGCTGCGAGTCTCGGCCGAGGAAATCGAAAGCGATCCCCGGTGGGACGTGCTGCGCAGGCGACTGCGGCAACAGCAGTCCCAATCCAGGCCGGCGCAGCGATTCGAGCTGGTTCCACTAGCGATATGGAAGCCCTTGATGGTGGTGCGCAGCCCGCGGGAGTTCCGGGCGGTTTTTCTGGAATGGACGGCGCTGTACTTCGCGGGTTTCTACCTGGTAGCGCTGGTATGGGGAGTGGGGCGCTTCCGGGGCGACCGTGCATTTCTTCCGGCCCTGCACCTGCTCACCGGAATCGGGCTTATCCTGATGGCCAGCATGCGCGACCCGCTGCGCGACACGCTGGAGTTTCGCAAGTTCTCCCTGGGCGTGTTTCTCGGGTGCCTGCTGCTGGCCCTGCCCGCCTTCAAGGCCTTCGACTACCGGCGGCTCTCGGACTGGTGTTACACGCCGCTGGCCGCGGCGCTCGGCCTGTTCGCGCTGCTGCTGGCGTTCGGCAGGGGGCCGGGCGGCAACGACGCCAAGGTGAACCTGGGGCCGTTCCAGCCGGTCGAGCTGATCAAGATCCTGATCGTGCTCTTTCTAGCCGGATACTTCACGCGCAACTGGGAGAGGCTGCGCGACCTGCGCGAGAAACGCGGCTTGCCGCGCCTGTTCCGGCGCATCGGCCTGCCGCGGCTGGAACACGTGGTTCCGGTCCTGTGCGCGGTGGGCGTCGCGGCCGGACTATTCTTTCTGCTGAAAGACCTGGGCCCGGCGTTGGTAACGTTTTGGGTATTTCTGGCCATGTTTGGAGTGGCCAGAGGGCGGCCGGGCCTGGCGCTGGCGGGGCTGGCGCTGCTGGTGGCGTCGGTAGCGGCGGGCTACCACGCGGGCCAGCCGCGCACGGTGGCGCATCGCATCGACATGTGGCTGTCGCCGTGGGACAACGACGTACACGGCGGCGATCAACTGGCGCACGCGATCTGGGCGTTCTCCACGGGCGGGCCGGCGGGCTCCGGGCCGGGATGGGGCGATCCCGCGTTGATCCCCGCGGGCAATACAGACCTGGTGCTGCCGGCCATCGGCGAAGAGTGGGGATTCGCGGGAGTGGCGGCGGTATTCGGGCTGTTCGGTTTTCTGATCTGGCGGGCGCTGGCGGTGGCGGGCCGCGCGGGAACGCGATACGGTTTCTTTCTCGCGCTGGGGCTGGCCAGCCTCATCGTTTTCGAGATGCTGCTGATCACGGCCGGCGTGCTCGGAGTGCTGCCGCTTTCGGGGGTGGTCTCGCCGTTCCTCAGCTCGGGGAATACCGCGATGCTGGCGAACTTCCTGGTATTCGCACTGCTGCTTTCCATCTCCGCCGGCGATCCCGTGCCCCACGACCTGCTGCGGATTTCCATGCGGCCGTTGAAGGCCGTGCTGGCCTGCGCGGGGCTGGCGCTGCTGGCAACCGCCGCGCGTTATCAGGTGGTGCAGGATGGCGACTACCTGGCGCGTGACGCCCACGCGTTCGAGGAAGACGGCGTCAAGCGGCCGCAGCACAACCCGCGGATGAACTCGATCGCGCGCGAGATTCCGCGCGGGAGCATTTACGACCGGAACGGGATTCCGCTGGCCACCAGCGACTGGGACGAGCTGGAGCGCCACCGGAACGAATACGCCGCCATGGGAGTAGCGCTGGACCAGGCGTGCTCGCGTTTCGACAGCCGTCACTATCCCTTCGGCGCGGCCACGGCGCACCTGGTGGGCGACCTGCGCACGGGCGAGGACTTCCACGCCAGCAATGCGTCGCTGGTGGAGCACGACTCCAACCCCAAGCTGCAGGGGTATCGATATGCGGAGCTGGCCGCCCTGGTGCGATACCGCCACCAGCCGGGAAACCAGGGGATCGCGCAGATCCTGGCGCGCGACCGCAGCGTGCGGCTTACGGTGGACATCCGGCTGGAGGTGCGCGCCAGGGAAATCCTGGAGAGGCACTTGAGGGAATCGGCGAATACGCATGGCGCCGTAGTGGTGATGGACGCGGCCACGGGCGACGTTCTGGCGCTGGTGAGCGCGCCTGCACCGGAGCCGCCGGGCATCCGCACGGCCGCTGCCACGCCGGATGAACTGCTGGACCGCGCGCGATACGGCCAGTACCCACCGGGCTCGACCTTCAAACTGGTGACGGCGATCGCCGCGCTGCGCGCCGACCCCGGGCTCAAGCACCGCACCTTTCTTTGCCGGACGCTGCGGGATGGCCGGGCGGGGACCACCATCGCCGGCTGGAACCGGCCGGTCAAGGACGATATCGGCGACCGGGCGCACGGCACGCTGGATATGCTGCGCGCCATCGTGGTCTCGTGCAACGCCTACTTCGCGCAGTTGGGCGTCCATGACGTGGGGGCGAAAGCGCTGGCGGAAACGGCCGCTCAAATGGGCATCTCCACCGGTGAAATGCCGGAACTGCGCAGAGCGCTGCCGTTCGCGGCCTATGGCCAAGGCCCGGTGCTGATCTCTCCGTTCAAGATGGCACGGGTGGCGGCGGCGATTGCCGCGGGTGGGAGAATGCCGCTGGGGCGCTGGATCGAGGACGGCGGCAACAGGCGCACGGACGGCCCGGTGGACGTGCTTCCGCCGGCGGAGGCCTCGTTTCTGGCGGGGGCCATGCGGCTGGTGGTGACGGAGGGGACCGCGCGCCATGCCATGAGCGGCGCGGCGATCGGCTTCGCGGGCAAGACCGGCACGGCGCAGCTCGACCAGGGAATGCCGCACGCCTGGTTCGCGGGGTTTGCTCCGTACGATGGGGATGTCTCACGGCGTCTGGCTTTCGCGGTGCTGGTGGAGCACGGCGGATATGGCGCCCGGGTGGCCGCGCCGATCGCCAGGGAAGTCATGGAAGCTGCGCAACAACTGGGGATATTGGAGAGGCCAAGATGAATATCGGCGAGTTTCTGGAGAAGTGGGGCAGGAGGATTCTGGAAAGACCGCTGGCGGGCGGTGCGGACCAGCGGGGCGTTCCGGAGGAGCCGCCGGAGCTGGCCGAGATCCGGCTGGCCGTCCTGGACCGGATTCGCGAAAAGAGCTACCGGTCGGGCGGCAGGACGGTGTTTCCGTACGATCTGCTGCGCGTCGAGTTGCGAGGGGTGGAGGAGGGCCGCCATGCTGTGTATTCGGGACGGTTCTTCCGCAAGTACCTCGAGCAGGAGGCGCGCGACGCCCTGCGGGAGATGGGCTGCCGCTTTCCCGAAAACCTGAGCATGGAGGTCGAGGCGACCGTCGGGCTGCCGCGGCGCGGCGAGGAGTGGCTGGTGGTGGACGTCGCCTCGCAAGAGCAGGCAGGCGCCCTGGCCAAACCCACTGGAAAACTGGTGGTGCGCGAGGGGAGCGCCAACGCGCCGGAGATCTGGCTGAAGAAGGCGAGGACCAATATCGGCCGGGTGGTAGACGTGTACCGCGCCGAGGGCCTGTCCCGCCGCAACGACCTGGCATTTGCCGGGGACACCGAAATCAACCGCTCGGTATCGCGCGAGCACGCACACATCGTGTTCGACAGAGCGGCGGGCGAGTACCGGCTGTTCAACGACCGCTGGTATCCCCGCGGAACGCGCGCGGGCGAGTGCGGCACGTGGGTCATCCGAGACGGGGTGAGCCTGGAAGTGCATCGAAATGCCCGGGGGGCGAAGCTGGAACCGGGCGATGAGATCCATTTCGGGCGCGCGGTGGTGATGTTCGAGATGGAGTGAAGCGCACCGGAAACCAGCCTTCGATCTCCCGCATTCCGTGCGTTGGAGGGAGCCATTCCGCGCGGCGGCGGAGGACGGAATTCCGGCCAATCAAAAAGGATGGCGGCTGGATGTATACTGAACAGGACTCGGGAGTCCAAAATGGAGATTCCGGTCTGCACGAGCTGACTCTTCCAGGAGCAACCAGCTCGTGGAAAATGCGAAGCAGATCATCATGAAACTTCGAATCTTGTTTTGCTGCCCTCTCATCTGCTCTCTCGCCTTCGTTGCGAGTGGTTGCAGATCCATCCCAACCACTTCTGGTTCGGACATCCCTCACCTGCAGAAGCAGGGTACTGCCACCCAACTGATTGTTGACGGCAAGCCGTACCTGGCACTGGCGGGAGAATTGAACAACAACAGCGCCACCAGCGTCGAGCACATGAAGCCGGTCTGGTCCAAGCTCATCGAGCGAAAGGTCAATACCGTTCTGGCGGGCGTTTCTTGGGCCCAGGTCGAGCCGCGGGAAGGGAGGTTCGACTTCACCGTGCTGGACGGCATCATCAGGGACGCACGGAGCCATAACCTGCGTCTCGTGCCTTTGTGGTTTGCAAGCTGGAAGAACAGTCTGTCCAGCTACCCGCCCGACTGGGTAAAGAGGGATTTCGAGCGCTTCCCACGCGCCCAGATTGTTGGCGGCACCTGGCCCGGGACCACCATATCGGAGGTGCCGCGCACGCCGGTCGCAGGGAGTATGAGCATCGAACTACTCAGCCCCCTCAGCGATGCCAACCGGGATGCCGATGCCCGTGCCTTTGCGGCCCTGATGCGGCACATCAAGGAAGTAGACGGCCGCGAGCACACGGTCATCATGATCCAGGTGGAGAACGAGGTGGGGATGGCTGGGGACTCCCGCGACCGCTCGCCCCTGGCCGATCGGGCTTACGCGGGGCCGGTGCCGAAGGACCTGATGGACTACCTTCAGCAGCACAAGGACGCTCTGATTCCGGAGTTTCGACAAGTGTGGGAAGCCGCCGGCTTCAAGACCTCCGGGACCTGGGAGGAGGTGTTCGGCCGGAGCAGGGTGACGGATGGAATCTTCATGGCCTGGTATTATGGGCGCTACATCGGCCGGGTGGTTGAGGCGGGCAAGGCCGAATACCCGCTGCCGATGTTTGTGAACGCGGCGCTGTACGGGATTGGGAGGGGACCCCAACCCCCACCCAGCGGTGGCCGCCCTTGGGACCTTGTGATGGACGTCTGGAAAGCCGGGGCGCCGCGAATCGATATGCTCTCGCCCGACATTTACAGCGAGAGCGATTTCCCGGAGTTTTGCGCCAAGTACACCCGGCCCGGGAACCCGCTGTTCATACCCGAGACACGGAGTGGGCAGGGCGCCGCGGCCAGAGCCCTTTACGCCTTCGGACGCCACGACGCAATTGGTGTCTCGCCGATGGGGATCGACAGGTACTCGCAGCCCGACAACGATCTGACTGGCAGTTACGACCTGCTCACGCAACTGGCGCCCCTGATGGCGGAACACCACGGCAACGGAACCATGTCCGCCGTCCTGCTGCGGAGCCCGGACGACCCGCCCCAGAGGATCCAGGTAGGGAATTACACGCTGGAGGTCGCATTCCTAAACCCTCAAAAAACGCTTGGCGAGCCACCACCGCAAGGGCCGGTGGCGGCAATTTTCATTGCGGCTGGGCCAGACGAGTACTTTGCGGCTGGTAGCGGCGTAACCGTCAACTTTTCTCCTAGCACGCCGGGGCCTCCGCACGTCGGACTGGCGACCGTGGAAGAAGGCGCCTTTGTGAACGGCCGCTGGGTCCCGGGGTGCGTGATGGCCGGCGACGACGACGATGAGGGACAATATGTGATCCTGAACAGGCCGTCGGGATGCTGTTCGCCCTCGACGAGTACGAAGATGATCCAGCACATCACGCTGTACCGCTACCGCTGAGACCGAAGGCTTAGAGTGCTCGGGCCACGCGTTTGGGTGTATACTGACATTAAACTGGGTTCCCGATGAGGGCTTGCTGTCAACCCGCGAAAATGTCGTACCTCTTACCGGTCCTGGCGCTTGCAATCGCGCCTTGCCTGGCAGCCTGGCAACAGTCCTCCGCCCCCGCCCAGCGCGCACTGGTAAACCAATACTGCGTTTTCTGCCATAACAACCAACTGAAAACCGCCGGCATGTCACTCGAAGGGCGGGACATTGCCAGGGTGGGGGACGATGCGGCCACTTGGGAAAAGGTCCTGCGAAAAGTCGGCGCAAACCAAATGCCGCCGGCGGGAATGCCTCATCCCGACGCGGCCGCTACCCGATCGTTTGCGGCTTATCTCGAAGCCGAACTCGACAAATACGCGGCGGCTCACCCCGACCCCGGCCACCCCACAATCCACCGGCTGAACCGCGCCGAATACAGCAACGCCATCCGCGACTTTCTGGCCCTCGATATCGACCCAGGTTCCACTCTTCCCGCCGACGACACGGGCTACGGCTTTGACAATATCGGCGACGTTCTGTCGCTCTCTCCGGTTCTGATCGAACGCTATATGTCGGTGGGGCGCAAGGTCAGCCGCCTGGCAGTTGGCAATCGCGATGTGAAACCTTCGGTCGATGTGTTTACGCCACCGAGGGAGGTTCGCGCCCCGTCGAAGGGCGGACCGCACCCTCCGCAAAGTGAGCGCATCGACGACGATCTGCCATTCGATTCGGGAGGCGGCCTGTCTTTCCAGCACACGTTTCCGCTGGATGGCGAGTATGTCTTCAAAATCCAGGGACCGCGGCCGAACGGGGGCCCTGGCGGTGCTGCCGCACCCACGGGAAACCTGGAACTGCGAATCCCGGTGAAAGCCGGAGTCCGGCATGTGAGTCTCACCTCGATTCGTTCCGGCGCCATGCCGGAAGTCATCCCCAGCATCGGCCGCAACCAAGGCGGGCCAGTGGCCGGACCCGCTCAAGCCGGCCATATGGATCTGCGGCTCGACGGCGTCCGTTTGAAACTCTATGAGATCCCCGGCAACAATGGCCCCGGTTTTACCAGTCTTTCGATCGCCGGCCCCTACAACGTTACCGGCCCCAGCGATTCCGCCAGCCGCCGGAAGATCTTCGTTTGCAACCCCGCCGCTTCGGTGGAGGAAGAACCCTGCGCCCGCAAGATTCTAGCCTCGCTGGTACGCCGGGCTTATCGGCGTCCGTCAACCGAAGCGGATCTCGAGCCCCTTCTGGCTTTGTATGAGAACGGCCGGCACGAACCGCAGACCGGCAATTTCGACAACGGTATCGAAATGGCGCTTCGCGGAATCCTGGTATCTCCGAATTTTCTCTTCCGCATCGAACGCGATCCCGCTGGCAGTGTCCCCGGGGGCGTTCATCGCGTGAGCGATTTTGAACTGGCATCGCGCCTGTCGTTTTTTCTGTGGAGCAGTATTCCCGACGACGAATTGCTGAAACTGGCTGAGGAAGGCAAGCTCAGCGACGCCAAGGTGCTCGAGCGGCAGACCGCCCGCATGATGGACGATTCGAAGTCCCGGGCCTTCATCGATAATTTCTCCGGCCAATATTTTTACGTGCGCAATCTGGCGGCGCAGAAACCGGATCCGGATGAATTTCCCGAATTCGACAACACTCTTCGGCGTGCGTTCGAACGGGAAACGACGCTGTTCTTCAACGCCATCGTGCGCGAGAATCGCCCGGTTACCGAATTGATCGATGCGAAGTTCACCTTTCTGAACGAGCGCCTCGCCCAATTCTACGGAGTGCCCGGCGTGCACGGGCCAGAGTTCCGCCGGGTCGAAATCACGGACCCGAACCGTGGCGGCATTCTCGGCCAGGGCAGCCTTCTCACCGTAACTTCGTACCCCAATCGGACATCGGTGGTGCAGCGCGGCAAGTGGGTGCTGGAAAACCTGCTGGGAACGCCTCCGCCCCCGCCGCCGCCCAACGTCCCGTCACTCGACCCGCACGGAAAAGATGGCAAGCTCTCGATGCGCCAGGCGATGGAAGCGCATCGCGCCGACCCGGCTTGCGCGTCCTGCCACTCGCGCATGGATCCCATCGGATTCTCTCTCGATAACTACGATGGCGTGGGCGCATGGCGCGATACCGACAACGGAGCCGCGATCGACGCTTCCGGCAAACTGCCGGACGGAACTGTCTTCACGGGTCCCTCCGGACTGAAACAGCTCCTGTTGACCAAGCATCGCGACGAGTTCCTTTCCACCTTCACGGAAAAGCTGATGACTTACGCGCTCGGACGGGGCCTGGATCCGTCCGACCGCCCGGCGGAGCGAGCCATCCTCCGGGACGCCGCCAAACAAAACTACAGCATTCCCGCGCTGATCGATGCCATTATCAAAAGCCCGCAATTCCAGATGAGGAGAAACCGACCGTCATGATTATCACCAGGAAGGCACTGAATCGCCGCACGTTCCTTCGGGGAGTCGGAACAGCTCTGGCTCTGCCGCTGCTTGATTCCATGATTCCGGCCATGGCGGGCCCGCGCGTCGCTCCAGCGATCCGCCTCGGCTTCGTTTATGTCCCCAACGGGATCATTCAGAAGGACTGGGTTCCGCAAACGCTCGGGACCAACTTCGAAATCATGCCTACCATGAAGCCACTGGAGCCGTTCCGGGACCAATTCATCATCCTGCGGAACCTGGCTCAGCACAACGGCGAGGCGCTGGGCGACGGCGGCGGCGATCACGCGCGCGCGGGCGCCACGTGGCTAACCGGTGTCCACCCCAAGAAGACCGAAGGCGCCGACATCCACGTCGGCATTTCCGCCGACCAGATCGCAGCCAGGAGCCTTGGCCAGACCACCCAGTTCGGGTCGCTCGAAATCGGTATCGAAGAGCCATACCTGGCCGGGGGTTGCGATTCCGGTTACAGTTGCGCCTACACCAACACGATTTCCTGGCGCGGTCCGACCACGCCCAACCCCATGGAGGTCAGCCCACGGTCTCTTTTCGAGCGGCTGTTTGGCGATGGGGAAAGCACCGACCCGGCCGTCCGCATGAACGGGATGAAGCAGGACCGGACCATCCTCGATTTCGTCAGTGACGATGTGTCGCGCCTCCAGACCAGTCTGGGCGCGCGCGATAAGGGCAAGCTGGACGAATACCTGGAGGGCATCCGCGACATCGAACGCCGGATTTCGAAGGCTGAAGAACAGAGCGCCTCGATGAAGATCCCGGTCATGGATCGTCCGGAGGGCATCCCGGACACGTTTGAAGAACACACGAAACTGATGAGCGATCTGATGGTGATCGCCTTCCAGACCGACATGACTCGGGTAATTACCTACATGATGGCGCGCGAAGGCAGTAATCGGAGTTACCGTGAAATCGGTATCCCGGACGGTCACCACTCGCTGTCGCATCACATGCTGGATCCGGTGAAGATGGACAAGGTGGCGAAGATCGACCAGTATCACGTCAAGTCTTTCGCCTATCTGGTGGGCCGCATGCAAGCCACTCCGGACGGCGATGGCACGCTCCTGGATCACACCATGCTGCTTTACGGCAGCAGCATTCGCGACGGCAACATTCACGATCATCGCGATCTGCCGCTGGTGCTCGCCGGTGGCAAGTCGGTCGATATAACCGGCGGGCGCCACATCCAATACCAACCGGAAACGCCCATGACCAACCTGCTGCTTACCATGCTCGACAAAGTGGGCGTTCGCGCCGAAACCCTGGGCGACAGCACCGGTAAAGTCGACCAACTCGGAGTTTAGCTCTATGACGCCGATGTGGGGCCGGTGCTTTTGGCTGCCGATTCTAATGTGCTTGTGCGCGGCCGTGGCTCTGGCAAGCGAATTTTCTCTATTAGATGCCATCAAGGATCAAAACCGCATTGCGGTAGCTTCTTTGATCGCGCACGCCGACGTAAACGCACGGCAACCGGATGGATCGACGCCGCTGGCGTGGGCGGTCTATAAAGACGATGCGGAAATCGTCGATCTGCTTCTCAAGGCCGGCGGGAAAGTTACTGTCGCCGACGATTATGGCGAAACGCCGCTGACTCTCGCCTGCGCCAACGGCAATGCCGCCATCGTCGCGAAGCTTCTCCACGCGGGCGCCGACCCCAACGTCGCGCGATGGTATAACGAAACCGCTCTCATGATTGCCGCCGTTTCCGGCAATGCCGAGGTGCTGCACGTGCTCATCGAGCATGGGGCAACGGTCGATCCGGTGGAAACCCGCAAGGGCCAGAATGCGCTGATGTGGGCGGCCGCCGAGGGAAATTCGGAAGCCGTCGACGTTCTCCTGAAAGCCGGCGCGAACCCCAACGCCGTCTCGAAATCCGGATTCGCTCCCCTGATCTTCGCTGTCGAGGAGGGCGACGTGAAGTCGGTATCGAGCCTAATCGCCGCCGGCGCCGGCGTTAACTATGAAGTTCCCGGAAACACCAACGTTTTGCTGATCGCCATCATGGCGAAGAAGCCCCAGGTGGCCAAGCTGCTGATCGAAAAAGGCGCCAACGTCGCGGGAAAAGATCGCGCAGGAAATACCGCACTGCATATTGCCGCTCAGTTGGGCGATATCGACATGGTGAAGCTGCTGATTTCCAAGGGCGCGGACGTGAACGCCAAGAACAACAAAGTGCTCGGCGACCGGCTCGGTATATTTGGCCGGCCGCCATCGGGCGAGCAGACGCCCCTGATGGTAGCCGCGCGCGCCAACCATCCCGGCATCATGCGCGTGCTGGTCGACGCCGGAGCGGACCCGAAGGCTCATGCGAACGACGGCAGCACCCTGCTGATGGCAGCCGCCAGCGGCGGGCACGTGGAGTCCGTGAAGTACGCCTATGAGCTGGACCCGGACATCACGGCGCTTACCGACAGGAAGGAAACTGTGATGCACGCGGTGTTCATTGGCTCGATGCAGCTTTCCACGCAGCCGGAGATTTGCAAAGCCGTCGAGTTTCTGGCCGACAAGGGCGCGGAACTCGATCCCATGGACATCAACAACAGAACGCCGATTGCCCTCGCCAAGTACGATTCTTTCGACAACGCCGTCGACCTCCTCACGAAGAGGATCTTGGCGACGGGCGCGACGCCCCGCCCATCGAAAGCACGATAAGCCGATCCGCTTGTCCGGCGCATGACAGGTCATGAACAAGCGCGTTGACCGGAAACGGGGGGAAGACGGCCCATCCGGCAAGTCGTGGACATCGAGTATTGCACCCGATGCGGGTTGCGGCTGTGCCCTTCAGGCGCGAGACCAGGCTTCCTGCCACACACGCTTGGCGTTGACAATTACCAGCGAGGATGGCTCCTCGGCGGATTGGGGCTTGACCTCAAATCCGATCCACGGCCGCGCAGGGCTGTTCTCCTTCAGATACCCCGCTCTAAACAGACCCCGGATGAACTCTGTGACCTGCGGGGTATCGTTTACACTGCCGGGCCAACCGAACCTGGGGTGCTGATCTCCATAACCCGGGGTTTCGGGCCTCAGCACCGAGTTGCCTACATGAATATGCACCAGATGGTCTTTCAGCACGGTCAGAGCGGCGTCCGGTGTCTCATACAGAAGCGGCATGTGGCTCAAGTCGTACATCAAACCGAAATCGGGGTAATCCTCCCGAATCATCCTGCAGAACTCAGCCGCCACCGGGCTTGGGCCGATCAGGCACCTCTTGTCGATCGTACGGTCGAATGTCTCCAGCGTTAGTGCGATGCCTTTGTCGCGAGCATAGCCCGCCGCCTGCTGGACAGAGCTCGCCAGCGCTTCCAGTGCGCGCGAGCGTTCGGCATCCCCGGGATCAACCCCGGAAAGAAACGCCACTCGCCGGGCACCCATCTCAGCGGCTTCATCCACGCTCGACTGAAGCTGCTTCACGGCTTTCATCCGCTCCGCGTCGTCCAGGCTGTTGAGATCGAGCTTCTGCAGCAACAAGGCCGACTGCGCTCCGTGGCCGGCTTGGATGTGAGACGTGTCGACCATCTTCTTCACCTCTTTCCGAATGGCAGGGTCCTTGATCCATCCCATCTCGATCGCGCCGAAGAAGGGATCTTCCGCAATTTTCGCTACGGTCTCAAGGATAGGGCCTTCTCCCCGGATGGTTTCCGGGTAGGCCATGAAATGAACGATGCTCATGGTGCAGTAATTAGTCCAGTGCTTATCCATCAGATATCTCCTTTGGGGCTGAGACTGCCGGCCTTCGAGGATTATACACCGGCCGGCCGATCTGTGCTTATCGGGCGAATTGGGGTCTGGAAGCCGGCCCGCGAGGCTTGATTCGAAACGACGCTTCACGGGCGACGCCGCCTCGTTGGCAGTGAAGCCTGAGAGTCGCGCTGGTTCCGTGCCAGTGCCACTTTCGAAGCCGCGCCAGAGCGCGCAAGCACCGGCAGCGGCAAGAGCAACTGTGGATCAGCCATACCGAACTGGCCACCGGCCCCAATCATCCTTTAACTGCCAGAGGTTTGAACTGGCGCAGCCGTTACGCTGCTTGTGATCGCGGGCTGGACAAGGTCCGCCTTCGGCAGTCGCTTTATTGGCGCTGAAAAACAAGGGTGATCGCCTTGTGCTCGGGCCGTACGACGCTAACCAGCATGGTGCCATCCGCGGCAAGCGCATAGCTTTCGAGAGTAACCGCGCCGGATTGCGTGGTGGTCACCTTCAGAACGTCGCGATCCCACCTGGTCTTGCTCTTAAGGTCTTTGCCGGTGTGAATCGTGGCGTTGTTCTCGGCGTCGGTGATGTCCTTGTAGAAGTAGGTCTCGGTGGCGCCTTCATACACGAAATTGCGAGAGACAATGATGATGCCCTCGCGATCGGCGATCGTCACAGTGCCGGTTTGAACGACGGCCTGGCCGGCAAAATCGCTCTTGGCGGGCACCAGCGTCCACGTGCCATTCAGAGCGCTGTGGTCGCGCGCGACTGCGGAGAACGCGAAGAGGAGGGTCGTCAAGACGGCTCCGGTAATTGTGGTAGTTGAATGGGTCCTCATGATCTTCCTTTCCACCGCACGTTCAGCGCCAACCTGTTTCCCGAAAGAGACTCTTTCGTGCCGCTGGCTCACGGAGTTTTGTACCCTTGTGGATCGAGACGCTGAACCGGCAAAGTGCAGAATCTGCCATGGCGAGTGCAAACTCCGCACCGAAGGGCCAGCCGTCAAACCGGCTCAAACCGCTCTGAGGCTGCTGCCGGGGATTGGCCCGCCTCGTGCACATGAGAGGTGAATTGACTACGCTTCCGCAGGAGGAATGACCATGCACGAGGAACACCGGAGAGCCGCCGAGTTGCACGAACTTGCGGCCCATGCCCATCGTACTGCCGCCGAACACAACGAAAAAGGGGACGCCGTAGCCGGAAGCTGGCATGCGGAACGAGCGCTGGAGTACTCGGATCACGCTTACAAGCTGGCCAGGGAAGCCCACACTAAGTCGGGAAAGATAGGGACCTTCTAATGTCTACTCGCTATAACCACGGATCGCATTACGAAAATCATCAACGAGCCGCTGAGTTGCACGATAGTGCCGCCCACGCTCATCGTAGCGCTGCGGAAGCCCATGAAAAACAAGATCACCAGACCGGACAAGAGCGCTCCAGGCAAGCTCTTGAGCACTCCCAAACAGCTCACCAGCATTCTGAGCAGGCACACCGGGCCGCTGTCAATGAACACGGCATCGTCATCTTTGGGCACGAGGACATCGCAGTGCTGGCCTATAGCCTATGGCAAGCCAGAGGCTGTCCGGAGGGATCTCCGGAAGACGACTGGTTTCATGCCGCGCAGGAACTGCGGGCGCGCGGAGAAGGCCTCCCGAAGTGATGGCACGCCCGAAAGGATCGGAATCCATGAAGCGCTCCTGCTTATCGTTTTTCCCCATGCGGGCCGTTTTCTGTGCCGCGCTGCTGATCGCGCCTGAGGGCGGACTACTGCTGGCCCAACAGCCTCCGGAACCTCCCCCTCCCAGCCAGGCACTGACGCCCGATCAACTCGACGATTTGGTGGCGCCCGTCGCGCTCTACCCGGACCCGCTGGTAAGCCAGATTCTGGTGGCGTCCACCTATCCGCTCGAACTCGTCCAAGCCTTACAGTGGCTCCAGCGAAACCCGGGGTTCACGGGCGCCGCTCTGACCCAAGCGGCAGAGCAGCAAAACTGGGATCCGAGCATACAGGCCTTGGTGGTTTTTCCGGACCTCGTCAAACGGTTGAACCAGGACATCACGTGGACCACAAATCTCGGAAACGCGTTTCTCAGTCAGCAGGCCGACGTGATGGACGCCGTGCAGCGAATGCGGCTCAAGGCGCAGCAGGCGGGAAAACTGTCCTCTACGCCTCAGCAAACAGTGACCACCACCAACGACAACGGGCAACCCGTCATTGCCATCCAGCCCGCTAATCCGCAAATGATGTACGTGCCCAATTACGATCCTGCCTACTTCTGGGGCCCGCCCCTTTATTATCCCTATGCGAGTTGGTTTTACCCTCCGTTCGTAGGGGGCGCTTACTGGGGATTTGGAATGGGAATCCCGATGGGATTATATTTTGGCGGAGGCTGGGGCGGCTGGGGCGGCTGGGGTTGGGGCTTCGGCTGGGGCAGCCACAGCATTATGGTCAATAACAGCTTCATTCACCGGTACAATTTCAACTCCCGCGGTATCGGCAGCCTGAATGGAACCAGCGCCTGGTCCCACGATGCCTCGCATCGCGGGGGTGTGCCGTATGCAAACGCTGCCGCGGCCAGCCGTTATCGAGGCAACGTGCGCCAAAATCTGCAGTCCCGCGGCGCCTCTGCGGGATCGGCGCAATCTCGAGGCGCCACCTCCCAATCCAGAGGCGAGCGTATGGGCAATCGGCAGATTGCGCCGAGCGCACCGGCGAAGAACCGCAGCGCTTTTGGCGGCGTTCGGGAGGGCGGCGCGGCGCGGATGCAGAGCGACCATGGATATTCGAGCCTCGGGCCCGCCCGCAGCAGCGGCGGCGGAGGCGCCATGCGTGGTGGCGGAGGCGGCGGTAACCGCGGTGGCGGACATCGATAGGAGCGAAAAACATCATGGCGAAAATCAATTCTATTGACTCGAAAGGCGGCCCGCAGCGGCTCGCCTGGCTCCTGGCCGCCGGCCTGGTGGTTGGGGCAACTCTACTGCCAGCCGCCCCAAAAGACGGCCAGCGGACATTTGCGACGCCGCAGGAGGCCGTTCAGGCCACTATTGACGCAGCCGAGCACAATGACACGGCGGCCCTGCTCCAGCTTTTCGGACCTGCGGGCAAGGACATTGTCGAATCCGGCGATCCCGTGGAAGACAAGGATCTTCGCGCCGAGTTTGCGCGCTCGGCTCACGAAAAGCTCCAGATTGACGGGGACCCCTTGACGACTGACAGGGTGACCTTTACGGTAGGGGAACAGGAGTGGCCGTTCCCGGTCCCGGTGATTCGCAAGGACGGAAAATGGCAACTGGATTCGGCCAGCGGGAGGATCGAGATTCTGGCCCGCCGGATTGGCCGGAACGAGTTGAACGCCATGGAGGTTTGCCGGGGCTACGCAGAGGCGCAACTGGAATACGCCGCAGCGGCGCGCGACGGAGATCGTGTCCTGAAATATGCGCAGAAGATCGTCAGCACACCGGGCAAGCAGGACGGGCTGTATGCGGATGGCGTGCCCGACAGTCTGGTTTCGCAAGCTTTCGCCGGGGCCGCGGCCGCGAATCCGGCAGCGGGCAAGAAGCCGGAACCGTACCACGGATACTATTTCCGAGTGCTGAAATCGCAGGGGCCGGACGCTGCCGGCGGCGCCTTCGACTATGTGGTGAACGGTAAGATGATCGGCGGCTTCGCTCTGGTCGCCTGGCCCGCGGAGTATGGCGTGTCCGGAATCCGGACTCTTCTTATCAATCACGAGGGAGTGGTTTACGAAAAGGATCTGGGAGCCACGACGGCCATCCAAGCCCGCCAGATGACGCGGTTCAATCCCGACAAATCCTGGGAGCGGGTGGTTCTCGAGTAAGCCAGTCGGTATGGGCAACGTCATGCTGCATATGTCAGCAGCATGATGAGAGTCGCAATCAGCATGACACTGGCACACGTCCACCCCAGCCAGCGAAGCAGTGTCCCGTTCCGATGCTCGCCCATCACGTCGGCCCTGCTGGTCAGCAGCACCACCAGGATAAGTAGGGGTGGCGCCAGTGCTCCGTTGAGCACCGCCGACCAGAAGAGCATCTTGACGGCGTTCAGACCCGCGTAGTCCAAGCCGAGGCCGAGCGCCATGGCAATGGCGATCACGGAATAGAAGCCGTGCGCGAGGGGAGGGTGTACCTCGAGCGAGCCAACCCAGTCGGCCGCTTCTGCGATGGCGTAAGCGCAAGATCCGGCCAATACCGGGACTCCGAGCATGCCGGCTCCGATCAAACCCACGCTGAAGAGCCAGTACGCGCCGGCGCCGGCCAAAGGACGTAGCGCCTCGGCGGCGTCGCGCGCGGTGGAGATGGTGGTTTTGCCGTGCGCGTGCAGCGTGGCGGCTGACGTGAGAATGATGAAGTACATCACCAGGTTCGAAAAGAACATGCCGGTGAGGACGTCGTTCCGCGAACGCCGTAGTTCCCGATTGGACGCGCCCTCACGCTGCTTGACGGTCGCCTTGCCCAGAGCGATGTCCTCCTCTACTTCCTCGGCGGCCTGCCAAAAGAAGAGGTATGGCGAGATGGTGGTTCCCAGGATGCCGACCAGCGTCGCCCAGTACGCAGCGGACCACTGCACACGTGGAATCAGGGTCGCCCACAAAACGGCGGGCCAGTCCGGATGCGATAGAAATGCAGCGGCGATATAGGCAAACAAGGCGAGCGTGAGCCACTTGAAGATCCGGGCGATGAGGCGATAACTGGTCCAGAACAAAAGGCATACCAGGAGGAGCGCGTACGCCGGAGTCCAATAGAGCGACCTGACACCGGTCAGAAGCCCGGTGACGTCAGCCATGGCACCCAGGTCCGCGGCGATGTTAAAGATATTGGCGATGAGCAGCAGCGCACAGGCGCTCCATAGGATCCACCGTGGATAGCGCACCCGAATCACACCTGCCAGCCCGAGTCCGGTGACCATGCCCAGGCGGGCGCACATGATTTGGACGGCCGACATCAACGGGAAAGAGAAGATGGCGGTCCACAAAGGGGTGTAACCGAACGATGCGCCGGTGATCGAATACGTCGCGATGCCGGATGGGTCATCATCCGCGGCGCCGGTGATTAGCCCGGGGCCGAGATTCGAAAAGAATCTGCGGAAACGGCCCTGTAGGACAAACGCGCGCCTGGCCACCTTGGCGCCTGAAGAGTTCCGACTCACCCTATTGCCGCTGGCCGCGCCACTGCATTCGGCAAAGCTCCGCGTTTTCGAATGCCTACCCTATCCCACCAATGTTGCAGGCTGTCGAAGTATAGATATACCACCGGTGTCGTATATAGCGTCAGTAATTGGCTCATAATCAGGCCCCCGATGATGGTGATGCCCAGTGGACGTCGAAGCTCCGATCCAGTACCGGTTCCCAGCGCCAGCGGCACGGCTCCCAGGAGCGCGGCCATGGTGGTCATCAGGATCGGGCGGAAGCGCAACATGCATGCTTCGACGATGGAGTCGTATGAGTTCTTGCCTTCGTTGCGCGCGGCGGCCAGAGCGAAGTCGATCATCATGATGGCGTTTTTCTTTACGATGCCGATCAGCAGAATGATGCCGATGATCGCGATGATACTGAGGTCGGTGTGGGTAAGTTGAAGCGCCAGCAGCGCGCCGACGCTGGCCGCTGGAAGACTGGAAATGATGGTGATGGGATGGACGTAGCTCTCATACAGCATCGCCAGAATGAGGTAAACGGCCACCAGCGCCGCGGCAATCAGGATGGGCTCGGTGGCGAGCGAGGCCTCGTAGGCTTGAGCGGTGCCGGCGAATTCAGTCTGGATGGTCGCCGGAAGCCCGACTTTTGCGGCCGCCGCCGTGGCGGCATTCACAGCATCGCCCAGCGCGACGCCCGGCTTCAGATTGAAGGAAATCGTCACCGCCGGAAAGAGACCCTGGTGAGTCACCGTCAGCGGAGCGGTGGTGGAGGCGAATTTGGCGAAAGCGCTCAAAGGAACCTGTTGTCCGGTCGGCGAATCCACGTAGATTTGTTGTAGAAACAGTGGATTCTGCCAGAACTCCGGCGAGGCCTCCATCACCACGTGGTACTGATTCAGGGAGGTATACATGGTGGATACCGGGCGCTGGCCGAATGCGTCGTAGAGCGTGTTGTCGATGAGTTGCGTGGTGATGCCGAAACGCGCGGCGGTCCCGCGATCGTACTGAATCATGGCTTGCAAACCACGGTTTTGCTGGTCGCTGCTCACGTCGGAAATAATCGGAACTGTCTTAAACTCCTGGACCATCTTGGGGGCGAACTGATTGAGCTGGTCCAGATTGTCGCCTTGCATGGTGAACTGATATTGAGCGTTACTCTGCCGGCCGCCGATGCGCAGATCCTGCGAGGCTTGCAGGTACAGGGTGGCGCCGGGCACCTTTGCCAACTGGGGCCGCAGCCGTGCGATGATGAGGTCGGCCGAGATGTTCCGCTGCTCGAGAGGTTTTAGCGAGATGAACAGACGCGCCGTATTGTAAGTGCTGCCCCCCGTAAATCCAAGGACGGTGTCAATGGCCGGGTCCGCGGCGACAATATTAATCATCGGCAGCATAATCTTGTCCATGGCTTGAAACGAGGTGTCCTGGTCGGCGGTAATCGACCCCTGAATCCGTCCGGTATCCTGCTGCGGGAAGAATCCCTTGGGTATGCGGATGAACAGGTAAGCGTTCAGGCCGATCGTGGCCAGCAAGACCAGCAGGGTAATCGCTCGAAAGCGGAGCGCGACGGCGAGCGTCCTCCCGTACAGATTCACCACCCACTCGAAGGCGCGCTCGCTCGAGCGGTACATCCAGCCATGGGATCGTTTTTCTCTTAAGAGATGAGCGCACATCATGGGAGTCGCGGTGAGCGAAACCACCATGGAAACCGCGATGGCGACGGAGAGCGTCACGGCGAATTCGCGAAACAGGCGGCCCACGATGCCTCCCATCAGAAGCAGGGGAATGAACACCGCAATCAGGGAAACGCTGATGGTAAAGACGGTAGAGCCGACTTCCTGCGCGCCTTTCAGCGCGGCTTCCAAAGGATGCATGCCCTGTTCCAGATAGCGCGTGATGTTCTCGATCACGACAATGGCGTCGTCCACCACAAAACCGGTCGAAATGGTCAGCGCCATCAGCGAAAGATTGTCGAGGCTGTAGCCCAGCAGATACATCACTCCGAAGGTTCCCACCAGCGATACGGGGACGGCGACGCTGGGAATGAAGGTCGTCCGCCCGCTCCTCAGGAAAACGAAAACGACCAGAATCACTAGCATCACCGAGATGGTCAAGGTCTTCTCCGTGTCGTGCACGGAGGCGCGGATGGTGACCGTCTGGTCCATGGCCACCTGCACATCGATGGAATGCGGAATCGAAGATTGAATCAGCGGAAGCACGGCCCGGACATTGTCCACCGTATCGATGATGTTGGCGCCGGGTTGGCGGTAGATGATGACCAGAACGGATGGCTTGCCGTTGGCATAGCCCGAATTACGAATGTCCTCCACGGAATCCTGCGCCTGGCCGATATCGGAAATTCGCACGGCTGATCCGTTGCGATAGGCAACCACTAACGGCTCATAGTCACTCGCCTGGAAGATCTGATCGTTGGCGCCCACTTCCCACATGCGCAGGCCGGCCGAAAAAT
>Ga0181538_10000810_pt1 | contig 37142 bp, 34 predicted proteins | sample PEATcosm2014_Bin_40_FD_119773 | JGI IMG/M metagenome (GOLD analysis project Ga0181538, IMG submission 119773) | Peatland microbial communities from MTU Mesocosm Facility, Houghton, MI, USA - PEATcosm2014_Bin23_30_metaG | ecosystem: Environmental > Terrestrial > Soil > Wetlands > Peat | place... | reverse complement strand
GGCGGCGGTGGAACGCTCTCGAAATTCGAACTCAAGACCCGCAAGATCGAAAAACTGGCCGACGATGTCACTGGTTTTGATCTGTCGGCGAACGGGGAGAAGATGCTGTTGCGAATCGTGCGAGGTAGCGAAGGCGGCGCTCCGCGCCCTGCGGGAGTGAATGCTCCCCCGCCCGAGTACGTCATCGCATCCGCCTCGGCTCCGCTGAAATCCGGGGAAGGAGTATTGCATCTGGCCGACGTAGAGGTGAAGGTCGATCCACCAGCCGAGTGGAAGCAGATGTACCACGAAGTGTGGCGGATCGAGCGAAGCTATTTCTACGATCCAAATCTGCACGGAGTCAATGCAGCCGATAGCGAGAAGGAGTTCGAGAAGTATCTGGATTCGCTAGCTTCGCGCGCCGATCTGAACTACATCTTCCACGAAATGCTGGGCGAAATCACTTCCGGGCATTTGCGCGGCGGTGGCGGCAACATCCCTGAGGCAAAGCGCATCCCGGGCGGGCTGTTGGGCGCTGACTACGAGATCGTCAACGGCCGGTACCGCTTCAAGAAGGTCTATACCGGTGAAAGCTGGAACCCGCAGTTGCGCGCGCCTCTTGCGCAGCCGGGGATCAACGTCTCGGCGGGCGACTACCTTCTGGCGGTCAACGGCCAGGATCTCCAAGCCGGCGAGGACGTGTCCCGTCCGTTCGAAGGCACGGCCGATAAGCGCGTCGTGCTTCGCATTGGACCGGACCCGGTGGGTGCGAATTCGCGCGAGATCGTGGTAATGCCAGTTGCCAGCGAGCAGCCATTGCGCCATCAGGCCTGGGTGGAAGAGAATCGCCGCAAGGTCGATCAGATGAGCGGTGGCAAGCTGGCATACGTCTACATGCCGGACACCGCCATGGGCGGATTGACGAATTTTAACCGATACTACTTCGCGCAGGTGGACAAGCAGGGCGTCATCATCGATGAACGCTTTAACTCTGGTGGACAAGCGGCCGATTACGTGATCGACGTGTTGAACCGTCCGTTACAAGGCTGGTGGAGCCCGCGCTACGGCGCGATCTACCGCACGCCCGCGGCCGCAATCTTTGGCCCGAAGGTGATGATCACCAACGAAATGGCAGGCTCCGGCGGTGATTTCATGCCGTGGATGTTCCGTCATACGCACATCGGCACGCTGGTAGGTAAGCGCACGTGGGGTGGACTGATCGGCGTCTCGCAATATCCAAGTCTCATGGACGGTGGCGCAGTTACCGCGCCCAACTTCGGATTCTTCAGCCCGGCCGGCGAATGGGACGTAGAGAACCATGGTGTTGCGCCTGATGTAGAAGTGGAACAAGATCCGAAAGCGGTTCAGGACGGCCACGATCCACAACTGGAGCGCGCGGTGTCGATCGCCATGGAGCAGATGGAGAAGAATTCGGTTCCAGTGCCGCATCGGCCCGGTTTTCCGAACTATCAGAATCCGAACCAGCACCCGGCGAATGTAACAGGCGGCAGCGGGGGACGACCGTAGAGAGCCCCATCCCTATAGGATGAGCCAACCGACGGGACGCAACGTGGGCCAAGTGTGCGCGAAGGCATTTATTTCTCGCTTTGTTGGGACGAATAAAGCATACTAGATTGTCATGAAAGTCCAGTGTAGATCGTGTTCTGTTTTCGCCAGCGTAGTGCTGATGGCCTCGTTGACGTTGCTGACGGCTTCCGAGAGAGCCTTGGTCGAGAAGAAGGCAAACCTGCGCAGCGATCCCTCAGCGAAACACACGCCGATTCGCGTGCTATTGCCCGATGACGAAGTTGTGGTTCTGGATAGCACCACTTCCCCGCGGTACCTAAAGGTCGAGACTGAAGACAAGAAAATCGGGTGGGTGTGGAAAGCCGCCGTGGAGATCCTGCCCGATCCGTCCGCCAAAACCGTAGCCGCCCGGCGGAGGGCTCCCGCTGCGGCTCAGCCTGCAAACGGTGGGGCGATCTCTCCTGACTGGCCCAAGCCCAACCCCGTCGATGAGGTGTTCGAGGGTTCTGAAGGCCCGTGCTCGGGGACCGGCGACGGTGGCGACACAGCCACTAACGCTCGAAAGAACCGGACAGATCCGTTGCCAGAAGTCCACGACGTAGCCTGGGGCGACATAACATCACTGGCGTATCCCGACGCGCCGCCTTCGCGGGCCAATTGGACAGCGGCCCAATTGGCGGAGATCAAGCCATTCGAAGGCGTTGCCGTACGGACTACTGGATTTCTTACTCACAAGACGAATGTCGAGGATACCGGGTCGGGCGAATCAACAAACTGCCATTTTCATGCGGACGACGACGTGGACTGGCACATCTATTTGCAGGAGAATCCGACCGACACGATGGAGACGGCCGTTATAGTTGAAACGACCCCGCGCATCCGTAAGCTACATCATTGGGACCCGACCGTTCTTGACAAATGGGTGTCGTCCTCGAAACCAATTCGGGTAACCGGCTTTCTCATGCTCGATCCGGAACATCGAAACCAGGTAGGGAAGTTCAGGGGTACAGTTTGGGAGATCCACCCGATCACGAATATCGAAGTGTGCAATTCGAGTTCATGTGGCGACAGCGATTGGGTGCCCTTGGATCAAGCGAATCAATAAGCGGCCTTAAACGCTCCGAACCCCATTCCTTCGTTGCGCTGGGACAAAACGAGGAAGCAGGGCTGCCATGGCGCCGGTGTCCAGAGAAGTCGCCGCCCGCCACATCACGTTCTCCCACGCTTGCGCTGGCGGTCCCCACGCGAGCAACGTTGCCACCGGCACGACGTGGGCGCGCGACAGGGCCACACTTCGCCATATGCCTGCCAAACCGAGGGAAGCCATGATCGGGCGGCTTCGGACGGGCCGCGGATCGCATGTTACGCACAGAAGCACGAGTCCTGTTTTGGCAGCGTGAAACTGGAAGAGGCCCCAGAGGCAGGCAGCGAATTGGTGATGGTATTCGTTTCGGGCAACTGGACGGAGGCGAATGCGGTAGCTTGTGCGCTGCGGGGTCACGAAATACCAGCGTTTGTCATTGATGACAATGTGTGTCGGATCTACTCGCCAGCCGCGTTCATTGTCGGTGGAGCCAAGGTGATAATCCCCGTTCGAGACCTTGAAGGCGCGACCGACGTGCTGCGGCCTGGGTTCAATGGAGACCCGCCGTTTGTGGGCGAGATTCTGACAGTTCCGATGAGCTTGCTTGCCGCATTCTTCATAATGCTCCAGCGGTGGAGCCGCAGGAAGCCCACTGAACCACCTTCACAGGAAAAACTCACTGGGCCGGGTCGCCTGCGCCCCGCCCTGGAGCCCCCGCTTGATGTAAATGCGAGTCCGGGCCGGGCTGGTTCCTTGGCTCCCGCGACTCGCGCCTGGTTTTGGCGGAGAGCGTTGCCGCCGAAAAATAGCTTCCGATATGGGGGAACAACGGGCGGCATAGTGGGGTCGGGCGGCCCGCCAATTGCATTATGAGCACCGAACGGTCCGAGTGGCGCCCTCCTTGCTCGCATCGCGATCAACTCAGCTTGAAGTCCTCGGATATGGCTCCCAAGAGGTCATTCAGCTTGGCGACGGTCTCGAACGAGCCCGCGTTCGCGCCCGACAGCTCGACGTGCACCCTGAACTTAAGATCCATGCCGGCCGCCACCAGGGTGATTTGGCTGATCTGATCGGCAAGGTCTTGAATCTGATTCGACCGCAGATCCGCGCGTGCGACCAAGACACCTGGCTTCGGTGGGGGAGGAAGCGGCGGGGATGTCGGAGGAACGTCCAGCGGAATGCGAAGCCGGACGCTCTTCGCTGCGGAATAATCGCTCGGCCAGGGACCGGAGTCCTCAGTCCGATCAAGAATTCTCGTGCGAATTGCGCCATCTATGGCGTCCCTTACCGTCGCCCAGGGAAGAGGCTTCCCGGCTTTCTTCGATAACGCCACCGAAATCGAAAGCGCCGTGGCATTGCCATTGCTCCAGGCATCCGATAGAACATCCGGAACGATAGCCATGGGTGAAATTGCATCAGGAGGCGGATGCAACTGTGAATCGCCATTCAGCAGCCCAGTGGGGATCTCCTCCGCGAAGACGCTGGCCGGGCCGCTGGTCATCCAGAGTCGACCTTCCCTCACGGCGTTCTCGATGGCCACCTCGACCGCGCCTTTTTCCGCCTTCGGAATAGCAACAGGTTCTTCGTAGCCGTCCCGCTGGACTTTGATCACTTTCCCGCCAGCAAAATAATCAAAGATGTCTTTGGCTTCAATGGACTGGCCGGTCCACAGGGCGGGCAGTATCTGCGGCGATAGCAATCCCGGCGAGATCTCGGCAAGCGTTGCTGCTTCGGGGAGCACAACTTCGAGACTCGGATCCTTGATAGCTACATCTTCAAGCGTCTGACGCCAGAAGGTCTTTACCGATTTGTCCGGGCGCGTCAGCCGCAGCACGAACGTCCCGTCGACGCAGCCGCCGATGAGAGTGTCTAGGATTGCCTTGCGGTTCAGCATCTTCGGGAGCTGTGGCCGCTGCGCGAACGCGTTCACCAGGTCTTTAACACGATGCGCCGTCTCGCCTTCCCGCCATAGATCGTAAGGACCGCCGGGAAGCATCGCCTCAGCGCTAATGGCAGTGTCCTGGATACGAGCGCGCGGGTCCTCCTTGATTATCTGGAATAGTGGACGGTTGTCGATCGCCAATTTGAACGCGTGAACGTCGTTTCGGTCCGAGACGGTCACCACGATGCAGTACGCCTGCTGAACGGCTTCTGGAATTCGTTTTCGCGCCCCATCGCGATTCATGGAAAGCAGCGCAGTGCGAATGGGGTCGAGTTCCTGGTTTTGCAACTGCGCGGTGACTTCCTCCCAGCCGAGATATTCCTTGATCACGTTCCGCACCACATCCAATCCGTCGCGAGACGGGGCGGCGAACACAACCGCATTCCGATAGGCTCGCGGGGCCGAACCAGTCTTCTCATCAACGAATCGCTTCGCCTCCGCGCTTGGCTTGCCGGAATCAGAAGCGGCTTTCGGACCAAGAACCCCGTAGTGGAACTCACCGTCGTCCTCGATGTCCTTTGGTTTCTCCGGCAGGTTATGCACTTTGCCGACCACGGCGCCCGCTCCAGCAGTGAGGCTCTTCACCTTCTGGATCTCATCCAAAAGCTTCGCCTCGACCATATCTGGGAGGATGTTGTCACACGCGGCACTATGCATCTGCCGCAGATTCGGACGTGACCCCAGCCGCCAACTCTTAGGGAGGCCCTTCTTCCCGTCTCCCAGCGCCTCGGAATCGCCGATAGCTGACTCGTCCAGGAACCAGGAAACCTCTGTCCATTGTTTGAGAGCCTTTTCAAGCTCGATCTTATCCGGACGCGTGGGCCCCAACAGCGAATAGATCTCCCGCAGCAGAGCCTTTTGACCGATCGGTTGCGAGTGGATGAACGTTGCGATGACGGCTTGCTCTGCCTCACGATGGCGCAGGCCCGGACACAGTTGCTGGACCTGCTTAGCCTTGTTCAGCTCTCCTTGCAGGATCGCGCTCCATTCCTGCTTTTTGCCTTCGTACTCTTCACTGGTTGCTACTCCGGTTAGTTCGCGCGCGGATTCCGAAATTGAGTCCCCACCGTTTGGCGATAGAAATACGTTGGTGGAAACCAGCGGAGATTGATCCCACTTTTCGGCATCCCTCAACGCCAATGCGAACGTCCGAAGTATGCCTCGAGTGCGCTGAAAGCTTTCGAGGTTGGTCCATTTGGTGTAAAAGATTTCTGTGAGATCCGGGTGGAACGGAAAACTCTTTAAGAAGCGCTCCTCCGCGTTCTTGCCCTCCTTTGCCGTCTGCTCGTCCAGAACAGAGATCCCCTTCAGGGCGGCGACGACGTGAGAACGGAATGCCTCGCGGTCCCGGATGGAATCTGGCGTGAAGAAGCGCCGTCGCAGCACTTCCGCGACGTCCTCTTTCTGAACTGGCTGCACACCCTCCTCGCGCTGACGCCGAAAGATCGCATACAGTTCATTAGTGAGTTCCTTGCCAAGCGTGTCGCTCTTCGAGGGATCTGTCGCCAGCAGGGACGCGACGATCGCGCAACGATCGATCTTGGTGGCGGCCTGGGTTAGATACTGGAAGAAGTCGACGAGTTTCCCGCGCCACGCCGGATCGATCCCAACCTTGCCACGAGCATACATCAATACCTCGTCAATCAGAAGAAGGGTTGAGAGGTTGTCCTTGGCTGGCAGCGCGAGAAGATCCACCATGAGGTTCTCCGCCGGCGCGCTATCGCGCTCTTCGGCTTTGCCGTCGGCGTGCAACAGCTTCAGTCCCGCGGCTCCTGCGATCTGGTAGGCAAGGACGCTCCAGGGGTTTCGCAGCCATCGCTTCTCCCCACCGGGTCCCTTCACCTCCATGCCTTTTTCCGGATCGAGCTTGTCGAACGGCAGGACGGCGATGCGACCTCGCGAAGGCGTCATCCCGATGTGCTCGATAAACTCCTTCACAGCAGGCAAATTGGGCAACGAGGAGGGCTCCGAAACCAGGTGATACAGTGTGATCAGTGTATGGGTCTTGCCACCGCCGTAGGTCAGCTCTAGCTGGCGGACCGCCTTTTCGTTTTTTCCCGCAAGCCTGATGCATACGTCCTTCGCCAGCTCCCGCAGGTTGAATGTTGGATAGGTGAGCGCGAAGAACTGCTCGGGCAATTGATAAACCGGCTTTGCCTTTCCCATCACTACGTCGTAAAGGTCGGCCGCAAAGATCGCCATCGACAGCTCACCGGATCGGATGTCATCACGTAGTCGAACAACTTTATGCCAGGGTGTCCACAACAGCTTGCTCATTGATCCTCCTCGCTCGAGCCATTTCCTTGCCAAACGCTCGCATACGCACTAATCTACAGGCCCCTTCCCTCAACCGACCCTGTAACCATCCCGGAAACGAATTCCCTGCTGCGTGTCTGGCGGGTTCTCCGGCGCAACCGTGGGTCCCTTAGCCGCTACGTGGTTGCTGATGCTTTCCAATATCTGCCGTTCTTCGCCGCCGACCGGGGCCAATTCGATCAACGCCTGAAGAAGTTGTCGGAAGAGTGCGTTCCGCCGAAGTGCTTTGGAATCGATAAACTCATCGACCTTGCCAGCGTCGCCGATCTTCCAGAGATTCATGACGTGATGGATCTGGTCAATGAGCGGCGATGGTCGACCATCAGCATCGAGGCCCAGACTCCTGCGGTTGCGATGATCCCAGGACTTTAGTCTGACCTTGCTGCCGCTACCAACTTGCAGTTCATCGCCATCTGTTTCGAAAAGCTCTGGCTCGTCGGTCCCATCTGAGTCTTCTTCGTTACCGCCGGTACGTGCGAGAACATCGTAGCGATCGGCTAACTCTCGGTCTGTCAAACCGCACGAGATAGCGTATAGGATCGACGCGCCCGCCGGAGCATCGTCGAAGCCAAAGTCGTAGCGATGAAGAACATAGTAAGTCGTTACGTCGTCTAAACCACTCATTGTTTCAGAACCGCCGTCGTGCGTCAGGATTCTACCTACGACAAAATCAACCACAATGCGACGCACACTTGTCAGGAACTCGGATACCGTTAGGATTTCTCCGGGAGAGTTTGCCTTCTTGACAACCGGATACTGACTGTAGATTTCCAGCGCCGGTCCAGTCGCAGCCCAAACGAAATCAGGCCCATGAATGTCCTGATCCCAGAAATCACGCAGGCGCAGGTGGATGCGTTCCGCCATTTCGGCAAGAACGCTGCTATCCCAGCCAGGACGTGCAGACTGGGAGCGTCTCTTACATACCAGCCAGACGGAAGAAGCCAGTGCGGATGACCCGGTAGCGCGGATTCGGCCGGACCTCTCCGTTTGTATCGGCCAACTCCCATCCACAACGAATCCGGCTCTAATGATCGCGCTCACCAGGCTCTCCCATGCCTCCGGCTGTTTGTTTGCGAACACGACAACCAGCCGACCGTCTGGCGTCAAAGCTCCTTCACAGCGTTTGAAAGCCCGGAACATCCCGTTTTCGTAGGCGACTTTGGATGCTTCGGAGTTCTCCTTATGGCGACTTGGGTCGTCGATCAGCTCGCCGTCTTGAGTTTCATGATTCCACTTAGGTCCGAGAGGCTGCGCGAAGGCCTCATCAACCTCCGGCGAAAGCCCATGCGTTGTACGCCGAAGCCACACATAGAAGAAGTCCATTATGTCGGAGTACATGATGGCGTCGTAATATGGTGGGTCGGTGAGAATCAGATCGTACGTCGCATCCGGCAGGCTTGTCGCGGAAGCCAACTTGACGGATGGGATACCTCCTCCCCGAGTTGCATTTTGCGCGTGTTCGCAAACCAAGCTTATCCACTCGATCTCGCCAGGATAGTTCCCACTTGAGCCCGCGATCGGATTTGACTCAGCAAAATCCCACAACACTGGTAGAGCGAATCGGGCGAAAGTCTGTTCGATCTTCTCAGCCGGCATGTTCCAGACGCAGTTGCAACTGCAGCGATTTGCCACTCGATCGACGGCGAGGGCTAGGTAGGCGCCTATGGCTTTGGCCCAAGCGTCGTCGTAACCGCTATCGCGTAGTGCAGGCAGAGCATCTCGCGTCTTGCAAGTAAGGGTACCGAGCGCGAGAAGCTGGCGCGGGATGAAGAGGTCCTTCCAGGCATTGAGACCGTAAAGCCGGAGTGATGATGAGTTACGTTTCGTCCCGGCCGCATCAGGAGTAGGCTCACACGGGAGCCCAAAGGGAACCTCTGCAAAAACACGCGGGAGTTCGTTCTCAGCATCGCGAGCGGCGGACTCTTGTTGTGGAGAAACAGGATGGTATTCTTTGCCCTCGGGCCCTTCAACCACTATCGCCGTCATCGTATATCCCAAGCGGCCGGCCTTCGACTCTCTTCGAAGGTCGTCTGAGGAAAGAGACACTTGATTACAGAAGGGGCAGACAGCTACGAGGGAGGGCCCCTTACCCTGAACGGTGCCGGCACCGATTCGTTTGTCATGTTCGCGTCGCTGTGCCGCATTGCCTCCCGCCCGTGGGACGTCCCGCTGAATTCCGAAGACGATCCCATTCCGATCGGAACTGCGGTCCAGGCTCAACAGAACCCTTTTGGTTTCTTTCTTGCAAACCCACAGAGTTTTTATGAGCGGAAAAGTAGCACGACAGTTCTTGCATCTCGCTGTCCTCGCCCACAGGTAAGCGGCCGTCGGATTGTCATTCAGTGATGGATAGTAACGTTCTAACTCAGCTCGTGCTCGCTGGAAAACCCACCAACCCCAAGCCCGAATATGCCAGGGCAGTTCAACATCCGGAGTCGGGAATAGTCGCTCTTGAGCCGCCTGCAGATTACGTTCGAGCTGCTTCTTAGTGAGTTTGCCGGTTTCTTTGAAGAACTGCTCCATGAACTCTCGGGACTCGAGCGCGAAGCTAGGCAAGGGTAGGCGTTTGCCCGCGAGCGCCTGCGGATGTTCGAGCGTACATCTCAAAAGGAGCCATGCGACCGGATTGATATCGACCGCTGTGGCGTCACAACCTAGCCGCGTCGCTTCCAATGGGATCGCACCGCCACCGGAAAATGGGTCGAGCACCCTGGGTCGACGACCGCCATGTGCTTCCAAGATTCTTTCCCGGAACCACTCAAGATCTGCCGTTGACTCCCGCCCCCAATGGAGAATACCGCCAACGGTCTCCTTGACCTTTCTGTCCTCGACCTTTCCGTTGGGTAACTTCTTCTTCTTTGGAACCTCGACCACCTTCCCGGCCAGCTTTTCGAGAATGCGGCCGCGCTCTTCTTTGTTGCGGGGATCGGGGAGAAGCGTGGCGATCAAAGCAGCACGGCAGGCCGCAAGCGGCCGCCGCGCGGGCCATATGTGAAGCGTAGAGATATGCCCATGCCGGACATTCTTTTCGTGCACCGAATCCAGCGATGCCTGTTTGAGCGGAAACGCTACTTCTATCAATCTCTTCTGATCTGTCATAGATTAGGTCCTCTGGCTTGCGATCGGAAGGTGTACTCCGCAGTAGGCGATTATCGTCCTCTTGGAACCGTCATCTGGTTCGAAGTAGATCTGCAGACAATTCTTCCGATCGCCGCCCCCCAAATCCAGATGGCGAAAGATCGATCTTGTTTTTCCATTGTCCGTGAACTTCCGTTGCTTCCCGTATTGAGTCTTCGTCGTTTGGCTTTCGTCAGGAGAGTACTGGGTAAAGCCGCGACTCTTGAACTGACCATCCCAGGAACCCATTGAATTTCCGGTTCGCTTCGCTTCGTGGTAGAGATTGCCGATATCACGGACCGCCATCAGGGCGCGATACACCTCCTGCGGCCGCGCAAAATCAGAAGCCTCAGCAGATCGCTGCGCGCTGTCGTAGATCAGCAGGTCGGTTCCGAAGTCTCGTTTGGCTGCGGCTAGTGCCTCGCCGACCGAGTTAAATTCCAGATCGGCGGTGTCCTCGGCAACCGGCGGCTCCTCGTCCGGCCCAGTCGCCTGGTGTTCCTGGTAGATGGCCCAATTACCCTTGAGCCTTTCGTTCTCTCCCTCCAGATCCGCAACGCGCGTTCGCAATTCTTCGGCCTCATTCCAGGAGCGATCAAGTTCACCCCAGAGCCGGTCCACCTCCGCCTTGAGTTCTGGAACTGTTCCGGCATCCGCCAGTGCCCTCTGGAGCTGAAGCCTGCTCTTATCGACTTCCGATTTTCTGGCCGCATCAATTTCGTGTTGTACTTCGCGGATCACGTCTCCGTCCACATAGCGGAACGCGGAGACCTTCGCGAAAAAGTTAAATAGGCGCTTATCGAGAGGCTTCCCGCTGAACTCGTGCTTCTGAAGCGCGTCTGGAAGATAGAGCGGGTGGTCGAGCGGATTGGAAGAGAGGCGCAGGCCGGGCCAATATACGCGAACAGCGCCGTTATAGCAGGACAAGGGCTTTGTTAATAGATCAGTGAGCCGAAAAGCCGCCCATTTGTCCAATACAACCACTTGCGCAAACCCCATCAGAGTCTGCTGAATTCGATCAGCGTCGATGACCGGCCTGTCTCCAAACCTGTCATGTGAGACAACGACGATGGGCAAAGTCCTCTTCTCGTTCAACAGGAATTCTCGAACGAAAGCATCCACATCTGGCGCCAGGATTTCCTGTTTGTTTGCGAGCAGGGGCTGAGGACCTACCCAACACGGAAACTGTCGGAGGATCTGAGTAACTACTCGCGGTCTCCCTAACGGAGCCCAGGCCGGGCGGACGACATACTGACTGGAGGCGACATCCAATCGAAGCGCGAACTGCACCCTCTCCCGCAAGCGGGCGATGACGATGTCCGTCGACCAGCTAAGAGACTCGTCCTGGTCAGCCGGATGTACCCACCGTACCCGTTCGAGTTGACCGTCAGGGACGTGAACGATCGAACCATGAACCGAGTGATTGACCAACGGCGTTAGTGTCTCGCCGTGTTCAGGGAACCCGCACGCGATTTTCCAATGCCAGGAATATTTGTCGATGACCCAGTTCTTGACCTGCTGATGCATGGCGTCGAATACAACAGACCCGATCTCATCTTTCTTCGGAATGACTTCGAATTGAATCGAAAAGACGTTCGCCATTGTTCAACCTCCCTATTCCGCCGCCGCAAAAATGCTCGTTTGGGCGATCAACACGCCGCCGGCGCTTCGCGCCAGCAGTTTGCCAAAGGGGTCCTGGACTCGCAGCAGGCGCGGATGGGCACTGCCGCATTCGAACACCACATACAGCCAGTAACGATCGCGGAGATTGCAGGCTTTCGCCCACTCGTTTTCGCTGATCTCGACATCGCCAATGCCCGCGCGGCCTTTCACCTCGATGCTTCGCTCTTCCCGGTTTCGGCGTCTTGCGAGCAGATCGAATCCTGGATAGTCTTGGAGCCCCGCCAGCCGCGCGAGTTCCGGAGTGTGTACATCAAACACCCTTGCATCCTGGGTTTCTTCGTAGGCCCAGGACACGCGCATCGCGATCATCTCGACGATCGCGTCCTGGCGCTTCTTGTCCTCTGCATCGGTTGAGGGCACGACAAGCGCATGGGCGAGAAGTTCCACATCGCCCGCCGAAATCAGTTCGGGTTCTCGCCGCCGCTCCCGAATCGCAGTCGCTTTGTGGACCGAGAGAAGGCGTTGCCGATCTCTAATCCGCGTCAAGTCGCCGCGCGCGTTGGCGTCGCCGGCCCGTGCCTTATCTGAGATCCTCGATCTTTGTGCGGCCAGTTCCGCTTCCTGGTAGTCGTATCCACGCGAGAGGAAGTCGAGCTGACCAGGCAGGGCGTCCCTCAGGGCGAGGCTCAATTGATCTGCCCGTGACTGGGCGACGTTTTTTTGGAGCCATGAATTCGCGGCGTCCACCTTCTCCTTCGCCACTGCGACGACGGCGCCGAACTGTGCCGCAAGCTGATTCTTGCCCTTCAGCAGAAGCAGATGCTCGATTGGACATTCTTCGATGTCACCGTTGAAGTATTGCCTGATCCCAACGAGGCGGACTTCGAGAGTCTCCGTGCGCTGGAAGGCGAGGATTTCTGGATCTGTATTCCGTATGATGTTGACTCGCCCCAGGTGGAAGAGATACGGCCGGTCGGTGTTGGCATCGATGAACATCCCACCCCGGCGAGCCGCGGAAGTAAGGCGGGACGACACCAGAGCGCGAAATCGCTCAAACAGCGCCTCACCCGGGTGCAGCCAGACAGCCTCTTCTTCATCAGAGGGGCGGTAGACAGTCAATCTCTCTCTTTCCTCGCGCGTGTGTGCTTCGAGAATTGGTAGCAGGCTGTCCAGCGCTCCCCGGCGCTTGGCGGCAAACGAGAAGTAAAGATTCGGATCTCCTTCGATGTCTATGTCCACCAGAGGAGTGGCCTTCTCGATGAACTGGCGAACGTAACCGGGGAGTAGCCGTCGGTAGGTTTCCTGGTCCGTTTCATGTCGCAGCCGGTCCAATTCCCGCCGTATGTCTCCGCCCTCGCCATAGATGCTCTTCTGTTTTGCGTCGTACGCGCGAAGCTGCTCCGGCGTGAGAGATCCCTCAATGCTTCGGCAGGCGCGCTCGGCTCCGTCCTCTGTAATCGCGTCCTGCAGGTACGATTTCAGCGAAATGCCTTCAAACAGTCGACCGACCACGTCGAAGACCTTGTCCGAATTGAGTTCCTTCCGCATCTTCTCGAGCTTGTCGAGCAACGTCTTGAGCACGCGGCCTTCGCGTGTTTTTCCCGCGACGAGGTTCAGGATGATCACGGGGTCGTGCTTCTGCTTATAGCGGTGGATTCGCCCCATGCGCTGTTCGAGGCGGGCGGGATTCCACGGAATATCGTAGTTCACCATCAACCAGCAGAATTGAAGGTTGATGCCTTCGCCGGCGGCGTCCGTCGCCACCATGTACGTCGCGCCACCCTCATGACCGGGCTTTCGGAAGAACTCCACCTGCTCTTCTCGATCCTGGTATGGCATGCCGCCGTGGATCTTTGCGACCTTGCCAGTAAAGCCCATTCCCTCCAGGCGGCGGACCAGGAAATTCAGCGTGTCCTTGTGCTCCGAGAAGATCAGGACCTTTTCGTTCTTGTACTTCGGGTCCTCCAATAATTCCCGGAGCTTCTCGAACTTCGATTCTTCGCCCAGGTCGTAGACCTGCTCCGCAAGACGCACAAGGCGGCGCACGATGGTTCGCTCCGCTTCGAGTTCAGCAAGCGACGTGGCGATTACGCCTCGAACAGCCTTATTCTCCTCGATCTCGTTTTCTTCTTCGTCCCTGTCCACGCCTTCCTCGTCAGCGGTCTTCTCTTCGAAGACGTCGTGGGCTAATTCGCGCTCCGACTTGCGCTGCAGCGCTTTCAACTGTTCCTCATCCATTTCACCGGTCTGGATCTTGTTGATGAGTTCTTCCAGGCGGTCGAGACGTCGCTGGAGGGACCGAAGCAGCGCCCACGTGGAACTCGCGAGACGCCGTTGGAAAACGCTCATCGCCATTCGCGCTGCGGAGCGATTCAAAATTCGGGACCGGTTGTAGTAATGCTGGATATAGTTCGTAGTCTCGTCGTAAAGCTTCTGCTCGCTGATCTCCCCTTTTTTCAGGTCGTAGCTGTGCGTGCTCGTTTCGCGATTTGGATAAAGTGCGTGGCCGTCCAGGCCGACCATCTCCTCTTTGACCCGGCGGATGAAATGTCGTCGCCGCGCATCGCGCGGGAAGGCTGAAAACGCATCCGGCGTCGAAAGAGTCTCTGGCTCCAGCAAGCGCCAAAGGGCGAAATAGGGATAATCCTTCCCCATGTGCGGCGTTGCCGTGAGCAGCAGAAGATGGTTAACCGACCAGTTCAGTTGCCAGCGGGGGTCTCCGAAGTCAACCCCCGCGAGAGCTTCGGCCAGCTTGTACCGCTCCGTTTTTCGAACGTAGAGGTCAGGGTCGCGGTTGGCAGAGAGCTTGTGCGCCTCGTCGAAGATTACCAGGTCATAGGGCGCCACCGAGGGTTCTTGAAGTCGCGAGAACATTCGCTCGCCGCCCAGGGTATCCACGCTCACGATTCGAAGATCGCTCCCTTCGCCCGCAAACGGGTTCCCGTTGCGTGCATCGGCTCCAACCGCGATCTGAAAGGGCAGGCTGAAAAGCTTGTGCATCTCCCGGTACCAGTTGCCGAGCAATCCGGCTGGAGGGACGATCAACACTCGCCGGATCAGCCGGCGCACCAGCATCTCGCGTACGTACATGCCGGTCATGATCGTCTTGCCAGCGCCCGCGTCATCGGCGAGCAGGAAGCGAAGACGACTTTGCGGCAGCATGTGCTCGTACACCGCGATCCGCTGATGGGGCAAGGGGTCAATCAGGGAGGTCTCGGTGGCGAACACCGGGTTGAAGAGGTGACCGTACCCCAGGCGCTCCCCTTCAACAAAGGTCTTGACTCTTTCCGGGTCGGCGAGGAAGTCAAGGAACTCCGGCTCTTGGGGCGGCTCGGACTGCGGCTCAACTAAACCCCCAGCGACGAGCGCGGCGCCTCCATCGTCCTCCGCGCGGATGATCGTCTGCAGCGCGGCTGGTGAGGGCGATGACTGGCCGTTTTCCCAACGGCTGACCGTGACGAACGAAACGCCCATCAGTACGGCGAAACGCGCCTGCGTGACCCCCAGCTTCGCCCGGAGCGCTTTGACCCGGAGACCGATGGGCTTTTCTTCCGATAGCTCTACGTCAGTTAACACCAAGGCAGATCGTATCATATTCAAGAATTCTGATCAAGTGAAACAACAATCATGTTATGTGGAAGTTAAAGAATGTGACTCCGCACTGAAACATAGGTTGCGATCGGCGAACTAAAGAAGCCTCGGGGCTGCCCCATTCACGAGGTTTATTGCGCTTCCATATGTTGAAACAAAAGCAGTTGCTTAATAGATCCGGGGCGCACTATGGCCGACGGCTATACCGCCACCCGCAGCTTGATACCGTCGTCCGGCGGCGTTCACGAGATCCTGCTTCGTCCCCAGGTACCGTTCGTCTGGACACTCGCGTGGCCCAAGAGTGGCTGGATCTGCTCCAGCTCGCCCCCGGCGGCGACACAATTTCGCCGTCGTGCGCCTTCTATGCCGCGCGCGGCATAGGAGACGCTATGCCGACTGTGGGACTATGCCGAATGGAGGGGCCGTATGCATGTCAGCAAGGTTTTGATCGGAAACAATGCGGCATAGTCCGGAGCGTCCTGGGGGCGCCATGCTGAGGAGATGCGTACTTTTGTTGATCGAAATCTCCCACAACGGCTTCGAGATGGAAAAACAGATCAACCAACTGCTAGAAGCGGCCCGGAGCATGTAGAAGACCGCGCTCGTCGAGACCAAGGCTGGTCTCTATCAGGCCACCGATGAGCTTCTCGCTTTCCTGAAGTCCCCCTAATCAATGCTCCGGACTATGCCGAGGCAAATGGCGACCTCGGCGCACGAACTCAACGCCAACCTTGCATCCTTTCAGGTCGATTCGGCATAGTCCGGGAGTCGGCATAGCGCCGCAGATCGTGGGGCGCGATCCCCGCAACGCCGGCAGTCGCCGCGTACTGCCCGCAGGATTTGCCACACTACTTTTTCCGACAGGCGGTCGCCACGCAAACTCATCGCCGCGGTGCACGGCCGGAACACGTGGCCGTCCGTTACGCCGGCTCGCGCCGTCCAGGTGTCGATGGCTACTTTCGTCCAGGCCGGCATCGGGACGGTGCGGACCCGTTTGTGCTTCGAGACCAAATCCAAAATTACCCAGCGCCTTCCGACCTGCGCAGCCCGGAGCCCAGCAGCACCGCGATGATGGCGCGGTCGCGGAGGCCTTTCAGGGTCGAGATATCCGGCGTGTTCAACAGTGCTTGAGCCTGCTTCTGGGAGAGAGTTGCCCATGCGAACGCCGATCGATTTGGCGCTCTTGACGCGCTGGATGCCCGCAGCCAATTCGGGCGCCAGCAGGCCGTTGTCGGTCGCCTCCACGGTCAGCTTTCTGATGGCCGACATTCTGACGATGATCGAGGACGACCCAAGACCACGCTCCTCCAGGGTCACGCGCCACGCGCTAACCGTGGCCTTGGTGAAGCCCGGTTGCGGCTCCTGGCCATACCAGGCGAAGAATTCATCCAGGGCCATGTTGTAGACACGCTTCGTAATCGGCGACAAAACAGAATCAAGCACAAGGCTCTTCATCCGCCGCCATCCGTTCGTTTGCTCGACTACGGTTAAGTCGTTCATTTGGAACCTCTTATTGGGCAATATCGGTAGCCTGACGACCTTACCTCTGCACGGCGAGGACATCAAGCGAAAGAACCAAGAACGACAGGTGCCGCGGCCAGGTGCGAGGAGTCGATGCCGAACGGGTTTTGTACTCGTGGTTGTGTTCAAGCAAGCCCTGGACTATCATGAGGAACCGAAAGGAGTCTCTGAATGCCGCAGTACCTGTTGCAGGTTGCCTATAACTCCGAGGCATGGGCCTCCCTCCTCAAGAGTCCGCACAACCGGCTCGAAGCCGTCCGCCCTGCCGTGGAAAAGCTGGGCGGCAAAATCGAGACTGGGTGGTTCTGCTTTGGCGATTACGATTTGGTTGCCGTCCTGCAGATGCCGGACAACGTGAGCGCCGCCGCGTTTTCGCTGGCCGCATCGGCGGGAGGCGCCGTGAAAGCAATCAAGACCACTCCCTTACTGAGCACAGACGAGGGAGTCGAGGCGATGAAGAAGGCGGCGACAGCCGGATACAGACGGCCAAAGCGTAAGGCTTAACGTTCAGGAGGTCGTTGAAGGCCAGTTGGCGCTGCGCAACATATACACCGCTCAACCGCGAGCGGGCCTAGATCGTCGTCACAGAGGTTGGTGCAGAGTGGCCGAATACCTCAGCCAGACGTACGAGAATGCAACGATTCCGCTGGAAGGCAGCCAGTATGTGCGCTGTACGTTTAAAAACTGCGCGTTCACGTACCAAGGAAGAGCACCCGTTCTGGTGGAACGGTGCCAATTCGATGACGACTGCACGCTGTCGTTGCTAGATCAGGCAGGCAATGCGGTGGAGACAGTCACTCAGTTGAATCCGCTCCGTCTGCGCAAGGCGCTACGTCGCTTGGCGCAAAAACCGCTATCTTAGTTCCGGTTCACTGGATCTGCGCGCTGGTGGGTGCAGCCAGATACCACATCTCGGACGTATGCGGCGTTGTCCGGCCATATCGTAACTGTATCGCCTCCGCCCTGTGCGGATCAGGGAACCGGGACGGGAACCAACAGCCATGTGTCATCGTTAGGCGTACAGCATTGAGTCCATCCAGCGAAAAGGACCAGGCCATCGCTGAGGGGATCGAAATCCATGCCAGCCGCCCACCGCGCACCGGGGTGCGAGTTTGTCTTGAGTTGCGTCCAGGTCCTTCCATTTGTGCCAGGTCCAGGTGTCGTTTTGAGGATTGGGATTGGGCTGGCCATCGTCTCCGCCGCCAAAGAGCAGAGTATAACCGTGGGCTGCGTCATACGCGATCCCAACACAGCAGCGCGCGGATGGCGCCGTCGATAGTGTGGGCTCAACCCAGTTCGGAGCGTAGGCTTGCAGCCGCACGGTTAAGTTGAGCGATCCGACGTTATCAGAGTAACATCCGGGCGTTGTGTTGTTAGGCGCCATGCAGTTGTCCACGTAGCCCAGGTAAAGGTGAGTGGCCGTGGGCGGGACGCTAAATGTCTGAGCTTTGCCGGTGCCGGTTCCGGTCAGGCCGTCGCCGATAAAGAATACCTGGCCGATTTCCGGACTCAGGGCCAGGAAGTTCGTCTGAATCCCGCCCGCGGAATTGTTGCTGACGTAGAAACGGAGCGCGGGGGGTGCGGAGGAGGGCAATGTGTCTTGCAGAAAGACGCCTGCCAGCGCGCCCAAAAAATCCGTGAGGTGATAACCGGAGAACGGACCGATAGATTTGAAATTCGTGGGGGTACCTTGAGCCAGACAGGCACCCGAGGTTTGGCCGTCGGGGCCGAATTCGGCAAAGCCGGTCTGGCACGTCCAGGCTCCGCCCGCGGCAGGAATGGTCATGGTCTGCCCAGCGCGCGGGGGAAAGGTGAACACCACGGGGGCAATGCCGTTACTGCTATCGTTGTAGCCGCCAGCGCGGTAGATATCCATGGTGGCATCAACAGTAAGGCTAATCTCATTTTGGGAGTCTGCCGCAACCGCAGTGGCAGCAAGGATGGCGAGCGCAGCAGGAAGCAGCGTACGCATCGGAATCATTGACATAGTTGGCCTCCGTAGGCGATTATACTGCTCGGCTGCGGTCCGGGGCCATTGCCGTGGAACCAGCAAACAGAGAAGGTGTTGATGAAGCTCCGCGCCAGGGGCTAAAGCGGAGGATTGGTCTGACCAAGCCACCCGCGCACGGAGCCGCGATAATGGCTTGCTCGGGCTCAGGTACCCCGTCGCCCCATGACCACGGCGCAGAAAACGCTGCGCACCGCTCGCCCTTGCCTCGGATATATAATCAAACAAACAATGTAGCTTGAGTTCGCGTGTCTCGGTCCGTAGATTTGAGGGGCCGAACAGAGGACGGCCCGCTCAGGTCATGAACGGATCTTGCCGGAGACCGACGCCTGCCTCGGAGCTAACGGGTCTTAACTTAAAGAAGATGGAACCTAGTTTCTTCAGCCACACACCACCGCACCCGCGAGCGACCGAACCTGCGCCATCGCGAGCAGCAGTCCTGGTCAATTTGGCGGCGAATAGTAATGCAGCGGAGCGAAAGTGGCGGAGGATTCAAAGCGACGTGCTTAACGCGCTGCCAAGGGACACCAAAACCCTTTTGTATCGCCCCCCGTTCGACCTCGCTGCATGTATACGGGATTTGCTCGAAAACGAGCACATATCCTGCTTCATATCCGCTGGTGGCGATGGGACCCTGAACTGTATGCTCAACGCCGTGATGCAGATTTTTGACAATAGACCACACCGGCCCTACCTGGGAGCAATTGGTCTCGGCTCGCGGAATGATTACCACAGGCCTTTCCAGAAGACCCGTTTGGGCATACCGCTTAGAATCGACTTGGCGGCCGCAGTATTCTCAGATGTCGGCAGAGTGCAGTACATGACTGAATCAGGAGAATATCTCCGCTACTTCATCACAGGAGCCAGCATGGGGCTGAAAGCGGAAGCGGATCAGTTTTTCAACCTTGGAGATCCGATGATAAACGTGCTCAAACCTCGCTTCGTTAATCTGGCCATTATCTATACAGGCATTAGGGCATTTGTGGCTCACCATAATACTGAAGTTGAAATCTGGTACGATGGCACGCACCAGGTGACGGAGCTGACAAACCTCAGCATAATTAAGGTTCCTGAGGTTTCGCTGGGCTTTGAATATGACCTGCGCAAAGGTGACGGCCATCTCGGCTTCATTCTGTGTCACGCAATGACCAAACTGGACCTCCTCAAGGTCCTGCACGATTTGTCCCTCGGACGTTTCGGCAGAAGGCCTGGCCGCATGGCAGCCTTGGTTCGGACAGCTTCGCTGAGGGCGCGAACGCGGATTCCATTGGCGACAGACGGAGAGATCCAGTTCGCTTGTTCTGCGGTGTTTTCTGTCGTACAAAACAGAGTCGCCTTTCTGGGCTAGGTGCACATGCCGGAAATGGAGACCAATCGACAGGCGCCGAGCCCTCGTGATTACGATATCGGAAGCGGCGCCGGCCCGTGCCGGGTTCCTCGGCCCCGCCGCGTCTACGCATGGCCCCCAGCGGTCCCGCGGCGGCATTAAGCGGCGTTATCGCTCTCTATGTCGCTTCGCTGCGGGAGGCATCCAACCTATCTGGCGCATGATTTGATGAGGCGTCGCATTTTGGTCGTTCGATCACATGCTCAACGCGCATTGGGATATAAATAAAGAACAGCAATATGACCACCGGCGAGGCGAAGGAACTGGAGCGTTTGAAGGCGAATTTCCAACTACACGGAGACGCTGATTTCGTGTGTCATGTATAACTCCGCCGACGAGTGTAAAGGCCGGCGTTGTTGTGCCAGGTCGTTCGGCATGCCGTTTTCGGCCTCTGGCAGCTAGCGGGTGGGCGACAGTTTGGCCTGGATTATGCCGCCCAACACCGGCAAGAACACGTAACAGAATGGATGCCAACGGCCAGCTCGGTCGGAGGGATGGGGTGTCCTAAGCCAGAGGCACTTTGTTCCGTCGAGATCAACCTCCCCAAGGTGCTTGTCGATCATCCACTCGACCGCACTTTGCAGCCCCGGCGGCGCGTGTCCTGACAGGTACCTTTCTGCCATGAACCGCGCGCACCTTGACAGTGATGACTCATGCAGCTTTAAAGGCTCTCTTGCATTTTTACCTTGAGTCACTACAACCTGTGGTTTGAGCAGTATCAGTTCCTGAAGGGCGAATTCCGAGCAGGCCCAAAACAGAGCCTCGGGAACGGTATCCATGTTGCCATAGCAGCACTTTGCGCCGTTCGTCATCGCGAACCGAGACCAGATGTCGGCGTGGTACCGTGGGGGAAGCAGCGCCCTCAGCGTCGCGAGCGTACCCCGCATGTGAGCGTTAAGGCCGCTTCCATCGGTCGGCAAGTGTTCGATGTTCGCTGACCTGCTCCAGACATCCTCCGCACCCTCGCCTCGATCCAGCGAAACCACCACGATGCCGAAAGGGTCACGATAGCACGACCCCACGTGCGCTTCAGATCCACGCCCCGTCAATGGTTCGGGCGCCGCGGCCTCTTCACACTTCAAACTGTTTGGGCACTGGAAGCCCCTTACAGCGATCTTCTGCTGCTCGTAGTATTGATGGAGTCGAGCCTTTAGATCTTCGCTCATCGGGTGACCGGCCGGGGCGTGATGTAATCTGCATCCTCGAGTTCACGTGGAAACCGCGCGTGAAAACCGTCGCGCAAAAGGCTACTCGCCGCCAGCGCCGCCTTCGATGCGAATTCCACTTCCTGTTCGTACATGGCGATTCACCCGGTGACCATGTCACCTCCTTCATTCTAGCGCGGCTTCCAGATACAGCCGAAAATGGCAATCAGGGGATCGCCAGGAAGCAACTGGCCCCTGCGACCATCCACTGATTCAGGGGATTTTGGGAATGGGGAACCAACTGCGGAATAGGAATGCGCCATATGCCATGCCCGATTCAGGCACGACGACAGGCCGACCTATGACCAACTCTAATACCATCTCGCCCAAAAGGAGGGCGTAGGTGCCGGCTTGATGTCAGGTAATATCGCTAGCGCTTTCGCGTGACGATGCATTTTGGTTTTGGACGTAGCGGACACTTCAGCGAAATGGCGTTTCCCGTCAATTTGACGGGAGCCGACTTCGCGCGAGCAAACCCGGTTGAACCTGGTCCTGGCGGACGCGCGATTTTCGGGGTGTTACGGTCCAAAACGACCTGTCACTACAGAGCCGACAACCCCATGATCAGGTGTCCGAACTTCAAGCGCATCAATTCAGTGACATCTCTCACGGAGCGAAATGCCTCGATCTCAGCGCGTTTTACAACAAGAAGTTTGATGTTGTCGCGGTCGAACGCTCGCCTGATGATGTCGTTGGCGGCGGTACGCTCATCAGGATCACCTGTGACCCCGTTCGTTGCGACGAGGATGCCGATTTCGAGCCGCGCTCCTCGAACTCTGGCAATGAACCCCTCGACCGTCGCGCTGTTTACGGCCGTAGCCCAGTTCTTGCATTCAAACATCAGGTAATCGGATAGGAATGGAAGCCCCTGGGGATGCCGCTGGTTAGCCAGCAGAATATCTATTTCGGAGGAGTGGGCGTAATTGGTCTTGTCACGAAGGATGAAACTGATGCCCTGCACGCGGCAGAACGACTGTACGACGACATCCTCCAGCGCCGCACCTTTCTCTTCAGTCGTGGCAGCCTGGTCGCCTTCCAATAATCGCTTTGCGATGGCCGCGTGAGGGAAGCGCGACATGATTAACGCAGTCCGTGAGCGGCGCGGTTGCGTTCTTGCCGCAGATGCTCTGCCAAACGGCCGGTTGTCAGCAGCCGCCGGAAGGTCTCGAAATCGATGGTAAAGATGTTAAGGAGCGGAAAGCCTCGAAACCCGGGTGCCGATTCCGGTGGCGGCTCTTTCACAATCACCAAGCCGGTGCGTACCCCGGCACTCTGCATGAACTTCATCAGTTGCTCCTGAGCAGCCGATAGGCGAACCTGAGTCATGGGTTCCGCCTTCGCTTCGATGACCACAGGGTTGACGAGATCTGGATCGCCGCCTGGCAGCCAGAACAAGACGTCAGGCCTGAGTTTCTCCTCAGCGCCACTAGACTCGGGTTGCCTAATGACAGCAGCCCCAGCTTTCTCTAAGACGCTTGCAATAGCGGCCTCAAAGCCTAGTCCCTCGAGAGTATTCCGCGCTCCCGCGGATTGAGAAGATTGGGGCGCGGGCATGTGAGTACCTTTCCTCGGCGCCGGCGAGACAGCGTACTTGAAGCCTTGAAGAACACTTCGCTTCAGGAGGTCTAAATGCAGGTTGATGGCTGACTCATCATTTAGAGACGCCCGCAACAGAGGTAGTTCTGAAACGCTGAATGGGATCGGCGCATCTTCAGTAACGACCAGGAGCACAGGCTTTGCAAGACCGACCGCTACACCGATCTCGAAGATCGTGTTGGAGTCGGCGGACGTTGCCATCAATACGCCGATCACCATGTCTACCTCGCGAATGATTCGGCGGACATCGCCAGGCAATCGCGCAGCGGAAGCGGGGTTGTCTTTCGCCCATTCCCACTGAATCTCGGCGCGGTCGAGCGCCCGAGTAAGCGCGGCCAAGTTCGCGCCGAAAGGCGCACTGAGAAAGCATCGCTTGATTGCCCTGCTCTTTACCCGCGAATCAGGCCTTGCCATAACGCTCCGGGCAGAGGCGCATGCGGTATGAAATCACGCGACGACCAACTCTCTCACTGTTTTGACGGCCTCCTTGCCGACAGCCTTTCCTGACGGCTTCCGTCGTTGATTGCATCCTCCCATTATCGATCTTGGAGCGTCAAACTGCCAAGCTGGCCATCGCTGACCGAGTGAATTGTTGCTGGAGCAGTCCCGGACGTCGCTATGTCACTGCCTTAATTGCTATTATCGTCCAGCCAAACGGTCCGGTGCAGTCTGGCAACCAGTTTTCCGTGATCCAGGAACATCAGGTGATCGGCGCCTTCACCGCGTTGGGGCGCACGTTTGTTTTATTATGCCCTTCATGGCCTACCGATTTGACGGGTGGTATCGCCCGCCTACTGAACATTCCGTCCCGATAGTGATCCATAGCATCGCCGGACTCCCCAAAGGAGATCGCGCCTTTATGGTTTTCGCGGGCGTGGATGAAACCGGCGAGAAGTGGTTCCTTCACTGGTACCGGGATGGCCGGATGATGATCGAGCCGAAACCGTTCAGAACGCCAGAAGATGGCCTCGCCCATCTAAACACAATCTGATGAAAGTGGCCCAGCGGCCGTATCGCGCGGCGTGCCATGGACCGAGGGCATTATGAACCCTTATCGTCCAGCCAATCCGTTCGAATGCGCCCCCCAGGCCGGCGTACCAGTTTCCCAGTGCCCGTCCTCTACGAAGGTCGAGGGGCCACTTCACCGGGATGCCGTCGGACAGCCAATGTCCCGCACGCCCGTGGTGCAGTTGCGCCAGGCAAACGCTTCGTCCTGCCGCGTAATCAAAAAGACGGGCGCTGTGATAGGGTAATAAGACTGAAGGGGAAATGACGGCACTGAGAATCCTTGCATTGTCCACGTTGTCCGCACTGTGGGCGGCCTCGCCTGCGGGCGGGCCGCCCCTGGACTATGCCTTTTTCAAAGAACGGGTACAGCCGATCTTTCTCAAGAAGCGTCCGGGGCACGCGCGCTGCGTGACATGTCACAGGCACGGCAGCCCGCCGCTGCAACCGCTGGCTCCGGAGGCGGTTGCCTGGAACGAGGATCAATCCCGCACGAACTTTGCGATTTGGAGGCAATTCGTCGTGCCAGGTAACCCGCTCAAGAGTCCATTGCTGTTGCATCCCCTGGCGCAGCAAGGGGGCGGCGACCACTTTCACGCAGGCGGTAAGCACTGGAAGTCGCAGAGCGATCCGGAATGGCAGACCTTGGCTGCCTGGGTAAACGGCCAGACGATCGGAGGCTCCAAATGATTCGCTCGGCGCTGGGGGTTCTCGCGGCAGTCGCGCTACTGCATGCAGATGGGGCTCGGGTTCTGCAAACTAACTCGGCCGGGGACAATATTCATGTGATCGACCCTGCCACAAACCAGGTGGTAGGGACCATCGAGGATATCGAGGTTCCGCACGGGGTGGCGATTGCACCCGATGGGATGCGCATTTACGTCACCGATGAATCGCTGAGTACGCTGGACGTGGTGGACGCGAAGACGCTCAGGGTGACCAAGCGGATTTCACTGAGCGGCCGGCCGAATAATGTCGATGTCGCTAAGGACGGCTCGCACGTCTATGTGGGGATCGCGGAGGGGACTGGCGCGGTGGATGTAATCGACACGACATCCCTCACCAACGTGAAGAGCATACCGGTGAAGGGTGCGATCCACAACGTTTACGTGACACCTGACGGCAAGTATGTGGTAGCTGGGTCGATTCCGTCGCACACGATCAACGTGATCGAAACCGACAGCAATCAGATGGCATGGACGCTTACGTTGAGCGCTGGGATCCGGCCGATGTCGTTCACGCGATACGCGGACGGCTCGACCAAAGAGATCATCGTGCAGCTCTCCGATTTTCACGGATTCGCGGTGGTCGATTTTGCGGCTCGAAAGGAAACCCGGCGCGTCACGCTTCCGGACCCCGCAGGGCAGAAGAAGGAGACGCAGGGCATCCAGGGAGCACCCGCGCACGGACTGGCGATCACACCGGACGGAAAGACGCTGTGGGTCACGAGCAAATACTACGGCTATGTAGCCGCCTACTCGTTGCCAGATTGCAGACTGCTGAAGGTGGTGCAGGTTGGCAGCCACCCGGAGTGGCTCACCATCCCTCCCGACGGCAAAAACTTGTATGTGGCCATCGCGGCCGAGGATCTGGTGGCAGTAGTGGATAACCAGACGATGAAAGTGGTGAAGACGATTCCAGTGGGCGCCGTGCCCAAGCGCAACACCAGCGGGATTCTGCGGACAGACTGAGGACTGCCCAAAAGCGCTGACCCTGTATATTAGGGTGTCGCCATCCTTTCCACAAAACGCGAAGTCAGTTGCTACGCAGGAGGCTCGTTTCAGCCCAGGGAATAAGCGATTCACTTGTCGAACAACGGCATTAAGGTTGCATATCGGGAGGTAACTCGGCCTCGGCAGTGGCGCGTTCGTGCGCGCTCCGCCCGCTATTAAGGCGCGGTAATGGCATCGGGCGTATGCGGCCGTCATCCACTTCGATGGGAAAGCCGGCAACCCACTCCTCCAACTCGGCGTCGGTTATTTCGCGGCCATTCTTGCCCGGGGCAAGCACGATGCTCTCGGAGACAGTGCCGTCCGCGCACAGGGTCCTTCGGCACCTGGAGTTCCCCAAGTCTGCCTTGCCCCCAAGGGGCGTAGCATCATGCGGAAGATTTTCCGCGGCTTCCCGACGGCGCCTCCAAGCCGCCTGGCCGAGCCAAAATTCGGCGCTGCGTTCCCAGGTACTGCTCCAACTCATCCGCATTCAGGCCCACCGGGATTTGGCCGAAGTTCAGGACGCCGACCGGGCCGGTGGGTAGGTGGCCGCATTCACGAACAATCTGCGCAGGTGTCCTCATCCAGGGCCAGGCCCCAACCTGGCGGGCACACGACCAGCAGCATCTGCGGCTTGCCGTCTGCAGGTCCGAACTGATCCTCAAGCAGGCGCCGGGCGATGGCCCGCAGTCGCTTCGGCGATGGGCTGGATCGATGTATGGTCGCACGGTGTCAGAGGGCGGGTGGCTTACCAGCTTCCGAGAACAACGACCGGCCACTTCACTGGAATGCCGACTCCACGTTCGTGTGGAGTGCGGATCCCCAGACGCAAGGGCGTTTATCGGTCCTAATCCCCGAAGGGGACGCGAACTCCCTATATGCTATGTCCCCATAGGACGCCATGGGCCGGATGGGTGTGAACCGACCTCGGTGTCGGCTGGTAGCGCGAGTTCGCTCGCGAACGTTACCTCGACTACCTGGGATGGTGTTCCCTCAAACTCGGCCGCGGGCACGAAAGTCTGTGGTCCACGCGGACTCCTAACCCCGTACGAACAGCGCGGCGAGCCGGAGTTGTATCTACAAAACGTCGCGTTCGCGAAGGTGTTCGCCAGCAATAATGAGGCAAGGGAGAGGCGAAGGATTGCCGGATTCTCATTTTTGTATCGTTCGAAATGGCGAATACCGTAACCGATCGGACCCTCGGCGGTACCTGGCCAGAAAAACACCCTGCTGTTGAGGTTTTGTGTAAATTCCTCGAAGCTGTACCCGCTCGGTAGGCTGAGATTTCCCCTGTGCAGGGGCGCTTGATCGCGAATTACGATCGCATCTCTGCCTATACTTATCCGTTCGTGTTCATTTCGTCTCCGGCGGACCAGATCGAGACGGCCCGCGCGCTCGAATAAAGTGTTCGCCGGAGCGATACGCCTGGTTCTAGCCATCCGATCAATGTTTGAGCGGTCAGTAAGATGATATAAGTATGGTCGGCTGTTAAAATAAGTTTGGATTAGCACTATATCTCGCAACTAGTAGCTCGCAATAAGCCACATCGACGGGTAGCGCAAAGTAGGGCTCACCTGACGCGAGCAACTCGAGTTGAGCCACAGCTAAAGCCGCCATCTTCTACGGTCTATGATGCTCCTGAAGTCAAACCGCGTGGAAATCAGAGAAACTGGCGCCGCCCCGACGCGCTCCACCTCTTCGATGAACCGAATCGTTTCGGCCGACAATTGCTCGTATCTTCGAGCCTCTGCATTCAGTGGATTCAAGTAATCCGTGAATGTGACAGCGATATCGGTGGGACCATTCAATGCTGCGCTCTTCCGTAGAAGAATCCAGTCAAATCCGCCCACCCTTCGTTCGCGGTTCGTCGTTGATGTGCGCTCATTGGTCTTGATCTCCTCTACCGGTACTTCGGCCCGCTTCGCGACTTCTTCCCAGCTTAGTTCGTGTTGCAGTGGTCCTGACGTGCCGCCCGGCGGGTTCTGAACCCGAATCGGATAGGTACGGCAAACCATGATTGTTTTTCGGACTCTAGTCGCTGAAACCCCTGCTTCGGACAAGCATCCGCTCGCGTTTGTATCGCGAGAAGTCACGTACGGATAGTATCCATGAAATAAGCTCAGGCCCGCGCCCTGCGTTCCCTCAACCAAAACTCTCTCGCCAAGCCTGTAGCTCTGCTCCAGCAGCTCCCAGGTATCGCGAATGAATGGTTTCAATTCGCGAATGTCCTTGGCCAGGAGGACCCTTTTCCCACGGTCTAGGATTCTCCTAGCCGTAGCAAAACCTACGCCCTGGCCCGTCGAGCTAATTCGTTGTTGCAGTCCCGCTTCACGTTTGCGGTCCCCGTCGGTTATCACCATCGTTTGCGGGTCGATCGAGAGCCGTTGGTAGTTGACTTTGCACTCACGAGCCTCCTTAAGCAGCAACTCCGGATTCACAACGGCGCCGGGTGCGATTATGAGCTTTGCGCCGGGGTTGCGGAGAGTACCGGAGGGTAGTTGATGGTGCGTATAGGGACCATCCGCAAGGACAACCTTGTGCCCTGCGTTCGGCCCGCCGACCCGCACTAGCACTCCGTACTCGCGGGATAAGTAGGATGCAATGTGGCCCTTACCCTCACTGCCGTATTGGCCTCCTACGATCACGTCTACGAGGCGTGCGTATTCCCGGGTGAACAGCCCGAGGTGGGTTGCTGCCCTCACGAGCACATCTTCGAGGCTACATGCGTGGGTGTTGACGACTACATCCGCACTCCTCTCAAGGGAGCCTATTCGGGACTCGGTGGGGTTCTTCTCGACCTCCTTGTACGATTTCAGCTCCTCGAGGCCGCTACTACGGCTTTTGTAACGCTCCTCCAGTTCCGCCTCGGGCGCATTGAGGTGTATGTGAATGACCGAGAAGCCATATGCTTCGCGTATGGCTCTGACCTGCGGAAGAATGCGAACAGCGTCGACAATGAAGATTGGCGACGCCTCAAGAGTTGTGTATTGATTTATTAGGGTGACCAAGCCGTCGCGCACCCACTTTCCTTGTGTTTCCCTATCGAGTTGATCGCCAAAGTCTTGCATAGCGCGGCGCTCGGCGCGGAGCGTGCCCGTCGATCGCCTCTTGGCCAGCTCCTGAATCAGATCCTTCGTCTTGAGAACATGTATACGCTCATCGGGAAACCGTCTAGTGAGCTGTTGAACCAGGGTGGACTTGCCCGATGCCACCCTGCCGGAAAGAAGAACGACCTGAAACGCCATACCTCCTCCTAGTTACAAAACCTCGTCAACGACATCGCGCGGAAACTCTAGTGCCGATTGCAATGCAATTCCTGGAGGAGGTGAAGATAGGTCATACACGTTGACTTGTATTCCCGTGGAGATCAGCGTCTCTCGTATGATGCCTTCAACGATAGCCCAGCTGCCCCCAGCTTCGCCGGTCCCTATGCGCGGCATGTGCACGGAAGCTGACTGCGTCTTCGCGAGTACCGCAGTTTTTTCCAGGGCCGAGAAGAGCGCTGCGTATCGTAGCCGAGGCCCCGAAGTCGCCCTACCGAACCCGTGCTGAGCGACTAAGGTAACCAAGGTGAGGTCCGGCCGGACATTCACGCTGTGGATGTTTCCCAGCTTCAGATTGCCGGGGGCGCAGCTCCACTGCCGAAAATGAGTTTGCGCTTGGGGCCATTTCTTTCTAATTTGCTTGGCAAATCCCCCGCCCCAGATCCGGGCTTGGTCATTAACCAGTTGAAGTAACAGCTTCGCTTCAGCTCCAAATGGCTCCGAGGCATCTCCTTTCAAGAACCTCAGTTGCTCAGCCGCTGTGAACGCCTCCGGCAGCGGTGGACATGCCACAGCCAGAACGCGGGTATGGATATCACCAGCATTAGGCGAAATCCCCAGGTACTCAACAAACCACGGCTTTGTGCTGGAGATCCATCGGGCGTCCTCCTGTTCTCTTGATCCGATTGCTACGCATGCGGAGGCCTTGCTGGATCGGGGCAGTTGGTATCCACGGTGGACTAGAGATCGCTCACGTAGGCTGGGAGAGTTTAGACAGTATTCGACAAAATACCTGGCTCTGGCGGTATCTAGTCTTGCGAAAAACGCAAGGCACGGGTACGCACACACCCTTATGAGCCGATTGACGACAGCTTCACAAGAGACAAGATATTTCCGACGGAGATCCAGTATAAGGCCCATGCTCGGCCTCCGCGGCACCACCTCCCGAAGCGTGCCGAATGGCATCAGAATTTCAGCCGCCGCAATGTTGCAAAGGGACTCCAACTGCCACTCGTTGTCCTTCATCTCCTGGTGTGTTGCGCGGTTTCTAGTCGCAGATGCACAGTCCGGGAAAAGCGTATGCCCGATCTCGTGAGCGACGGAATACCGCATTCTTGCAGGTGGCCTTTGCGGATTGTACTCGATTGTGAATCGGCTTTCGCGGTCACTGTGCGTTCGCGCATCGAGAACCTCGTCTGTGGGTAGGAGCTTTATCCCGTGCATCTCGGCTAGCTCGAATGGGTTGTACGGAGGGCCGCTCCAACCCCGCTCAATGGCGTCCAAGACCAGGCGTCTTGCGCGCAGAATGATCGCCGAGGCTGGATCGGCGTCACCTAATGCCAAAACAGATGGATGGGTCCATTTAGGTTCAGTGACGGGCGCGTCACGGCCTGCCCTCATCCGGTCGAAGATTTCCAGCGCTCCCTCTAGATTTACCTTGGGTGCGGGATCGTCCTGTTCGAAATTCCAGGCAGGTGACTCTGCGCTTCGGAATAGAGTGTTGAGATCCTTTTCGATCATATCCGTGCTGATCGAGAGCTTTTTAGGTGGCGTTTTCATCGCGAAGATTATCTCTTACGTAGCTTTCAAGCTTCTTTAGAGCCCGCAACCTGATCTGCCTGATGGCCTCAGGTGATTTTCCTACCTGCTTCGAGAGCTGCGTCATGGCCTCGTGTGGCATCCGTTGGTGCTGCTGGTCTGGCTGCCACCAAAACATCGTGGCCCGAAGGACGGTCTGTTCGGTGTCGGACAACTGGGCCAAACCGGATTTTAGCAGCCTCAGCCGTTCGGACTCGGGGAGGGACGTCTGATCGGGATCTCCACCCGTGCCACTACTGTGCCGCTCTAACTCGTCCTCGTCAACCGTGCTTACTTCCGGCTGCCCCCTAAACCGGTCCCGGACGAGATTTTCTGAGATCTGGACCAGCCAACCGCGGGATTTCAAAATCTGAACGGAAGGCTCACAGACGTCGGCACAATTGAAGGTGCTTGCGCCATCAAACACTTTCATGAACGTATCCTGCACGACCTCCTCTACTCCTGGCGTGCCAAGCACGTAGGCATGATTAGCCTCGCACCTGCATAGCAGAAAACCGCGGTGGCGGACATAAAAACATGCCCATGCCTCCCTGGCCTTCGGAAAGTCGGCCTTCTGGTCCGCCATACGCCGGATCAGCTCAAAATCTGGGATGTCGTCACGAGGCGGAGCCATTCAGTGAACTAGTAGCCGCACAGATTCGACAACGTCAAAGCGTGACAGACGCGGGTTGTCACGGTTTGCCGTTGTCGCTGATGAAGGCCGAATGGGCCCTCGGTTCGGGCGGAATACGCCCGTCGCCAGCAATTCAATTGAAAATGCCGAATGAATACCAAAGGCCAGACTACCACCGTGCATATAGTCGCGCCATTCAGCACTTCGAGGCTGAATCGCGTGGGAACCCAGAGGAGGCAAATCTAATGATTACGCAGGAACTGGAACTCTTTCTTCACGGCCAGGGTGCAAAACCCCAGTCGGTGTTCGCAACCCCAACCGAGACGCTCCGCGAAGCCCTCTTCCGCGCTGGCATTATCAGGGAAGGGACGGGTGAGATCCTTGTTTTCGTGGGCGAGTGCGAAGAGGCGCTGGCCGAGCCGGACGACGTGGAAGACGGTTGCGACACCCATGCCCCGGTTGATATCAGCCTCACCATCGAGGTGCTTGAAATCGAGCGGCATCGCCACGTGCATTGCCACACCTGCCGCCATGTCGCAACCGGTGTCACCTTCAACGGCGACACAAAGCGCCGCAGGTTCTCGCCCTCCGCCACGGTCGGGACCGTCGCGCAGTGGGCGCGGCGCAAGTTCCGCCTCGACCCTGCTGCTGCCGCCGAGTACGTGCTGCAGATCACCGGTACGACCGAGCAACCGAGGTCGGACAAGCATCTGGGCGAACTGGTGAAGGCCGGGACCTGCTCCCTCAGCCTCGAATTCATCAAGGAAATCACGCACCAAGGCTAAAGCCGAATGGAGAAGCCCGACCAACGCTTATTCGTGGAGGACCTCACTTCGGTGGAGTTCCGCAGCGGCGCCGCGAAGGGAATGTGGGGCGTGGCGCCGCCGGAGATGGTGCCAAAAGAGATGACGTGGCCGAAGCGGATTCTCTGGATCGCTTCCGGCGCGCGCCCGAATGCACCGGATCGCTTCTATATCGCCCTCGACGCGGAAGGCTACAGGGCCGATCCGCCGACTGGCTCGTTCTGGGATCCCTCTACGCAGGCCCCGCTGGAACATTGCAGGCGCCCGAAAGGCCGCGCCGACAGCCGCTTTGCCAAGGTCTTCCGGACCGACTGGAACAACGGAACGGCCTTTTACCATCCTTACGACCGGGTGGCGGCTCAAGGGCACCCGCAATGGGCAAAAGACCAGCCGCACCTCGCCTGGACGGCGAATCACACGATTGTCGATTACCTCGAAGAATTTCACGTACTGCTGAACGGCGGGGACTACCTTGGTGTATAGCGCTCACAGTTCGATCCGGATCCCGTTCGCCCTTTGGGGGCGGGCGATCTTCCATTTGCGCCGCCGCAGTGCGGGGAAGAGGGAGAGCGGCGCTTTCCTGCTCGGCCCAAAGAACGGGAATTCCACCCGCGTGACCGCCTTCATCTGCTACGACGATCTCGACCCCGCCGCCTACGAGTCGGGCACCATCGCGTTCCACGCTAGAGGTTACGCCGCGCTCTGGCGACATTGCGAACAACGGCAGCTTCGCGTACTCGCCGATGTGCACACCCATCCAGGCGGCAGCGCCCAGCAAAGCTGGACCGACCAGAAGAACCCGATGCTTCCGACGGTCGGGCATACGGCGCTCATTGTCCCGCACTTCGCGCACACGCCGTGGTGGTCCCTGAAGAACGTGGGTATCTACGAATATCTTGGCAACTTTCAATGGCGCGCACGCTCATGCGGCTGCATGCGCCGGGTCAGACTGAGCCTTTGGTGAAGACGCATGAATATGCCAGACATTCGTATCTCTCGGATTTCTAAGCTGCTGGTAGACCGCGACGAAACGGCGCTTGAAACGGCGCTTGAACGCCGGCACCAATTCATTGTTACGTTGCGCTGCGGTGATGACCTTGCACAATCGTATACGCTCCAGTTGGCGGTCCTCACCGCCGCCAACATCGCCATCCGTTGCTTTCCGGGCGCGGTCCGGATCGCCCTGGGACAGAAGCTCGCCGGGGCGCCGCTCCTGCTCTGGCCGTCTCTGAAGCAGACCCTCGGGCGGGCGCTGGTCTCGATCATCGGCCCGGGCGGCATCATCGCCGAGGGCGGCGAGATGCCGGACAACACCGTGGTATTCGGGAACGCCGCCCCGTCTGAGCGCGCCATGCGCGTCACTTTCGATGGTTGGATCGCCAAGGTGGGGCCCGCCGCCATGGTGGCCCGCCTGCCTGAGCGGGAGTATTGCCCGCTAGCCGGCATCCTTGCAGGAGCGTTCGCGATCTCGGAACTATTTCTCGCCTTCGCGGCGGTGAGCATTGAGGCCCGGCGCCGGACAGTGGCGCTTTCTCTCTGGCGGCCTGAGCTTCCGGTATGCGATCCCGCCGCGCTCGGCATTCCGCTCCAGTTTCTGCCGCGCGAATTCTGGACCTTGGGATTGGGCCATCTGGGAAACGGCTACCTCTGGGCCGCGGCCACGTTGCCCTATGTCGATCCGGCAGCGACGAAATTCTTCCTGAATGATTTCGATACGGTCGAGCACGATAACGTCGAGACGAGCTTGCTCCTGAACGATGGCCTGATTGGCGAGTGTAAGACGCGCGCCTGCGCGGGCTGGCTAGAGACGCGCGGCTTCAGAACCCGCCTTATCGAGAGGCCCTTTGATGGCAATTTCCGGCGGCGCGAAGACGAGCCCGGGCTGGCGCTTTGCGGGTTCGATTCCAATCCCGCTCGAAGGGATTTAGCCACGGCGCGATTTCTTCGGATCGTCGAAAGCGGGCTCGGCGATACGCCGAACAATTTCGACACGATCAGCCTTCACACATTCCCGAACCCGCGCCCGGCAGCCGAGCTGTGGCCAGACCTCCCTGAAACGGAAGCCGCAAAGAGAATTCGGGAGCAAGAACGGGTGGCGCGCGAAAATGTCGCTTATGCGCGCATGGGCGGCGACGAGTGCGGGCGATACGACCTAGCAGGAAAATCGATCGCGGTCCCGTTCGTGGGCACGACGGCGGCGACGCTGGTAGTGGCGGAAACACTCCGCCTGTTCCATGGTGGCGCCGCATATACCGACATCAAGCTCGCGATGTCGGCGCTCAACGCACGCGCGGCACGCACGTCGTCTTGCTATCTCGATCAAGACGCGGCAGGGATACGGTACTGCCTGGCGAAACCGCTGTAATCTAAGCGCTATGCCTTACGTTTGTTAGCTCGGGTGCCTGATCTGACCCGACTTTGGCCACAGAGATACCGCGGCAGACTCTAGATGGCCTTCGGGAACCTCGACGGATTCGTACCGTGAAGTGGCATCGCGCCCGTGACGGAGGGCGAAGCGGGCCGCGGCGCGGATGGGCTGTGCTATGGGCGTTTATCGTTCTCGATCCGAGACATTGACCGCTCAGGAAGCCAATCAACGGCCTGGGAGTTTCCGTCAAAGTGAGCGTGGCCACACACATCTGGCGCTCTAGTAAATACTGCCGACTACTGAGGACCTTTCTCGTTCGAATGTTTGAAAAAAGGTTTCGCGAGCCATAGAATGAAGGCGTGAGAACACGGCGACGCGACTTCCTCGCGGCAGGCGCAACCATCACCTCCATTGGTGGCGTCTCGCGGGCTTTCGGACAACCAGGAGGAGACATGTACGGACTGATCGGGAAGATGACCGCCGCGCCAGGTAAGCGAGACGAGCTAGTTTCGATTTGCTGGGAGGTGTGGCCACCATGCCCGGTTGTCTCAGCTACATCATCGCGAAGGACACCGGCCGTTCCAGGATGGTCGGGCACTCGCAAAAAGGAGATCGCGCCAGGAAAGTGGGAGCGGAAACTAACCGGCGGGCACTTTTGCACGACAGGCGATCCTCAGAACGGGCAGTCGCGCGGGCGCCTCTTCCGCACCGGCCGTCGCGGTGTTCTCGGATTCGGAGCCGATGAAGTCAATTCCACACCGCCAAAGAGTACGCGGTGTGGAACCCCCAGCACGAACGTCTTCTCCGTGGCGTAGTCCGCCAAAGCGATGACGCGACTGTGTCCCTTCAAGAATCCGAAGACCTCCCAATACCAGCAGCTTTCCATCTCCAGGAAGTTCCGGAAACGATGTCCCTGCGTGGCCAGTTTTTCGACGCGCTCGTAATTCTTTACACGCGCACGATCGAAATCCGGCTCCTTCGACGCCAGTTCGACTGCCAGGTCGACATCACTCAATCGCTCGACCTCGGGTTTCAGCATGCTGCCGAAGAGAACCACCCTCGTTACCTTGCCGAGGAAGTACGGGTCGTTGTTGACGCGCTCCACTCGATCAAGAAATTGCCGCAACGCCTTTTCGGCTGTCGCGCGTGTGATCCGCTGGGCCGCCGTCGCCGAACAAAGGGTCAGCCCCGCTTGGGTTATCTGCCACGCGCCGCGGCCAGGCGCGCCTTCGATCAGCCCCTCAGATCGCAGAGCCTTTAGCAGAGTGCGTCCGTTTCCGGGCGTCAACCCGGCCGCTGCTTCTAAGTCAGCCAGTTCCCACCACAGCCGGGAACGTAGATGCCGGAGCGTCGTACGCACCAGAAGCGCGGGGTACTGCCCGATCCTCCCTTTCGCATCGATGCGCATTTCGTTCCAGCATAGACCGATGCGACCCCCGGTGGCGACGGCGTTAACTACCCTTGTCGGAAGCTATTCGCGCCGCGCCAGGCATTTGGTGACTTGCCCAGCGGCTGTCGCGGATGGCTTACCATTCCCGAGTACTTTGTGATCCAAGAACGTCGGCTAGCGGCGCCTTCACCGGGATGCCGACTACACGCTCATGTTTCAAGGCGGATCCCAGACGCAAGCGCGTTTCTCGGGGAGTAATAGCTCGCGGAGAGCGACGGATTTACCTTGCGCAGGCACCGGCAATTCGTAATTTATTGGTTTTATAGGGAACAAAGTGGCACCCTCCACAGCGCACGCCGTTCGGAGATACAAAATCTGGAGCAGAGTGGGTTAGCTGCGCACGCTTCTCGGATTGGGGTGTCTAGCGGGTAATCTCCGCAAGCCCTCGGCAAAATCTTTGGCGTCGGCAAGCACGCCAGGAACCTCGTCGGCGATCCGCGTAAAAATATCTCTGTAATCTGCGTGTTCCCTCTTCTCCTTTAAGCGCATCCCAATCTCACCGAGTCTCCTGCACTGATATTCGGGATTCGCGGTAAAGATGCGCCAGAGCTGCGTGTGCGTCGATTCGCCGCGGATCGGTGTGAAATTGTTCTCCTCAGCTCGTGTCAACGCCAAATGGTAGACGTAATAGTATGCTCGGCTGATCGCCGTCCGAAGGTGAGCCTCTTCCCGCCGCTGTGCCGACTCAGTGGCGAGGACCCAATACTGGGACCAATCAAAAGGAGCCGCTGCCATTTACACAAGCTCGTACGTGAACGTAAGGTAACCCGCCGCCTGGTGCGAGCGTGGTAGCCACCAGCCTTCATCGAACTTTTCGAGAGCACGCCTCACTGCAGCAGCAGCGCCTGGCCAGACCGCAACAGCGTAGAGCGTTTGTGAGCCGAACCCGTCAGTCGGAGCCCTCAATTGGAAAACGGTCTCGGGCCCAAAGTAGGTCTTCAATTCAGATACCGCCTCCAAAAGCAGTTGGGGGAGACTCCGGTGCTCAAATAGGAAGCTCTTAACGGACGCATCGCCGCTCAATACAAAGAATTTCTTCAGTTCAGCGATTAGGGCCCCGCGTTCTACTGCGGACTCCGCCATCTGCCGCTCGAAATCTTGAAGGATTAAATCTTCCTGCTTCCGGCCTGGACGCGCCGTTACGTTCGCCTGAGATTCCCGGCCGAGTTCTGCGAGTAAGATCCCGGCATGATTAGGCCCGGGCCAATCGCCACCCGAGGTTTGGCAGGGTGCGTAGGCGTTCATCCAACGTCCTCCTGTACGCCTAAAATCCCGAACAATACCTCTTCATCTTTTTTCAACTGATGCAAGATTTCTTCGAACGCTATCCCTGCGTCGAAATCCCGCTCGAACTTGAGGTAAACCGCGTTCGCAATGACTCCCGAGCCATCGATCGTGATCTTGCGGTCCTCCCATTTCACAACGGATGCCAT
>Ga0181538_10000808_pt1 | contig 37161 bp, 28 predicted proteins | sample PEATcosm2014_Bin_40_FD_119773 | JGI IMG/M metagenome (GOLD analysis project Ga0181538, IMG submission 119773) | Peatland microbial communities from MTU Mesocosm Facility, Houghton, MI, USA - PEATcosm2014_Bin23_30_metaG | ecosystem: Environmental > Terrestrial > Soil > Wetlands > Peat | place... | reverse complement strand
GTCTGCAACCGGAGTTTGCCAAACGCAACACGAAAATCATCGGGCTGAGCGTGGATCCGGTGACCAGCCACGGCAAGTGGGCCGCCGACATCGAGGAAACGCAGGGTCACAAGGTGACCTATCCGATGATCGGCGATCCGGAACTCAGGGTGGCGAAACTCTATGACATGTTGCCCGCCGAGGCTGGAACCACCAGCGAAGGCCGCACTGCGGCCGATAATGCCACAGTGCGGACGGTGTTCGTCGTCGGTCCGGACAAGAAAATCAAGCTGATGTTGATCTACCCCATGAGCAGCGGACGCAATTTCGATGAGGTGCTGCGCGCGCTGGATTCGATCCAACTCTCTGCGAAGCACAACGTCGCCACGCCCGTGAACTGGAAGCCCGGGCAGGACGTGATTATTCCCACTTCGGTCTCAGAAGACCAGGCTAAGCAGAAATATCCCGGTGGCTGGAAAACTCTGAAGCCCTATCTGCGAGTCGTGGCGCAGCCAAAGTAGTTCGTCCACCGGAAGCGACTCGGATTGCAACCGGCGTGAACCGGAGCTAGGATGACGCCACAAGGAAAGAGCCATGAGCGAGCATCGTCCCGATGAGCAAAACAACACCGCTTCCCGGCGCACTTTTCTCAAAACCACCGGTGCCGTGACCGCCGGAGCGCTCGCTGGCAGTTTGCTCCCCGAAACTGCAACGGCATCGGCGGCTGCTCCAGTCAATGTTAGTGCCCCGTTCAATCCGGCCACCGCCAGCGCCATGCCGACTCGCAACCTCGGGCGCACCGGCCATCGTCCCGGCATCTTCAGCCTCGGCGGTCAAGCCGCCATCGAGCAACCAAACAACGAAGCCGTAGCCGTGCCCATCATCGAGCGCGCTCTCGATCTCGGCGTCAACTATATGGATACCGCCGCTATGTATGGAGGCCGCGAGCGCTGGAGCCAGCGCTATGTCGGCCAGGTGATGAAGCGTCGCCGCAGCCAGGTTTATCTCGCCAGCAAGACGCACGACCGTACGCGTGACGGTTCGCTCGCACTGCTCGAAGAATCGCTTAAGCTGCTCAACACCGACCATCTCGACGCGTGGCAGCTTCACCACATCGACAGCAAGGAGGACGTCGAGCAAATCTTCGGCAAAGGCGGCGCCCTCGAAGCCCTCCTCCAGGCGCGCGAGCAGAAGATGGTCCGCTACCTCGGCGTGACCGGCCATTCCGACCCCGAAGTACTGATGGAGTGCCTCCGTCGCTTCGACTTCGATCAGATACTGATGGCCGTCAACGCCGCCGACCCGCACCACCGCAGCTTCACCGAGCGCCTGCTACCGATGGCCGTCGACAAACAAATGGGCATCATCGGCATGAAGATTCCCGCCCGGGGCCGCATCCTGAGCTCCTGGCAGCCCGACAAGAGCCACGACTCGGGCTGGAACCAGCCCGCTCCCAAACCCGGCGTCCTGGCAATGAAAGAAGCGCTTTATTTCACCCTCAGCCTGCCGGTGAGCACGGTCATCATCGGATGCGATTCGATTGCCCAACTCGAAGAGAACGTGCAACTCGCCCGCGACTTCACGCCGCTCAGCGCAGCCCAAATGGCCACCCTAACCGGACGCACCGAGCCCATTGCCAGGCAGGCGCTTTTCTTCAGGAATTGGGCCTGAGGCAGACGATCTACCCTTCTCAGCCAGGCCGAGCGGAAGCGGCTGGAGTTGGTCATTGTTGGAAGCGCAGAACGGAAGCGCATGCGGTCCGGTGATCGTCCCGGTCTTCAAAACCGGCGGGCGGCATCTTCGATGTTGCCGGTGTGTTCGACTCACACACGCTTCCGCCATATTTAGAATCAACTAGCTTGGAAACATTGCCAGGGACCCCTATTTCACCAATCCAACTATCAGGCCACTAGGCCCGGGTAGGTTGATGCGGCGTACCTCGGTGAAACCCGCCGCCTTCATCCAGTGGGTGTACTCGAACTCGCTGTAACTTGCACCAGCGTCGGTATTGACCAGCATGTTCAGTGAGAACAGCGCCGCGTGTTGCGGCCCGGTTTTGTCGGGATTGAGGATGAAGTCTTGCACGACTAGGCGGCCGTTCGGCGCGAGTGCCTGGCGTGCGCGGCGGAAGATGCCCCGGTTCTGCTCCTCGGAAAACATGTGGCAGATTGCGTTCAGCATGATGATGTCGTAGCTGGAGCCAAAATCGTCGTCAAACATGTCTCCAGCGCGCAGGCTGACTTGCGCTGCGACACCAGCCTGGCGGACATATTCGGCGGTGAGCGGCACGACCTCTGGCAGGTCAAGGATCTCGCACTGCACACTGGGACCAGTTTTCGCGAACGCGATGGAGTATGCGCCGGAGCCACCGCCGAGATCGAGGATGCGGCGAACCCCGGCTGTGCCCAGGGCCTTCACCACCAGCGGGGCGCGATCTTTGGCGTGGCGTTGCATGCCGGCAATGAAGTTGCGCGTCCATTCGGGCGTATTATCGCGATCGGTGGGGACGCAGCTGCCACTGCGCACCGCATCGGTCAGTGTGCTCCAGCGATGCCAAATATTCGCGGTGTGCAGTAGACCGTTGCGGTGGTTGTCTTTGGAGCTCTGAACAAAGAAGCGTGCCGACTCGGGCGTGTTTTTGTAATCGTCGCCGCTCTTCGAGAGCAGTCCGAGGGCGACGAGCGCGTTTAGCAGCATGCCTGCCGCGCGGGCGTTGGCGTGGATCCTCGTCCCAATCTGCTCGGCATTGGCGCTATCGCCGACGGCGGTAAAGATATCGAGTTCAAGCGCCGTCAGAATGCAACGGCTCGGCATATAGCCGCGGATCATCTGATCGAGGCGATCCGGCAGCGTCCCGGCTTTCTCGCGGGCAGCCATCGCGGCACGGAATTTTTCCCCATGCTCGACCGACATAGCTTTCATCGCAGCAGCGTCGTTCCACACCAGACGATCGACGGGCTTGCCGTCGTGCAGATGCGTCTCGACGATTTCGGATACATCCGAGGGTTGCACGCGCCGGTACCATACCCCTGCCGGATAGACCACCATCACGGGACCTTCATCGCACAATCCCATGCAGCCGCAGGTGGTGAGTTGCACATCGTTATTGAGGCCGCGCGCCTGTATCTCGCGATTGATCGCGTCGAGTACAGCGAACGACCCACTGACCGGGCAGGAGGGGACGCCCTCTGGTTTTTGCTGCGTGCAGACGAACAGATGAAAGCGGAACGGTTCCATCGCGGTCTCCGAGCGTAGGCAGATGCTACCGTTTTCATTCTCGGTGCCGCTGAATCGGTTCCGCCGTGATTCCAGTCACAAGACAACGGTTTCCCGAGCGCCGACTATTCGACCGCTAAAACGGCTGGAGAATGGAAGTTGGAAATTATTAAGCGGATGAAACGTATCCCTTTCCGTCTCGAAGAATCCAGGTAAGCTCCGCTCGAATAAGCGGGATATGATCCGACAGGATGACGTGTCTACAGAGGCGATAGTTCGTCCTCCTTCTCCTCCTTTTTCCCCGTAACGAGTCTTCTCTCCAGGACCTCCCGCGCCAGATCCTTGCCTCCGATGCCGAACGCAATCGCCAGTCCAAGCATTACCGCTCCAAAGGCGGTCCCGAAAGCGATCAGCACCGTCTGTTCTGCAACCCCCAACACTTCGAACACCATGGATAACGCAAAGATGCTGATGATGAACCGGATCGAAATACTCAACAGGCGCGACGAACGAATGTTCGCATTGACCCCTGCCAGCAGTACCGCGCGGGAGACAAAGTTAGCGGCTAACAATCCGAAGAAGAGAATGAGCAAAGCCACAAACAGCCGAGGCAGAAAGAGAAAGAACCGCGAGATGTAGTCCTGCAAACCCACGATCCCGAGTACGCTTACGCCCAGCAGAATGAAACCGACCCAGGCCACCCAGAAGACAAACCGGCTCAACAGTTCCGTGGAAGAAGGTAGCGCCGCCTGGTTCAATAGCTGAGTTGCGCCGGAATTTTCCGAGAGTTTGGAAAACCTTGTCAGGCGCAGGATACTGCGCACCAGCACCTTCAACAGGTAGGCAATTACCCAACCTACAAAAGCGACGATTAACATCACAATCAGTCGTGGCAGGTAGTGTGCAAAGCCTCTGGCCAGGTCCTGCAACGCCTGAGTCAGTTCGGTGATGATGATTTCCTTCATAGGCGTCTCACTTTCCTTCACTTTCTATCGGCCCAGACTTCGAGCAGGTACGGTTTCAATCGTTCGAACTCATCGCACAGAGATTCCACATTTTTTTCGATGTCTTCCCAGGAAGCATCTCGATTCTCCAGCAGAAAAGATAATGTCCTTCCGCGGTATAGAGGAACCAGGGCCTGGACAATATGGTCACGATTGATGACGGATTTGTGATACGAGGCAGCGAACTCAAACACGGTCTTGGCCCACACGTCGGCTGGGTAATTGAACGCGCTGACTTCAAGAGTCGCGATCCTTTGCAGTTCGGCGAGCGTCGCAGCCGAGAGAATCGACCGGAAAACAGGTTCCAATTCGGCGACGCCAGTGGCAAACATCTCCTGAAGCCGCTTGCGGTTTACGCGGACGGGTTCCGGCATGACTTCTGATGGAGTGCCCACAGTGGGCACAGGTTGAGATCTGGCGATCGTACTCCAGATCGAGAAATTGCCATCCAGAGACCAGAACAGAGCGCCGACTGTCCGGCGCATGGCCGCGACTAAATCGCTGGCACTTCGGTCCGGCTGTGTCTTCGTCCCGAGGAACGATTGGCAGACGCGGTATGTTCCTGTGATAGCCGTAATGGTGAGGCCGATTTCGGCCCCGGTTCTGCACCATTCGTCATCCCAGTTTTCTTTAGCCAGGAAATCTGTTGCGAGGCGGCCCGAAATAGCGAATTCCGAGGCGTAGGGCTCACGAATTCCATAACCGTAGAGAGCGCGTGTCATGGGGTAAAGCAGATTTCGCATGAGGACGCCTTCAAACTTCTGCCTGCGATAGATGGGTGAAACGAGGTCGAAGTTGTCGTGATAGACAGGACGGACAAGGCGCTGGAGCCAGTCGGGTTCTATGGTTGTCGAATCGGGTGAAACTACGACGCAGGCCTTTGCGCGCAGCAGGTCGGCAGCCGCTAGGATCGTTCGCAGCGCGGTTCCGGGCTCTGGACTGCGCGCATATCGGGTGCTGATGGAGGGAAAGGTGCGCAAGGCATACACTTTGGAGCCCTTACGCGGCTCATCCCGAGGGTCATCTTTCTTAACATCATCGATCGAGGCGCCGATCACCAGTTCCGGAGTTCCATCTTGCGATCCACCATCGGCATTGATGATAACTGCGCGTTCGCGGGGAAAGCACTTGAGAATGCCGGCCTGAATGGCTTGGATGACCGGCTCAACGGTCTTGGCATTGTTGTGGGTCGGTAGGCCGACCAGGATGTCGACCTCGCCTACGTTGATGAGCTGGCGAAGAAAATCATCGGTTAAGAGGGTCTCTTCCGCCAATTCAACCTCCGAGCGAAGCTTTAAAGCTGTGAGTCAGAATGCGCATGTTCAGTGAGACCCACCATATCGCGTTAGATCAGATCCGTCGCAGCCGGAACCAGTAAAACTGATAAGGACCCATGGTTAGAAGGTAAGGCAAATCGCCGATGCGGGGAAAAATATTCCTGCCAAACATCTCAATCAGAATATTCCCTTTGTAAGGGCGCAGATCCAGTTCGACGGCTTGTGCGGCACTGGAGAGATTGTTCACGACCAAGACCGTCTCCTTGCCCAATTGCCGGACATAAGCCAGCACACGGTGATTCGCCGGGTACAGAAATTCGATCGAGCCCGAGCCGAATACCGGACTGGAACGGCGGATCCGCATGATGTGCTTCATCCAGGAGAGCAGCGAATGCTCGGTGCGTTTTTGGGATAACACGTTTACCGCCTGGTAGCCGTAAACGGGGTTGAGAATCGGCGGCGAGTAGAGACTTTCCGGATCGGCCGCGGAAAAGCCTCCATTCCAGCCGCCATTCCACTGCATCGGAGTTCTTACGCCGTTGCGATCCCCCAGATAAATGTTGTCGCCCATGCCGATCTCGTCCCCGTAATAAATGATAGGAGTGCCGGGCAACGACATCAGCATTCCATTCATCAATTCGATTCGCCGCCGATCGTTGTCAAGCAGCGGAGCCAGGCGTCGCCGGATGCCCAGATTCAGCCGCATCGACTTGTTGCTGGCGTAGATGTCATACATGTAATCGCGTTCAATATCGGTAACCATTTCCAGCGTCAATTCGTCGTGGTTACGTAAAAAGAGGCACCACTGACAGGAGGCGGGGATCTCTGGCGTCTGCTGCAGAATTTCCGTGATCGGCTTGCGGTCTTCCAACCGCAAACCCATAAACATCCGCGGCATCAAGGGAAAGTGAAAGGCCATGTGGAATTCATCCCCATTGCCAAAGTACGGACGAAGATCGGCCGGCCACTGATTGGCTTCCGCCAGCAGCATCGCGCCCGGGAATTGATCGTCGACTTTCTTGCGCAGTTCCCGGATCACCTCGTGGGTTTCCGGCAGGTTCTCGCAAGACGTCCCCTCCCGCTCAATCAGGTAGGGGACAGCATCCAGCCGGAAACCATCGACTCCGAGTTCCAGCCAGAACGTCATAACCTTCCACATCTCTTCGCGCACCGCGGGGTTGTCGTAATTCAGATCCGGCTGATGATTGAAGAAGCGATGCCAATAATAGGATTTGGAAATTGGATCCCAAGCCCAGTTCGACATCTCGGTATCGAGGAAGATGATTCGGGTTCCACGATACTTCGTATCGGTGTCGCTCCACACATACCAGTCACGTTTTGGATTGTCCTGAGAACTGCGGGATTCCTGGAACCAGGGGTGTTGATCGGAAGTATGGTTCGCCACCAGCTCGATAATCACCCTGATCCCACGGTCGTGAGCGCCCGACAGGAACGTCTTGAAGTCTTCCAAGTTTCCGTAGTTGGGATGAACCGATCGGTAATCGGAAATGTCATAACCGTCGTCCCGCAAGGGCGAGGGGAAGAACGGCATCAGCCAGATTGCGTTCACCCCAAGTTCCTGCACATAATCCAGCTTCTGGGCGAGACCCTGAAAATCGCCGATGCCATCAGCGTTGCTGTCAAAGAAAGTGCGGACATGGATCTGGTAGATGATCGCCTCTTTGTACCAACCGGCCTCGCGCTTCAATGGCAACCTATTCCTCCCGAACCATAGCCAGCCCGCCTGGCGTCGGCGTCAATAGAATCTTAATTCACGAGCGCACCTTGCGGACGGAACGGACTTTCAGCCCCCAACTTCCGTGCTGCGGTAAGGAAGGCCTTCAGCGTGGGCATGCTTGCGATTGCTACCCCCTGGACCTGTCTTATTTCCCTCTGAGCGGAATTCGAGCGGCGAACACAGGCACGACCGTTCTCCCCAGAGCCGGGAAGCGTCTCATGCCTGTTGGTTCGGGGGCTGGCGTAGCTGTCCTAACAGTCTCCGAATAACAGCTCAAGCCTGGATTTGCAATGCCGGCGACGTCTTACGGATTATGTCCAAAAGAAGTACCCGGTCAGGCTTCAGCAGTTCGGCGACGCGTTCTTTGTTGACTTGCGCGACGATGATTTGGCCAATCTCGGTATGCACATCGGAGAAGACCCCCACACTCTTCATTCTTTGTGTCTGAAACTCGTTGTCTTCGGTCGGGGTGACGTAGTGCACTGAGCTAGCATTGTAGCGGTGGATCAGGAACAGTTGGGCGATCGTCATCAGTCGCTTCTTGCGTACCGGCGCAAGGGTATTCTGGTCGCGAATCGAGAGGATGCTGCGGCCGCGACGATCCTGGATGTAGGCGAAGACCACGTTGGCGAGCTTCTCCGCGCTGGGCTCGTCCAGCACACTCAGCTCCAACAGCTCCGAACCAGCCGTGTGCGGACGTAGCCGGACGCGAATTTTGGCCGCATAGTCGTTGTGCTTGCTCCAATCTGCGAGCCACTCTTCCAGCAGTTTCGTCGGGACCTCGGTCTGAACCAGATGCTGAAACTGCGTCGACCCCTTGCCCATCGCCTTGGTCGCCGCGGTGCGTCCCGACGAAGCCATCAAGGCGGCGTCCAGGCGTGGCCCTCCGACCAGGGTCTGCGGCGTGCGGTACGGTGACTCCAGCAGTCTGAACTTGCGCTGCAAGCGCGCCAAGGCCAGCATCCCGTCCTGCTTCAATGCAGTCGCGAACTCCTCGGCCGCCAAACCGTCGATCTGGTGGCCACCGTAGGTGATGAAGTTGAAGACGAAGCCGAGTTTGCCGAGTTCCTCGGGGAAGCGTTTCATCTGCTCGTCGTTCATTCCCGTGGTGTCCCAGCTGAACGAGGGCGAGAGGTTGTAGGCCAGCATCTTGTCGGGGAACTGCGCATGAATGGCCTGCGCGAATTTCTCGGCGTCCTCGAGATCCGCCGTCTTGGTCTCCATCCATAGAATGTCGGCGAAGGGCGCCACAGCCAGCGACTTGGCAATGGCGTAATCGATTCCGGATTGGATGTGATAGAAACCCTCGGGAGTCTTGGGCAGCTCGCAATCCCAGATCACGTGGATGCCCATCGACTTCGCTCGCTCGCGTGCCTCGTAGAAAGAAGCCCGTTTGGAGAAGGCCAGCCATTCCTCGAGGGTCATGTCGAAACGCTCGCCCTCGGCCGCGCGGAACTCCAGCACCTCGGCGACCGCCAAACCATAGGTCTTCATCCCCGCTTCCGCCTGCCAGGTTTCGACGTAGCGCGTGTCTATCTTATCGAGTGCCGCATCGAGCTCGGTTGCCGGCATATCCCTGAGCGCGGCGGCGCGCTCGGTGATCGTTGACATGAGCCCAACCCGTTCGAGCCAATCGAAGGCCGCTGAGTACTCGGCATCGGACACGGCAAAAAGCAGGTGACCGCGGACCTCTTCAACGCCCAGTTCGAAGAGCTTCCGCAAGATGGCGAGATAACCGGCCTTGTAGCTGGGTAGATCGATGTTGGTGGCGCCGAGGATGAAGGGTTGGTCGCGCTCGTCGCTCCGGCTCTCGATGAAGGTCGCGGACTCGGCATCGGTTCGGGCTACGATGATGCCCGGGACTCGCATGATGTCGAGCTGCAGGCGGGCAGCATTGAGGCGCTTGTTCTGCTCGTCCACGGCCACCAGCACCTTACCGCCCTGGTGGCCGCACTTCTTCGCTCCCGGCTTCTGATCTTCGATGTGGTAGCCCGCTACCCCGACCTCGACAAAGCGGCGGATGAGATTGCGTACATGCGCGTCCCCACCGTGACCGGTGTCGGCGTCGGCGATGATGAAAGGCCGAAAGTCGACGACCGGCGTCCCCTTGCGCTGTTCTTCGGTCATACGCATGCGCGCGAAGTGTTGGTTCTTGTCGGCGGTGAGAAGTGCCCGCACCAGTCCGGCGGCCTCGTCTGGCACCTGGCTGAGCGGATAGCTGGCCAAGTCCGGCCCCGGATCCTCTGCCAGCGATCCGCGGGCGGACGTCGCCCAGCCGCCCAGGTAAATGCCTTCCATCCCAATGCGCTTCATCATCACTGCCTGGCCCGGCGAATAGGGACCGAAGGTAGTCATCTGCTGCCGCTCCTCGAAGAGCTCGCGCAGCCGTGCGTAGAACTCCTCGGCCGCCTGCCGCGCTACGGTGTAGTCGCCGGAAAGCGTGCCCTGCTGTTCGGCCACCTGGCGCGGGGAGTAGAGACGGACGATCCCGGCAAACCGGGGGCTCGCGAACCATTCCTTCGCGGCCGCGACCTGTTGATCGAAGATCGTCATTGTGGTTTCCTGGTTCTCAGCGCTGATAAACATTTTCCGCCTCCATGGATAATCGTGGCCTTCGCTCCATCGGTGATGTGCGGTGATGCCTTTAACTCCAGCATGGCCAGGTTGCCTCTATGTAGCCAGCCGTTGTGCCAATCGCAACCGCGCGGCTTTAGGGTCTATGGTGGGATTATTTCTGACTTCGAAAACCACAAACATTCTATACCCATCTCGCCTTCCCGTGATCGACGCCGCTGGCGACAAAATCGTAGGCGCGGTCTGCGCGCTCGAGCGATCGCCTTCGGGCAGAGAGTCAGGATCGGTCTACCGTTGAGAAAACTGGTTGAGCTAGAATGCGCGGTGATCTCCTCTGGCCAGGCGCTTCTTCTAATTTGCTGGGGGCCTTCCCGACAAAGTACGATACAGCATGGATGGCGTCAGCCCGAACTCCTTAGCTGTCCGCACCGAGAACGTTTGCCGTCATTTCCAGATGGGTGAGGCGTTGGTGCGCGCCGTGGACGGGATCTCGGTCGACATCCGTGCCGGAGAATTTGTGGCTCTGCTGGGCCCCTCGGGGTCCGGCAAGTCGTCATTACTTAACCTGGTTGCCGGGCTTGACCGCCCCACCTCGGGCGCGGTGATCGTCCAGGGAAACAACTTAGCCACACTCTCACGCGAGGAACTGGCCAAGTACCGCCTTCATACCGTCGGAATGGTCTTCCAGTCGTTCAATCTGATACCTAGCATGACTTTGTTGGAAAATGTGGAGCTTCCCATGCGCTTTGCCGAAGTCGATCGCCGCCAGCGCGCCGCACTTGCGCGCCAATCGCTCGAACGCGTGGGTTTGAGCGGACGGCTTGCTCATCGGCCTATGGAACTCTCGGGTGGTGAACAGCAGCGCGCTTCCTTGGCGCGTGCTCTCATTAACCAGCCCCAGCTTCTTTTGGCGGACGAACCAACCGGCAATCTGGACAGCCGCACCGGCGCCGAAATCATGGAGCTCATTCGTAGCTTCAATCAGTCGCTGGGCATGACCGTGCTGATGGTTACGCACGAACTGGCTCTCGCCGAGAAACATGCCGGGCGGATGGTGCATTTGGCGGACGGAAAGCTCGTCCATGACGTACCCAACCATGACCTGCCCAACGATGACCTGCCCAACGTCTCGGCAACATCGAGTGAACAGCAGGGAGAGACGCAGTGAAGTCCTACGACGTCATCGACCTTGCTGTCCGCAATCTGCGTGAGTCCGTCTTCCGCAATTCGCTGACGACGATCGGCATCTCCGTCGGTGTAGCCTCCCTGGTCGCCATGCTCTCGCTCGGCATCGGCCTGCAGCAGTTGGCTTCGCGCCGGCTGCAGAAGTCCGGCCTGTTTGACACTGTCGTGGCTACGTCCAGGCGGGACTTCCGCAACTTCCGGGAGCAAAGAGAAGAGGGCCCACCACCGGCCGAGAGCCCGGCGCTGGATGAACCGGCGCGACAGAAAATCGAGCACCTCCCCGGCGTTGTCGAGGCCTATCCTGATATTCGGTTCGTTACAGAGTTGCGCTTCGATGATAAACCCCACCTGACCATGGTGGCTGGAATACCATTTTCCGCCAAGAACAACAACGACGCTTTCGAGGACATGCAGGGCAGTTTCTTCTCGTCCGAAGCAGTTCCGGAAGTCATTCTGCAGAAGTCGTTCGCCGAAGAGTTGCTGGGCAAGACGCCCAAGCCGGGCACGGATAACACAAATATCGCGGACTTGGCCAAGCCTCTGCTCAGGAAAGAGGTGACGATGCGCTATGCCGAGCGCACCGTACTTCCCTCATCGTCTACTGACGGTGCGGGGCCTGCTGACGGGGCCGCGTACTCGGTCGTCCCACGCCAGCAAGTGCTGAAAATCGTGGGGGTGACGGACCTCGATCCGGATAGCATGCGCGGAACTGCCCGGGCACGCGTCTTTCTGCCGCTCAAGCTTGTGCAAAATCTCCACGTCCAGTCCGAACTGCGCGATACCTCAGCCAGTGGCCCGCCCACCTATACTTCACTCAGCGTGCGGGTAGGGAATCCCAATCAGGTCCCGGTCGTCGAAGATGCCATAAAGAAGCTGGGATTCAGCGCTTTTTCTATCGTCGATGCTACCCGCAGTATGCGCCAGTTCTTTGCCGTGCTCGATGTGTTCCTTGGGATTTTCGGTAGCCTGGCCCTCGCCGTAGCTTCCATCGGCATCGTGAACACGCTGGTGATGGCCATCCTCGAACGCCGGCGCGAAATCGGAATCATGAAGGCCCTAGGTGCCAGTGACACTGACGTACGGGGCCTGTTTTTCGCCGAAGCGGGCGCCATGGGTCTCGTCGGCGGTGCAGTCGGAGTCGCGCTTGGTTGGACCATCGGGCGACTCATCAATCTCGGAACCAACATTTATCTCGTGCGCCAGCATTTTCCGCCGGCGCAGATCTGGTCGGTGCCGCTGTGGCTCGTGCTCAGCGCGATCGCTTTTTCCATCGTTGTTAGTCTGTTGTCGGGCCTCTATCCGGCGGCCCGAGCCGCCAGGCTCGATCCTGTGCAGGCACTGCGCTACGAGTAGACTGGTCGCAATGCGCTGGCTGACACTGTTTCTTGTCGCGCTGCTTTTCTCCCGCGCCCAAGCTCAGGGCCGCATCGACTGCAACGCGCTGGAAAGCCGCGTTCTCGGTCAAACGGTCCACTACTGCGTTATGTTGCCACCTGACTATGACACTGCGACTACCGGCGCTTCTCCGCTGCGTTATCACGTGCTCTATTTTTTGCACGGACTCGGCGACAACGAACAGACCTTAGTCAAGAGCGGTGCATGGAACGTGATCGAAGATCTCCGCCAGCAGGGTCAGATCACCCATTTTTTGGTGGTCGCGCCCGAGGGCAGGAGCAGTTTCTATATCAACTCCGCCGATGGCCGCGTGCGCTACAGCGATTTCTTTATTCGCGAGTTCATTCCCTACATCGAGGCACATTACTCGATTCGGCGGGAGCGCTCCGCACGGGCAATCAGCGGTGTCTCCATGGGCGGATACGGCGCCCTTCGGTTTGCCTTTGCCTATCCGGAACTATTTTCCTCGGTCAGTGCGCAGAGTGCCGCGATCATCATCGCATCGCCGCAGGAGACAACTGCAGCAATGCATGCAGGGACACAGCTAAGTGGGATGCTTGGCGCCGTGTTCGGCAATCCCATCGACGTTGCTCATTGGGACCAGAACAGTCTTTTTGTTCTTGCGAAACAAAATCGAGTGCGCATGAAAGGGCTGTCTATCTATTTCAACTGCGGCCGCGAGGATGAATTCGGATTTGAGAAAGGGGCCGCGGAACTCGACCGGCAACTTCAAGCAGAAAGCATCAAACATGAGTTTCACCTCTATCCTGGCAACCATAGCGCCGCATATTTTCTGGCGCACTTCGGTGAGACATTGAAGTTTCATTCGCGTGTGTTTGCGCCAGGGAAGCAGTAGTTCGAAAGCCCTCATGCGGTATGCTGGAGCGGTTCGGCTGTTCTCCGATAGCAAATGCAAAACATTCATCGAGGATGCGGGAATGAAGGCTACGTCGTTGAAGGCTACGCCAAAGATCGCGGTATTTGATACCACTCTAAGAGATGGCGAACAGGCAGCGGGAACCCGCCTGGGGAGTCGCGACAAGATAAGGCTGGCGCGCCAGCTCGCCCGGCTGAGGGTGGATATTATCGAGGCCGGCTTCCCGGCATCGTCTCCGGAAGACTTTGATGCTGTCCGGAAGATTGCGCAGGAGATCGAGGGGCCTACGATCTGCGCGCTGTCGCGCGCGGTTCCCGCCGACATCGAGTCTTGCGGAGAGGCGCTCGCCAAGGCCAAGCGCCCGCGCATTCACACCGGCATCGGCGTTTCCGACATTCACATTATGGGCAAGTTCCGCGACGAGCGCTATGGCAAGACGCTCGAAAGTAAGAGGGCAAGACTGGTGGCCATGGCCGTGGATGCCGTAAAGCGTGCGCGCAACTGCGTTGGCGACGTTCAGTTCTACGCTGAAGATGCGGGCCGCGCCGCGCCCTTGTACCTCTTCGAGATGTTGGAGGCCGTCATCGATGCGGGCGCAACCGTCGTCAACATTCCCGATACCACGGGCTACACCGTTCCCGAGCAGTACGGTGAACTGATTCGCGGCATTCGCGACAACGTTCCGAACATTGCACGCGCAACCATCAGCGTCCACTGCCACGACGACCTTGGACTGGCGGTGGCCAACTCCCTGGCAGGCATTCGTAATGGTGCACGCCAGGTTGAGGGGACGATCAACGGAATCGGCGAAAGGGCGGGCAACGCGGCGCTGGAAGAAATCGTCATGGGCATCCACACCCGCGCCGACTACTACGGAGTGAGCACCGGAGTCGAGCCGCGCGAGTTCTTCCGCACCAGCCGCATGGTTGCCGAATTGCTCGGAATGCCGGTCCCGGCCAATAAAGCCGTCGTCGGCTCGAACGCGTTTGCGCATAGTTCCGGCATCCACGTGGACGGATTCCTGAAAGACCGGCAGACGTATGAAATCATGCGTCCCGCAGACGTCGGATTTACCGGGAGCCGGGTTGTCCTGACGGCGCGCACGGGCCGGGCCGGGCTGCGCTCACGGCTGGAGAAACTCGGCTACGAACTCTCCCGGCAGGAGCTTGACACCCTGTATCAGCGCTTCCTTGCCGTGGCCGACAAGAAACAGGAAGTGCTCGACGAAGACTTGGCCGCACTGGTTCACGATGCCTTGCCTCCAGTCGAGCAGAACCTGAAGCTGGAGTACCTGCACAGTTACAGCGGAACGACCGCGATTCCGACCGCGACTGTGCGTCTGCTGATAAACGGGAAGGCAAAGGAAGGAGCTGCGATTGGCGACGGACCGGTCGATGCCGTGTACAAGGCGATTGCGGCACTCACCTCCACCCATGTGAAACTCTTGCGCTATGACATTCGAGCCGTGACGGAGGGCACCGAAGCCATGGGAGAGGTCACCGTACACCTGGAAATCGGCAACCGCCGCGTCATGGGTCGCGGCGCTTCCACTGACATCATCGAGGCCAGCGCAAAAGCCTACGTGGACGGCCTGAACCGGCTGGTCTGATTCGGGGAGCCGTCATTGAGTTTTTTCCATCGCAACCGCGCGCGGAAACAGAATGTTGTTTTCGAGATGAATGTGCTGGTGAAGGTCGGTCTCAAAGGCAGCTAGGGCCTTGTAGAGTGTCTGATAGCTCACGCAGGCATCGGCCGGAGCGGCGTAGCCGTCACTCGCCTCGCGCATGGCACGCAGTGCGTTCCCGGCGGAATCGTGCTCGTGCTCCATCATTGCAACCGGATTCTGGACCGTGCCAAACGGCGCTGGCACGATTGGTTCCTTCGCGATCGTAGCTTCCTCCATCCTTACGATATACGGAAACAGGACCATCTCTTCCTTCATCAGGTGGGTCGTCAACTCCTGGGCGAGGCCTTGGAAGGTTCCGCGGATCTGCAGCAGTTCGGGGTGATTCTTCCCGTGTACTGAGCAAACTTTATCGAAAAGAGGACCGAGACGGGCGATCTCCTCGCGAGTGTACTTGTGGTGAGTGTTCTTGATGTGCGCAATCAAATCAGCCAGAGCTTCGGTCTGCCAGTTGTGCTCCTCTTGCACGGCACGCGCCGACTGCTCGGCCGTCTCCAGGGAATCCAGTACCTGCTTCGTATTAAGATTCGCAGCGCGGCAGGCCTCATCGAGCGACGTATTGCCGCCGCAGCAATAGTCGATGCCCAGCTTTTCAAACACTCTGGTTGCTGCCGGATTTTCGAGGGCCAATTCCCGTACAGTCTTTTCGGTGGTAACACTCGTTGTCACTGTCATCGCATCCTCCTGCGAGCCGGCTCCACGCTCCGACTACGCTCGATGGTTTGATATTGGCGGACTAAAACCAGGCTGCCGATGACTTTTGTCACACTCATGCACAACGCGAAACAGCCTTAGAAGAGAGGCGGGGGCCAATTACTCCGCAGTGTGCAGTTCAGCTTCGAGAGCTTTCAGGTCGCAGATCGTCAAGCTGCGTCCATCTATCTTCAGCATCCCTTCCGCCTGGAGGCGGGAAAGATTACGGGAAACGAGTTCGCGCACGGTGCCAATTTGTGAGGCAAGTTCCTGGTTGCTGACAGGAAGGGTGATTTCTATGCCCTCGCTCGTGCGCTTGCCTTCCTTTCCAGCCAGGCGGAGCAGGAAGGACGTAAGCCGGTGTCGAACCGTGGTGAAGGAAAGTTCTTCGATGATCCCAACCAGGCGCCGGAGGCGCGCTCCAACTACCCGCAGGACCTTGAGCGCAACTTGTGGGTGTGCCAGACACAAAGCCTCAAAGTCCTGTTTCCTGACGAACAGCAGAGTTGCCTCGTCAATCGCTGCCACCGACGCCGGATAATTCCCGCCGTCGAATACGGGGAGTTCGGCGATGGAACTTCCGGGTCCATCAATGCTGAGCACCTGTTCCCGGCCGTTGGCGGAGCTCTTGAAGATGCGGACATGGCCAGTCTCAACCACATAGAGCCCGGAGCAGGGCTCGCCTTCACTGAAGACGATTTCACCCGCCGTGTAGCGACGCGGAACTGCACGCTGCGTTAGGAAGGCCAGTTCGCCTTCCGCTAACCCTGAAAAAATGGTTGCCTTCGCGAGCGTCTGCCCTGATGTGAACTTAGCTTCCGGCATGGGCGCTATTGTATCGGACCACGGCGCTGGAACGGTTGAAGGACCGCATCGAGCCGCCGACCTTCCAGCCAGTGGTGCCTTAGGCTTTTCTCCTGGCTCGCGAAGCTGCCCGGCTGGGATTCCCTTTGCCGCTTTTGCTCGTGTGCATCACATGCCTCAACGCCGCGATGAGAGCGGGGCCGCGCAGGCGAAGTTCTGTCCGATGGTGTAAGGAGAGCTCCTGCAACACCTTTTCACCTTTCGGAGTCAAACAAAGCAATACTTCGCGGCCGTCTTCACCCCCGCGATGCCGGCGCACGTAGCCGCCGGCAGAGAGCCGGTTTACCAACTCAACCGCACTGTGATGTCGAATCTGCAGCCGCTCGGCCAGCTCTCCGATTCGTGGGCGAATCCCCGTGGGCAGCCCTTTCAAGGCAAGCATGAGTTGATGCTGGTGAGGTTCAAGACCAGCCATCCGGGAAGCTTGCTCACTGAAGTGAAGAAAACGGCGAATCTGATAACGCAATTCCGCCAGTGATTCATAGTCAGCCAAGGTGAGCGCCCTCTCCATGCGGCAAAGTATATCGCTTCAAGACTATTGCCGCGGTGAAGGTTGGAACGTCGTATCGTGCAACGATGTACAGTTTCGAGGGGGTCAAACGGCATCGGCAAACGGCTAATTACCAGGTACCGAGTGAGTGAACAAAAGCCCTGCGCTCATGGCCTTGTCCCACGATGCCTCGCAACTTGTCGACAACTTCGTCGGCCGATAGGGGCTTGCTGAAATAATATCCTTGAATCTCGTCACAATGGTGTGCCCGCAGGAATGACATTTGCGCTTCATTTTCGACGCCTTCCGCAATTACCTTGAGATTCAAGCTTTTTGCCATGCTGATGATTGCGCTTGTGATCGCTGCGTCATCGGGATTCACCGCGACATCGCGAACAAACGAACGGTCGATTTTGAGCTTGCTAACCGGAAAGTGTTTCAGGTAGCTGAAGCTGGAATAGCCGGTCCCAAAGTCGTCGATCGCCAACTTCAGCCCCATGGCCTTGAGTTCTTGAAGAACTAGGAACCTCACGTCTGCATTCGATAGCAGGAGGCTTTCCGTGAGCTCCAGTTCCAGGTATTGGGGAGCGAGGCCGGTCTCGTGGAGCACTCTTCTGATGAGTTCGCGGAAGCCCCCTTGGCGGAACTGTACCGCTGACACATTGACTGCCACTGGCACTGCGGGAAGCCCCTCTTCTTGCCATTTCCGCGCTTGAGAACAGGCAGTCCTGAGCACCCATTCACCGATGGACATGATCAAGCCGCTGTTCTCAGCAATCCGTATGAACTTATCGGGCGGCACGAGGCCCAATTCCGGGTGTTGCCAGCGGAGGAGAGCTTCCAACCCGGTGATTCTTCCAGTACCAATATCCATCTGCGGTTGATACACCAAGAAAAGTTCTTTTTTGTCGAGTGCGAGCCGCAAGCTGCTCTCCAAGGTCAATCGCTCCACCGACTGAGCGTTCATGTCATCGGTAAAGAACCGGAAATTGTCACGTCCATAATCTTTGGCGCAATACATGGCCGCATCGGCATTCTTAATCAGGGTTTCGCCGTCCGCACCGTGTTCCGGGAAAATGCTGATGCCTAGACTGCAGCTAACACTTAGCGGGTGACCTTGCACGACGAATTCAGCGGTCATGGCGTCCATGAACCGCTCAGCAGCAACGGCTGCGTCGGGAATGTCCTTTACATCAGTCAACACGATGAGAAATTCGTCTCCGGCTAGCCGAGCCACCGTGTCTTGTTCACGCGCCGATTTCTTAAGGCGTTCTGCAACGTCCTGCAGGAGAAGGTCGCCGACCGAGTGTCCGAGCGAGTCGTTGATGTTTTTGAACCGGTCGAGGTCGAGGAACAGAAGCGCAACCTTGTCCTTCTGCCGCCGAGCGCTGGCCAGTGCCTTTGACAATCGATCCTGCAGAAGGGTCCGATTAGGCAGCCCGGTAAGAGCATCGTAGTAGGCTAGGTATTGGACCCGTTCTTCGGCCACTCTGCGGTCGGTGATGTCCTCAACTGTGCCTTCGTGCAGAACGATCTTGCCGTTGGTGTCACGTACTGCTCGCAGGTTCACCAACAACCACTTTTTCGTGCGGTCTCTGCGGTAGACTTCCACTTCGGCGCCGCGCACCACGCCATGCTCGTCTAGCGTGCGCGCCAGTTCACCCATCCGACCGGGATCGACAAACAGCTGGTGTGCCACGTTCGAAATCTCCGCCAGCAGTTGTTCCGGAGAATCGTAGCCGTGCATTTGTGCCAACGCGCGATTGATGCTTAGAGGGCGGCCTTCAGGAGTGATCTGAAAAATTCCAACAACAGCATCTTCGAAGATAGCCCGGTACTTCTCTTCCGCCTGCCGAAGCGCGTGCTGCTCCGCCAGTTGGTGCCGAATGCGCTGGAGTTGCAGGTGTTGGTAGATCGCGTATAAATCGAAAAGCAATACCAGCGCTGCCAGCCCACGTACCCATTCCCTTAGATCAAACCAATAAGAAACGTCCTCTTGCCGATTAAACCAGGGAAAAGTGAATGAAATGATCCCCAGGGTCAATGCGAGTGTCACCACAACGGCGACCCCCCACAGCCACCATTCACGACTTTCGATCCGACTCATCTCAGTCGGAACCGCCGAGGGGCTGTTCTGGCTCATCTGTCGGAATGCTTGCTGATTCATGCCATGCTCCGGCTATGCTCCCGCAACCTTCACGTATTCTAACCTGCGGAGTAACTTGGGAAGAGTTACGAAAGTAAGTCCGGAGGTTCATCGATTTTCATTTCGTCTGCGTGCGGATCACACGTCAGGGGAGCTAGCAGGCGCAGAACAAGCCCCATGGGAACCAGCGAATCAGGCAAGGCAACAGTTCGGCTTAATCTTCCTGGACGCGGGAACCGCAGACCCTCTATTTCTCGGACCAGATTTCCGATTAGCTAGTGACTTGGCCATCGGCCCAAGAACATTATCAAAGCGACGGCAGGTGGTGGGCACACGCAGGAGTTTCAGTGGCGCGGCCCGGACCCAATCTAATTCGGGTGCAGACTCTTTATCTAACGGGCTCCCGTCACTGGTTCCGCATACCTTCGTAATGTGGTATGGATGCTGCCGCTGGTTTAGAGTGCTTGCACGCGATGAGCAAGGAAGGACAGTTGCCGGATGCCTTCTCTGCGGTCACCCAGCAGCTCGCCTCGATCGAGAGGCGCGACTGGGAACTGTGGATCATTGTGTCGCTAGCGGGCTTTTTGGTCTCCGTGGGGCTGCTCGCGCTGATTATTCCAGCTGCCTTTCTCAAACAAGAGGACATCCATTTTCAGATCACAGTCTCACGGCAATTAGTCGTTGGCCTGTTTGTGCTGCTCGGACTGCTTAATGGCTACTTGGCCACCCGCCGTTTGGATCTGCGGCGGGCACGACAGAGACTCATCTCGACAACCATACAGAACGAATTAGTGCGTCTTCAATCTTTCACGGATCCGCTAACTGAGGTGTACAACCGTCGTTCCCTCGAAGATATGGCTGGACGATTCATCAGCCATGCGCGTCGTTTGCAAAGCCCGCTGACCTTCATGATGATCGACGTGGACCGGTTCAAAGAGGTCAACTCACGGTTCGGGCACCTGACAGGAGATTTAGTCCTTTCAGAAGTTGCTACGATACTTAAGAGTTCCGTACGCGGTTCGGACGCGGTGGTGCGTTACGGAGGCGACGAATTTCTGGTGATTCTCGCCGACACGTCAACTTTAGATGCTCGTACAGTGGTTGACCGAATCAAGGCTCACGTGAAGGACTGGAATGACCAAGGGCACCTGGAGTCTTTTGATTTGACTCTCTCTATCGGTCGCTGCGAGTGGACAGACGGGATGACCCTCGATGAGGCGCTAGACAAATCGGACCGCGCTATGTACGCGGAAAAGGACATGCCTGCAAAAAACTCCGACGCACGCAACTTGGATGTTGCAACCCTCGTTCCCAGTACCCCTCGTTCCCACTAGGACAGCCCTGCGTTCGGTGCCAAAATACCCCATCGCTTGACGGATTTGAGCTTGCGCCCACAAAAGAAGCTACCAACAAAAAAAGGACACCGCCCAAAGGCGGTGCCCCACCTACCAGCAACTTGACTTACTTATTCTCGTTCTGTGATCCGGCGCCAAACTCCTTGCGTTGTGCCACCGGACGCGCCGCTCTGGCTGCCGCTACTGCCGGCATGGCTGCCGCCACCCCGTAACGTTCGAGCAGCACAGGCACCATCGCGCCTTCCGCTTCCTTTACAAAGGTGAGCCTGCTTTCGCCCAGCAGATCGATGCGGATGAAATCTCCCAGCTTGACCTGTCCAGTCGCCACCAGATTTGCGAGCGGAAACACCAGATGCCGTTCAATCGCCCGTTTCAGATGCCGCGCCCCGTATTTCGGATCAGTGCCCTCCGCCAGCAAGAAATTCTTTACTTGTGGCGTGCAGTTGAACACGAACTGATGCGCGCCCGCTGCCATCAGAACCCGCTGCTGTACCATCCCCAATTCGATTTCCAGGATCTGCTGCAGGTGCTCGGAACGCAGCGTCTTGAACACCACTACTTTATCGATACGGTTCATGAACTCGGGCGCAAACTTGCGCCGCGCTGCGTCCACCGCCGAGCGGGTAATCTTGTCGTCGAGCGAGTTATCCACCTGCACCGCTTTCGGAGCGAAGCCCAAGCCGCCATCCACCAAACCGTTCATCTCTGCGGCGCCCAGGTTCGAGGTCATGATGATGATGCAGTTCGAAAGATCCACACGCCGGTTATCGCCCAGCGTCAGCGTCGCTTTGTCCAGAATTCCAAGCAGCAGTTGCCACAGCGAGTCGGAAGCCTTCTCGATTTCGTCGAACAGCAGAATCGACAGCTTCAGCTTTTCCGTGTGCCACTGGTTGAGCGCTTCCTGCGTCAGCAGCGGATGGGTCTCGCGGTGTCCCAGGTATCCCGGAGGCGAGCCGATCAACTTCGCAATCTCGTGCGAGTGCTGGAACTCTGCGCAATCGATCTTGATGCAGGCACGCGCGTCACCGAACAAAGACTCAGCGACCGCTTCCACCACCCGCGTCTTGCCGGAGCCAGTCGGCCCCAGGAACAGCAGATTCCCCACCGGGCGACCCGGCGCATTCAGCCCGGCCAGAAACATCTGATAGATTTCCGCGACCTTCTCGATCGCCTGATCCTGCCCCACAATTTTCCGGCGCAAAGCACCCTCAAAGTCACGGGCGTCGTTGCTGCGGCGGTTCGGATCCAGCACGGTTGCAAGGTTCGTTCTCATCGTTTCGGGCCCCTGTTTCCTTTCCGGGATCTTGTTTTCTGCTACGTTGCTCATTTTTGTCACTCGGGAGGAATGTCCAATTTCCCCGCCCCGCTCACTCCTTGTGCAAGCCGCTAGCCATCCTGCGGACGCGCTATACTCCCCCATTTTTCATCGGTTTAGATGCGGCTAGCCCACCCGATGTCAAGCTAGCCATGTTCCACAGGGTTTCCCCAAGAGCAATACTTTGCAGACTGCTGGAACTTTACCGCAGCGTCCCGACTAACCCTAAGCTCATGTCTGGTAAGCCATAACCCGCTTGGCCGGACGTAACTGGCAGCCAAGTTACTGCCGGCGCACACTAGAAACAGACTTCCTCTTCGGAGAACATCCTTGTCCCGATTTCCAGCCGCCAGACTCTCGATCACCCGCGTCGCTTCCTTAACGTTCCAGCTGGCGCTTATCGCCTTCGTTCTCTTTTCTTTGGAAGCTGCCGCCGTTCAAAACCCTCACGCCGTGCAGTTGATGCAGGTGAAAGCCGATACCACCAAGAAGCCCGAACCCCCGGCGCCATTGATTGCGCCCCCCGGTTCCGATCTTTACCAGGCCCAGCGCGGCGATAGCATCACGTCCGTCGCCCGCAAATATCTGAAGCGGACCAAATACCTCACCTCAACCGAACTGGCCGAAGCCATCCGCGAAGCCAACCACAACCGGCAGGGAGTCTTCCTCAAATCCGGAGAGCAGATAATAATCCCCGGAATTCTCGAATCGCCAATTGTAGAGAAACCGGTGCTAGTTGCAAGAGATTTCGAAGTCCGCGCCATTTATCTGACTGGGGTAATGGCGGGCAGCGATCATGGCGAGCGCATCATCCGCCATTGGCGCGAAGTTGGCGGCAACGCGGTTGTGTTCGATATCAAGGATAGCGATGGCATCGTCAACGTCGCCTTCGACCACCCGCTAGCCGCCGGACAGCGCCACTATATTTCCGACCTGCCCAAGTTCATTCACTTCTTGCACTCCGAAAACATGCACGCCATCGCTCGCATCGCCATCTTCCGCGACGAGCATCTCGTTACCACCCATCCTGAACTCGCCGTGAAGTCACGCAGCACCGGCCAGCCTTGGCGCGAAAACGGCAAACTCGTCTGGACCGACCCCTCGAATCCCAAGGTGCAGGACTATGACATCGCCTTGGCCAAGTTCGTAGCCCAGGCCGGAGTCGACGAAGTGCAGTTCGACTACGTCCGCTTTCCCGCCGAAGGCGACCAGAAGGATGCCGCCTTCAACTTCCAGACCGACAATCCAAAACAGCAGCGCTCCGAAGTGGTCGCCGATTTCCTGCAGCGCGCCTATGCCCAGATCCATCCCACCGGCGTCCTGTTTTCACTCGATGTCTTTGGAGTCATGGCGTGGCAGCGCCCCGTCGATCTTGCCCACACCGGGCAAGACATTGTAGCCATGGCGAAGCACTGTGACGTACTCTCGCCCATGATATATCCCTCCCACTTCTTCGGCATGGACGGCATCGCCCATCCCGGCGACGCACCCGAGCATTTCATCGGCGAGTCCATGGAGCGGTTCAAGCTCATCACCAATTCCGGCGCTAGCAGCGTGGTAATTCGTCCCTGGCTGCAAGCCTTCGCCTGGCGTACCAAGACTTACTCGCCGAAGTATGTTGAAGTTCAGATCGAAGTAGCGAAACAGAAAGGTGGAATCGGATTTCTTTTCTGGAACGCGAATAATGATTACTCGAAACCGTATACGGCCATGCCAGAAATGCGCGCCGCTAAAGGTCGCTACTTCCGCGGAGATGAAATAGGCGCCAAGTCCGAATCAGTCGCAGCCATGCCGGCGGTCTCAACTGCGGCGCCCGTAGCCGTACCCAATAATAATGTAGAGACGGGGCTTGCCCCGTCTTCCACCGACAGCGCCCACCCCGAGCAGAAAATCTGGCGTCACTGAGCGGGTGACACGACCCTCTTGACTTTGTTCGACAGAAGCATGTTACTCGTGTCTCAGCGCCTCGACGGGCTCCATGTGCGCTGCCTTCCACGCCGGCCACAAGCCCGCTGTAATTCCAACAAAAGTCAGAATCAGAAACGCGGTCAGCATCACGCTGCTTGACGTCTTCAGAAAGATATCGCCCTCGTGATTGGCCGTCTTATACATGGCGGAGTACAACGGCATGGGCGGAATGGCGTGCGCCAGCACGACCGACACCAGCATCCCCACGGCGCCGGCGGCGAAGGTTAGCACCAGGGCTTCCACCAGAAACTGCCAGGCAATGTCGCGATTGCGGGCGCCGAGAGCTTTGCGCAATCCTACTTCTTTGGTGCGCTCGGTCACGCTTACCAGCATGATGTTCATTACGCCCACGCCTCCAACTCCGAGCGTCAGCATGCCGATAAAGCCGAGGATGAGCTGGAGGGCAAGTCCGAATTGTTGAATTTCTTTCGAGTCGTCGACCGTGTCCCACTCGGGAGTTGACTTGTCGTCCTTGGGATTGAAATTGTGACGGCGAGCCAACACCTCCCGCACCTGGGCCAGCGCGGCTTTGTGCAGTATGGGCAGGACCGACTGGAACACGATCAGCTCGGGATCGCGCTTGTCGTTAATGTCGCCCATGCTTTCGAAGGGCATGAAAAAGTTCTCATTGTCAGGCCCGTTGTTGGACGAGTCTTGGATCTTCAGCCGCAGGAGACCGATTACTTCCCAGCTTCCTCCGTTGACGGTCACGTACTCGCCGACGGGATCGCGGTTGCCAAATACTTTCTTGGACGCATTCGGACCCACAATAAGAACGTGGCGGTGCTCGGTGAAATCGCTTTCCTCGAAGTAGCGCCCCTCGGCAATGTTCAGCTTGCGCATTTCGCCATAGGGATATTGCACCGCTTTGGTCGACACAGTCACCACCCGGTCGCCGTATTTGTAGCCGAAGTTGTCGTCCCACTCCCCACTGACCAGGCGCACCAGCGGAGCTTCCTCGCGAATGGCCTCGACATCGTCGTACTTGAAGTGAATGCGTTTGCCGGCGCGTTGTCCGCCGGCCTGCATGCTGGTCTGACCTTCCCACACCAAGATCACGTTGTTGCCAATGCCGAGGAAAGCGTTGAGCACGCCCGCGCTGACGCTTTGTCCGTAGCCGAGCAGGAGCACCACTGTAGTCAGACCCCACACGATGCCCATCATGGTGAGGATGGAGCGCAGGCGGTTGCGCGTGAGCGCGTCCCAGCTTTGCTGGATCAGTTCCTTGACCTGCACCTGATCTCCTTTCTCGTTTTACTCTTGCCGCAGACATTCGATCGGACTGAGTGCTGCGGCGCGCTGTGCCGGATACATTCCCGCGGCGATGGTGATGAGTCCAAGCGTTAATAGCGACGCGATAATCGCCAGCGGGGAAATGATGGGATGGGGCACGATATCGGGCAGCTCAACATTGGCTACCGCTAGACAAATACCTACGCCGATGCCGAGACCGATTGCGCCGCTGATGGTCATCAGGGCGGCCGATTCGGCGAAAAACTGGTTGCGGATATCGGCTGCCGTCGCGCCCAAAGACTTCCGGACGCCAATTTCGCGAGTTCGCTCGGTGACTGCGACCAGCATGATGTTCATCACCCCGATGCCGCCCAGCGAGAGCGTCATCAGCGCGACCGCACCGAAGAAGATGGTCATGATGTCGAAGATGCGCTCCACCAGCTGCGAGCCTTCGAGCGTGTCCCATATCTGGAGAGCGTCCTTGTCGGCAGGATCAAAATGATGTTCGCGGCCGAGAATCCGATACACCTGCCGCAGCGCCTCCTCGTGCTGCGCGGGATCGCCAACTTCGACTACCAGGTTGTTGATCCATCCTTTGAATACGCCTGGACGCTCTGGCGGTGGATAATCGCGCGCCATCGATGCGTAGGGAACGAAGAGTTGCGTGTTGTCGGGTCCGCTGCCGTAGCTGCCGTTCTGCTTTTTCTTTTCGAGCACACCGATGACCGTGTAGGGCGAGCCATTCATCATCAGCGTTTCGCCAATGGCGGCTTTGCCGGGAAACAACTGGTCGCGGCTCTCCACTCCGAGCACGACCACGCGGCGGCCTTCGCTCTCGTCGTCATCAGTCATCAGCCGCCCTTCCTGCACCTTGAGCGACCGGAATCTCTGATATTCGGGCCAGACTCCGCGCACCGGGCGCGAGGCAGCGTTGTAGCGGCTAACCTCGGACACATTGCGACGCAGTTCCGGGCTGACGGTTTTGATCAAGTAGGCCTCCTGCCTGATCAAGTCGGCATCGCGAATCGAGAGGCGGACTACGCGTCCGGCGGCATATCCGCCAGCTTGTTCGCTGGTTCGCCCACCCCAGATAATGGCCAGATCGACGCCGATGGTTTTCAGCCGCTCTTTCTGATCGCGGCTGAAACCTTTGCCCAGGCCTACCAGCAGAATGACCGATGTGATGCCCCAGATGATCCCGAACATGGTGAGGAAGCTGCGCAGTTTATGAGCCGCAATGGAACTGGCCGTCTGCCGCAACACCTCCCGGATGTTCAAATTCCCACACTCTCCCGATATTTAGACATGCGCGAGGCAAAAGAGTTAGCTGCCGTCTCAAGGCTTTTGCCTACATCCCACAAGTGGGGAAATACTGTAAAGCAAGGCGTGGGTCCAACGGTCGCGCCTTTCCCAGGACAAGCTGTCTATGTGCGTATACGGCGTGATCGACGGGAGAGTTCCGTAACCAGAACAAGCGTCAAGAGCAGGCTTACCGAAAACCATGAAAAGCTCTGTGATCGGGAACGCGGGACCTGGCGGTTGGCCAAGACAAACTTGGACGAATTAAACCTTGTGAGATTAGGATGAGATGCGAAAGCGACTTTTGGGTAAGCTTCATGGCAATGGAAGTTCTCGAACCGCTCGACATTACGTCCTGGCAAGGCCCGTTCTCCCCCGAGATTGTAGCCAAAGCTGCAGATGCCCTCGAAACTGGAAAGCTCCTCTACGCGCCGCAGCTGCTTTTCGAACTGTCCGAGAGCGAGCGAAAGTTTCTCTCTCCGGATTGTCTGGGCGGGAAATCGAAAAACGTGAGCTTCCGTCCCGACTCCGGCGTTTTGAATGGCACTCGCTGCGGGGGATCCGAGCGCAACGAGTTACTCGGAATGTTACAGCGCTACTACAATCGGGCTTCCGACTTGCTGCAGGCGCTCTGTCCCGGGTATAGCAATCACCTGACGTCCGGATTCACTAGCTTCCGTCCCGCCGAGATCGCCGGCCGAACTACATCCTGGCGGCACGACGACACCCGGCTCCACGTGGACGCCTTTCCGTCCCGGCCAATGCAAGGCCTGCGAATTGTACGCGTGTTCACGAATGTCAATCCGCAGATGCCCCGCGTTTGGCGGGTGGGAGAAAAGTTCGAACAGGCTGCGGCTAACTTCCTTCCAGGGATCAAGCCGCCTCGGCCTGGGACGGCGGCACTGCTCTTTTGGCTGCGGATCGTAAAGGGACGGCGAACCGAATATGACCACTACATGCTCGGCATTCACGACCGGATGAAGGCGGATGAAGGCTATCAGTCTCAGGTTTCGCAAATGCAACTCGCCATTCCGCCCGGCACAACCTGGATCTGTTACACGGACTCGGTGTCTCACGCCGCCATGTCTGGCCAGTTTGCGTTTGAGCAGACATTCTATTTACCGGTCAGCGCCATGAACAACCCGGAGCGCTCGCCGTTGCGCGTGTTGGAACGTCTGGTGGGGCGCACGCTCGCCTAAAGGCTAACTTAGTCAAGAGAGTAACCAGTCCAAGCTTTCCTTGGACAGAGGCTTCCGTAGATGCCCGTATCCATGCTGCCGGAAAGCCTTGGCAATTGCCCAAACCAGCTGCCGTCAGGCCCATCCCAGTTCTAAGGGCCGTTGTAAGTTACTGCCGATATCCAGAGTTACAATTACTAAAGTGCCATCCTACCCAAGAGATTGAGCCATATACTTCTTGCCTTCTCCGACTTACGTTTATTTTACGTCTGCCGATACTAACGGAGACCAGATGAAGCATCTCCTGCCGATTCTTTTGCTGGGTGGCGCCATGCAGGCGCAGAGTTTCACGGCGAGCGTCTATGCGATCCCCGATGAACCCAGCCCCCGTCCTTTCTGGACGGTCGAGAACAAGGTGGATTTCGGTATCTTAGCTGGACTCGTCGCCGCTGACGGCATTACAACTCAACGGGGGCTGAACCAGGGTCTGCGCGAAGTCAATCCGCTCATGCGCCCTTTGGTGACGCGCGGGGCAGGCGGAGAGGCGGTCGGGTCAGCTTTAGGTTTTGGCGCGGGGGTTGGAGTCGCGTACTGGTTGCATCGCGGCCACCACTACAAAGCGGAACGTATCACCATGCGGCTGATGGTCGCGGGTGAAGCCGGTTTCGTCGCCAACAACATCGTCGCGATTCATTGATCGGCGGTGTCGCCTCCTGCCCCTGGACGCACGGACCGGGCCGTGGGTTCCCGATTTGGTTGGCAAGACCGCTTCCACGTTATAATTCCAGTCTGGAAGAATTATTGTCGACTGTTCGGAGAAACCCTCAGCCGCTTCCGCTAATCTGTAACCCGTAAGGAGTCTGCATGGCGATTCAGAAGACGGAAAAAATCTGGCACAACGGCAAGTTCATCGCTTGGGACGCCGCTACCCTCCACGTGATGTCGCACGTCGTGAACTACGGTTCTTCGGTTTTTGAGGGCATCCGCTGCTATGCGCTGCCGAGCGGCCCGGCGATTTTCCGCGCCACCGAACACATGCAGCGCCTCATCGACTCCGCGCGCATCTATCGCATCGAAGTCCCTTTCACGCGCGGCGAAATCGTCAGCGCCATGGTCGATCTGGTGAAACGCAACGCCGTGTGGCCGTGCTACATCCGCCCCATCGTTCTCCGCGGCTACGGCGAAGCCGGAGTAAACCCCTTCAATTCCCCCATCGAAATCTACATTTGCAATTACCCGTGGGGAAAATATTTGGGAGCCGATGCCAGCGAGGGAGTGGACGTTTGCATTTCCTCGTGGACGCGGATCGCACCCAACACTCTGCCCGCGATGGCCAAGTCGGGTGCGAATTACATGAACTCGCAGCTCATCAAGATGGAAGCCATCGTAAATGGCTACGCCGAAGGCATCGCACTGGATGTGAACGGCTACGTTAGCGAAGGCTCGGGCGAGAATCTGTTCGTTATTCGTAACGGCGTGCTGCAGACGGCGCCGCTGGGCAACTCTGTGCTCCCGGGGATCACGCGTGACTCGGTGTTGACGATAGCCCGCGATCTCGGCATCAGGATTGTGGAACAGCAGATTCCACGCGAGTCGCTGTACATCGCTGACGAAGTTTTCTTCACCGGAACAGCCGCGGAAATCACGCCCATTCGCTCGGTCGATAAAATCGCCGTGGGCAAGGGCAAACTCGGCCCCGTGACCAAGTCTCTGCAAGCTGAGTTTTACGGTATTGTCCGCGGCGAAAAAGCAGACCGTTATGAATGGCTAACGCCGGTCGGGGTGGGAGCGAAGCAGCCGGTGAGCGTCTAGGTATTGAATTTTGTACCGCCTGCCGGGGCTCCAACCAAAATCGCTGACGGGCAATAGGCCGTTTGCTCTTCCTGTTTTATTGAACTATAGTTAAGCGCGCCTGATCGCAGGCGCCCTAGTTTGTCTTGTCAACCCCCAGCTTATAAGGAGAACTGCTATGTCCGCTCCCACGCCCGATTTTGTTCTTGCCTATCGCGCCATGATGCTTGATGGTGTTGCCCGGGAACTTGAAATTACCAAGAGAGTTTTGGCTGCCATCCCCGACGGAAAAAGGGACTACCGGCCGGATCCACATGCGCGCACGGCCTGGGAACTGGCCTGGCACCTTGCCAACACCGACGTGCAATTCTTGGACGCGATCGCCGATCTTAAGTTCGTCATGCCCCCTCCGGCTCCGGCGGATAAGCCCAACACCGTTGCTGAACTGGTGGATTGGTACGACAGGAATGTCAAGCGCGGCGCGGATCGGGTGCGCGCTTTGTCGGCGGCCCAGTTGCTGACACCGGTCCAGTTCTTCGTCTTCAACTTCCCGGCGGCGTTCTATCTGGGATTTCTGAACAATCACAGCATTCATCATCGAGGCGAACTGGCTACTTATCTGCGTCCGATGGGGTCCAAGGTGCCTTCGATTTACGGAGGGAGTTTCGACGAGCCTTTTCAGGCAGCGGCCTGAAGATTCGCCCGAATCCTGTGCTGCCAATTCAGCCGCCCTGCGGGGCGGCTTTTTATCGTCCAGTCCCGGTCCCCCACGACCTAATGGTGCAGTTACCTCCGTCATCTCGTACGCGCGCTCGGTTCGAGGGATGATAGCTACTGTAGCTGGAGTCCTGCCCCACATGAATATCGACGACTTGCTCCGCATTGCCATGGAGCGGCGAGCTTCCGACTTGCATTTGAAGGTCGGAAACTATCCTCATCTGCGCATTGATGGCGATCTGGTGCCCTTGACCGACCACGCGCGCGTGACGGCAGAGGACATGCTGAACATGGCTTTCAGCATGATGTCGGCGCGGCAAAAGCAAAAATTCAAGGAAACCACGGAAATCGATATGGCATACGGCGTTGCCGGGCTGGGACGCTTCCGTGTAAACGTATTTCAGCAGCGCGGCAACGTGGGGCTGGTGCTGCGGGTAATTCCGACGAAGATTCGCGCGCTCGACGAACTGTTCTTGCCGAAAGTCGTAGAGCAAATCTGCGACATGCCACGCGGTCTGGTGCTGGTAACGGGGGTGACGGGCTCCGGTAAATCGACGACGCTAGCCGCCATGATCGACCGCATTAACTCGACTCGCGCGGAACACGTGATTACGATCGAAGACCCCATCGAATTTCTGCATCGCGATAAGAAAGGTTACGTGAACCAGCGCGAGGTCGAAGTGGATACACCGTCGTTTGGGGCGGCGTTGCGGGCCTCTCTGCGTCAGGATCCGGACGTGATTCTGGTGGGCGAAATGCGCGATCTGGAGACGATCGGAACCGCGCTGCACGCGGCCGAAACAGGCCACATGGTTTTTTCCACCCTGCACACGCTGGATGCAGTGGAGAGCATCAATCGAATCATCGCTATTTTTCCGCCGCCCGAGCAGAAACAGATCCGGCTGCAGTTGGCGGCAGTATTGCGCGCCATTGTTAGCCAACGCCTGGTGCGCCGATCGGACGCCGAGGGCCGAGTGCCCGCGGTCGAAGTGATGGTCACGACGGCATACATACGGGAATGCATCCTGGTACCCGAGAAGACGCGCGCTATTCGCGACGCGATTTCCTCCGGCACGTCGCAGTACGGCATGCAGACCTTCGACCAGTCGCTCTGGGATTTGTTCCAGGCGGGGCTGGTGAATTACGAGACTGCGCTGGAAAACGCCTCGAATTCGGATGAGTTCAAGCTGCGGATGCAGGGGATTGCGTCGACCTCGGACATCTCGCGGCAATCGATGCAGTCGGCTGGCTTTGGACGCTGAGATTAGATTGAGTTTGTCCTGCTGAACGTTGTCGTTTCAGAACTTTGTTTCCTCCTTGAAACTTGGGCGCGCTTCCCGCGCGCCTTTTTTTGTCGCGGGGAAGTTTCGGCGCGAACTGGAGATTTCTCGCTTTGCTCGGCATGACACTTCATAAAAGGCACTCTAAAGCGGTTTCGACATTCGGACGAGGTGGACGGGGATCTTAACGACTTGGTCTGCCGAGAAGGGTAAGATGCCGTTCTCGACATATCCGAATCGCCGATAGTAGGCGGGCAGTTCCTGGCGCACGTTTACGAAGGTGAGATCCATGAAGCGGCATCCGGCGGAGCGGCATTGCTGCTCGGCGGCGGCGATCAGGCGCGCGCCAATTCCGGAACGCTGACGTTGCGGCTCGACCGCCAGTAACCCAAAGTAACCGCGTTCGCCGCGCCGTTCGGTGTAAACGCAACCGGCCAGCACGCCATCTTCGAACAGCATGAGGAATTTTCCTTTTTGAAGAAGAGCGCCGACCTTCTCAGGATCGGTGCGATCGGCATCAATGAAGAAGCGCTCGGAGCGAAAGGCATCGTTTACCAGGCGCGCGATTGCGGGCGCGTCAGCGGATTCGGCGGTGCGGATCTGCGGGGAATTCGGCAACGGCTGGATTTTACGTCAGGAGCAGCGGCACGTGAAGCCCGCTAGAGCTCATGGGTGCGGGCAGGAGTTCGCGGGCGAGGGGGCCCGCGCCACATGGGCTTAGTTGGGCTTGCGGAACTTACTGTCGGCTAGATAGCGGAGCATGATGGCGTCGGTGGCGCTTTGGAACTGCTGCTCCACCTCGGGCGCTCCCGCGGGGACGTCCTGGCGCAGGGTCTGGCGGAATTTCTCACCCATCTCAGAATCGCTGGTAACGACCTGCATGTAGAACCAGAGGAAGTGGCGCATCTGGTCGAGAGTGGACTTGAGGACTTGGATGGATTCCATCTCTGGTTTATCGGCCAGGGCTTCCATGAGTTCGGGATCGGTGGGGACCTGCATGGCGGCGCAGTTGAGTTCGCGCTGGATCACGCGCAGGTCGTCGGTAACGCGCAAAATGCGGAGATGAATCTCTTCCATGCTTTCCCGGTTCTCGCGATCCATGAAATCCTTTCCGTCCCGACCAACTCCCAGCAGCTTCCTGAACGAGGCGTTTTACTAAGATCGCATCCCGGACCAGAGGGGGAAAGATTCCCCGTGTTCATGAGCTTCGGTAATTGAAGTTACCTTAGGTTGAAAGCCGCACGGGACGGGCGATTTCAAGCGGTCTTGCGGGTCGCTTCACGGGACAATTGCAGTCCGGCGGAACGGATTTCGGGGACACCGGCGACGCGGGTGCCTTGCACGGGCGATTCCACGGCCTCGACCAGAGCGAGGATCAATTGGTCACGAGTAACCGGACCGAGGCGCAGGGCACCGGCGCGTGTGAACGGCAGCCACTCGCCCACTTTGTAGAAGGGCAGCAGCACGTAGGGCCAGCGGTGCCCCGGTCTCAGCACGTGCCAGGGGCGAAGGATAGTGGAATTGAGATGCCGATCCCGGATCATCTGCTCGCACTCAGCGCGCACGGCAATGTAGTCCTTCATCGTCGTCATTATCGGCGCGGGATGAGCGACGCTGAGATAGATGAAATGATGCATGCCGAGTTCGGCGCAAGCGGAGATGGCCTCGCGGGCCGAGACCAAGTCAATGGCGCGAAATTCGGCGGCCTTCGCTGGGGACGGATGGGGGACGCCCACTAAGTGGATGAACGTATCAGCCGGACGTATGAGTTGGCGGTAACTGTTGACGTCGAGCGCATTGCCGGAAACGACTTCGCAAGCGGCGGGCAATTTGGCTTTCGAACTGGGCCGGACCAGTACGCGAACCCGATGTCCGCGTTCGAGGAGAATGGGAATTAGGGCGGTGCCGATGCAGCCGGTTCCTCCGGTAATGAAAACGCGCCGGGAGTCAGATGACTTGGGCAAAGGCTTGACTCTCAGCAAGAGGCGAATATCGGAGATGGATGCAGCCACAGCGTTAATGCGCTCCTGGGGGCCGTTTCGGATGGTCGCAGGCGGAGCGGTAGTTACAGCCCGTGAAGAAGTTTAATCCAACAAAGGGTCTGGGTGTGGTACAAACGGTTTCGCTATGACAGCACCGCAATCTGGCCTGGTACAAACTAGCTTAGTGCGGGCGATTGGCCGTTGGAGCCTGGCCGCACTGGCGGTCAACTCGATTATCGGTAGTGGAATCTTTGGCTTGCCAGCCACGGTGGCCGGACTTCTCGGCAAACGCAGTGTCATGGCCGTGCTGATTGCGGGGGCTGCGATGGGCGTGATTATGGCGTGCTTTGCCGAGGTGGCCTCGCAATTTTCCGAGGCGGGCGGACCTTACCTCTACGCGCGCGCTGCATTCGGGCGGCTGACGGGAATTCTGGTCGGCTGGATGCTGTACTTGGGGCAGACGGCGGCTCCAGCGGCAAACGCGAATTTGTTTGTCATCTATCTGGCGGAATTCTGGCCAGCGGCGAAAGAACCGTGGCCGCGCTTTGCGATATTGACGTTGCTGGTGGGACTGCTGGCGCTCATCAATGCTCGGGGCGCACGGCAGGGCACGGCGGTGAGCAATGTATTCACGGTGGCGAAACTTTTACCGTTGCTGATGGTGGTATCGGCGGGAGCCGCGGTTACGATCATCCATCCGGCGCCATGGGGTACGGCGGGACCGATGCCGGCAAGCGTGTGGATGAAGGCGATGGTGCTGCTGATCTTCGCTTACGGGGGATTCGAATCGGCGATGGCACCCATGAGTGAGGCGAAGAATCCGGGGCGGGACGCCAGTTTCGCGCTGTTCGCGGCGTTGATCGCCTGCACCGTGATTTATGCACTGGTGCAATGGGTGGTGGTGGGAGTGCTGGGGCCGGGAGCGACTTCGGACCGTCCGCTGGCCGAGGTGGCGCGCATCACGATGGGCAATCGCGGCGCGGCGCTGGTTGCGCTCGGGGCGCTGGTTTCGATGTACGGTTATTTGAGCGCCAAGATGCTGGCGATGCCACGCGTTACGTTTGCGCTCGCGAAAGGGGGCGATCTTCCAGGGATTTTTGCGGCAGTGGGTCCCCGGTTTCACACGCCCTGGTTTTCGATTCTGTTCTATGGAGCAGCCGTGTGGGGGTTGGCGATCGTTGGAAGTTTTACGTGGAATGTGACGCTCGCGGTGGTCGCGCGGCTGTTTTACTATGCCGTGGTTTGTGCCGCGCTGATCGCTTTGCGGCGAAAGCAGCCGCTGGCGGCGGGTTTCCGGCTGCCCGGGGGGGCGGTGCTGGCCCTGTTGGGGATCGGGATTGCTGTGGTATTGGCAACGCAAGTCGATTTGAGTAGGTCGCTGATCTTGGCGGCGACGGTCGGGGCAGCGTTCTTGAATTGGCTTTGGGCACGTAGGGCTCGAGTTTCGGAATAGAACGCCGGCGGCGCCCGCGCCACAGGGATGGTGGAGGGCTCTTGTTAAAGTTCTGTCTAGTTTGCATATTTCTTGCTACTTGCGTTGCTTGTTTCGCCCAGCGCGAACCTGTGTTCAAGCAGGTTGATCTGCCCCACTCCTATTACTACAGGGAAATGTATCTGCCGCAGTTGACTACGGGTCCGAGCGCGGTGGCCTGGTCTCCGGATTCACGCAGCCTGGTGTATTCAATGGCGGGCTCGTTGTGGCAGCAGGAACTTGGCAGCACGAAGGCGGAGCAGCTTACGGCCGGACCGGGCTATGACTATCAGCCCGATTGGTCTTCGGATCAGCGCTGGATAGTTTTTGCCCGCTACGATCACGACGCAATCGAGTTGTGGTCGCTGGATTTGCGGGATGGACAGACGCGGAAGATGACGTCCGGAGGCGCGGTGAATGTGGAGCCTCGATTTTCGCCGGATGGGAAGCGGCTGGCGTTTGTATCGACGTCGTATAAGAGACACTTTCATATCTTTGTGGGACGATTCGAAGGCGGATTACTCAGCGATGTGCGTCAACTTACTCCGGAGAATGTCAGCTCGCTGCCTCGTTATTACTACAGCCAGGTGGATCACGAGATCAGTCCGGTGTGGACGAGGGATGGCTCGCAAATTCTGTTCATTTCGAATCGGGGGCATATTCACGGCACGGGCGGATTCTGGAAGATTAAGGCGGAGCCGGGCGCCGAAGCGGACGTTGATTACCAAGAGATTCATTACGAGGAGACGAACTGGAAGGCTCGTCCGGACTTTTCGCCGGACGGAAAACGCTTGGTTTATGGGTCGTATCTGGGGCAGAGCTGGCATCAACTATGGCTCATGCCTGCAGGGGGTGGGGATGCGTTTCCGATTTCTTACGGCGCTTTTGACAACGTGAATCCACGATGGTCGCCGGATGGGGCGAAGATCGCATTTATCTCCAATCGAGGTGGGAATACTTCGCTTTGGCTACAGACGATTCCGGGTGGGGAGCAGACCGAGGTAGTAGCGCGCGAACGAAAATATTTGAAGCCGATGGGGCGCATTTCGCTGCGCGTGGTCGACGAACTGCGAAATTCGGTGGCGGCGCGGGTGTTCGTAACCGGCGCGGATGGGCTCGCCTATGCGCCCGATAACGCATGGCTGCAGGCCGACGACAGCTTCGATAGGAGAGAACGTTCGTTTGAGGCGCACTACTTCGACACCTCCGGAGCGTCAGAGATCACGGTTCCGGCTGGCGAGGCCGAAGTCGATCTCATGCGCGGATTCGAAAATCGTTTTGAGCAGCATAAGGTAGACGTTAAGGCCGAGAGCACCACCGCCCTCACAATCCGAATGTCACCGCTCTTTGTCGAACTGGATGCCGCACCGAATTGGGTGAGCGGCGATGTTCATGTGCACATGAACTATGCGGGGACGTATCGCAATACGCCCTCGCATCTGGTAGAGCAGGCAGCAGCTGAGAATTTGGCAATCGTGGAAGATCTGGTGGTAAACAAAGAGCAGCGCATTCCGGACATGGCGTATTTCTCGCCGGAGCTCGATCCGGCTTCGACGGCGGATCATCTGCTGCTACACGGGCAGGAGTTTCACACGAGTTATTGGGGACATCTGGGATTGCTGAACCTTACACGCAACTTCATTCTTCCGGGATATGCGGCTTATCCCAATACGGCGGCGGCCAGCCTTTATCCGGCAAACGCAAACGTCGCCGACATGGCGCATGAACAGGGCGCGCTGGTGGGATATGTGCATCCTTTTGACAGTTTCCCTGACCCGGTGAAAGACATCTCACTTACTTCTGAGTTACCTGCGGATGTGGCGCTGGGAAAGGTGGATTACATTGAAGTGGTTGGTTTTTCGGATCATAAGTCGTCGGCAGAGGTTTGGTACAAGCTGCTGAATTGCGGTTTTCGATTGCCCGCGGCTGCGGGCACGGATTTCATGGGGAACTACGCGTCGTTGCGCGGACCGGTCGGCTTGAATCGCGTCTACGCCCAAATGCCTGCCGAGATGCCTGACGGGCCTCTGAAGATCGGACCGTGGCTCGCGGCAATCAAGGCCGGGCGGACGTTTGCGACGAATGGACCGCTCCTGCGGTTTTCGCTTGGGGAACAGCCGATCGGCGGGGAGGTGCGGCTGAGAGAGAAACATGAAGTGCCGTTTACGGCCGAGATGCATTCGATGGTTCCGGTGGACCATCTGCAAATCGTCTGCAACGGGAAGGTGGAACGGGAGCTTGCGATGGATCGGGATCAAAGCTCGGCACACGTCGACGGTTCGATCTCGCTTGAAGCTAGCGGGTGGTGTGTACTGCGCGCTTTCAGGGACAAGGCGGAGTATCCGATACTTGATCTTTACCCTTACGCGACGACGAGCCCCGTGTATGTGAGCGTGGCTCGTGCGCCGGTACATAATGCGGCAGATGCCGCTTACTTCGTGGCGTGGATG
>Ga0181538_10000807_pt1 | contig 37240 bp, 36 predicted proteins | sample PEATcosm2014_Bin_40_FD_119773 | JGI IMG/M metagenome (GOLD analysis project Ga0181538, IMG submission 119773) | Peatland microbial communities from MTU Mesocosm Facility, Houghton, MI, USA - PEATcosm2014_Bin23_30_metaG | ecosystem: Environmental > Terrestrial > Soil > Wetlands > Peat | place... | reverse complement strand
GTCGGAGAAATCCGTCTTGCGGCCCGGCACGTTCTTGACGTGGCCGGCGTTGCACACCAGCACCTTCTCAAAGTCCCCATGCTCAACCAGCGCGTGATACACCGGCATGCTATAGATCCCGGTAATCCGGGGTACTGATGGGACCGTCTGCAACGGCAAGTGAAGGACTTTTAAGGTGCCCGGCGTGTCTGCCACGGTTGGGTAATCTGCAGCCGCTACGTTACGAAGCGTGACGACAGTTGACGGAGAGTGCCGGACGCAGCGGGTGATGCTGCCCGGCGGCACGGCGACCTGGACGGTGCTCGGGGACCATCACCGGGTGGTCGGGCCAGCCGAGGAGTTCCTGGAGTACCTGAGGGTGCAGGGCACATCGCCGAACACGGTGAAGTCCTATGCCCGGGCGCTGGCGTTGTGGTGGACCTACCTTTCGGCGTTTGGCCTGGCGTGGGATGAGCTGGCCCTGGCCGACGTGGGCGGGTTCCTGGCGTGGCTGCGCAGCGGGGACGGCCCGCGGGTGGTGTCGATTGGGCCGCGGCCGGCGAGGTTCGCCGAGTCCACGATCAGCACCCGGCTGCGGGCGGTGACCTCCTGCTATCGGTTCCACGAACTGAACGGCGTCGCGCTGGGCGGCGATCTGGTCCGGGTGGTGCATGGCGTCCGGGCAGCTTATAAGCCGATGCTGGAGCATGTGGCGCGCAGGAAGGGCCGGCAGCGTGCGGTGATCCGGGTGCGGGCACCGCGGCACGTGCCGCCGCCGGTGCTCACCCCGGGGCAGATCGGGGCGATCTGCGAGGCGTGCGCGCGGTTCGATCCGGCGGGCGGGCAGTGGACGGGACGGGTCCGGGACCGGCTCCTGTGGGCGCTTCTTGCCGAGACCGGCCTTCGCCTGGGGGAGGCCCTCGGGTTGCAGCACCGGGACTGGCGTACCGGCCGCGGCGATACCCCGTTCATCGAGGTAGTGCCCCGCGACCATCCGCACGGGGTGCGGGTCAAGGGCGGAAGGTACCGGCGGGTGTTCATCTCCGACGAGCTGGACCGCCTCTACGGGGAGTACCTGTGGCAGCTTTGTGAGGCCGGCGCCGATCTAGCGCTGGCGGACATGGACGCCGCGCCGGTCTTCGTCAACCTCGCGGGCGGCACGCGGTTCGCGCCGTGGCGCCCCGAGAGCGTCTACGACCTGGTCGGGCGGCTGCGCCGGGACCTGGCCCGGCAGGTCCCGGCCGCCTGGACTCCGCACTGGATGAGGCATACGCATGCCACCGCCTTGCTGATGGCCGGGGTGCCGGTGCACGTGGTGTCGCGCCGGCTCGGCCATGGCGATGTGCAGACCACGCTGGAGTTGTATGCGCACGTGACCGAAGACGCCGACATGCGGTCGGTCGCCGAATGGCGGGCGTTCACCGCGGGATGGCGGGCGGTCCCGGCGGACGGCGCGCAGGCCGGGCGGTGCGCGTGAACGGGATCAGCGCCGAAGAGCTGATGGACTGCTGGGAGGCGTCTGGCTGCGGGCATGACGCCGCTGTGCTGAGCCGCCTGTGGGCATCGGTGCCGCCGGGGATGCGGCTGCCCGGGCTGTCGCCGGGCACGGTTCCGGAGCACTACCGGGGCGGCTTCGCCGGTGACGGCAAGGCATACCCGATGGCGGACGTCAGCGCGCTGCCCGGGCCGATGCGCCGCGAGGTGACCTGGTGCATATTCCGGGTCATCGAACTGGGCGGCAGGGTCCAGATGCCCGGCACCGTCATGCTGGTGCGCCGGCTCACCGAGATCACCGCCGACCGCGGCGCCGGGGCGCCGTGCTCGCTGATGGACCTGCCCGCGCGCGCCTGGCTGCAGGAGATCCCGCTGGCGGTGCACAGGCGCCGGGGAAGGCTCCCGGCCCCGTCGTCTGTCATGCAGATGCGGCAGGTGCTCCTGCGGTTCTTGTGGCTGCTGGACCTGGCTTACGACACCCGCCCCTGGTGGCAGCGGGAATCGTGGCACCCGGTAGAAGACCGCCGTATCCCGGTGCGCCAGCACGAGCCGCTGGGACGCCAGGCCATCCATTTCCACCGCATCACCGCCGGGTGGCTGCGCCGCGCCGCGCAATGGCACGGCAAGGTCGTGCTGGAAACCGGGGCGCTGCGCTGGTCGACCCTCAGCCAGCGGGTGTTCGCGCTGACCGTACTGGATGCGTTTCTGGCCGGGCGCGCCATCAGCGAGCCGCGGCTGGACGCTGACCCGGCCCGGGTGCGTCAGCTGATGCAGGACTTCCTCGGGCACGTGCGGGCCAGCCAGTCCAGCCGCGGCCCCACCGAGGGGCAGCGGATATCGGCGGCGCACGCCAAGACGGTGCTGGTCCATGTCGAGCAGTTCTACCTGTTCATGCACGACCACAAGGACGCGGCCGCGGCGGCCACCGGCGAGCCGGGATGGCGGAAACTGGGATCCGGGCACGCCGGCTTCTACCGGATCAGAGAGCTTCCCCGCCCCGGCCGGCGCGACCCGGGCCTGGATGTCATTGACGACACCGCCCTGGCGAAGATCATGGCAGGGATCGGCCAGCTCGGCGAGAAAGCGAGCGACGGCGGCCTGGAGGACCCGCAGGCGATGCGGATCATGATGCTGCAAGCCCGCCTCGGCCGCCGGATCAGCGAGATCCTCATGCTGGACACAGACCCGCTGCTGCCGCTGGCCGGCGGCCCGGGAGGCGCCGGGGAGCCGGGGGCGATGGTGGCCCGGCTCCGCTACCAGCAGACAAAGATCGACGGGGCGCCGGACACCGTCCTGGTCGACGCTGAGGTCGTCGCGATCATCCGGGAGCAGCAGGAGTGGGCCGCTACCTGGCTGCGGAAGCACGCCGCGCCCGGAGCGTGCCCCCGCTACCTGTTCCTGGGCCTGCTGTTCAACCGCAACGCCGACCGGCCGTATGTGTCGGCGACCCTGCACAAGGCGCTCACCGAGCTGGCCCGGCGGCTCGATATCCGCGACGGCGCCGGCCGGCTGGTCGACTTCCAGCGAACCCACCGGTTCCGGCACACCCGGGCCACCAGCCTGCTGAATGCCGGCGTCCCGGTCCACGTCGTGCAGCGCTACCTTGGGCATCTCTCGCCCGCGATGACGATGCACTACGCGCAGACCCTGGCCGAAACCCACGAGGCCGAGTTCCTGCGCTACCGCAAGCTGACCGCCGATGCCCGCGAACTCGAGATCGGCACCGGTGACCTCTACGACATGCTGCAACTGGACCAGCGGACCGACCGGATCTTGCCCAACGGGTGGTGCCTGCTGCCCCCGCGGCAATCCTGCGACCGCGGAAATGCCTGCCTGACTTGTGACAAGTTCGCCACCGACGCCAGCTTCCTGCCCGAGCTGGTGCAGCAGAAGGACAAGACCCTGCACCTGATCGGCCAGCGGCAGGAAGCATTCCGCGCCCGCACCGGCCAGCCGATGAGCGAGGACAACATCTGGCTGCAAGGCCGCCGCCGCGAAGCCGCCTCGCTGAAAGCCATCATCACCACGCTGCAGGACCACCCAGAGACCGAAGGCGAGCCTGAGCCCGCAGCCGGGCCCGGCACGCCCGGACGCCCGCGGGCGGTCCGCGGCGCCGGCGTGGCCGCACGCACCGGCCAGCTCGCCGCCCGCGCCGGCCGGCCCGGCCAGAACGGGGCACCGGCATGACCGCCAGCAGGCCCGGCAACCTGGCCAGCCTGCAGAAGGCGGCCGCCGCCCGCACCGCCGCCACGACAGCCCGCGCGGAAGCAGCGCTCGATCACATGCTGCGCACCGGCCAGCCAGTCACCTTCCGCGGCCTGGCCGCGGCCGCCCCGGTGTCGCTGGACTTCCTCTACCGCAACCCCGCCATCCGGCAGCGCATCGAGCAGCTGCGCGCCCAGCCCCAGGGCCGCCCCGCCCGCCGCCGCGACACCGGACCGGACCAGCCCGGCAACGTCATCGCCGCGCTCACCGGCGAGCTCACCCAGCTCAAGCGCCGTCAGCGCGAGGAAATCGCCGAGCTGCAGCACGCCCTCCAGGCCGCGCACGGCGAGAATCTCATGCTGCGCCGTCGTCTCGGCCAGCAGCCTCAAGCGCCGAGTACCCCCGATCAGTGACAAACAGCCGGCGGCGCGCCCCGCAGCTGCCATCGCGGACGCGTACGACACGGCCCGACCTGGGCAATGTCCAATTTCATTACATTTGCACCCCGGATAACCCCGGTCGACTCCATCGCCGCATCAGTCACACCCAGTTCGGCCAGCCAGGCCGCCATCTTCTGCAACGACCGCCAGAACGTCCGGAAGCTCCGGACCATCACCTCCCGCTCGCCCCGCCCGGCGCCCGGCAGCCGGACCGCGACCCAGCTGACCTTCTTGTGCACGTCGATACCAGCGACGCGCGGATGGACGATGTCCATCGCCACCTCCCTGCCCCCCGGAACATCGGAACCAGGCGCGCCGCCCGGGAGCCCGCAACAAGATCGGGATCCTGTAACACGCGCTCGTAGCAGCAATCCGGGGTTCTCACCGGGCAGGCTCCAGCGTCCATCTATCGGGCAGGCACGTAGCACCAAGGTGCCACGACGTCAACGGGCAGCGCACCCCAAGTTTCATCCATCCGCGGGCGTCACGACAGTGACATGGGATCTATCGGGTGAAGGCCCCAGGCCGTGACCTCCTCCACCGGCCAGGGCGGAAGGAGCAGGGCGGATGAGCATGAACGGGCCAATGCAGCAGGCACGACGGCACGAGGACGGCATGGTCCACCCGTCTACCGCAGGCGCATCTCGGAAATCGAGCCATATGTGGATCTAGGCGGGCTTGCCGGTGACGTAGACAGTGAGCGCGCCGATCGGCAGCCCCTTGGTGAAGACCTTGACGGCCAGCTTGGCGTCGAGCAGTACCGCGGTGGCCGTGTTGATGGTCGAGGTGATGCCGGTGGCGACGATCTCGCTGCCGCTATTCGTGCGCGCCAACTTGGCCAGGCTGACCGCCAGCAGCGGGATTTGCTTGCCGTACACGGTCGCCGACAGGGTGCCCTGGGTGGTGTTGAGCACGAAGTTCGTCGCGGTCGCGGTCTTGCCGGAGTGCGTGAACGTCAGCCCGCCGCTGTGGTTAATCGTCCCCTTCAGACCGGCCTGGGTCAGCGTGCCGCCGGTGATCGGGAAGCTGATCCCGCCGGAGGAAGCCGCGGTCGCGGGCGCGACCGCACTGACCTGCACGCCAGCGGTCTTCAGCGCCTGCACGGTCGATGCGTCCAACACCAGGACGGTGTTCTTGCCGGTCACGGTGATCGTCTGCGCGGACGCCGACCCGCTCGCACTGGCCATCGGGCTCGCGGTCGCCTTCGGTGAAGCCGACGGCGACTTGCTGGCTGTACTGGAAGACGTCGACGAACTGCAGGCGGCGGCAGCGGCCACTGTGAGGGCGGCAACACCAAAGACGAAGGGGCGGCGGGCCGAGGACATCATCATCGTGGCACTCCTGTGGTGGGGATGGCAGCGTCAGGTTGTCTCCCTTGCTTAAGCCGCTGCCGAAGCTACAGCATGAGCCCGCAGCCTGCTGCCCGCCGCTCCGAACGTGCTCCAACCGATAACCGAAGGTGCTCCAACCGATACCGGGGAGTCACGGTCTTCTGCCCCCCTTAGCTGCTGCCGCCATCCCTCGGGCCGTTGGCCACGGCGGACTCGACCGAGACCATTGTCAGGATGAGGGGGGAAGAACAGTAAAGCCGCCGAACGGCCTGTGTGCTGGGAACGCCGCGCGGATCGGTCAGTCGAGGCGGTTGAGGAGACGCGCCTTAACGCCAGGCCATTCGTCCTTCAACACGCTGTAGACAACCGTGTCGCGAAAGGTGCCGTCCTCACGTTTAATGTGCCGCCTGAGGACTCCTTCCCGCCTGGTACCGAGCTTGGCGATGGCCACCTGCCGCCGCCGTGCCATTAGCGTGCCATTAACACCGGTCACAAGCGGTACGTCGCGACTATCTGCGGGCGGTCATCCGCCCAGCTCAAGGCCCGCCAATCTGCCGATCACGGCGACTTGCAAGCAGGTGCTCGACTGCTGCCAACACTGCTGCCAAGCGCGTAGCCAGCAGTCGATGCAGGACGACAGGCGTGGAACATCGCCCCAGCAGGCGACCGATAGTAGATAGCCCTGGACGGTCCGCCCAGTCCTACGGACTAGAAGGTCTCCGCAGCGAGCGGAAGGTGTAAAGCCCTGGCCGGACTCCGGTCCGGGGATGGCCCGCTGAGTGTCCGTGTCCGCACCTCCAGCCTCAAGCGTGACTGTGACCGCAGGACAACGAGCACAGGTGAATAGTTCCGGGTGCACGTACACGCGAAATCACGCTTGACCCCGGAGCCTCTACGGACACTCCGTGCGCGTAGGTGTTAATCGTCACGCCGATCTCGGAGTGGCCGAGCACCTCCATGATGGCCCGCGCCGGGACACCCTGAGCAAGCAGGAACGAGGCGCATCCGTGCCGCAGGTCGTGCAGCCTGAGCCAGTCCAGCCCAGCCTTAGCACGCAGCTCGTCCCAGCGCCGGTTGACGTTGCGCGGCTCGATCGGTGTGCCCACCGACGAGGCGAACACCAGGCAGTGCTCCCGCCAGGCATCACCGAGCGCCAGGCGTTCAGCGTTCTGCCGCTTCCTATGCTCCCGCAAGTACCGCACCGCGAGCTTAGGAAGCACGACAGTCCGCACGGAGCTGCCTGTCTTCGGCTCGACCATCTGCAGCTTGCCACCGACACGCTGCAAAGCCTGGCGAACGTGAAGTTGCCGAGAACCGAGACCTACTAACCCAAACCGCCGGAAACACCGTTGGCGACGAGATAGACCCCGACCGATCACGGCGATTTGCAAGCAGGGGTCGGGGGCAGGTCGTATGACACGAGTCCTCCAAGGTGATCCGGCTGCCTGGCCGTGGGCGGCTTGAGCGCTTGGGATCACCCGGCATGGATGACAAGGGGGACACCCAGCAGGCGGGTAGCGTCGGGGGAGCGAGATGCCAAGTGGCCATGTCGGGGAGGTGAGCGCGATGCCGGTTGACCATGTGAATGGGGTTGAGCTGTCTTGGGAACAACGGGGCAGTGGTCCCCGGTTGCTGATTTGCAACGGGTCGGGGCTGACCTTGCAAGACGTCCGGCCGCTGCTTGATCCTCTCACTGCCAGCTTCGATTTGCTGGCGTGGGACTACCGCGGCTTTGGCCGCAGCGCCCCGGTGACGCGCCCGTACACCATGGCCGATGTCGCGGCCGACGCCGCTGGCCTTCTGGAGATCGCTGGGTGGGAGTCCTGCCGGGTGATCGGGGTGAGCTTCGGCGGCATGGTGGCGCAGGAGTTCGCCGTCACCAACCCGGGCCGGGTGGAGCGCCTGGCTTTGGCGTGCACGTCGGCCGGTGGCGACGGCGGGTCCTCCTATCCGCTGCAAAAGCTGCTGGAGCTCCCGCGGGAGCAACGGGTGGCGGCGGAACTGAAGCTCGCGGACAGCCGCTGGGACCAGCGGTGGCTGAAGACCCACCCCGCCGATCGGGCGATCGCTGAACGGCTGATGGCCGCCGGGCAAGATCAGCAGGACCCGGCCGCCGTGGCCGCCCGCGCGGCCCAGCTCGAAGCGCGGGGAGGCCATGACGTGTGGGACCGGCTCGGCGCGATCACCTGCCCGACCCTGGTTGGCTACGGCAACTACGACGGGATCGCACCGGTCCACAACGGCACCAACATCGCATCGCGCATCCGCGGCGCCGAGCTGCACGGCTACGAAGGCGGCCACGGGTTCTTGTTCCAAGACCCGGCCGCCCTCCCGGCATTCATCGCATTCCTCCAAGCACCTTCGAGCTGACGGGCGGGCGCAGGCCGCAGCAGCCGCCCGAGACATACAAGGCGATGCCGCGCCGGGTGCTTGGCCTCGATGGGCAGGACCAGTGCAGGCCGAGGGCCTCGCCTCGGCGCATCCCATAGGCGGGGAGGCCCGCCCGCCGCCCGCCGGGCCACATGCCACACGGCACGCAAAATTAGGACGACTCACACGGCAGGCCGCCCGCAGCGCACAGCCGTCTTCCTCGCTCCCGATTGTCCAGCTCGCGGTCACCGCGTCAATGGCGGCCCGCCAGGCCGTCATACGCGATCAGGGAAACAAAACTCCAGGCCGGACACGCATGCCGGCGAACTGCCGTAATGCGCATACGCGCAGTTCACGCCACACTTGACAGGCTCCGTCATTCATCGATAAATAGTTGTATACCGTCGTGGTCGGCGGCGAGGGGGGCGAGGATATGAATCTGACCGCGACGAAGCGGCACGCGTGTTCGCGTGCATTCAGCAAGGTTCTGGGAGCTTCACGTAGATGAGGGCCCGGCATGAGGCGCACGCCCTGGCCGACAATTAAGATGAGCGACGAAGATGCAAGTCGGAGCCTCGGACCGTCCGGGCGACGCGTTGTACGCATCGCCAGGAGGAAGCCCGTGACCCAGCACGCCTAGCCCATTAGGGGGAGCGCAATGAACACAAAAATCAAGCGATGGACCGTCCGGATCGTGGGTACTGCCGCGCTGCCGACCGTATTGGCGCTCGGCCTCGGCGGCCTTACCTCGGCAAGTGCGGAATCCACGGCGGTGGCCACGCCTGCGACTAGCATCCAGCACGTCAGCCCGGACTCCTACCACTACTGGGCACCAGTCTACTGGAACTCGTCCTATTCCCAGGCCTACAACTGGAATAGGCACCACAACAGCCACCACTACCGCTACTATTTCCGGTATTACAGCAACTTCTCCTACCACGGCCACCACCACAAGGTGTGGGTCGTGTACTGGTACGAGTAACGAGGGCTGTGGTCAAAGTCCTGCCAGTTCCCGCGTGACCATTTCGTCAGCACGGCAACGGTCCTGGGCTGCCCCCTAATAGGCGCTTCACCTAATACGGAGGCAGCACCAGGGCCCAACCGCCGCCCGTCGACGTGGATTGGAGCCCGACGGCGTGCCCGCGGGCTTGGCCCCGATCAGCCGGCCCGGCAGCGTATCCAGCGGCCCCACCCCGCACACGATCGAATCGGCCCGCCGTGCGCCGGTCATCACCTGGCGGCCGCCGCATTCCTCAGCGGAACGGCGGTCCGGCGCCCGCAGACCACGATCGACCCATGGCAGTTCGAGCTTCAAGGACGGTTCGTGTCGCTGCGCGATGGCAGTGGCACGATCTCTTCCTCGCGATACCTATGAATCCATCCGATTCGCTGCGGCAGCGATGACCAGCTTGCGTCTCGTCTTGCTGCCGCGTCGCCGACGAATTTGATTGCCCGTCCGGAGGCCCGTGAATAGGCCTGGACCATCCAGCTCCGCCGCCTGCGAAGGTTCTCGAAGGCCTGGAAAGCCGAGCTGTAATCCGTCAACCCGCCTTTGACGAGAAGCGCGCCCAGGGCGTATGCATCTTCTATCGCCAAACCCGCGCCTTGACCCTGGTGCGGCAGGGGCGCGTGAGCGGCGTCGCCGAGAAGCACCACCCTGCCGCGGCTCCATCGAGGCAGGCGCGGCAGCTCGACAAGAGCCCAGAAACTCATGTCTCCCTCAACGTTACGCACCAGGTCGAGAATGCGGCGATCCCAAGAGTGTGCCTCAAAGATACTAGAGCCTGATCTCTTGTAGCCGGTACGCGATCTGAAAACCTAGTCCACCCCGGGAGACGGTCCGGCTTGTACACGGCTAGCAGATTCACCAGCTCGCCCCTATCCAGCCCATAATTGACCACACGCGTACCGGGTCCGCACCAGATATGGAGTGAAGCCGGATTCGGCAAGTCCTGCGACTTCGCGACCGGGATGAGGCCACGGAACCCGATCTCACCAGAATGGGTCGGCGCCACGTCTCCGCAGACGTAGCGCCGCGCTGTGGAATGTACGCCGTCAACACCAGCGGCGACGCTCGCAACGACGTCATCGCCTTCCTCAAAGTGCAAGCGCACGCCAGCGGGCTCGTCGGACAGGCCGACCAGGCGGTGATTTAGCCGGATACATTCCGGCGGCACCGCGGCGGCAAGGAGACTCTGAAGAGTCCCGCGATGAAGTGTCAGGAATGCCGCGCCCACCTCCTGCCGGTACCACTCTCCTATTGGATGGGACCAGAGGAGCCCCCCATCCCTCCAGCGGCGAACCTCAAAAGCTGGTGGCATATTCGCGACCTGTGCCAGATCGACACCGAGAATCTGCAGCAGACGAGTCGCATTACCGCCAATCGCGACCCCGGCCCCGATTTCCCGAAGTTCGGTGTCTTGCTCAAAAATCTGCACAGATATCGACTGCTGCAACAGGCTCGCCGCAAGCGTAAGGCCACCTATGCCCCCACCAACAATGGCAACCTCGCACTTGCGGATCATATCTGCTGCTCACCTCGATATGGGCCCGGGCACCGGCCCGGCACTCGGCCCCGCCCAATCGTATGCCTGTTGTTAACCGCGGGCCTCGGCCGCGGCGGGCCCGGAGGCCGGCGACATGCCCCGCAACCGGCACCCCCGCGCTCGGCCACCCGTCATCGGGCCCGCAACCCCGGTAGGCGGCCACCCGGCGCTCTGTTCCACACCCTCACAGAGGGGTTGCCCGCGACACCTGATACATCGCATCGCGCGCCATCCCGCGACACGCCACCGCTAACCCGGCCGTGCGCGACGTGGATGCAGGCCAATGCGGGCGGAAATGTGGGTGTCCTCCCCCGAACCTGCCGTAGGAGTATCTGTGACTCCCGGAACCCGTCAAGGCCATCTGTGACCGTAGGGCAACCGGTCAAGACGACGCAGACCGCTGCAGAAATCGTGCGTTTACCAGAGCCAGCAGGAGAACACGCTGTATCACGCCGGCCCGGGGGTGTCATGAGCGCAGGCGGCTGTGTACAAGGGTTGTGGATGAACTGTGCAATATGCCCGGATGGCGGTGCGATGCCGGGGGACGTGCCTGCAGACCCTGGCGGCCACGCCCCCAGTTACCAGCCCAAATGCCATTGGTTCGATAGGCGGCGAGAAGATCCGGAAGGGATTGAGCCCATGCCGACGCCAGACAGTTATCCACACGTGACCTGTGGATGTAGTCGGAGGCCAGCGCGCGGGGCGTCGCCGCGGTGGTGACGACGGCACCGAAGCGCGGCAACTTCCGCGGCGATGGGGATCTTCCTGTCCGACGTGACGGGCTGACCAGGCAGCCGCTGGTTACACGGCGGTGGGGCACATCGATCGTGGCCGGGTCCGTCTGCCAGATGAGCTGCCGGTAATGCCCGGGACTCGGGCCGGGGGTGATCCTGGGCGGTCTGGGCTGGGTGGTGGCCGGGTGGTCCTGGCCGCACCGGGCACGGCGGAGGGCACCGCTCGATGAGGTCGCGGGCCACGCGGTGCCATAGCTGGCGGCCGGTGCCCGGAACCGGCCTGCCGAAGCTCTGCGCGTAGACCTCCAGCCGCGGCACCGCCGTGCCCAGCACGTCATAATCCAGGCTCGCCAGCGCTTCCCGGGCGTCGGCTGTGGAGTGCGCCCGCGCCACGCAGCGGTTCAGCAGCACCGCCGCGCGGGCGGGCCGGTCCCGGGCCGCCGCGACTTCGGTGATCTCCTCCCGCACCGGCGTGGTGCGGTTGATCTCAATCGGGCTCGGCGCGCACGGGATCACGATCTCATCGGCGTACCGCAGCGCCGACAGTGCAATGGCGGCGTGGTCTTCCAACTGCGGCGTGTCGATGATCACCACGTCGTCGGCCTGGGCGATCTCGGGCAGGCGGCGGTGCAAGTCGCGGGACGGCAGGGCCACGACCCGGAACGGGAACGCCGCCTGCGGCGGCGCAAGCCGCGGGTCCATGGCCGCGAGGTCGGCCCATTCCAGGGCACTGCCGGAGGGGTCCGCGTCCACCAGCAGCACGCTGTTGCCGGCCTGAACGAAAATGTGCGCCAGCCAGACCGCCGATGTGGTCTTGCCCGTGCCCGGCTTGAGGTTGGCCAAGGCGAGGCTAAGGCCTGTCATCCAGGCAGTATGCCAGCGCCCGCGGCGTTACGGCAGGCAGTTGCCAGATGCTGGCGGACGGTGCGCGCACTGGAACTGTGGGCTACGGGGAGCAGAATGGGCCTCCCTGCGGACCTTGGACCGGGGCTGCAGGGTGCTGTCGCGAAACCTCATCGTCGCTCCAGCCGGCCGTGGCTTCGGTCCCTGCCGGGCGGGCTGCCTGTTCCCGCCTGGCTCACCTGGCATCACGGCGTCTCGGCAAGCCTGCCGAGCCCGGCCGTGCCTCCGTCGTTGGCACGGTTTCAGCGCTCTGCCGTAACGCAGTATTACAGTATTCACGGCAGACATCGGCGGGCGCGCGCGCCGGGGCCACGGACCGCGAGACGTGCGTGTGCCTTTCGTGCGCACCTCCTTCTGTGGCAAGGATGATGGCACGATGCCAGGCAGCAGGTACGACGCGAGCATGAGGCCAAGGCGATCCGGCTGGTCCGCGAGCACGCCGGGACTACCCGACGCAGTGGGCAGCGATCACAGCGGTCTCGGGCCGGCGGGGATGAGCGCCGAGACGCTGCGCAAGCGGATCCGGCAGGCCGAGGTCGACGAGGGCGCCCGGGTCAGCGGCGCCGAATCGGCCGAGATCCGGGAGCTGCGGCGGAACCCGCTGCCTGATCTGCGCGGGACCTAACTGTCAACCTAACTGTCAACCTAACTGTCGCAGTGACTGCTCACCATTAGAAACGAGGGCCGCCCGGCACGCCGCTGGCCACCGCGGAAAGGACGCATCGTGGAACCAAGTGAAGGCTCACACCCTCGCCCGACCGCCAGCGCATCGCAGGCGGCTGGGGCCTGTGGTCCTGTTCACTGTCTCGGCTATAGGTTCCGGTCTACCTGGCCGATCGCTCTGTACATGGCGCTCACGCTGCCGCCTAACGGCCAGCAGCGCCCGGCGCGGTCGGCGATGAGCTCGCCGGGAGGCGGCTCATCGCCCGCTAGCGAACCGGACGCCGGGGCGGTGACGGCCGCCTTGGCCTCGCTCCGGCGCGAGCATCGTCAGGTGATCGTCTGTACCTTCTACGAGCATCTGTCCGTTGACGCTGCCGCCGCCCGGCTCGATATCCCAGTTCGCGACGTTAAGCGCCGCGCCTGCTCGGCGCTGGATGAGATCCGCCGGATTCTCGAGGAGCGCGGTGTGCAGGTCCCGTACCAGCCAGCCACCTTACCGAGGGCCTGGTCGGGCATCCAAGTTCCGTGCCGCCCGCCTGACCGTAACCAGATCTAGTCGCAGTCATCTGCCGGAGCCGGTCGGACAATGAGACCAGGGACCCTGCTCCTGGAGGCGGCGAAGTAGACGGCCACGATGGCGTCGATCGCGAATGATGCCCTGGGGCTGAGGAAGGCCGCGGCGATCGCGATGAGGTAGACCAGGCCGCCTAGCAGTGCCCGGCGCGCCCCACCGGGGAATGCGGGGCGGGCGGGCTCGGCGACCAGCTCCGGGTGGGCCGCAAGATAGCGCCATCCCCAGGCGAACGTCAGGCCCATCATGAGCATCGTGGCCGCGTACAGGACCGCTGTCGCCCGTGCCTCGGACACAGACTGGTTGGCGTAGTCCGCGGCGAGCGCAGTGGGCCAGGGGATAATGGAGATGAACAACAGAAAGGCCAGGGTCCGCTCCAGGAACCGCCGGTTAATGCCGCGAACGGCGCTCATCATGCCGTGATGCTCGATCCACAAGATGCCGATCGTGATGAACGACACCAGGTAGGCCACGTACGAGGGCCAGGCGCGAAGCAGATCATGGACGAGCTGCGCGGAGTGGGCAGGCTTAGGTAGGTCCAAAACCAGCAGGGTCAGGGCGATGGCGAAGACGCCGTCGATGAGCGCGTGAAGTCTGCCCGGTCCCAAAGCTGGTCACCCACTTCGTTAGCTGGCGCGAGTTGAGCTGCGCCACGCAGGCAATGGCCCGGCGGCGAGAAGCATTCTGGGAACAGTCCAACCCTGCAGCCAAGAGTGCAGCCAACGCGCCGGACGATGGCGGACAGCGAAGCATGGTCTCGCACGGTGCCTGAGCAGCAAGACCGCCTCGTGGGCTGCGCGCGTCCGCAAACTTGTAAACGGATGGTTCGGCTCCCTGCGGCGCAGGCTACCGTTGCTGCTCGTCTTTTCGGGGAGACCCCGTCAGCGTGGCGCAGCACTACCTTCCATTCGCCGTCCTTACGGCGGTAGACCGGTCGGGCGTGCGATCCGCGTGCGACACCGTGGTCGACCCGGCGGCTTAGGCGAACGCGCCGAACATGAAGGCGACCAGGGCACCGAGAACATCGCCGACCGTCAGGTGGGCGTGGTATTCCAGGACTCCGGCTCCCGGGCGGCGACCAGGCGGACGCCGTAGGTGTTCCAGGCGGTGAGGGTGCTTGTGGCGGGTTGGATGGTGATCAGGAGAGGGTGACGCTCGGGCGGGTCATGCCTCTGACGGCCATGGCAACCGCGATGCGAACGACATCGGCCAGCGACGTGGACGGTCCGGCCTGGCGAAACCAGTGCAGGACGGCGGCTCGCTCGGCGGCAGCGACCACGCCGGCTAGCAGCAGCGGTTCGAGATCGCTTTCTGCGGCGCCGGTGCGATGGGCGATCACCTCTGCCAGTGCCCGCTCGCCGACCGCCTGAGCCTTGAGGAACTCGCCGTGCAGCGCCGGTTCGGTGGCCACGAGGGCGCGGAACCCGTCCAGCCAGTTCTCAGGCAGTCCTTCCTGGCCCGCCGGTCCGTAGAGACCCGCCACGACCTCGACGAGGGCATCGGCGAGCGACTCGCCCGACGCGCGTGCGGCCAGATCGCTGGCCATCCGGGCACCTCGCAAAGTGGTCGGCCAGACGATCGCCGCCTCCTTGCTCGGGAAGTAGTTGTTGAACGTCCGGGTCGACACCCCCACAACCTCGGCGATCTGTGGGACCCGCACCTTGGCCAGGCCCTCCGTCTTCGCCAGCTCGAAGGCAGCGAGCGCCAGGTCGAGGCGGATCTGTTCCTTCTGCAACTCCCGGCGGCGCGTTGGCACCGGCCCCCGAGTGGTCGGTGTGTGTGTCATGGCTCCATGATATCACAACTTGCGTAATACGCAAATAATTCGTAGCAAGAATTTATTGCGTGTTGCGCTAGCTGCTCGGGGCGGTCCGGTAGCGTGGGTGGGGGCTGACGATGTGCGCGTGCACCCGGAGCGTGATCGGTGGTCAGCGTGACTGAGCGGGCGGCGACCACGTGGACCAGGACACCGCCTTTGAAAAGTCCCTGACTCGTGAGCGGGACTTAGGTCCCCCGGCCGAAGGGCCGAAGTTCCTACCGTGGCGCGACTGGTCCGCACAGAGTGGGTCTCAGTCAGCCTCACCGCAGCGCACGAGTGAAGGGGGCCAAATGGCAGCCGAAGTTCGATCAGGCGTGGACGCCCCCACGAAGCCTGCGGCGTCATCTCGGTGAACGGCAACGGGCAAGGGCGCCGGGTACCGGCGGCGCGCCACCAGAACCGCGGGGTCATGCTTCTGATCGGGCTGGGCGTGGCGTCACGTCTCCTGCGAGACCCCCGCTTCCAGGCGCGGGTAATTACAGTTGCCATCGGACTGGCCGTGCTGAAACGTGCCGCCCAGGAGAGCGGAACTCAGAACTTCGAACGCCTGAGCGGCTTTTTCGAAGGTAACCGACTTCGGCTTGAAGGCAAAGCCAAGGAAGTACTCGCCCCGTCCAAGGCGCGGTAGCGACAGTCGGCGGGTTCGCCTTTCCGTAAACGGGGCACCGTTGCTCCGGCCAGGGTTTGGGCGGCGGCCAGCTTGGCTGGCTCGGGCAGGTAACGGGCGTGTCGGCCCCATCAACGAGGGTGACCGCTTAGCCGCCGCAGCGCGTCGCCGGCGTTCCAGCGGAGGGCTCCAGCCAGGTCGCGTGCGTGGTCGGCCATTGAGTAATCAGGTTGGGTATCGACGTCGCGCAACGCCTGGTCGAGGTTAAGGTCGTGTTGCTCAAGCACAATTGAGAAGTCCCGCCGCATCGGACTTAGTTGGCCGTATCCGAAGGAGCGATATATGCGGGGAAACTGGGATCGGTAAAGGCGAACTCGTTCGTGAAGACCGGACGAGTGTGACAGGGGATTTTTTGGGCGCTGACGGACGTAATCCGGCAAGATGTCGGCGAAGGCGTGGCGCAGGATCCATTTGTCCTGGCCGTTACGCAGCTTCAGCTCGATGGGCAGACGCATCGCCAGCTGGACAAGTGCGAGGTCGAGGAACGGCACACGCGTTTCCACGCCATGCCCCATGCTGGTGCGGTCGACACGTTGCAGCTCGGTCCGCCCGAGGTTGTGCAGCTTGTGCTGGAACAGGCGCTGCCGCAAGACCGGGTCAGGCTGCCGGTACATCTCGTAGCCACCGAACAGTTCATCAGAACCGTCCCCGCAGAGAACGACTTTGACACCGCTGCTGTGGACCCGGGCGAAGAGCAGCCTGGAAATTACAGCGTTGATGACGTCGCCGTACTCGGTGAGTTCCGATAGCCGGATGGCCTCGCGGACGTCTGAGAAGTGGATATCGCCCGGGGTGAGCTCAATGACCTCGTGGTCGACGCCGAGTTCGCGGGTCACGCGGCGGGCGTAGGCTACGTCATCGCTGCCGGGAGTCCCGATCGTGAACGCCACGCATTTGGGGTGCAGTTCACGTACGTGCAGGAGCGTCAGGGTGCTGTCGAGGCCGCCAGAGAGAATGACGCCGACCGTCAGATCGGTGTCGACCCGAACTCGGATGCTGTCTTCCAGCGCCGCCCGCACCAGCCGGGCGGCCTCGCCGACATCGGTGATTGGATCGTCGCCGTCCCCCATGGTCAGCAAGTCGACATATGCGGTAACGGCTGGGTCCTCGACGGGACTTCCCCATCCATGGTGGCCGGGAGGAATTTCACGGACTGGCCCGCCCACCGGGACAAGCGCCTTAAGCTCCGACGCCACGTGCAGGTGACCGCCGCTGCGAGACCAGTAGAGCGGTTTAACGCCGAGCGGGTCACGAGCCAGATAGACGCGGTCCACGCCCCGGTCAACGACGGCGAACGCAAACTCGCCACGCAGGCGGTGCACCGCCTGTTCCCCCCACTCGAGGAACGCCTCCAGGATGACTTCGGTGTCGCTGTCACTTCGTAGCTCGTGGCCGAGAGCGGCAAGCTCTGACCGCAAGGAACGAAAGTTAAAAACTTCACCGTTGTAGCAAACCGCCCATCGGCCGTCAGGCGAGTTCCAGGGCTGGATGGCCCGTTCCCGATCAACTATCTTCAGGCGCTGGGTGCCGAGGTGGTACCGATCATCACTGAGCGTCTCTCGCACGTCTCCTCGCGGTGCGATCGCATCCAGCATCCGCTCAAAGAGCGTTGTGTTCGGGTTCGGCCCAATAATGAGGGCGATACCGCACATATTGAAGGCCTTTCCTTGCCGGCGCTAGCAGTCGGCCAGTTGGGCGTCGTAGGCGGCCTGCAGCTCGTCACGCGCAAGCGGGTTTACGCACAAATGCCACGCCTGACCCTCGTCGATGACATTGAGCTGGCCCGCAGCTTGCCGTTCGATCAGTAGCCGGGCAAGCAAATTGTCCCGGTCGAACTGGCGGAACCACCGCACCTCCACATCGCAGGCGTATCCAACACAGTGAGAACTAGGCAGCATGGCGGCGTAGCCGAGCGATCGCAGCCGATGCTGATGCTGGACGCTACGTACCATGCTGGTCACCCAGAGACGAGGGGTACGTGGCGGGAGAGCCGCGGCGACCTCGCGAGCGACCTCGTTGACTACGGCGATGACTGGCGGCCGCGAACGTGTGAAACGCAAACCGGCTGTCTGGGGACGGAGTGTCGGCAGTGCCTGCCGCTGCACCCAGTTCCGAGCCCGGGCAGGCAACCCCGCCGACTGGCTGCGGTACTGGAACTGCAGTACCTTGGCCGACCTGAGCCGGGTGAGATCCACCAGGTCGGTCGAGCGCAGTACATCGATGTCGGAAACGAAAGGAACCATTCCGCTCCACCATGCCGAGTCGATCTGAGAAAGCAGGGAAATCCGGATAAAGGCCGGCAAGTCGTTCGCCGAGCTGCGGACACTGGGCCGGTAGTTGCGAATCTCACCGGTCAGCCGCGCCATGACAGTATCCGCACCTCCGTCAAGGCACGAGAGCACAGAAGCGAACTCGGGCTGTCCAAGGCGCTCGACGACAAACGCCTCGGCCGTAAGCAGATCGGAGGGGACCAAGCGTCTGCTGGCTTCCATCACCAGATCATCAACCGCAGCCCTGTACTCCAGAAGTTGAGAATTTGACAATATCGAGGCCACCTGAGCAACAGCCTCGGAGGCATCCAGTCGGCATACCGACGTCGTATGCTTAGCCACCGCGTCTTCCTTCCGCGCCGGTTCTGCGATCATCCGCGCAGCCGCGAAATGATCACCTACCCTGGCCACCGCATGTTCCTGCCCCGATGCCCGTCCATGACCGCAGGGCGTGCAGCTGTTAATGTCCGATTCGACGCGGTCGTAGGGAGCGAATGGCCCACACGCCGCGCACCATTGTGCACCACTGTGACTCCGGACGCAGGTGAATGTGGCAGTACGTCCCGGGCCGTTCGATGAAGCAAGCGTCCCGTGGGTTCAGGCACCACGTCGCGGCCCGTAGTGCATCTTCCCCGGGCCCTTCTCCCCGTCTCACCCTGGAGGGGTGAGATCTTTTGGCGCCGTTCGCGACAGCGCGATGACTCCGACGGCTAGGATCGCCATGGCCACGACGGCGGTGGCGATCTTCGCCGGGCTGTCGGTGAAGCGCTCGTCGAACAGCCAGATGCTCAAGATGATGCTGGCGAGCGGGTTGATGATGACCAGAAGCGGCTGGGATACGCTCAAGGGCCCGACGTGAGAGCGGACTGCTCGAGCAGCGTGCCGGTTATGGCGGCGGCAACAAGGGCGTACACAGGCCAGCGCGTGAGCATGCCACTAATACCGGACGTGGTGAGCGTCTCGGTTGCCGTCTTGAGGAACGTTGCCATGAGGGCCCACGCCAGCGCCGCCGCCACCGCGAACAGGGCGGTTCGGCGCGTAGGTGAACCCCGCATTCCCAGTGCGGCCAGCAGCGCCATGACCCCGCCGAACACGAGCAATGCCGACAGCCATTCCGCCGTCTCGGGAGTGAGATGGCCGCCGGTAGGCTCAGCCACCGCGAGAAACACCGCTAGTGCCCCGCAGACGACCAGTACCGCGGTCCACGCGGCCCGCGCCACGTCCTGGCGGATCCACACCCGGCGCAGCACCAGGACAAAGACCAGCAGCCCCAGGCCCCGGTTGCTACGCTGATCACTTCCTGGGGGGGATTCGATGAAACGTCTAATAGCCGTAATTGTTGGCCTGACGATCCTGGTCGGCGGAGCCACGGCGTGCGGCTCGTCGAGCAAGTCGACGCAGGCCGCAACATCTGCCAGTCAGGCGGCGCCCGGCACTGTTACCCAGACCGCTTCCTCGTCGACCACTTCCTGCGCGAATGCCGGGACGAGGAAGATCCCCAAGACCCGGCTGCTGGCCGATCTGGCCCTGACCTACGGGGCTTTCCACCGCTATCTGTACAACCCCTACAAGGCCGGGTCGTTCCACCAGGGCGCCAACGGGCGAACCAAGGCAATCATTAAGGCGGGATTGGCGTCTGCAGCGATCGTCAAGTTGCTCAGTAACGCTGGCAAAAACGCCGCTGCGGACCCAACATTGTGCAAGTTCGTCCCCAACATCAACAACATCAAGAGCAGCCTGAGCAACCTGGCGAACAAGATAAAGGGCGGAACTGCCAGCTCAAGCGACGTCGACGGTACGAATAGTCTGCTTGACCAGCTCAAGAACGGCAGTGGGTTCACCCCGAGCAACTCGTCGCTGCCGGGGCTCGGCTGAGCCCAGAACGTTGCTGAACGGAGAGTGACTTTCGTGGTTACTTTCCGGAAAAAGCGCGGCTGAAGCCAGAGAGTCCCTCCGAGCGCGCTCAGCTCACAGGCCCTCACCCGCTCCGGGTGGGGCCTTTTGCTGACGGATTCGCTAACCACGGTGACGGGCTCGGCGCCGAGCGGGCGAAGATGCCGGCTGCTTCGGCCGGCCGCTCGTTGACAACGTTCGCGTACACACCCGGGGGCCTCCATAACCACGGTACAAGCGCCAGCATCGTCGCCCTTGACCCTCCGGCCATCGGCAGCACGACGACCGAGGCTCCGCCCGTCCAGCGCTCAGATTTTCCTGAGCATGGCCTGGGCCCGGCATCGCCGGCGCGTATCAGGGGCAGGTATGTGTCGTTAACACGGGAGGCTGGTGTTTGAGCTGCGTTTGCCAGCGCTGCCGGCCAACGCGCGCGACGATGTGATCATCATCGATAGACAGAGGACTGACAGAGGAAGGTCAATGACGGATTTGTCCGCCCCCTTCGCGGGGCTCCCCGAGGCTCGTGTTTTCACTGTTACCAGCTCCGATTTCGCCCACGGCGAGACGCTTCCGACGCCGCAGGTGAGTGGCATCTTCGGTGCGGGCGGCGAGGATCTTTCCCCGCAGCTGGCGTGGAGCGGCTTTCCGGAGGGGACGAAGAGCTTCGCGATCACTTGCTACGACCCGGACGCCCCGACCCTCAGCGGATTCTGGCACTGGGCCGTGTTCAACGTCCCGGCCTCGGTGACCGAGCTCCCGGCCGGGGCCGGCAGCCCGGACAGCGGTGACATGCCCAGCGGTACGGTAACCCTCCGCAACGATGCTGGCCTCGCGCAGTACCTGGGGGCCGCCCCGCCGCCGGGTCATGGCCCGCACCGGTACGTGTTCATGGTGCACGCGCTCGATGTGGAACGGCTGGATGTCGACCCGGCCGCCACGCCCGCTTTCCTCCTGTTCAACCTGATGGGCCATACGCTCGCGCGCGGTGCTGTGACCGCCCTGTACGAGCAGAATTGACGCCCTCCCCGCCGTGAAGGGCGGCGATTCGGCCCGTGCCGCGGCCGATCTTGCCGAGGTACCGGCCGTACCGTTTCGTCTTGCATTCCACCATCCCGGTGAACGCCGACCACCCGGCGTCATGCACTGACCTGGCGAGCGGGGTCCGGCCGAGGTCGGCCACGCGCAGGTCTTCCAACTACACCGCTTGGTTATCGCGGACGATCTTCGTGGAGAGCTTGTGGCGGAAGTCGCGGCGGCTGTCCGCTGCCCTGGCGTGCGCGCGGGCCACCCTGGCCCGCGCTTTCTCCTCCTGCCGGACCGGAGGAAGATCATCAGGAGCAGTCCCGGGCGAATCCGCCCCGGTGCCGGACGCCGCGGCGATGTAAGGTTCAGGCCACCGGGATCTCTGCCGACCTACGTGGAGGACGCCATGGCGGCGAGATGGCAATGGAGCGATCTCAGCCCGCGCAGCCGAAGGCTGATCATCGCGGCGGCGACCGCCGAAGCCGGTCTCAAGGCAGCGGCGCTTCTCGACATCAAGCGCCGGCCGGCCAGCCAGATACGGGGACCGAAATGGCTGTGGGCCGTCGTGGTGGTCCTGGTCAATTCCTTCGGGGGCGCACCGATCTCGTACTTCCTCTTCGGGCGGCGACGGTAACCGCCGCTCTCCGCAAGGCGCACGCGCGGCAGCTGAGCGTAGGGTCATGCCGGGAGGATCACTAATGCGCGTGTGCATCCTGGGCGCCGGGGCAATCGGCGGATTCATCGGAACCCGGCTGGCCGCCGCGGACGTGGAAACGTCGGCGCTGGCCCGCGGGGTCGCGCTTGCGGCGCTGCGCGCCCACGGCTGGCGGGCGGAGTCCGGCGGCCGCCTGATCACCGCCCCGGTCCGGGCCTCGGCTGACCCATCCGAGCTCGGGGAACAGGATCTGGTGGTCTTGGCCGTCAAGGCCCACTCCGTGCCGTCCGTTGCTTCGCTGATCGGGCCGCTGCTGGGGCCGCAGACGATGCTCCTGACCGCGATGAACGGTGTCCCGTGGTGGTTCTTCGACGGTTTCGGGGGCCCGTGCCAGGGGCATCGCCTGGAAAGCGTGGACCCCGGCGGGAAGGTCGCGGCCGCGATTCCGGTCCGCCACGTCATCGGCGGGGTCGTGCACGTCAGTTGCAGTGTTCCGGAGCCCGGCGTGGTCCGGCATCACCACGGCAGCGGGCTGATCGTCGGCGAGCCGGACCACAGCGTCTCCCCGCGCATTCGCGCCCTGGCTGGCATTCTGGAGGCGGGCGGCTTCGAGGTCACCGTATCGGACAGGATTCACACCGACGTCTGGTACAAGCTCTGGGGCAACATGACCGTCAACCCGGTGTCGGTCCTGACCGGGGCCACCGCCGACCGGATTCTCGACGACGACCTCGTCCGGGCCTTCTGCCAGGCGGCGATGCGGGAGGCCCAGGAGATCGGCGCGCGTATCGGGTGCCCCATCGCGGAAAGCCCAGGGGAACGTAACAAGATCACCAGGAAACTCGGCGCCTTCCGGACATCGATGCTCCAGGACGCCGCCGCCGGGCGCCGCCTGGAACTGGACGCGCTCGTTGGCGCGGTGCGGGAGATCGGCGCGGCCGTGGGCGTGCCGTCCCCGGCCACCGACGCGCTGCACGGCCTGACCCGGCTGCACGCTCAGATTGCTGGGCTGTCGCCGGGCTGACGTCCGCCTGGCCGAGATGTCACCTACAGTTCGCGCGTCCGTAAGGCATGGTGACCGGTTGTGGCACGCGCGTGTTTCACCTTGTGAGCATGCGGATCGCGATCATCACAGAATCGTTCGCACCCGACCTTAACGGCGTGGCCAACTGCGTCCTGCATGTGGCCGGACATCTCGTCCAGCGGGGGCATCAGCCTCTCATCATCGCCCCCGAGCCCGGCGGGAGCCAGCGAGGCGGCGCCTTCCCGTACCCGGTGGAACGGGTGGCGTCCGTGTCCCTGCCGGGATACCCCGGCTTTCGCCTCGGCCTGCCGAGCCGGGCGGTCCGGACTGCCCTGGCCAGCCACGGCACGGAGCTGGTGCACCTGGCGAGCCCGGTCTTCCTCGGCGCGACCGGAAGCACGGCGGCCCGCCACCTCGGCCTGCCCGTGATCGCGGTTTATCAGACCGACATTCCCGCCTACGCCCGTGTGTACGGCTGGCACGGCGCGGGTGAGGCGGCCGCCTGGCGCTGGCTGCGCCGCATCCACAACGCGGCCGAACGCACCCTGGTACCGTCCTCCGCGATCATGACGCAGCTCCGGCTGCACGGCTTCGAGCGGATGCGGCTGTGGGGCCGCGGCGTCGACCTGGCGCGTTTTAACCCGGCGAAGCGGAGCGCCGCGCTGCGGCGGGAACTGGCGCCCGGCGGTGAGGTCCTCGCCGGTTACGTGGGCCGGCTGGCCGCCGAGAAGCGGGTCGACCTGCTGGCCCACTTGGCCGGACTGCCCGGCGTCCGCCTGGTCGTGGTGGGCGGGGGGCCAGCCGCGGCCGCGCTGCGCGAGCGGATGCCGTCGGCCGTCTTCCTCGGCGAGCAGCGCGGCGAGCAGCTCGCGCGGGCCTACGCCAGCCTGGACGTGTTCGTGCACAGTGGGCCACACGAGACGTTCGGCCAGACGCTGCAGGAGGCCGCGGCGTCCGGCGTGCCGGTCGTGGCGCCGGCCGCCGGCGGTCCGCTCGATCTCGTCGACCACGGCGTCACCGGGTTCCTGGTCACGCCGGGGAGCGCGCCCGCGCTGGCGGAGGCGGTGGCCCGGCTGGCCGCCGATCCCGGGCTGCGGGCGGAACAGGGCCGGGCGGCCCGGCGGAAGGTTCTGACCCGCGACTGGACCGCGATCGGCGACGCGCTGATCGGCCACTACCAGGCTGTCCTGCGCCCGGCCCAAGCCGGGCGGCGGGCGGCGGCGTGAGGTTCCCATGGCTACCTTCGCGTCCCGGCGCGCGCCGCTGCGGGGCCAGGCGCCATCTTGCGTGCGCCCGGCCACCGGGCCGACACTTGAGACCATGGGCAAGCTCGCGTTGCTGGCGTTCGCCGTGCTGCTCCCGACCCTGGTCGGGGGCGCGATCCTGGCCGCCGTGCGCGGCTACCGTCGGCTGAGCGAGCTCAGGCAGAGCTGGCTCAGGCAGACCCGACCGGTCCCGCCCGAGCCCGTCGACCGGGTCGCCGCCCGGCTGCGGCGGCTGCGGGCCGGGCTGGAGGAGATCGAGAATCAGCCGGGTGGCACCGCCAAGCGGCATCACATCCTCGCGCTGCGCGGCGCTTACCTCGACACGCTGAGCAGCGCGTGCCAGCGGTTCGGGGTCAGCCCGCCGGCCGGCGGCGACCAGGCCCGGCAGTCGGAGATCTACCGGGTCGAAGCCGCCCTCCGGGAGCACGGGCTGGATGTCCGCGAAGCGGCAGTGCGCTGACTGCGCGCGGCCTACGCCAAGCTCGCCTGCACCGATCCATGGTCCTACGCGGAACTCGGCGACAACGTGGAACCTGGGGCCTCCGGTGCATGCAGGCCGAGCGCCAGTACCTCGACCGGGACCAGATCGCCCGGCGCTGGTTTGCCGAGGAGCTCACGCCGGTCGTGCGCATGCTGCGCGCCGCCGACCTGGTCGGCTCGGGTACTGACGCTGAGGCCTACATGCGGGTGGCCAGCCAGCGTTACCGCCTCATGCGCACCCACGAATGGAATGATGAGGTCGTCGAGCGGCTGCGTCAGGAACCCAGTTAGCCCCGCCGGGGAGTGCCAGATGACCCCGTTCCCGGGTCGGCCGGTACGCGGCCGCTGCCCGCTCCCGGTGCGGTATCCGTGGCCGTGCTGGCGCCCTGGCCGCCGGTGCTGGCGGCTCGGCCGTCGCCCTCGTCCAGGGTGATGTTCTTGCCGGTGACCGGGTTGAACACGTGCATGGACCGCAGGTCGGCCCACAGCTCGGAATCGCGGCCCTCGGCGGCCTGCGTCACCGTATCGAGCCGGGCGACCATCGCGTCGCCCCCGCCGGTGTCGGCACTCCCGGAGTCCTCGGCGAGTTCCTGCAGCTCAGCGGACTTCACTTCGTTGACGAAGTCCTTGCTGAAGTACACGTACACATCGGACCCCATCGACTCCAGAACGTCGATGTTGGCCCGGAAGGTAATCCCGTTGCTCTGCTCGTCGGCCGCAACCAGCGCGGCGTCCTGGAAGTCCTCCGGGCGGATGCCGATGATCAGGTCTCGCGGCGCCTTCGCTCGTTCGAGCGCCCGCTGCAGGCGGCCCGTCAGCGGGACGTCCCCCAGCGGCGTGTGCAGCGTGTTGTTGTCGACGACGCTGGGCAGGAAGTTCATCGCGGGCGACCCGATGAAGCCGGCTACGAACAGGTTGTCCGGCCGGTCGTAGAGCTGCTGCGGCGAGCCGACCTGCTGGATCATGCCGTTGCGCATGACAGCGACGCGGTCACCCAGGGTCATCGCTTCGGTCTGGTCGTGGGTGACGTACACGGTGGTGGTACCAAGCCGGCGCTGCAGCCGGGACACCTCGGTGCGCATCTGCACGCGCAGCTTCGCGTCCAGGTTGGACAGCGGCTCGTCCATCAGGAACGCCGCCGGATCCCGCACGATCGCCCGGCCCATCGCGACCCGCTGGCGCTGGCCGCCGGACAGGTTGGCCGGCCTGCGGTCCAGGTGCTGGGTGAGGTCCAGGACCCGGGCCGCCTCGCTGACCTTCTCGTCGATGACCGACTTCGGGGTCTTGGCCAGCTTCAGCGCGAAGCCCATGTTCTCCCGCACGGTCATGTGCGGGTACAGCGCGTAACTCTGGAAGACCATGGCGATGTCACGGTCCTTAGGTGCCTTGTTGTTCACCACCTTCCCGCCGATGCGCAGTTCACCTTCGGAGATGTCCTCCAGGCCCGCGATCATGTTCAGCGTTGTGGACTTGCCGCAGCCCGACGGGCCGACCAGGATGACGAACTCACCGTCGGCGATGTCCAAGCTGATGTTGTCGACCGCGAGCGCCCCGTCCGGGAAGCGCTTGGTCACCTGATCCAGAACGATGTCAGCCACTGTCTCTCCCTAATCCACTAGCCCTTGACCGCGCCTGATGTGAGCCCAGCGACGATCCGGCGCTGGAAGAACAGCACGAAGAAGATGATCGGGATGGTGATGACCACCGCGGCGGCCGCGATGGGGCCGGTCGGAATCGTGAACTGCGAGCTGCCGCTGAGATAGGCCAGCGACGCTGGCGCCGTCCGGGCGGCGGTTGTCGAGGTGAGCGAGATCGCCAGCAGGAATTCGTTCCAGCAGGCCAGGAAGACCAGGATCGCCGTGGTGACCATTCCTGGTGCCGCCAGCGGGGCGATGACCTTGGTGAAGGCCTGGAAAGGTGTGGCGCCGTCCATCTTGGCGGCCTTCTCCAGCTCCCAGGGGATTTCGCGGAAGAACGCCGACAGCGTATAGATCCCGAGCGGCAGGCCGAAGGCGACGTACGGGATGATCAGGCCGGGCCAGGTGTTGAACAGGCCCAGCGCGCGCTCGATGGCGAACAACGGGGTCACCAGGGCAATGATCGGGAACATCGCGATCAGCAGCGACATCCCGATGAGCAACGACTTACCGGGGAACCGCAGCCGCGCGACCGCGTAGGCCGCCATGGAGGCCAGCACAACGGAGATGAACGTCGCAATGAGGCCGATGCCGATCGAGTTGATCAGCGGCCGGACGAACGTCGAGGTCTGCAGGATCTGGGTGTAATTCCCCCAGGTCCACTGCGCGGGAACGAAGGAGGGATCGAGGACAGCCGAGGGCGTCTTGAAGGACAGCGAGATCATCCAGAGCACCGGGATCAGCGCCAGCGCCACGACGACGAAGTTAATCGCCCCCCAGGTGACCTTCTGGCGGCCCGTCGTCGTGGTCCCGGTCCTGCGGGTCGCGGTCTTGGTGGTCGCGGTCGTGGGGGGCGCGGAAACAGCAGTCATCAGCGGATCACCTCTTTGCGATGTCCGTGCCCGGGGCCGCGGTGCCGAAGCCCTTGATGAACACGGCGGCGATGATTACGACACAGATGAAGATCAGGATCGCGATGGTCGACCCGATCCCCAGATTCAGGGCGTTGAACAGGTTGTCCCAGCCGAGGATCGAGACCGATTCTGTGCCGTTGTTGCCCTGGGTGAGGATAAAGATGTTGTCGAATATCCGGAACGAGTCCAGCGTCCGGAACAGCAGCGCGACCAGGATCGCCGGCTTCATGAGCGGCACCGTGATCTTCATGAAGCGCTGCCAGCCGGTGGCGCCGTCCACCATGGCGGCCTTCTGCAGGTCCTCGGGCACCAGGGACAGTCCGGCCAGCAGCAGCAGCCCCATGAACGGCGTGGTCTTCCAGATCTCCGCCAGGATGATCACGCCGATCGCCTGAAATTGGGCGGTCAGCGGCGCGGCGTTGTTGAAAGCCGCGGACAGGTAGCCCTGGCCAGGCGTCCACGCGTAGTACCAGCCGTAGGCGGCGGCGACCGTGACGATCCCGTAGGGGATGAGCGCGGCCGTGCGGACCGTGCCCCGGCCGAACAGCGTCCGGTGCATGGCCAGAGCCAGCAGCATGCCGAGCACCAGGGTGATGGCCACCGAGATGACGGTGATCAGTACGGTCACCCACAGCGCCTGCCACCAGTACGGCGAGCTGAGCACCGCCCCGTAGTTGCTGAGCCCGACGAACTTGACCTCCTGCGGGAGCTCCAGGTTGTAGCGCTCCAGCGAGAGCCAGACGGCGTAGATGACCGGGTAGGCGGTGACGGCCACCATCACGATGACCGCCGGGGCGCACAGCAGCCAGCCCAGCCGGCGTTCGGCCCTGGCACCCTCGGATAGCCGGCGCCTATGGCTGCCCGGCTCCTCGGTGACGGGTTCGGTCCCCGTCGCCACTTGCGCGTGCACGGTCATCGGCGTCTTCCTTCCATCCGGCCCAGCCGCTGGTCTTGGCGGCTCACGGGACCAGGCCCTTCGACTGCAGGGCGTTATTGAGCTGACCGGTCAGGGTGTTCTTTGCGGTCGCCGGGTTGATGCCGCTCGGCGGGGAGATCTGGTGCGAGATGTCAATGGACACGACCTGGTAGAGGGGTGTCTTGGGCCGCACGCTGGCGTGCTCGAGCTCCTGCAGGATGTCGGCGTGGAACGGATAGTCGGGGAACAGCTTCGGATTGCTGTAGAGGCTGGCGATCGTCGGCGGGACGCCGCCCACGGTGGCGCCGATCAGCTGGTTCTGCGCGTCCCGCAGGCACGACGCGGCCTGGAAGGCGAGCGCCTGGTGCTGGGAGTACTTGCTGACGGCGAGGTCGACTCCGCCGATGGTCACCTTGGCCGGCACGCCCGGGATGATCTGCGGGTAGAGCGCCCACTTGAAGACCTTGAACAGCTTCGGGTTGTCGGACTTCATGGACGGATACACGAACGGGTAGTTCAGCTCGAACGCGGCCGTGCCCCCCTCCATCGCCAGCCGGTTGTCGTTCTCCATCTGCACCCCCAGCGACGGGTCCGCGGCGGGGGAGGTGGCAAGTTCCTTCATGTCCGACAGGGCCGTGGCCGCGGGCGCGCCCAGCGTGACCTTGGTCGCGTCCGGGTTCAGGATGGTGCCGCCCGCGCTGGCGTTCATCGTGTTGAACCAGACGGTCGCGCCCTCGTACTGCGCACCCTGGATCTCGATGTAATGCGGCTTGCCCTCCTTGGCCAGCTGTTCCGCGTCGGCGATCATCTGCGCCCACGTTGTGGGCGGGGTCGGCACGAGGTCGGAGCGGTACCACAGCAGCTGGGTGTTGGTGTTGTCGGGCGCCGCGACGAGCTGGCCCTTCCATATCGCGGTGTCCAGCGCCGGCGTGATCGTCCCGTTGACGACCTGCTGCTTGTAGCTGCCGGTCCACGGCACTATCCAGCCAGCCTGGGCGAACTCGGGCTCCCAGGTGACGTCGAGGGCCATGATGTCGATCGTGGCATCGTGCGCGGCCAGCCGCCGGACGAGTTGCAGGCGCTGGCTGTCGGATGCGGCGGGCAGTAGCTGGTAGGAGATCTTGTATGCGCCATGGCTCTGCGCGTCGCAGTTGTTGATCTCGGTATTGGTCGCACCGGAAACGTCGGGGAACTGGTAGAAGTTCAGCGTCACCGGGCCGGTGCTCGCCCCGGCCGAGCTGCAGGCGGCCAGGGCGCTGCAGCCCAGGGCGGCGATGCCCAGGCCGACCTTGGTACGCAGCCAGCGTTGGGGCCGTCGCGGGACGCGGCCTTTGGCGCGCTGTGTAAGCGGGGCCGCACGGTGTGAGTCAGCCTTCATTGTGCCTCCAGCGCGGTATAGCCGCGGCTCTGCTGAGCTTGCCTAACTGGATGTCCTGCTGGTTCAGGTCCGGTCACCGGGCACTCGCCCGGCACGTGGCCACGGCTGGCCGGCTCAGACGGAAGGCAGGAGAACTGGCGGGCAGGTGTGCGCCGCGACGAGACCGTTCGCGCGCGGCCCGCAGGCCGCACCGCGGAACGGCCCGTCCTAGGCCCGGGACGTGCATGCCCGACCACCCACTTCGTTGTTGGTGGCCTACCGGGGCCGGGGATCCGGCACCAGAGTCTTGCCCGATCCCCGCGAGCAGCGGAGATCTATACACATGAAAACTCCCCAGGCCGCTGTGACGTCAAGAGGCAAAACAGTTCCGCGAGAACCGGTAGTGTGCGCCGCAATGGCTGAGTGTGTGGGCTTATGCCCCAAATGGGCTGATTGAACGAAAGCTCACTTCGAATGTAAACAGTAGCGAACAGAAAATGCCCAAAATGAGGTTGTAGTGGTGATCAGATCTTTACCGGATTGTCGCGATCGAGGGCGGCCCGAACGCGATCCACTCCGCGCCGCTCCGAATCTCGGCATGTCTGTGCGTTTCTTCGGTTAGCTGATCTTTTCCTGCACTGATCTGCCTCTGGCCTGGCGCCGACAGATCGTGCGCTCGCCGCTCGCGCTCCGCGACCGGGCAGACGCACTGCGTTTGCGCCCGAGGTCGCGCCCGATCTCACCTGTCATCCGGCTCCGATGTGGTTCGGGCGTTATCGCTGGCTGCGAGCAGGGTGAGGAACGGGCCGACCCGGTGTCCTTCCTGGGCGGGGTGGCGGAAGAGGCTGTCGTGGTTGACGGTGTATCGGGTGCGCCGCCCGGTGCGGGTCCGGGTGAGGTAACCGGCGGCTTCCAGATCGGCCACGATGGCCTGGACGGTGCGTTCGGTCAGTCCTACGGCGGCGCTGACGTCCCGGATCCGGGCGTCGGGGTTGCGGGCGATCTCCACGAGCACGTGCCCGTGCCCGGTCAGGAGCGTCCAGCTGCCGCCGCTCTCGTCAGGGCCGCTCATAACTCCTGATTATATAACTCGCGGGAGAAAATACGCGAGATTCTTCTCGCGTGTTTGTTGACAGATCTCTAGCTGGGGGCCGATCCTGGTAATGCCCTGATCAGGTCACCCGCCCGCCACTCGGACAGGGACAGCAGCGCGCCCGGCAGCGGCGGCCTTCAGCGCAGCCGCGCTCGCGGCCCTAGGAGGTGACGCACATGCATAACGGCAGGTGCCCGGTTGAGGTGGTCAGCGGCGTGCCGGTGGTGGCGGCACCCGAGCAGATCGACATGATCAGCGCACCCGAGCTGCGGTCGGCCCTGTTGGAGGCGGCCGCGCACGGGCACGGGATGCTCGTGGTCGATATGACCCGGACCCAGTTTTGTGATTCGTCCGGGGTTCATACCCTGCTGGCGGCGCACGAGCGCGCCCAGGCTGAAGGTGGTGAGCTGCTGCTGGTCATCTCCGCCACCGTCGTCCTCCGCATTTTCGAGATCACCGGCCTTGACCGCATAATCCGCAGCTTCCCGAGCCTGGACGGGGCCCTCGCGCAAACGTCCGCCGACACCGAGGGGTCGACCGGCCATCGGCAAGCTGACGGCGCACCTGAGGGCAGCGAACACAACAGGCTCGCCGCGCAGCTCAGCACTAGCGGACTTGACGGAGAAGCTGTTGATCGCATCGCCTGTACGAGTGTGGCCCGGCGTGCGCCGGGCGGCCCTGCCAAGGCTGAGCCACGGTGCTGACGCCGGGCCGGCGGGGCCAGAGGCGCCGCCGTTAGTACTGCCCTACTGAACTACTGCACTACTGCGATGCATCTGATGCCATGTTCGCCCCAGTCAGCCTCGCCTTATCATTTCCACTTGAAGTGGACGAAAAGGCGGCCGAAGTTCTTCGAGTCCTTCTCCAGCCGGTGGTACTTCGCCTTGATGTCCTTCTGCTCAAGGAACCGCAGCACCTGCTTCTTCAGCTGCCCGGACCCCTTGCCCGGGATGATCTCCACGACGGGGGCCTTCTTGGCGACCGCCTCATCGATGATGTCCCGCAGCGCCCGGTCGATGTCGGCCCCCCGGTTGTAGATGTCGTGCAGGTCCAGCTTCAGTTTCATTCCGGAATGTCCAATCTTGGCCCAGGGCAGTGCGGGGCGGCTCCGCCGAGCGCGGGATAATCCGACGGTACGACAGCCGCCACGGGAGAGAGAACACATGCTATTTGGAGCCGAGCACGTCAGGCGGTACGAGGAGACCGACGGCGCGGAGGGGCACGACTGGCAGGGTACGACGACGCTGATCCTCACCACGACGGGCCGCAAGAGCGGGCAGCAGCGCCAGCACCCGTTGATTTACCAGAAGCACGGCGACGACTACCTGGTGGTGGCGTCCAAGGGCGGGGCGGACGAGCCGCCGTCCTGGTATCTCAACCTGGTCGCCAACCCTGATGTCCGCGTCCAGGTCATGGGCGACAAGTTCGCGGCGCGGGCCAGGACGGCCACGCCGGAAGAAAAGCCCGAGATGTGGCGGCAGATGGCGGCGGTCTGGCCGGCTTACGACGACTACCAGAAGAAGACCAGCCGCGAGATCCCGGTGGTGGTGCTCGAGCCTGTCCCGTGACCGCTCCTGCTCCGGCGAGCCGGTTATGCCAAACGGGCCACGGTGACGCGTCATCGTGGCCCGGACGGCCGCCCTGTCATAGCGGCGGGGTGAAGTCTCTTGTGTTTGTCACCACCGAAGACCACGGCTGCGGCAATTCCTGCTGGTCTTCGGGCGCAGCTGACCGCTGGCCCCGGCGGCGGTCCGGCGGAGGTTCAGCCGCGGTTCTTGTCCGGGGTCCTGCAGGCCGCGATCCCGCGGTGGTCCTGCGGCGGGACGGTTCCGGAGTCAGTGCCCGCCGGGCCGGCCGCCGCCGCGGCCGAACCCGCCGCCGTCCCGGCCCGATCCGCCGAAGCTCCCGCCACCGTAGGCCCGCGTGTCACCGCGGCCGTGTACCCGCAGCCACCACGACCACCGGGCGGCCACCGCGGCCTCGTATGACATCCGCGACCACGACGTGGGCGTGGGCACGCTCGGGGACGGCGCTGACGCGACGGTGGTCATCGCCGGTGCGTGCCTGGCGGCAGATCCGGCATCGCGGACGGGAGACGGCCTGACCGGTGCAGGAGACGGCGGAGTCCGGTTGGGCTGAGCGAGGGCGGACGAGGGTGCGGCCGAACCCGGCCGCCGCCCGAGCGCCGCGTGACGCGCCGGGCCGGGCAACACGCTCATCAGGGTGCTTACCGCGGCTACCACGGCGGCGAACGCCACCACGCCCGCCAGCACGGTCATGGACGAGCGAAAGCTGATTTCCTCCATGCGGGTGTAAATGACGTCGCGGAAGGCGGACAGCCTGGCCAGCCGGGACGGCCCGTCCAGGCGCCCTCGGGTACGGCGGAGATGAGAGCCAGGCCTGCTCCCCTTAAACGAGCCAGGCATAGCACCGGACAATACACGCCGGAACAGGTGTCTACCCACTTAGCAGGATGTGTCTGGCGCATCATAGGCCGCCAGCGCCTCATCGGTGTCGCCCGTCCAGGCCAGCAGCGCGTTTAGTGCAGCAGGGCGTCGGCTGCCAGCGCCGCGAACAGCAGGGTGAGGTAGATGTTCGACTCGTGGAAGAGCCGCATCGTTTGTACCGGCTGTCCGTGGACCGCGCGCCAGTGCATGCGGTGCACCTCGGCCAGGAACGCGCCGCCCAGCAGGATCGCGGCCGCGCCGTAGAGCGGGCCGGTGGCCAGCGGCCATACCGCAACGGACGCGGCCACCATGAGCCAGCTGTCCACCAGGCTCTCCGACAGCACCCGCCGCAGCGACGCCACGACCGGCAGCATCGGAATGTCGACGCTCCGGTAGTCGTCCTTGAACTTCACCGCGAGCGCCCAGAAGTGCGCGGGCTGCCAGAAGAAGACGACCAGGAAGAGCAGGAAGGGTGCCCAGGACAGCGACCCGCGCGCGGTGGCCCAGGCGATGAGGACCGGCGCCGCCCCGCAGATGCCGCCCCATAGCGTGCTCTGGGATGTGCGCCGCTTCAGGAGCATGGTGTAAACGACGACGTAATAGAGGATCGCCCCGAGGGTCAGCGCGGCGGCGAGGAGGTTGGCGGCGGCGGCGAACAGGCCCACCGAGACCAGACCCAGAACCGTGCCGAAGATGAGGGCCGCGCGCGGCGACACCGTATGGGTAGCCAGCGGCCTGCCCCGCGTCCGCCGCATCACCTGGTCGATGTCCCGGTCGATGTAGCAGTTCAGCGCGTTGGCGCTGCCGGCGGCCAGGGTCCCGCCCGCTACCACGACGGCCGCGTCCAGCAGTGACGGCAGCCCGCGGTCGGCCAGGAACAGCACTGGCACGGCCGTGATCAGCAGAAGTTCGATGATCCGGGGCTTGCACAAGGCCACGTAGGCGCGGATGATCCGGGCGGGCACAGGACGTGAAGCGCTGCCGCGACGGGCGCCATCCGTGTCCCCGGAGCCCGGCGAACTGGCCTCATTGCCTGCGACGAGCGAGCTTCGCCGGGTGTCGACGGCACTCAACGAAAACCGACCACCTTCCGGCTGGCGGGGGACAGCGTGGCGCGGGGCGCCCGCGGCGTACGTGGGGGCCCGGTCACGCGCACGGCGCGGCGGGCGGGGCAAGCTTGATGGCCCGACAGCCACCATGAAGCCTACATGGCGTCGTAATGACGGTTGCGGGATCCCACCCGTTACCCGGCCTCAGCTGTCCGGTGCCCCTCCGGCGTGCGGCGGGCGCCCGGGGCAAGTGCCGCCGGCCCGGGGCGAGGGGCTGTGAAATTCTGGGCCGGATGACGCCTGACGAAGCGGTGGACCGCGGTTTCCCCGACCGGATCGGCGCGCTGGTGGACCAGCCGCCGCCCTGCTGCCACGTGCCACTCGGGAGCGGCCGTACCTACGGCGACGGCGCGGACCTGACGCTCGTCACGTTCGGCAACGGGCTGCGGCTGAGCCTGCGCGCTGCTGCAGTGGAGCGTGTATCAGCGCCCGAGCTGGTGACACCCGGGCCGTCCGGGTCGGTTTCCGGCAGGATCCGCGGAAACCGCCACGGGACGGGCGCGTCCGGGTCGTTACGCCGTGCCGCCCCGGCGGGACAGGGCGTCCACGGTCACGGCCGCGAGCAGAACCAGCGCGGTCACAATGTAGGTCACGGCCGCGCTCAGGCCGAGCAGGCCGAGGCCGTTGTAGATCGCGGCGACCACAAGACCACCCAGCAGGGCGTTCAGCATCTTGCCGTGCCCGCCGAAGAGGTGCGTTCCGCCGATGACCGCCGCGGCCACGGCGAACAGGACCAGCTGGCCGCCGTCGGTGTCCGTCGAGATCGAGCCCAGCCGGGAGGCCAGCAGGATGCCGGCAATGGCGGCGGTTATGCCGCACAGGGTGAAGGCGAGCGTCCTGATCATGTTCAGGTTGACGCCGGCCCGCCGCGCCGCCTCGGCGTTGCCGCCGATCGCGTAGATGTAACGGCCGAACCGGGTCCGCCCGAGCAGAACTGTCCAGATGACGAGCACGCCGAGCACGATGAGCACCACCCAGGGCACACCGCGCAGGGACACCAGCGCCGTGCCCCGGTCGGCGTTGCCCACCAGAACGACCACGACGCCGGCCACCGCCATGACCACGATCTTCAGCGCGGTGACGCTGAGCGGCGGAGTGACAAGGTCGGCGGCCCGGCGCTGGCGGTCGCGCAGCAGCAGGACGGCCGCGGCGACGGCCACGACGACCACCATCACGATCCACCCGGCGGCCGGGCTGAGGTTGCCGGTAGTCAGGTCATCGATGATCGAATTGGAAATCGGGATCGAACCGCCCGGGCCGTGGCCGCTGCGCGCCACCAGCACGATCATCAAGCCCTGCAGGCCCAGCAGACCGGCCAGGGTCACGACAAAAGACGGCAGCCGCAGCCTGGTGATCAGCATGCCGAAGACGACGCCGATGACCGCGCCGGTCGCCAGCCCGAGCAGAATGGCCACCCACCACGGCACCGTGAACACCGCCCAGGCCATGATCACGGCGGCGACGGCGCCGCTGTAGCCGACGGACAGGTCGATCTCGCCAAGCAGCAGGACGAAGACTTCCGCCATACCCAGGACAATGTACGGCGAGCCCTGGATCAGCAGGTTGACCAGGTTGCCGGGGGACAGGAAGAGCGAGTTGCGGGCCTGGAAGTAGATCACGATGGCGATCAGGCCGAGCGTCACCGGCAGCGCGCCGCTCTCGCCGTTCTTGATCCGCCGGAGCTGTATCCGTGCGTACTCACCCAGCGAGCCGGCGAGCACCTCGGGAGCGGCCGTCCCGGCCGCTTCGGCCGCTAGCTCATCGCTCTGCTCGGCCGAGTCGGGCGGCGGCTGGTGAGTTTCGGTGCTCACGGTGCCTCCCCAGTGTGATCTCCGATGTTGCTGTCGCCGGGCGTGCCACCGTCAGCCCGGGAACCGGGACCGGCACCCGGCCGGCTCGCGGCGTGCACTGGCTCGCCCGGCGCCGCGCCGATGTGGCCGGACCGGCCGGTGGTCATCAGCTCGACGATCGACCCCGTATCGAGATCCTCGATGGGCGCGACGGCGGCGAGGCGGCCGAGGTAAAGGACCGCGACCCGGTCCGCGACGTTCATGACGTCATTCAGGTTGTGCGAGATCACCAGGACCGCGATACCCCGGCTGGAGAGCTGGTCAATAAGCTCCAGCACGACGCGGGTCTGGGTGACGCCCAGCGCTGCCGTGGGCTCGTCCATGATCACGAGCTGCGCCTTCTGCATGACGGCCTTGGCCACCGCAACCGCCTGGCGCTGGCCGCCGGAGAGCGAGCCGACCGGCTGGCGGATGGAGCGGACCGTCACCACCGACAGGTCGGCGAGCGTTTGCTTGGCGGCCAGTTCCATGCCGATCTCGTCCAGCTGCCACTGCTTCAGCGGCTCGCGGCCGAGGAACATGTTCTGCACGATGTCCAGGTTGTCGCACAGGGCGAGATCCTGATAGACGGTGGCGATCCCGAGGTCGGTGGCCGCCTTGGGGCTGTGCAGGTGGACGGGCCCGCCCTGCCAGAGGATCTGGCCGTCGTCCGGCTGCCAGATCCCGGAGATGGTCTTGATCAGGGTCGACTTTCCCGCGCCGTTGTCGCCGACGATGGCGGTCACCTGGCCCGCTGGGACGTCCAGGTTGATGTCGGTGAGCGCCCGTACGGGGCCGAAGTTCTTGCCGATGCCGCGCAGCTCCAGCAGCGGTGGTTCCTGGATGGGGCGCCCGGCCGGGTCCGTGGTCGTTGCCGCGGGGGACGGCGCCCGGCCGCCTGAGGCAGGCCGGGCGCCGTCGGCGGCGCTTGGTGTGGTCACCAAACACGTCCGTTCTGGTGCCGAGATCTTACGGTCACGGTGTGATGTTGTTAGCTTTGCAGTCGCTTGCGTAGCTACCGGCGCACAGCTGCGAGGCCGGAACGAAATTGTCTGCGACGACCGTGCTGTCCATGTTAGACGGGGTGACCCACTTCGGCGTCAGCAGGACGGACGCAACGACCGCCTTGGTCTGGGGGTCGGTGGTTGAGCCGTTGGCCAGCGCCGCCGGTGGCTTGTCACCGGCGCGCAGGTAGATGGCCAGCGCTGCGGCGGCCTGGGCCTCCAGGTAGATGGGCTTGTACGCGGTACCGCACTGGTAACCCGCGAGGATGTTCTGCAGGCCGACGAGCGTCGCGTCCTGCCCGGTGACCGGGAAGGTCTTCGGCTTGACGCTCAGCGACTGCAGGTAGTGGATGATCGGCGCCGCGTTCTCGTCGTTCGGCACGAGCACCGCGTTGATGGTCTTGTGCGCGGTGTACTGCTGCTGGAACTCGGTCTCCGCCGTGGGCGGGTCCCAGGTTCCGGCCGCCTGGCCGACCTGCTTCCAGGTGCCGCCGGAGAACTTCGGCGCCAGCACGGCGTCGTAGCCCTGGGCGAACAGGGTGGCGTTGTTGTCGGTGGGCGCGCCCTTCATGACGAGCACCTGCGGGCTCTTCACGTTCCAG
>Ga0181538_10000804_pt1 | contig 37253 bp, 21 predicted proteins | sample PEATcosm2014_Bin_40_FD_119773 | JGI IMG/M metagenome (GOLD analysis project Ga0181538, IMG submission 119773) | Peatland microbial communities from MTU Mesocosm Facility, Houghton, MI, USA - PEATcosm2014_Bin23_30_metaG | ecosystem: Environmental > Terrestrial > Soil > Wetlands > Peat | place... | reverse complement strand
TCCGCCACCAGTTCCATGTCGGCTTGATTTCCGACCAGCGCGGCGATGCCTTCGCGCAGCAGTGCGTGGTCGTCCACCGAAAGTACTCGAATCACGCTTTCATCCCACCTTCTTGAGGAACAGTTGCAACGGCGACCGCCTCGGCGATTTGCTATACGCAATCGCGCCGGGAACACTCAAATCGACCTCGGTGCCCGTCCCAATCCCGCTCCATATGTCCAGAATGGCGCCGATTTGCCGGGCGCGTTCTCGGATCCCTTTCAAACCGTAGTGGCCGGAGCGGCCGGCGTCCAGAATGTCCGGAGGGATGCCACGGCCATCGTCGCGAATGCGCATCCGCAGCAGCCGCTCTCCATAAGTAATTTCGGCTTCGATCCGGCTGGCCTGGGAGTGGGTGAAGGCATTGCGCAGCGCCTCGCGCGCGATGCGGTACACTTCGTCCCGCATGATGGGATGCAGGTCGCGCACCGGGCCTTCCACCATTAAGCGGAACGTGGGAGAGCCGTCGCCGGCCAGTTCATCCGCGACGCTTCTCACCGCCTGCGCGAGGTCGTTGGTGGTAGTTGTCGAGGTTCGCAAATCGTGTACCGCGCTGCGTCCTTCGGCGATCGCCTGATCGCCGCGTTCGAGACTCTGTTCCAGTTGCTCCTTTGCCTTTCCCGGCGGAAGCAACTCGTCCACCACCTGGAGGCGCAGCATCAACCCCTGGAAGCTTTGCAGGAGCGTGTCGTGCAGGTCGCGGGCGATGCGTGTGCGCTCACCGACGCGTTCTTCCAGGCGCACGTTGAATTCGCGCGCGATCTGATAGAGGCGTAGTCGATAGACGCCCCAGAGAACGGACAGAAAGGCGGCGGCGCAGGCGATTTTGAACCAAGTGGTCTGATAGTACGTTGGATCGATGGAAAAATCGAACGATGCGCCAGCTTCATTCCACACGCCGCTGTTGTTGCAGGCCATGACGCGGAAGTGGTAGTTGCGCGGCGGAAGATCGTTATAGAACGCCTTCCGTTCAGTGCCCATGTCCTTCCAGTCGGGATCGCGGCCCTCCAGTTTGACGCGAAAACGGATCTTCTCCGGCGCTACCAGGCTGAGAGCGGTATAGTCGATCTCCAGATCGCGGGTCAACGGGGGCAGGCGCAGCTTCGAAGACGCATCGCCGTAAGAGTTTTTCCAATAATCCTTGCGATCGGCGGTGATCTGCTCGATGTGTACCGGCGGCGGGAGTTTGTTCAGGGAAAGGTGACGTGGATCGAGGACGCCCACGCCCGATTCAGCTACGAACCATATTCTTCCGTCGGTAGCTTTGGAGACCCGCGGGCTGTACCCGATCGAGATAGCACGGGCAGCGACACCGTCAGAACTGTCGAAAACGGTGGCCTTTATGGTGTGCTTCGGATTGATGGCCCACGCATTCAGATCGGACCGGTCAATGCGCGCCAGCCCACAGGCGAGGTAAAGCCAGACCGAACCATCGCCATCTTCCATCATCCAGTGAACGGTATCGCAGGGCAGCCCGTTACGGCTGGTGAGCGTTGCGATGCGGCCGTTTTTCACCCGGCTCAGCCCGCCCTCCGTGACGGCCCAGACCGTCTCGTCGCGGTCGAGTTGAACCCCCGTGACGGCGCCCTCACCCAATCCGTCCCTGGCCGAATAGGAAGCGCGGACATGCCCATCTTTGAAATACGTCAGACCGTCCGGATAGAACCCGAGCCATACGCCGCCATCCATACGATCCGCCGTCAGGGTAGGGGCCGACCCGTTATGCCCGAGGTCGGGCCACGGAATTCGCTCCGCTCGGCCCTCGCCCGCCAAGTGGACAAGACCCTGATCCTGGGAGAACCAGAAATTCCCGACGCTGTCCTCCGTGATGGAATGTGCCGACCCGGGGGGCAGGGAGTTCACTGGAATCGAGCGGCCATCCTCGAAATAGGCGGTTCCGTTCTTCGACGACTCCCAAATCCGCCCGCGATCGTCTTCGAAGAGAGATTCCGCTTGACTGGGCGGCCCGCCCGGCTGGCGGTAAACGGTAACTTGGCCCCGATTCCATCGGTTCAAGGCTTCGCGAGTGGCAATCCAAACGCTTCCGTCTCTTGCCGCCAGGACGGACCAGACAGGGTCGGAAGACAGACCCTGCTTCACGGAAATGGTCGGAATCGCAAAGTCGCGAAAACGGTCGAGCCCGCCGTGCGTTGCGATCCAGATATCGCCCTCCCGATCCTCGAACATCGTAAGCACGTCGTCGTCGGAGAGACCATCCAACTGCGCAAACCGATCCGCCCTTCCGTGATGAACATGCCAGACCCCCTGGTCCCGCGTGCCGATCCACAAACTGCCATCCCGATCCCGGAACAAGTGGGTCGGGTTGAAATGCGCGCCGGTTCCTGGAATCGGGTACGCTTCGAGTTTGCCGTCCACGAGTTGACTGATTCCGCCGGACATCGAGATCAAGAGCCGGCCATTATCGTCATTCAGAGCCTGGTTCAGTTGCATAGGCGCCTGCATTCGGTAGAGTTTCGGAGGGCCGGGCTTCCATCGCCACACGCCGGTCTCGGCGCCCGCCCAGAGGTGGCCGTTCTCCTCATATAAAGACGTTACCCATTGGCCAAAACTCGCGTCCTGCCCATAGCACTGTAAACCGCCGCTCCGGATGGCGCAGAGTCGCCCGGTTGGAACTCCGTACGCCGCGGCCCATACGGTTCCCTCACGATCCTCAAGGAGGGAAAAAATAATGTATCCGGCAAGTTCCGCATAGTATGCCAGCTTCCCGTCTTTCCAACTCGCAAGCCCGCCGCGCGTGCCGATCCAAAGACGCCCATCGTGTGCCGCGAGCAGACTGTCCACATAGTTGTTCGGGAGCCGTTCACCGGTTGGCGGCTGCCAGGGGACGGCCTGTACGCCGTCGAAACGGAGCAATCCGAACTCGCTGCCGAGCCATAAGTAACCGTCCGGCGTTTGCGCGATCGAGGTGATCCGGCCTTTGAAGAAACCTTCGCGGATGGTCCACGCCTTGTGCGCATATTGATTAGCGTCTAGAGACGGGTTCAAAGCGAAGGCAGAGGGGCAGCAAGCCAGAAATATGACAAGCTTGACGACGGACCGCCCCTCCATGCGCCTAATTATCTCGCACTGGGGACGCGTATGTCGCCGATTTCGAGTGTAGAATACCCGTAACGGTGTTGTTCGCGCGCCGATAGTGTCGGCCAGCCGCCGCGAGTGTCGGCCGACCGTCGCGAATTTGGTTTCGTACATCCGCCTGCTGGATTTAATTAGGCCGATCAAAGGGATTCGGCATCATCAATCGATTGCACGCAAGTGGCCAATGGAATGCCTTGGGAAGGGCCACACATGAATCGATCGGAAACTGTCCTCTTAACTTCGGTTGCGGCTCTCCTGGCCGCGCCCTTGCTCGCGCAGAATGCCGAACTCTCCGGGTTGATTCAAGATCCCTCCCATCGCGCGGTGGCCCAGGCAAAAGTGGCCGTCCAGAGCCTGGAAACCGGTGTAACGCGCGCGGTCCTGTCGAATCAGCAGGGGGAGTATAGCGTTCCCGCGCTGATTCCGGGCGCCTACGACGTCACGGTGGAGGCTGTCGGCTTCAAAGTCATCCACCAGACGGGCATGGTGGTGGAAGTGGGCCAGCGAGCCCGGCTCGATTTCACGCTGCCGGTCGGCAGCAAGTCGGAAGTCGTCGCCGTGCGAGGGAGCGCGCCCCTGCTGAACTCGGCGGATGGCTCGGTGAGTACCGTCGTCGACAACCGGTTCGTGGAAAACCTGCCTTTGAACGGGCGGAGCTTCAGTTCCCTGATCGACCTGACGCCCGGAGTGGTGTTGACGCCGAGCAATCAATACGAACAGGGGCAGTTCAGTGTAAACGGGCAGCGGCCGGATGCCAATTACTTCATGGTGGATGGAGTGAGCGCCAACCTGGGAACCGCGGGCAATGGATCTAATCTCGGCCAGGGCGGCGCCGGCCAGCTTCCCGCCGTCAGCGCCTTCGGAGGCACCAGCAATCTGGTGTCGCTGGACGCCCTGGAAGAGTTCCAGATTCAAACCTCCACCTTTGCGCCGGAATATGGGCGGACGCCGGGCGCGCAGATATCGGTGGTCACAAAGTCCGGGACCAACGCGTTTCACGGCACGGCGTTCGAGTACTTTCGCAATGATAAGCTTGACGCTAACGATTGGTTCGCGAATGCCAATGCACTCGCGAGGCCCGCACTGCGGCAGAACGATGTCGGCGGCGTACTCGGCGGACCGATCCGCAAAGACAAGCTGTTCTTCATTGGCTCCTACGAGGGGGTGCGAGTCCGCCAGCCGGAGGTGGCCAACACCTACGTGCCCTCTCTGGCTACGCGCGAGAATGCGCCCGCTGCCGTCCAACCGCTGCTCGATGCCTTTCCGCTGCCGAACGGGCCGAACCTGGGCAACGGAACGGCCGGATTTTCCGGGGGATATTCGAATCCTTCGACGCTGGACGCGCCGTCCGTTCGAATCGACTACCTCCTGGCGCCACGAATCACGATTTTCGGAAGGTACAGCGACGCTCCATCGAGTCTTGCCCAGCGTGCCGTTAACGCGTTCGAATACAGCGACGTCGCGAACACCAAATACCGGACCCAAACAGCGACCGTGGGAAGTACCCAGACGCTCACGCCGCAGTTGACCAACGAAGTCCGTTTTAATTACAGCCGCAGTGCCGCGCACACATTTTTCACGCTGGACGATTTTGGGGGCGCCACCCCGCCGCCGGCCTCAGCCCTGTTTCCGCCGGGTTATTCTCAGCAGAACGCCGCCCTTCTGTTTTTGGGAGACACGAATCCGTATGGACTCAAATTTCTGACGGGCGAGCTGGGAAATAACCTCACGCAGCAGATCAACGTGACGGATAACCTCTCTCGAGTGGTGGGCGCGCACCAGATGAAATTCGGCGTGGATTATCGGCGCCTCAATCCGCAGACCGAGTATACGCCCTATGAGTCGCAGGCCATCTTCCTTTCGCTGGCGAACGTCCTGGCCAACACCATGCGGGAGGCAGCCGTAGTTTCGCGGACGGCCGATACGCAACTGGCCTTTGCAAACTGGAGCCTGTTCGCCCAGGACACGTGGAAGGCCACGCGTTCCCTGACGGTCACTTATGGCCTGCGCTGGGAGTACAACAGCGCCCCCACGTCGCCGAATGGCACCCTCCCGTTCACCGTGACCGGCGTGGACGATGTGGCAACCATGACGCTCGCGCCTCAAGGCACGCCCCTGTGGAAAGCGCAGAAAGACGATTTCGCTCCCCGGCTCGGTATCGCATGGCAGGTGCTTCCGAATCTTGTCGTCCGGGCGGGCGCCGGAATCTTTTACGACCTGGGATACTCGGCAGTGGCGGATGGGACAAGCGCATTCCCGTACGGCCAGGAAAAGCTGCTATTCGGCATTCCATTCCCGCTCAGCGCCGCCCAAGCCGCTCCGCCTCCTTTTACCACCAGCCCGCCCGTGTCTTACCTCGCGGTGGTGAATCCGAATCATGTGTTGCCGCGAACCTATGAATGGAACGCGGCGGTGGAGAAGAGTCTCGGGCAGTCCGACGTCGTCACCGTCACTTATCTCGGCGCGGCGGGCCGAAAGCTGATGCGGCAGGACCTTTATATCGCTCCCAATCCCAACTTCACCGGCGAGTTCGATTTGATGAGCAATGACGCGGACTCCACCTATCAGGCCCTCCAGGCGCAGTTCCGCCATCGCTTCGTGCACGGTGTCCAGGCGCTGCTCTCTTACACCTGGGCGCACGCCATCGACGACGATTCCTCCGATGCTTACTTCGCCAACGTGCCTCCAGACGAAGCGCCGTTATCGCAGGAGCGCGGCTCCTCCGACTACGACATCCGCCAGACATTCTCGGGCGCGGTCTCCTATAACATTCCCCCGCCGGGCAGTGGAATCTCGAAGCGGGTGTTTGGAAACTGGTCGGTGGATTCCGTCGTCTACGCGCGTACCGCGCTCCCGGTGAACGTGGTCACGGGGACGGATCCTTTCCCCGCGGGCGCCGCCGAGACGGGGGCTTACGGGGCTTTCCGCCCGAAGCTGGTTCCGGGAATGCCACTGTGGATTAACGATCCCGATGTCGCCAGCGGAAGAGAAATCAATGCGGCGGCATTCAGCACTCCTAGCGGGCTGGTACAGGGCGATCTGGGACGCAATGCCCTGCGCGGGTTCGGCGCTACCCAAGTCGATCTGACACTTCGCAGGCAGTTCAAACTGCGCGAGGGGCTCTCGCTTCAAGCACGCGCCGACTTCTTCAACATCTTCAACCATCCCAATTTCGGAAACCCCATCAACTACCTCACTTCTCCACAATTCGGGCAATCGACGCAGATGCTGGCGTCCTCGCTGGGAGCCGGCGGTAGCGGCGGCGGACTCAATCCGCTCTATCAAATTGGCGGTCCCCGGTCGGTGCAGTTTGCGATGAAGTTTCTCTTCTGACTACGACCCCGCCCCCGCCTACTTGCGGGAGGGCTGCAAAGGGAAACGCGAAACCTTTCGCGTGCGGGTGTAACTACTTAGTAACTCCCGACGGCGCCAACACGTTCGGCAAGCCCATCGTCAACCTGCTGCACAGAGCGCGCCCGGTGGGAACGGTGCGCTTCAATTCCGAGCTTGCGCATTTTGTAAACCAGCGTGGTACGCGGCAAGCCAAGCCGGCTGGCAGCGCCGTGCAATCCGCCGATCAGGCCATCGGTTTGCTTCAATACTTCCAGAATGTGCTCTCGCTCGGCGTCGGCAAGCGTGCGAGAGGCGAACGGCGACGGCTGCTTCGTCATCTGTTTCAGGTCGGTCAGCGGGAGACGCAGCACCGATTCCGATGAAAATACCACGGCGCGCTCGATAAAATTCTGCAGCTCGCGAATATTGCCCGGCCAGTCATGCGCTTTGAGCACTTCCATTACGTCGTCAGGAATCAGATCGATGGGTTTATTGAAACGAACCGAAAGCTTTTGTACGAAATGCTGCACCAGTAACGGTATATCCTGGACTCGTTCGCGGAGAGGCGGGAGGCAGATTGGGATCACGTTCAGCCGGTAATACAGGTCTGCCCGAAACTGCTTCTTAGCCACGAGTCCGGCCAGATCCTGATTCGTGGCCGCCACCACCCGCACGTCCACGCGTATGGTGTGGCTGCTGCCTAACCGCTCGAACTCCATCTCCTGCAAGGCACGCAGGAGTTTGGGTTGCAGCTCCAGCGGCAAGTCGCCGATTTCGTCAAGAAAGAGTGTCCCCCCGTCGGCCAATTGGAATCGCCCCTTGGTCTGCGTGCACGCTCCCGTGTAAGCACCTCTTTCGTGGCCGAAGAGCTCGCTCTCCAATAAGGGGCCGGGAATTGCGGCGCAGTTCAGTTTTACAAACCGCCCATGGCATCGGGAACTTTGCTGGTGAATGGCCTGGGCGATGATCTCCTTCCCGGTGCCGGTTTCGCCTTGAATCAAGGTTACCGAATCGCTTTTTGCGATCGCGCCAACCAGGTTCATGACTTGTCGAAATGCGGGGCTTTGGCCCACGATTTCCTGGTACATCAAAGTGATTCCCCTTCCTTTTTGCCGCGACGTTGCCGCGTAATCCACTCGCGAATATGCGGTGGACAGTTCGATAATTTAATGTCAGCCGCTTCGAATTGGGCGAGAAAATCGATGCCATCCTGACCGGCCAGAGCGATGTCCTTCAAGTCGAGAACGATACTTTTATCGCCGGCCAAAATCTGGCTGCAAATCCAAATATCCCGACTCCGCAGAGGACTGCCCCTGCTTTTGGTTTTTCACATCCAGATCGAACTTGGCTGGATGTCCGGACCGCGAGGGCCGGCTTAGCGCCGGATCGCCGCGCCTATAATGTTCAGCAACTCTTCCCTGCGGAATGGCTTGCCAAGAAAACCGGCCGCGCCCTGCCGGATCGCCTTTTCGCGATTCGCGCCAGTTCCCTGCGCGCTCACGAATACAATCGGCACACGATTGTCGGCGCCGGCCAGTTGGTGCTGAAGTTCCAGACCGGTAATTCCAGGCAATTGCACGTCAACAATCAGGCAAGCAGCGTCCCGAGCAGATCCCGACTCTAGAAACTCCTCCGCCGAACCGAAGCCCTCAACCACGTATCCCGCCGATTCCATACAGTCTTCCAGCGCTTGACGCACGAGCACGTCATCTTCAATAACCGCTATGTTCCGCTTCAATCCTTTACCCATCTGGCCAAGCTGGCCGTCCCCGTTCGAGGCCTCTTGACCCTCCATGTTGGAATGCTACCAGCGCTGCGGATGGCGGTCTATTCTACTTTGGTCGAACATCGGGTTGAGAAGAGATTTTGAGCTTCTCGGCCATCCGAACCAGATCGGCCAGAGAGCCCGCACCCATTTTGCGCATGACGCGGCCGCGGTGCGCTTTGATCGTCGGGTCAGTGGTGCCAAGCTCACCGGCGATCTGCTTGTTCAACAGGCCGGTCACAACCAGCGCCAGGACCTGACGCTCACGCGGAGTCAGTGTTTCGAGGCGGGTTCGCAGCTCCAAGGTCTCCGATCGCTGTTTGCGATCCTCGCCATCGCGGGCCAGAGCCTCCCTGACAGCCTCGAACAGCGGCTCCTGGCGGAACGGCTTCGTCAAGAACTCCACGGCGCCCGCTTTCATCGCCCGCACACTCATCGGGATATCTCCGTGTCCGCTGAGAAAGACGATGGGCATCGCGATGCCTGATTTCACCAGTTCGGTTTGAAGATCGAGGCCGCTGCGATCGGGTAGTTGGACGTCGAGAATCAAGCAGGCCGCAACGTCCGGGCGCTCGCTCCGGATGAACTCGGTTGCCGATCCAAACGTGCGCACCGCAAAACCGGCCGAGTGCAGCAAATCCTCCAGGGACGCGCGGACCAATGGATCGTCATCCACTACGAACACCATGCAGTCCCGGGCGCTCATTGGCTTTGTGACCGGGTGGGCAGGACGAACTGGAAGACCGCGCCATGCGGCTCGTTTTTTTCCGCCCAGAGGCGGCCGCCGTGCGCCTCAATAATCGATCGGCTGATTGGCAACCCCATGCCGATGCCCTGTGGCTTGGTGGTGAAAAAAGGAGTAAACAGCCGCTCCGCGTGCTCTCGATCGATTCCGGGGCCGGTATCTTTCACGGCCACCAGAAGTTCATCCGGACTCTTGAGACTGGATTGAATCACCAGCCGTCTAGGTTCCCGATCGACGCTGGCCGTGGACTCAATGGCATTCATCACCAGGTTGAGAATTACTTGTTGTAATTGAACGCGGTCGGCACTCACGGAGGGAACACCGGCCTGCAATTCGGTGCGCAAGGAAATACTGTGCCGGTGTGTCTCATGGCGCAGCAGAGAAATGGTGTCTTCGATTACGGCATTCACGTCTACCGATGTAGTGGCCGAAGTGGTCTTCTTGAAAAGCGCACGAATCCGTTGCACGCTCTCGCTGGCCTGGGTGGCGGCTTGAATCATCCTGCCGGCGGCGGCGCGTGCTCTCTCCAGGTTCGGAGGCTCATTTGCCAGCCACGCCGTACAACTGTCGCCGCTGGCGACGATCGCGGAGAGCGGTTGGCTCACCTCGTGAGCAATCGACGCTGCGAGCTCACCCATGGTCATCACGCGATTCACATGCGCGAGCTCTGCCTGGGTATTGCGCAGGTCTTCCTGGGCCTGCCTGCGATCGTGGAAGTCGACAATCGTGCCATACCACTTCAGAATGAACCCATCGAAGCCGCGCAGCGGAAGGGCGCGGGACACGCACCATCGGTACATGCCGTCGGAACCACGGAGAGATCGAAATTCAGCTTGAAAGGGATCGCCGGTCCGGACCGAATGCGCCCATGACCGCTCGGTGTTCCGGGCGTCATCCGCATGAATGGTTTTCATCCAGCCGGCGCCTGCGATTTCATCCTGAGCCAGGCCGGTGTATTCCAGCACGCGCGCGTTACAGTAGTCCACCGCGCCATCGGGAGCAGCGCTCCACAGCATCTCGGGAATGGTTTCCGTCATCCTGCGAAGGTTCAACTCGCTCCTCCGCAGTTGTTCCTCGGAGCGCAAGCGGTCACTAATGTCGCGGACAAAAGCGCTAAACATCCAGGCCTCGCCAAACTTCAACGGCGTGATCGATAGCTCGACGGGAAACTCTTCGCCGTTGCGGCGGAGCGCAGTGATATCGATTCGCCGGTTGAGAACCGGGCCCTGACCAGTCTTCAAAAAGTGCTGCATCCCCCTTTCATGCGCCGAACGATAGCGCATCGGAATGATGGTTTCGGACATCCGGCGGCCCAGGGCTTCCAGGCGGGTCCACCCGAAAATCTCTTCCGCCTCCTTGTTCCAGTCGGTAATGGTTCCGTCCGCATCCATGGCGACGACGGCGTCCAAAGAGGAATCGACAATCGACCGCGCCTGCTGCTCCACTCTTTGCAAAACTCCCTCAGCGTGCTTTTGTTGGCTCAAATCGAGCGCGAAGGCGACGCCCTCGCTGCCGCCTTTCTCGAACAGCGCGCCGCCGAGCAGGACCGGTGCGCGGCTTCCATTTTTCCGGAAGTACTCCTTCTCGTACGTTTGGAAGATCCCGGTTGCTCTTAACTCCGCCAGGGCCAGTTCGTCGCGATCGCCCCATTCCGCCGGTGTCAGGTCCGTCCAGCGCACGCGGCCGGTGACGAGGTCTTCACGGTTGTATTGGACTATCTGGAGGAACGCTTCGTTAGCCTCGGATACCGCACCATCGAGATTAAAGATGACTATTCCGATGACATTCGCATCTACTAAACGCTGGACCTTGGCCTCCAAGCCCTTGGTCAACTCGCGCAGTGTTGCTTCGGCCTTCTGGCGCGCGGTGATTTCGACCTTTAGGTCCTGGATTGAATCCACCGTTTGATACGCCAGGGAGGCGAACTTTCCAAGTGCCGTCATGACGCGCTCGTCTTCGGCGTCGAACCTGCGGCGGTCGCTGTGCATGATCGCCCAAATCGTTCCTACCGCCTTACCTTTCACGTAGAACGGAACCAGCAGGCACTCCTCGGCGGCTGGTGAGACCGGCAGCAAATAGGGATAACGCCGCTCGAAGTGCTTGAACAAGAGCGTGCAATCCCGGTCCAAGACGTCTCCACAGGGCCCAAAATTACGCGGCGTTCCGCCCCCGGCGTGCGGCTTCCATTCCCCGGCGATCGCCGGCCAGTAGAACCGCTTCCCGCCGTCCTTAGTGAGCAGACTGACGCCCGCGGAATCGCACTGCGTAATGTCCAGAATAGTGTCGGCGAACGTCTGGAGAATATTGAATTTTGGGTCCACCATGGCGGTGGCCAGCGCCACCAGCGCGCGGTTCTCCTTCTCGTAATCGGGTGGACGCGAGGGGCGACGGCGCAGTTCTTCCGTGCAGAGGATGGATTCCAAAGAAGCGGCCCCCTCGGGAATTGACTCTTCGAGAGGAAAATCATCTTGCGGGTCGGCAGGCATCTTCCCTCCTCCAAGGCTTTTCTCTATTCTAGCTTTGAAAAAAGACAAAGATGTGCGCTTCAGCACCGGTTGGAAGCGAGGAACCTGACGGCGGCGGCTAAGGGATGGTCGGCAGCTCCGCCGCGAGGGCCTGTCGAACTTTGGTCACCAGATGAGCCGTTGAGAAGGGCTTTTCGACAAATAAGCAATCGGCGTCCATAAAATCACGGAAGACTGCTGGCGGCGAGCCGGACGTCGGACTCCGAGAGGACGCGCCACGCCTCGGCTGACGAACCAGCGTCGGTAACGTCGAGGCCTTCGTCTCCAGCGCGCACTTTACTAACCCCCGGATCGACGGCTGCTCATCCACCACCAGCAGGTGATGCCCGTCTGCGCGACGACCGTCAGGCCGCCAATCTCTCATCCAGCGCTCCGGCTGTCTCGACGTCGTTCTGGCACGAAAGGCAGCGGGGCGTCCATGGCACCGCAGCCAGACGCTTCGGGGCGATTGGCTCGTCGCAGTCGACGCAAACCCCGTAGGTACCTTCGGCAACGCGATTGAGAGCCGCGCGAAGGTCACGAACGAGTGACGCATTGCGGCTCAGGTTACGGCTGGCCATCTCTCGCTCTCCGATCTGCTGCGTGGTGTCGGTGGGGTCTGCGCTCGGGCGGACGGCGATGGAATCCCGCCAACCGCTGGGGTTCGTAATTTCTGAAAGCTTTGATTCCAGAACTTGTCTGGCGAGTCGTGAATCCGAATACATGTTTCCTCTCCAATGCCGCATTCGATTGCAACTATCCTGCCAAGTGTAGTCGCTCCTACGGGACAGGCTTTCTCCCCGGTTCTCGCGTCGGCCCGTCGACTCTGCCTGCGGGCAGTTGCCGCAGGCGGGTCCGCACCCGCTCGTACTTTCACTACTTTAACGGCGGCCTTCGCGTTGCAGTTGTCAGGTTGAACGGTAGGCGCGAGACGGCCGGAAGGAGAGCGATGGCGGAAAACGGGAAGCGCAAGACCATGATTGTGACAGGCGCATCTCGCGGCATCGGCGCCGGCGTCACGAAGGCGTTCCTCGAGCGCGGCTACAATGTCGTTGCTAATTCGCTGAGGATTGCAGAGTCTCCACTCCAGCCGACGGAAAAGTTGGCTTTGGTGCAAGGAGACGTCGGCGAGGCTTCCACTGCCGAGAAGATCGCGGCTACCGCGATGAGCCGGTTCGGCTCTATCGATTGTGTTGTCAACAATGCCGGGATCTTCTTCACGAAGCCTTTTACGGATTACACGGAACAGGATTTTCAGTCGCTCTCGGGAACCAACCTGCAAGGCTATATCTACATCACACAACTGGCGGTGAAGCAGATGCTCGCGCAAAAGACCGGTGGCAGCGTCACTTGCATCACCAGCGCGATGGTAGAACATCCTATCGACGGGGTCAGGGCTTCCATTCCGATGATCACGAAAGGTGGTCTGGAGGCGATCACTCGCAGCCTTGCAATGGAGTACGCCAGGGAAGGCATCCGCTTCAACGCGGTCGCGCCCGGCGTGGTCAACACGCCCATGCATGCAAACGACTCCAACGACTACTTGAGAAGCCTCTCGCCAATGGGAGAGATCCCGGAGGTAGACGACATTGTGCAAGCCATCGTTTACCTGACCGAAGCCCGTCACGTCACGGGCGAGGTGCTGCACGTCGATGCCGGCGCGCATAACGGCAAATGGTAAGGGCCGGCGGGAGGGACAGGCAGACACGAGGATACATATGAGTGCAAGGTCGAAAGAGCAAATCGCAGGTACCGCTGAACAGAGATTGCGGGAACTTGGCATCATTCTGCCGGCGCCGCCCGAGCCTTTCGGGACTTATGCGGAAGCAGTACAGAGCGGCAACCTGCTCTTTCTAACGGGAATGCTCCCCACCGAGGGCCGCAGCGCGAAATTCGCCGGGCGCGTCGGCGTCGAGCTCGATGTGGAGGCGGGGCGCGAGGCAGCGCACCTCGCGGCGCTCAACGCCCTCGCTGTGGCGCGGCGATATTTGGGCTCACTCGACAAGGTAACGCGGATCGTGCGGCTCGGCGTTTCCGTGGCGACTTGCGGCGATGTTGGCGATCATCCGAAAGTCGCGGACGGCGCTTCGGACCTGCTGCAAGACGTCTTCGGGCCGGAGAAGAATCCCTGCCGGCTGGTGTATGGAGTGGCAAGTCTTCCGTTAGGTACGCCAGTCGAGCTAGAACTCATTTTCGAGGTGGCAGGGTAAGAAACGCAGGAAACTTCACAGGAGGAATTATGGCAGCGACGAGTATTGCAGTGGGGACCATGAAAGTGGCGCAGATTGCAAAGGCGGGCGGGGGATTCGAAATCGTCGAGCGCGAGATTCCGAACCCCGGCGTGGGACAGGTGCGCATCAGAGTGGAGGCTTGCGGTGTCTGCCACAGCGATGTGCTCACCAAGGACGGCTTGTGGCCGGGAATTCAGTTTCCCCGCGTTCCAGGACACGAAGTGGCCGGCTTCATCGACGAAGTCGGGCCGGGTGTTTCCACTTGGAAGAAGGGTCAACGCGCCGGGGTCGGCTGGCACGGCGGACATGACGGTACCTGTCTGGCGTGCCGCCGGGGAGATTTCCGCCACTGCTCCAGTCTGCAGGTGCCCGGTATCAGCTATGACGGGGGGTACCAGCAATACATGCTGGCTCCGATTGACGCGCTGGCGGCGATACCGGAAGGCCTGAGCGCGGTGGAAGCAGCGCCGCTGCTCTGCGCCGGAATCACGACCTTCAACGCGCTGCGGCACAGCGGTGCGCTGCCTGGAGATTTGGTGGCTGTGCAGGGCGTGGGCGGCCTGGGACACCTCGGAATTCAATTCGCGAACAAGTTCGGTTACAAGGTGGCGGCGATCGGCCGCGGCGCGGCTAATGCGGCGGTCGCACGGCAATTGGGAGCCAGCGTCTATATCGACAGCCAAGCGACGAAGCCGGCGGAGGAACTGCAAAAGCTGGGCGGCGCGCAGGTGATTCTGGCCACCGCCCCAAACTCCAAAGCCATGAGCGAGCTGTTCGATGGATTGGGTACAAACGGTAAGCTCATCGTTGTGGGCGTGGCATTCGATCCCATCGAGGTCACACCGGTGCAGCTCATTACCGGGAGCCGTACCATTCAGGGCTGGATCACCGGCTCACCGCTGGACGAGGAGGACACGCTGCGCTTCTCGGAATTGAAGGGCGTGCACCCCATGATCGAGACCTACCCGCTGGAAAGGGCCGGAGAGGCCTACGCGCGCATGATCAGCGGTGACGCAAAATTCCGCGTGGTTCTGACGATGTGAAGCCGACTCGGAGGTCTCCCGGCGGATGAAATGGCCGAGTTAGTTCGAGGCTTTGCCGGTGCTGCCAGGCGAATCGGAAGCGCCAACTGAAACGTGAAGCTAAGTAATCCATTTCGTAAGCTCGCCAGCGTACTCTGCCGCAACCGCTCCCTGATGGCCGCGGCTCTGAACGGGCTGCATACAGAGACGCGACCGTTAGGGACCTGTATTTGCGAAATGGTGTACTAAGGCGTCTATTATGACGAAACTCGAAAAAGTTATCTACACTGCAAGAGCCGACACCACGGGCGGCCGGGATGGCGGCGTCTTTCTCGAACTCGAACGGACCGCGCGGCTCGTGCGCCTTGCCGCCCTGCCCATAGAAGAGATCGCGCGCGGTCATGTCGCTTGGATCGCTCCAGAACAGGGCGGAGCTACTGATTTCGTTTTGTACCGCCGGCGCCTCTTTGGACTTGTCGGCGGCCAGGGTCGTGGAGGCTGTCAACGCAAGAACGGCCAGCAAGAAGCCGAGCCGCGCGCAGTGATAGTTCTTCCCAGCTAAAGACATAGTTTCTCGCTTTCCGGATCCTTGTTGGCGCGATGACCAAACAGATGGCAGCAGGAGCGATGCCACTACGTAACGGCGGCAAGAGTGGTGCTCTTCCGGTGGCGGGGCGGCCGTTCCGGCGTCCGGCGTCGGCCAATCGTCACGCCATTTCGACAGCACTTGGTATGAACGCCTTACATTTTACGGGATTTACTGATTCACCCGAGTGGAGTGCGACGTGCTTTCAGTAAGACGTGTTCGACAGGAGATGTATGATTATCGACGTAGATTTAGCTTGGAAGAGAATTTCGCCGGCTTTGCGAATTGCCGCGCAACTGCTGCTTGTCTCGACGATGTCAGTCGTACTCGCAGTCATAGAAGCTCGCCCTGTTTGGGCCCAGGCGCAAGGTCCTGTAGTTAGTCCGGCGAGCAGCTCATCGAACTCCGGCGATTCAACCTCGACGACTGCGGACCGCGCCGATGGAGCGGTCACGGTTTCGCCGGCGGTGGCGGGTGATGAGACCACCCCGGTCGAAGCCTCCCTGTTTTCCTCGCTTTTCATGGCGGGGAAAACTAAGGACCAGTTCAAGCCCCTCACGGCTAAGGAGCGCGGAAAAGTCTATGCGAAGGATCTCCTGAGCCCGTTCCATTTCTTCCTCGCTGGACTTTCGGCCGGAATCACTCAATTGCAGGATTCTCCGAAAGCGTGGGGGCTGGGTGCGCAAGGATACGGGCTCCGATTTGCAAACTACTATGGAGAGGCCACCATCAGCTCAGTCCTTCAAATGACCGGTGAAGACCTTTTGCACGAGGACAACCTTTACTACGGTTCGGGCGAGCACGCAGTCTGGAAACGGATCAAATACGCCGTCGCTAGCAGCGTCCTCGCCCGCAGCAACGACGGCACGCAACACTTGTCGGTTTCGCAGATTGGCAGCACAGCCGCGGCGTCTTTCATTTCGCGCATATGGCAGCCGCGCAGCAACGACTCAGCCGGTGACGGTGCTGTAAATTTCGGTATTAACCTGGCAAGCAATGCCGGTGTGAATGTCGTTCGCGAGTTTCTGCCCGGCGTCACCCGCCACATATTCCACCACGAGCAGAATCATGAGAACTACGGTCACCCGGGCTGAATGTCGAACTCGCTGAAGGAGAAAACGCATCGCAATGCTTCGTTTGATCCGCAATCTGGTGCGTCCTTACAGAGGTAGCCTGGCGGTTGTGCTCGCCGCCATGGTGGTGGAAACGCTCGCCAGCTTGGCGGCGCCCTGGCCCTTGAAGGTGGTGCTGGACAATGTGGTCGGGGGAAAACACCTCCCGGCCTGGCTGAATGGCTTCGTTCAGTTAGCCTTGGGCGGCGCGGGTAAGACGCAAATCGCCTTGTTCGCCGGGATTGGATTTATTGCAATTGCCGCCATCGGGGCGCTTGCGTCTTACGTCGACAGCTACGTCAGTGAAACTGTCGCGCAGGCTGTGGCGCACGATCTGCGCATGCGCACCTATCATCACCTGCAGCGCCTTTCGCTTTCTTACTACGATAAGCACCGGGTCGGAGCGTCGCTTAGTACGCTAACTTCCGACATCGACACCATTCAGAACTTCGCCTCTTCCGGAACGCTTGGAATCCTCGTCGACATATTGGCGGTCTTTGGAATGTTCGTGCTCATGTTCTGGCTGAACTGGGCTTTCGCGCTACTGGCGGCAGCAGTGGCGCCCTTTTTGCTTTGGTTCGTTTCCCGGCACAAGAGAGCGCTCAAGAATGCGACGAAGGAGATGCGAAGCAACGAGTCGGAAATGGTAGCGGTGGAGATGTTCGGCTTGGAATCGCAGCGCGTGGTGGAGGCATTCGGCGCGCAGGAATTGGAGGAGTCGCGGCTCAATCAAGTGAGCCGCGCCACGGTCCAGTCCGCTCTCCGCACACGGAAAATCAAGGCGTTCCTTTCGCCGATGGTCGCCGTAACGGTTGCGGCTTCCACCGCCTTCGTTCTGTGGCGAGGGGCGGGGTTGGTTGTGGCCGGCGCTATAACCGCCGGGGACCTCACGGTCTTCCTTTCCTACATGTCGCGGTTCTTCAAACCCGTACAGGACCTGGCGAAAATGACTAACGCCGTGACTCAAGTCGCGGTAGCGGCCGAGCGCGTGCAAGCGATTCTGGAGACGGATGAGGTGATCCCGGAGCGTCCCAACGCCCGCCCTGCCATCTTCCCGCACGGCGAGATCGCGTTCGAGCATGTCGCGTTCGAGTATGTTGCCGGCTCCCCCGTCCTGACGGACGTGAGCTTTCGAATTTCTCCCGGACAATTCGTAGGGGTGGTCGGCCCCACCGGCAGCGGAAAGTCGACAGTCGCGAGCCTGGTCCCACGCTTTTACGAACCCACCGGAGGAGCGATTACGATCGACGGCGCGGACATCCGCGAGTTCCAGCTACAGGGTCTGCGGCAGCATTTCGGATTCGTCCTGCAGGACACCGTGCTCTTCCGCGGGACGGTGGCCGAAAACATCGCTTATGGGCGGCCCACCGCGAGCGCCCGCGAAATCGCGGAAGCAGCACAGTTGGCCAACGCCCATGAGTTCATCAAACAGATGCCGGAGGGTTATCAGACGGTCGTCGGCGAGCGGGGAATGACGCTGTCGGGTGGGCAAAGACAACGCATCAGCATTGCCCGCGCTTTCATTCGCAACAGCCCCGTGCTGATTCTCGACGAGCCGACCGCGGCCCTGGATGTCGAGGCGGAAGGACGCGTCATGGAGGGACTCATGCGTTTAATGCGGGGCAGGACGGTGATCATGATCGCTCACCGTCTGGCGACTCTCCAGGCTGCGGACAAGATCATCGTCCTCAAGAACGGCGTGATTGCCGAGGAAGGTGACCACCAGACACTTCTATCCCTGGGTGGAATCTACGCGGGTTTGTACAAAGCTCAATCCGAGGCGCAAACCGTCGGGGCCGTTGGCAAGGAGGCGCTATGGCACGCAAGCTCATCGTAATGCCGGACGATTCCATTGAGCCGATTCTGACCGCGATCGGCACCGCGGCGAAATCCCTGCGGATCAAAATGTTCAGCGTGTCCGACCGCAGAGTGCTGAGCGCCTTGGTGAAAGCGCACAGGCGCAAGGTGAAAATCCGTGCCCTGCTGAACCCGGCGCGCCATAGCGGAGAGATCCAAAACAAGGGGGCGCGTACGGTCCTCCTGGATGCCGGTATCGACGTCCTCGACACTAACCCCGCGTTTACTGTCACTCACGAAAAGTCGATGGTCGTCGACGATACGACTGCATTCATCGGCTCCCTAAACTGGGACCCGGACAATTTCGAGGAGACGCGAGAGTTCGCCGTCATTTCGACCGATCCGGATGAAGTGGCGGAAGTGATCGAATGCTTCGAGGCCGACTGGAGCCGGCAGCCTTTCGAACCGCGGCGGCCTTCCAATCTCATCTGGTGCCCTGGCAGTGGCCGCGACAGGATTGCCCGGTTCATCGATGGAGCCAAACACTCCCTGTTCGTGCAGAATGAGCGTTACCAGGACGCTATCATTGTGGAGCACCTGGTGCGGGCGAAACTGCGCGGCGTAAAAGTCCACGTCATGACCCGACCTTCGCACTCTCTCCGGGCCAGGAAGCTGGTGGAAGGTGTCGGGGATTTGCGGATCATGAACGACGTAGGCATCGGCATCCACAAGATGAAGCACTTGAAGTTACATGCCAAGGTGCTGCTTGCCGATAAGTCCAGCGCGATTGTCGGATCCATCAATCTGACGTCGAGCAGCTTTGACGAGCGCCGCGAACTCGCCATCCAGTTGAAAGACCTTGACGTGGTAAGCCGACTGGTGAAGGTGGTCCATGACGATTGGCGAGACTCGCACGTGCTCGATCTGAGCGACCGCGCAGTGCTGTCTGACCTGGAGCGCCATCCCGAGAACGGCGGATTGGCGAAAATCGCGCCGCTCGCTTCCAACCACACGGACTAACTTATGGGAATCGAGCGGATCGGCACAGACGCACTCAAGTGACGGCCCGCAGCGTCGAACGATCGACGCAAATGGTGCCGGGATCGTTAAAGGCGCAGCCGGCTGTCGCCAGGCTTGGCAAGCCAAAGCATGCCCCAAAGCTGCACCAGGCGAGCGGCGCTTGCCGGTTATTGAGATCTCCAGTCTGCCCAAACGAAGCCGGGAAAATCAAGGAACGCTTCGGGGGCCACCGGTATCCGCCCGAAATTCTACGAGCGTCTCAAGACATGCGGCATACTTTGCCGACGCAGCTCTTCCAGACCGTAGTCGAGATCAATTGAAGTTCATCGTGCCGGTCTGCCGTGATCCAGGCATAACGCCACCAGGTCGGAGAGTTTAGCGGTGCCGGCACACATCACCGTGTCCGCGCCGCCCCAATAGATCTTCACGGTTCCATCGGATTCCGCTACGGCGCCACAAGTGAATACCACGTTGTGCACATATCCGGTGACCTCCCAGGGGTCTTCCGGCTGCAGGATCCACGAGTCGCCCACGCCGATGATCTTAGCCGGATTTCGCAAGTCGTGAAGCGCGATTCCCAGACGATAAATCGACCCATCCATGGTCTCGAAAACGCCATGATAGATCGACAGCCATCCGTGCTCCGTCTTGATGGGCGGCGCACCCGGGCCGATTTTCATTTCGTCCCAATGGTATGGAACCGGCCTCATAATGAGCTGGGACTGTCCCCAGAAGCGGAGATCCGGCGAGAAGGAAATCCAGATGGACCAGGGAGCGATTTCCGAATGCGGACGATCCAGGCGGGCGTACAGTCCGTCGAACTTTTCCGGGAAAATCACGACGTTGCGATAGTCGGCCTCTGTGATCGGGCCGACTCTTTCCACCTCACGAAAGTCTCTGGTCCTGCTCAATGCGATTTGGACTCCGTCTCGCGAATAAACGCTGTAGGCGATTAGATACTCGCCTCCCACCAACGTCACGCGTGGGTCCTCGACGCTGAACTCTTCGCCGACAGGAGTCAGGAAAGGCTCCCGATCGGCGGTGAAATGGAAGCCATCGCGGCTGCGCGCCAAGCCGATAATGGAACGCCCCGTCCGCAGATGGGAACGGAACAGCATGATGTATTCATCCCCGTGCTTGACCACGGCCGCATTGTGCACCGTTTCCACAGGGTAGGGGATATCGGCTTTGGTCAGGATCGGATTGTGAGCGTATCGCGTGATCATCTCTGTCCTTCCAACTCAAAGATCTTGCGGTAGACCTTTTCGTAGCCAGCCACCATGGTGTCGATCGAGAAATTCTCCTGCACCCGTTGGCGGCACGTATCGCGATCGATTTCATCGACACGTTCCAACGCGTCTACCGCTTCGCTGACGTTGTTGACCAGGAATCCTGTCCGCCCATCGTCGATTACCTCCCGGCAGGAACCGAGGTCCATCGCGATCACAGGTACCCCGGCGGCGTTGGCTTCCGCGAGAACCAGTCCAAAGCGCTCCGGGATGGTGTTCAGGTGCAGAAGGGCGCGAGCACGGGCGAACAGAGTGTTCTTGCCCGCGACATCCACTGGACCGATGTAGCGGATCGTCTGGTTCAGGTACGGTTCCACGCGCTCGCGGAAATACGCCTGATCCTGGATGATGCCGGCAATGAGCAGGGGCAACCCGCTCAGGCGAGCAACCTCGATCGCCAGATGGACACCCTTGTCCGGGTGAATCCGGCCGAGGAATACCAGGTGATCGCCGCCACGTTCTTGGAGCGGGTATAGCGAGAGGTCGATTCCGTTGTACACGGTCCCCAGATAATTGAGCCCGGGCGCCCGATCGGAGTCGCTGATCGACACGAAGTATCCGTCGCGGTACTTCTCATAAACGGGCATGATCCGGTGGGACGAGAATCCGTGAATGGTGGTGAGCACCGGAGTCTTCACCAACCGTGTAAAGCACAGCGCCATGAAGTCGTAATGGCTGTGGATGAGGTCGAATTCCGCGGCATGCTCGAACACCTCGGAGATGTGAAGGTACTCGGCCACTTTGGGATCTATGTTGCGATCCTCTTCGTACCCGCGGCCGACCACGGCATGCAGACGCGCGCGCGTGATGGAGTCCCCGGTGGCGAACAAGGTGACATCCCAGTCGCGGGCGGCCATCCCTTCGGCGATGTTGCCGGCCACTGTTTCCCACGCGCCGTATTGCCGGGGAGGTGTGCGCCATGCTACGGGCGATAGAATAGCGACTCGCTTCGCGAGGAGGGTCATTCCATAGCCGCCAGGACCTCTTCGAGCGGGACGGTTGCGAAGCTGGTGGCGTGATCGGCCAGGCCATAGGGGATGATCAACTCGCCGTTGTGGACCAGGGCGCCGCAGGTGTAAACGACATTGGGCACGTAACCTTCCCGTTCGTTCTCGTTCGGCTTGAGCAAAGGTTCGCGGAGCCGTCCAATCACTTTCGACGGGTCGTCGCGATCCAGGAGGAACGCGCCGATCGAGTACTGCCGCATAGGGCCCACACCGTGGCTGAGCACCAGCCATCCGGCGTCGGTTTCGATCGGTGATCCGCAGTTTCCGAGTTGGACCAGTTCCCAGGGAAAAACGGGCTTGAGGATCACCTGGTGCTCATTCCAGAAATGGACATTGTCGGAAAACATCAGGTAGATGTTCTCGTTGTCCTGGCGCGAAAGCATAGCATACTGACCGTTGACTTTTCTGGGAAAGAGAGCCATACCCTTGTTCTCGGCGGCCGGTCCGTTCAGGGTGATAAATCGAAAGTGAAGAAAATCGGAGGTCTCTACCAACTCCGGCACCACCAATCGGCCATCGTAGGCCGTGAAGGTCGCGTAGTAAATATGAGTGCCGTCATCGTTTTGAAAATAGACGAAGCGGGCGTCTTCGATGCCGTTGCGTTGTGAGGGGGTAGCCGGAAACAAGATGCGCTGAGAAACCTCCAGGTCCGCCTGAAATTGCACCTCGTAGTTAGACCGGGCCAGCATCCAGATACCCTGTGCCTCGTCCTGATCTTCCTGCATCATGCCATCCGGCAGGCGGAACTGCTCGGCCTGAAGGCTGGCGCGAAGCTGCTCCAGGGTGAACGAGTCCGCGAGTTTGTTCATGACACGGCGCGTGAACTCGCGGGCCAATCCGATCTCCGTGAGTTTCCGGGCAAACAGCGGCTTGTCGTAAACGGGGTTGGGGATTTGATGGGGTTCGGTGAGGGAGCCGATGGGCGTGTAGATCTCGATCCGATTGTCAGGATGGATGACGCCGGTTCGGAATGTGATGGAAGAAATGTGCCCTTCTCCAGTGGCGCGAACGCTCAGAATGAAGCGCAAAGAGCCAGGCGGCAGGCTCGTTTGATCGACGTGCGGCACGATGGAGGGATTGAACAGCGCCGCCGATTCCAGAGAATATTCGGCGAGAAAATACGAGCCGATCAACAGCCGCCGCTGTTGGGAAATCTGCCCCTCGATCGAAAGCATTTCGCGGATTTCTTCAAATCGCTCCAGGAAGGATAAGCGAATCTCCTGGTGTCTTTGGGAGAAGTCGACGCAGATCTCTTTCAGGATGGCGCCGACCCGGTCTTCGGGAATCGCCATGATCCTGGCGAGTATCTCGGCGATGCGTTGCGGGTCTCCCGGAGTGAAGGGCCGCAGCAGAACGCGGGACTGGTCGGGGGTGAGAATCGTGGAACTGCGTTTGAGGTTAAGTGACATTGGCGTTCACTACTCCGTGATGGCGACCGGCTCTCTAAAGCTGGTCAGTATGTTTTGCGCTAACTGCATCTCTGCCAACGAGAGTAAGAAGGCCAGAGTGGATTCCGCTCCCTGGTTCCCGTTGACGCGATCTACATGCAACCCGTCGCTGCAGCCGCCTGTCCCGGGAGAGTAGAGTTCCAGTCCGAGATCGTTCCAGCCGATGAACCAGTCGAACGCGCGCTGCGCATGTTCATACCACCAGACGTCCGACGTTGCGCGATGGGCTTCCAGACATGCGGAAACGGTCGCGTGCGCCTCAATGGGCTGCTGGTCGAAATTGGCGCGCGTTCCGCCGCGGCGGTAGAACCCGTTACTGCCAACCGGCCGAAAGTGCCCCTTTTCGGACATCTGCAATTCCGTTAGCCAGCGTAGGGCATCGAGGCCCCGCTTAAGCACCGCGGTTTGCCCGGTTGCATGTCCGCTCACAATCAAGGCGTGCGCGAGCTTCGCGTTGTCGTACGACAGTTCCTCTTCAAACCATGGCCAGTCCGGATGCGAACTCGCTTCATAGAGTTCCATGAGCCGGCAAGTCAGGGTCTCCCGGGTTTGGTTGACCTGGCTGTCGCCGCTCAATCGGCGCAGATACTCATGGATGCCGATCAGACCGAACGCCCACGCCCGCGGAGAAGTGAACCCGGTAATCGCGGGCAGCGCCAGCGCGAAGAGCTGTCCGGCCATCATTTGGAAGCTCCGATAGGGCGAACGTCCCACCCCTACGCCCAGCGCCCAGAGCGTCCTCCCCTGACAATCCTCCGACCCCTGTTCGTCCAGCCAGCGCCGCTCAAAACTCAAGTGGTTGTGGAAGCGCTTTGTCTTGGGATCGAAAGCGTGATGGAGGAACGCCCCCGAGGTGGTGGCCAGCTCCCGCACCCACTCCTGATCTTCGCCCAATTCACTAAGCAGCGCCGCCAGGATGAAGGCGCGGGCGTTATCGTCGGTGCAATAACCTTGGGAGAAATTCGGGACACTAAAAACCGCGTGCTGAAATACCCCCGTGGAATCGGTCATACGCGAAAGGTGACTCAGCTTCATCGGCGGCAGCTCCCGCGGCCTTTGGTCGAGCGTCTTGGCGGCGAGGAATCTTCGCGTCTGGGCGGCCCCTTCCAGCCGGGAACTCTCGAAGGAACGCATATACATCAGCGCCACGTTGCTCCAAACCATTTCCCTGCCGATCCGATAGGCGTTCTTGCGAATGGCATGCCGGCGGGTATCGTCGCGCAGCAACCCGATCACCTCGCGCGCGATGGCCGAAGCATCGCCGAATGGCACCAACGTACCGCGGTCTTCCGCCAATAATTCCGCAGCGTGCCAGTACGGCGTGGACACCACTGCTTTGCCGGAGCCAAATGCGTAGGCCAGCGTGCCCGATGTGATCTGCGCTTCATTCAGGTAAGGTGTGATATAAAGATCGGCCGCGCCGATGAACTCCTTGAGATTCTCGAGATCCACAAACTGGTTGTAGAAGATGACATTCTTGTCGACTGCGTTCTTCTTGGCGAGGATCTCCAGACCGAGCCTGTAGGCCTCACCGTGCTCGCGCAGCTCGTTGGGATGGGTAGCGCCGAGGACGATATAGACCACCTCCGGGAACTCGCGCAGAATTCGCGGCAGGGCGTTGAGCACGTTCTCGATTCCCTTGTTCGGCGAAAGCAAGCCGAACGTGAGCAGCACCACTCTGCCTTCCACGCCGAACTGGTCCTTGAAGTAAGTCGGATCGACGAAGCCGACATCGGGAATACCGTGCGGGATGAGATCGATCTTGGCCGGCGGCGCCTGGTAGATCTCCTGCAACATCTGCCGTCCGCGTTCAGCCATGACCACGAGCCGGGTGGAAAGTGAGATCAATTCCCTCATCGCGCGCCGCTGTTCTGGTTGCGGTTCACGCAGAACGGTATGAAGCGTTGTGACGACGGGCATTCTCAATTCGCGCAAGAGCGCCAGGATGTGACCGCCGACCGGCCCGCCAAAGATACCGAACTCGTGTTGCAGGCAGACGATGTCCACGTTGCTGATATTGAGGAAATCCGCCGCGCGCCGATAAGACGACAGGTCCTGCTCCTCAATTTCGAAGCGAACTACCTCCGGGTAATCGTAGCCACCCGGAATGTCGTTCACCGACACAGCCAGGCATTCGCTCTGCGGGTGGGCGCTTGCTACGGCGGCAAGCAGGTCTGAGGTGAACGTTGCAATGCCGCACTTGCGTGGCAAATGGTCGCCCACAAAAGCGATCTTGCGGACTTTAGAGGCGCTGTGCATGAGGTATTTCCGTTGCTGCGGTACCGCTTGACCGCTGGTGGGCCCGGCCGTGGCGCTGCCGGTTGATGCGCATCGTGCTCCAGTCATATGCAAAGTGGCGTCCGCACGCCAGGCAGACGGTGTAAGTCTCCGATTGCGCGCCCTGACGTCCATCGCCGCTGGCGCTGGTCCGAAGGGTGATGGGGAAGGTCGTTCTGCGATGCGAACAACCACGCAGCCAGCCCGCGAGGCCCGCTAAATACTTCAAATTGACACCACGTTAAAGCAGTTCATTGCTGACCTCCTTACGATGCCCGGATCCGGCGATATTCCGGCTGCCACATGGCGTCCTGCACCTGTTGAACGATGTCGCCGAATTGGACACCGGCCAAGCCCTCCGCATCCGCCGTCTCGGCGACTGCCGCAGCCACCGTCGCCGACACGCTCCGCAGGTCGTCAATATGCGGGAGCAACGACGCGCCGGGTTGGCGCACGGTGACCAGGCTGGAGACGGCGCTTGCCGCCGCCGCGAACATGCCGTCACTGATCCTGCTGGCTCGCGAAACGATCGCGCCGAGGCCCAGGCCCGGATACAGCATGGCGTTGTTGACCTGGGCGATGACGTACGTCACCCCCTTATACGTGACTGGCGAGAACGGGCTGCCAGTGGCGATCAGCGCCCGCCCGTCCGTCCAGGCAATCAGGTCGGCCGGGTTCGCCTCCGCCCGCACCGGCGGATTGGAGAGGGCGAAGATGATCGGCCGGTCCGTATGTGCCGCCATCTCCTTAACGATCCCTTCCGTGAAGCTGCCGGAGACTGTCGATGCGCCGATCAGCATCGTCGGTCTCACCCGGCGCACCACTTCGGCCAGGCTTACACCATTTCCGTTCCCATCGTGCTGCCAGCCTTTGCTTTCGGCGGCCGGCCGGGCGTAGACCGCCTGATAGTCGCGGAGTTGGCCGGCCATATCCGTCGTGAGTAATCCCTGCCGGTCTACGCACCAGAAGTGTTTGGCCGCCTCTTCTTTAGGGAGGCCCTCGCGCTCCATGGCATCGCAGAACTGGTCGGCAATTCCAACGCCTGACGTCCCGGCCCCGAAGATAACCACCCGCTGGTTGCGCAGCGGCGTCCCACAGACGCGGACGGCGGAGATCGCCGCCGCAAGCGTGATCGCGCCGGTTCCCTGCATATCGTCGTTGAAGGTGCAGATCTGGTCGCGGTACTTCTGCAGGATGCGCCTTCCGTTGCCGGGGGCGAAATCCTCCCACTGCAGCAGCGCATTCGGGAACAGCTTGGTCACGGCTTTGACGTAAGCGTCGATGAAAGCGTCATAGCGCTTTCCACGTATGCGGGCGTGCCGATTTCCAATGTACGTAGGGTCGTCCAGCAGGTTTTCCCGGTTGGTGCCGACATCGAGCATCACTGGGATCACACGAGTGGGGTCGATTCCTCCCGCCGCGGTGTAAATCGCCAGCTTGCCGATCGACACCTCAATGCCTCCCACCCCCCAATCGCCTATTCCAAGGATCTGCTCGGCGTCGGTCGCGAGGATCAGGTCGATGTCGCCGGGGCCGGCGCCGAGGTTGGCGAACGCCTCCTCAATCGCTCCGCAATGATCGATCGAGAGGTATACGCCTCGCGGACGGCGGCACTCGTGATGATACTGCTCCATCGCCATCCCCACGGTCAGATCGTTGACTATGGGGATCATTTCCCGCAGGTGCTCTGAGAACAGCCGGTAAAACATTACCTCGTTGCGGTCGTGTAGGGCGGTCAGGTAAATGTTTTTGCTCAGGGCATCCGGCAGCCGCTCGTACTGGATGTAGGCCCGCTTGACCTGAGCCCCCAGCGTGCTGATGTCCGGCGGGAGCAGGCCCGTGAGTCCCAACGCCTTTCGTTCTTCCGCCGTAAAGGCCGTCCCCTTGTTCAGTAGCGGTGAATTAAGCACGGCCAACCCGCGAGCGTTGGTCTCGTAGAACCCGTCCCCGTTTTGCCGGTGATTGGTCATCGGCGCCATTAGCGGAATCACTCTCGTTCGCATGCTATATCGCTCTTTTCGATCCCCGCCTCTCGCGCAACGCGCCCTGGGGGACGCGCCGCGCGGAGAGATCACAGACCCTACCGAAGGCGTGTTGCAGCCGCACGGACTGCGAAGGCCCGCTCACAGGGACGACCCGCCTGCTGTAAAGAGACAGGCATTTCGGGGTCCGCTGGGGTCGGATCATTATCCCCTTACACATGCTCGGGTTCGACAGACTCATGGTGTTTGAGCGAGAAGGTTCAGGATTGACCGTGCGGGGTCATGTGACCGAATGTGGTCACTTCGCGCTGCGGCGCGTGACGGGTCATCGCCTGTTGGTGCCAGGCAGGCGCCGCTATTCTGCTTGGCGCGGCCCGTGCAGCAGCAAGAACATGGATACAAATGAGCGGACTGGTCTTCGGCAGCCATTCCGGACGCCGGAGGGGCAATTCCTTCGTGAGGCCTCAAAGATGGTTGAGGCGGTAAGGCAGAAACTTCTGTGCGAGTATGCGTCCGCAAGCCGGGCGTTCGCCGATGCGGTCGGGCGCCTCCCCCGTGCCGACCATGAGGTCGAAGCGTTCATACGCGCCCTGGATGAGGTTGGCGCTGCTCACCGTGTTTGTGAACAGGCGCGCATCAAGCTGGGAAAATACCTGGCCCAACGTTAGCGCATGACCTCTTCTCTGACATTCGCTCTCGGATCGCTGGGGGGGCATTGTGGTTCGTGTCGTGCTAGTGACGAGCGGCGGCGGTCCGAGAAAACAGGCCGAACTCACGCGTGGCAGAGGCAGACGGCATCAGAATCGGGAAGCGCGCCGGCCAAATGGAGGCAGAAGGGTGACGACAATGTCCAAGGGAGTTTCCCGGTTACGCCGGTGTGCTTTTGGTGCGGTTGCGATATTCCGGAGTGCTGCTCTTGCCGCGCCCAAATCTTCATCATTCGCTGTTGGCCCCACGCCGGTGCAGGACTGCCTCCTCGGCGCTCTCGGGTTTTGCCTTTGGGTTCCTCTCCGTCTTCGCGACTCAGCAGTGAATTCTTGGTTGCGGCTTCGCCGCGCTGTGCCGCATGGCGCCCTCGTGCTTCTGCTCCTTATGGCTCTCTCAGACCGAGTGCCTTTACACGCGGGCACCACCATCTTGAACTTCGATGGATTGATCGATAGCACCATTCTGTCCAGCCAGTATGCCGGCCTGGGCTTCTCCGGGACCATCGTGCTGAGTGCCGGCATCACTCTTGACGAGTTTGAGTTTCCCGCACACTCAGGAACAAATGTGGCTTCGGACAATGGCGGACCGGTCACAATCTTATTCTCTTCGCCCATTCAGAGCTTCGGCGGGTATTTTACTTACGGCGTGCCCCTGACTATTCAGGCGTTTGGCGCTTCCGGCAGCCTGGTGGCTTCGGCTTCCTCCAGCTTCTCCAGCAATCAAGCCATCTCCGGGGTTTCAGGCAGCAGCCCAAACGAACTCATCCAGGTCGCATTTCGCGCGGGCATAACTAAGGTGACCATTACAGGCAGCTCTGCCGGCAGCTCATTCGTTTTCGATGATGCTACGGTCAGCGCGTTCAGCCGCTGTGACGTCAACCAGGACAACAGCACCAACGTGGTGGATCTTCAGTGGATCACCAATGAGGTGCTGGGCGCGAAGCAGGCCGTCGACGACCTCAACAGCGACCAGCGGGTCAGTGTCGTTGACATTCAAATCGTGATCAACGCGGTGCTTGGTTTGGGATGCTCGGCCTCCTGAAAAGGAATAACTACCAATGTTTGAGAGAAGCGAACGTCATTTTACTCTTGGTGCGCTATGCTTCGCGATGGCGATCGCCCCATTTTGCGCGCGGGCAACTACTCCCGCGATCGGCGCACTCGCGACCACGGCCGTATCCTCGGCGGGCGGTTACCAGGTTACCGCTACCAGCCAGATTACGACAGCGGCAGGCGATCCCGCGCTGATCGCGGGTGGGGTGAACCTCCTGCGGGTGGACGGGGCGGTTCCAACGATCCTGGGCGTCATGCACGACGATGGGCTGAATGGCGATACAGTGGCTGGCGACGGCATCTATACCCTGGTCTTCACCGCGACCTCGGCATCCATCGGGCAAATGCAGATTCAGGTGGCGGCCGCCTTTCGCGGTCTTGTCCGCAGACTGAAATCGACCGCGGGGGCCATTCAAACCGCCGGCCCGTCGATCACCAGTGTGAACCCGAATGCCGCTCAGCAAGGTGTGCAGGGTCTCGGCGGCGGCGGTTCGATCTTTTTGACTGGCCATGATGCGGACTTCCATGCCGTGGCGGGTGCAAACAGTCTGGGAGCTCAGCACATCAATCAGGCTGCCATTCAGTTCATAACAGACCCGGCCTACAACGTATTTGCCGCGGCCGGAATCCACAAGTTTCTCTACGTCACTTCCACCAACCCCCCTCCAGGCTATTACGGAGAAGATGGAACACTTGGCCTGATCGCGAGCGGCTTTGTGGAGGGTACGGACTTCGATCGGGCCGACGCTTCCATACTGGCCGCGGCTTTAGGCCAGCTCGGCACTACCTACGGCGCCCTCGTCGTAGCCTCGGATTATGGTGGAATTTTGACCCAAGCCGAGTTGGATATCCTCAACCAGAATTTAGCCGGGATGACCAACTTCTTGAATAGCGGAGGCGGCCTGTACGCTATGGCCGAGACAGCTCCAGCGGAAGGTGGCTTGGCAAGCACCGGATTCTACGGTTTCCTGCCCTTCGCGGTGACCTCTATTCCCCAAACCGAAGCCGAAAACGGCGATACTCTGACAGTCTTTGGGGCGGGCATTGGGCTGGCAAACTCAGACATCAACGGGAACTTTTCCCAAAATACGTTTGCATCCACAGGGGGCCTGACCGTCGTCGACACGGATGCAGCCGGCGAAATCCTCACCTTGGCGGGAAGGGGCCAGGTGACTCCTGCCGGCGTCACCGGGGTGGTCATCACCGGCGCATTCACCAATTTCGTACAGGGCGTGACCACCGCCAGCTTCGGTTCGGGCGTCACGGTGACGTCGCTGACAGTGACCTCGGCGACCAGTGCAACGGCGATATTGAATATCGACCCAACTGCGCCCGTGGGTACGCGCAACGTGAGGCTTACGACCGGCTCTGAAATCGCTACTCTCAATAACGGCTTCACAGTGACTGGCGGCACGCCGCTGCTGACACTGGTATTTTCCAACAACGGTGAACAGGGGCAGCAGAACGAGAGCATCACCGTCATTGGGCTGTCTACACACTGGGTGCAGGGCGCCACTGCGGCGTCGTTCGGAGCGGGCGTCACGGTAGCCAGCCTGACCATCCACTCGGCGACCAGCGCCACAGCGGTGCTCAACATCGACCCCGCGGCGGCTGTCGGATCGCGCAACGTCACCTTCACCACCGGCTACGAGGTGGCCGCCCTTACCAACGGCTTCTCTGTCACCGGTATCCCCGTGCTGACGCTGGTGACTCCCAACACGGGCCAGCAGAGCCAGCAGAACGAGACCGTCAACTTGACCGGCCAGTATACGCACTGGGCGCAAGGTACTACCACGGCGACGTTCGGCGACGGCGGCGGCGCCGTCAACAACCCTACCGTTCCAGGCATCGCTGATCTTTGGCTTGCCGGGCAACCAAACGGCACGGTTCTGGGGGGGGATTCGGCTCCGACCAATAGTCCGGTGCTGGCTTGGGCCCTGCCGAACCTTGTACCCGGGGCTTATCTGACCTTTGCCGCAACCGGGGTCACCGACTATGGCGGCTGCCAGGGTAATTCGCCGGATGGTGATGGATGCGGGATATGGACTTTCGGCCCGTCGCTCGGCATCAGCCAGTTTATGGGCCCGGCAAACGCATTGATCGGCGTCTTCGTCAACGCCAGTTCCCTCAATGGTCCGGCCCCCGCCGGGCTTGATTTCTCGTCACCCGCGTCGCAGTCCCTGACTACGATTTCTCCCCTATTGAATCAGGTTTTCTTCATTGGCGATGGGTTGACGGGCACTGGAAGCGGGTCGGTCCAGCAATTCATAATCCCCGTCGGCGCGACGCAGCTCTACCTCGGCTCCGGGGACTCTGCCGGCGCAAACTACAACAACTCTGGCAGTTTTAAGGTAGTCGTGACTTATTTCGGCGCGGGCATCACGGTAACCGGTCTGACCGTCAACTCGGCGACCACCGCCACGGCGGTACTGGACATCGATCCGTCGACAGTTACCGGACCGACCAGCGTCACCGTCACCACCGGCGCCGAAGTGGTCGGCCTGAATGACGGCTTCACGGTGACCGCGGGACCCAAGCTGTTATCGATCTCGCCCGCGAGCGCGCTCGCCGGCCAGGCGAACCTGCCGGTAACCATCGCCGGGCAGCTCACGCACTTTACCAACGCCAGCGTGATTGATCTCGGACCGGGGATGACGTTGAGTGCTGTTTCCGCCACGGACGCGACTCATTTGTCGGCGCAACTGACGGTTGCGGGCAGCGGCAACCTGGTTCAAAACGGCAGCCTGGAGGACTTGAGCGGCTTCTTCGTCAACACCGAGTCGAACTACATGGCCTTGTATGCCGGGGCAACGACGATCGCCGGCTGGACGGTGACTCCGTCCACCTTAAACGAGATCGTCTGGGCGCAGTCTCCAACCGGCGACACTCAGTACGCGGCCGACGGCACGTACTTCGTGAACCTCACCGGTTTTGGCGCGGACTCGCCGAACGGCGCCATCAGCCAGCAACTGCAACTGATTTCCGGTCAGCAGTACACATTTTCGATGGACACCCTGGTGGACACAACTCAGCCAGCGGTGACGATCGGATCGATGACGGTTGCGCTGTCGGCCGGCCAACCATTCCAGGTGTATACCGATCTTTGGGTTCCACAAACTGGCACTTTCGTGGCGGATTCCGCAAACCCGGTTTTGACGATCGCCAATCAGGACCCCAGCCAGCAGCATTGCTACATCGACAATATCGCGATCGCCGTGCCAGGCTCGGCGGCTCTCGGAGCGCACAGTTTAACGGTTTCCACCGGGACCGAAATTGAATCTCTGATTAACGCCTTTACGGTGAACGGGGCGCCCGTGGTGCTGTCCGTCACGCCCGCCATCGGGAGTCAGACCCAGACGAACGTACCGGTCACGATCACCGGGCAGTATACCCACTTCAGCATTGCCTCGGTAGTAACGTTCAGCGGGGCTGGCGTTACGGCGGGTGCGCCGACGGCGGCCACGGCCACCAGCGTAACCGTGCCGGTGAGCGTTGCGGCAGGGGCGGCCCTGGGATCGCGGCAGATTCAAGTGCAGGCAGGCTCCGAGACGGCAAGCCTGGCGGGCGCGTATACCGTCATCGCGCCGGTACCCGCGCTGACTCAGGTGAGCGCGAACACCGGCTTGCAGGGGCAACAGAACGAGAGCGTCAGCGTCACCGGGCAATTCACCCATTGGGTACAAGGCACTACGACAGGTTCGTTCGGCGCCGGGGTCGCGATAGCCACTCTGACCATCAACTCGGCGACCACGGCTACGGCAGTGCTCAATATCGACCCGGCAGCGACGACGGGAGTGCGCGACGTCACCTTTACCACCGGCTCCGAAGTCGTCACTCTGACTGGCGGCTTCACGGTAAATGCCGGCGCGCCGGTGCTGACGCTGATCAGCCCCAACAGCGGGGTGCAGGGGCAGCAGAACCTGATCATCAACGTCACGGGGAGTTTCACGCACTGGGTGCAGGACGGTACCGGGGCTTCCTTCGGGGATGGGGTCACCCCAACAAGCCTGAACGTCACCTCGCCGACCAGCGCATGGCTGTACGTAAACATCGACCCGGCGGCGGTTCCCGGGCCGCGCACGGTCACTCTCTATACCGCCACCGAGACCGCCACGCTGAACAATGGCTTCACGGTGACTGCCGGCACGCCGGTGCTGACGCTGGTGAATCCCAACAGCGGGTTGCAGGGACAGCAGAACGAAAGCGTCAACCTCACGGGCCAGTACACGCACTGGGCTCAAGGCACTACCACGGCGTCGTTCGGCACGGGTGTCACCGTGGCGACCCTCACCGTCAACTCAGCTACCAGCGCGACGGCGGTGCTCAATGTCGATCCGGCGGCTTCCACCGGCGCTCGCAACGTTTCTCTGACCACCGGATCGGAAACGGTCACGCTGGTGAACGGCTTCACGGTCGTGTTTCCCACGCCAGCGATTACGTCGGCGCTGCCGGGCTTTGGTCTGCGCGGGCAAGCTTTTCAGGTGGCGATAACCGGCCAGAATACGCATTTCCAGCAGGGTATCACCGAGGCCAATTTCGGCCCGGGGGTCTCGGTTGGCGGCAGCATCGCAGGTACTCCCGGCCTGGTTACGGTCACCAGCCCGACCACGGCCACCGCTAGCGTGAGCGTCCCCGCCTCGGCGGCGATGGGCTCGCGGACTATCCTGGTTCAGACCGGGACAGAAGATGCGTCGCTGATCAATGGTTTCGTCGTTAAAGGCCCGCCGTATCTTTCGTCGATCAGCCCGAATTCCGCCCAGCCGGGCGACACCCTCACGGCCGCGATTCACGGTACCTACACGAGTTTTCAGCAAGGCGTCACCACGGCGACTTTTGGCGCGGGAATCTCGGTCGGGGGCGCGGCTTCGGGCGCGGCAGGACCGGTGACGGTGAGCGACTCGGGCGATGCCACGGCGCAGTTGACCATCGATCCGGCGGCGACGCCCGGACTGCGAAACCCGGTGGTGCAGACCGGCGCGGAACAAGCGTCGCTCACCAATAGCGGGTTCACGGTGCTGGGTCCGGTGACCGGTCCCGCTCCGGTAGCGCCGATCACCAGCCCCTCGGAAGGCGATCGGGTGACGACGCTCACCACGGTGACGGGGAGCATCACGAGTCCCAATCTGGCGAACTGGGTGCTCGAGTATCAGGCCGCCGGCGCGAACACATTCACCCAGTTTGGTTCGGGCACCACTACGACGGTGAACGCGGTTTTCGACCCGACGATGCTGCTGAATGGCATCGCCCAGCTTCGTCTCACCGCTACGGACGTGTCCGGGCAGACCGGCGTGGCGATTACCAATGTGGTGGTCGCGGGCAGAGCCAAAGTTGGGAACTTTTCGCTGGCGTTCAACGACCTGACGGTGCCCGTGGCAGGTATCCCCATTCAAATCGTTCGCAGCTATGACAGCCGCAACAAGAGCATTGGCGACTTCGGCCTTGGATGGTCGCTCGATATCGAGTCGACAAAGGTCCAAACCAACGGCATTCCCGGAGACGGATGGACCGGAACGAAAGGCAGTGGGGCTTTCGGAAGCTATTGCGTGACGGCTGGCGCCGCCCATGTGGTGACGATCACACTGCAGGATGGCACCACTTATACCTTCCAGCCGACTTTCACGCAGTCTTGCACCCAGGTGGTCCCGCCGCAAACCGTAAACATGCTTTTTACACCCACCGGGACAACTCCATCGAATGCGTCCCTATCGGTCCCCGATGGCGCCGGGCTCATGGTATTCGGAGATTTTCCCGGCGACGTCTACCTCGCCGACCCCAACACGCTCGAATCCTACGACCCCGACCAGTTCATCCTCACGTTGCCCAACGGCCTGCAGATACAGATCAGCAAGAGCGCCGGCGTGCAGAATATTGTCGACCGGAATAATCGGTCGCTGACATTCACGCCCAACGGCATCCTGTCGTCCACCGGCGCCGGGGTGGCGTTCACGCGCGATGATCAAAATCGCATCGTCGCCATTACCGACCCCAATGGCAATGTCATCAACTATTCCTACAGCGCTGGTGGCGACCTGACCCAAGTCCAGGATGCCTTGAACCACGTCTCCACTTTTACCTACGACAGCATGCATGACCTGGTGTCCTATGTGGACGGCACCGGCCATCAGCCGGTCCGCAATGTGTACGACGATTCGGGCCGCTTGATCCAGGTGATCGATGCGTTTGGAAATGTCACGAACCTGGACAACGATCTTGGGGCGAGCACCGAAACCGTCACCGACAAGTTGGGAAACCAGACCACTGTGGTGTACGACGCGGATGGCAATATCATCTCGGAAACCGACGCTTTGGGCCACGTAACCACGACCACCTACGACGCCAGCGATCACGTGCTCTCGATCACCGACGCCTTGGGGCATACCACCGCCTTTGCCTACGATGCCACCGGGAACCAGACCTCGCAAACCGACGCCTCGGGACATACCGCTCAGCAAACCTATGACGGTTTCAACAACCCACTGACCACCCAGGACGCCAACGGTAACATAAGCACCAATACTTATGACGGCTCGGGCAACCTCTCCACCCGCGCTGACGCGGCGGGAAATGTCACGTCTTATAGTTACAACAGCACCGGGAGCCAGACCAGCGCCACCGACCCGCTGGGTCACACCGTAGGCTACGCCTACACGTCGTCCGGCAAGGTGGCCACTACGACCGATCCATCCGGCGTGGTCACCAGCTACACGTATGACGCCAATGGGAATCGGATTTCGGAATCGGTTACGCGAACCACTCCGGCCGGGGCCCAGGTGCAGACGACGCAGTTTCAATACGATGCCGGCGGCAACCTGATTGGCACCACCTATCCGGACGGTTCAACGACAAGCCTGGCATACGACGCCAATGGGCGTATTACATCCAAGACAGACCAACTGGGCCGTGCCACCGTATACACCTATGACGATGCGGGACGGGTGACTCAAGTCACCTATCCGGACGGGCGGGTCTCAGTCAACATCTACGACGCCAATGGCCAGCGCACCCAGGTGACCGATCCCACCGGATCCGTTACCACTCTTAGCTACGATGCCCTAGGCCGCTTAGTGGGTCAAAGCAACGCCGGCACTGGCACTACCAGCCAGACTGCTTTTGATGCCGCGGGCAACAAGTTATCGGAAACGGACCCACTCGGTCACACCACCCAATACACATACGACGCGGCCAATCATAAGACCAGCATTACCGACGCCTTGCATCACGTAACCACTTTCACCTACGACGCCGCGGGAAACCAGGTGAGCACCCAGGATGCGAACGGCAACACCACTACCCAACAGTTCGATTCCAACAACCACCCGATCAAGACAGTGTATCCCGACGGCACCTTCTCGCAAACCACATATGACGGCAACGGAAGGGCAATCTCCAAAACCGACCCAGCCGGCAATACCACGCAGTTCGCATACGACTCCAATGGGCGTCTCGTGACCGTTACCGATGCTGTTGGGCACGCGACTCACTATGGATACGACGAAGTCGGCAATCGCACTTCACAAACAGACGCCAATGGGCACACCACGACGTTCGCCTACGACGCTCTCAAGCGCGTCATCGGCCGGGCTTTGCCCGGCGGCCAATCGGAGAGCTTCGCGTACGATATCGCCGGAAATCTTCTGTCGCACACCGACTTCAATGGCAAGGTGCTCACTTATGCCTACGATGCCCAGAGTCGCATCGTATCCAAAACGCCTGACCCGTCGTTCCAGGCACCCGCGGTGACGTATACGTACACGGCGGATGGGCTGCGAGCTTCCATGACAGATGGCTCAGGCACGTCGACGTACACTTACGATTCTTCTCTCCGCCTCATTCAGGTGATCAAACCGAACGGGACGCTTTTCTACACTTACGATCTGGCTGGCAATTTGACCTCTATATCCACCAACAGCGGCACAAACATCACCTATTCGTATGATGCCGATAATCGGCTGGCCTCCGTAACCGATCCGTCCATCGGCGTGACCACCTACACTTTTGACGCCGTGGGTAATATGAGCGGCGCCGATTATCCGGAGGGAATTTCCAGCTTATATACTTACAATAAGAAGAATCAGTTGACCGGACTATCGGCGTCAAAGGGAGCGGCGGCGCTCGCGACCTATAGCTATACGCTGGGGCTGACCGGACGGCGTCTCAGTGTCGCGGAACTCGGGGGACGCGCCGTTACTTACACCTACGATAACATCTATAGGCTGACCTCGGAGATTGTCTCGGGATCG